>ENA-OQHY01000004-OQHY01000004.1-human-gut-metagenome-genome-assembly--contig:-NODE-4-length-110113-cov-9.762597_pt1 | contig 110113 bp, 133 predicted proteins | sample MGYA00242570_ERZ504733 | MGnify/ENA primary metagenome ERZ504733 (study PRJEB26092, sample SAMD00036219) | human gut metagenome | host: Homo sapiens | study: EMG produced TPA metagenomics assembly of... | reverse complement strand
GCGAACGTGTTTGAGGCGAACGCCGAGTTTGAGCGTAGTTCCTTTGCTTTTAGGTGATTCTGACTCTCTTAGTGTTTCTTATGGTATGGAACCTGAACAAGAAGCCTTATCTATTGTTTCCTTCAAGGACTGAGAGGCCGCTTCCCAGTTAATAAATTAAATCCCAAATTATTTTAAAAACATCCGCAACATCTTCCTCTTAAACTTATTATACCTTTGATACCGCACCGGAAGATCCATCCAGGTCTTTTTATCCACAATACTCCTGTAATGTGTAAACTCATCGAATCCGGCTTTCCCGTGATATCCCCCCATTCCACTTTCACCGATACCGCCGAACGGCATGGCACTGGTAGCAAGATGAATGATGGTATCGTTGATGCAGCCACCACCGAAGTGACAGCGGTCAAGGACTTTCTTCTGTGCCGCTTTATCTTCACTGAAAAAATACAGTGCCAGCGGATGCGGATGTGATTCCACGGTCTGAATGGCATCATCCAGTGATTCGTAAGTCAGAATCGGAAGGATTGGTCCGAAGATTTCCTCGCCCATGACAGCATCCTCCCATGTAACATTCTTCATCACAGTAGGTGCAATGCGTAAGATCTTGGCATCCGATTGTCCGCCGAATCACTACTTTGGAAGAATCAAATCAGCCCCTGCAGACGCTGGAAATGTTTCCGGTTGATGATCTTACCATAATTAGGATTCTCCAATGGATGTTTGCCGAACTGACGGCGGATCTCGGATTTGATCGCATCGGTCAACTGGTCACGGATCGCTTTATCACAGAGAATATAATCCGGTGCGACACAGGTCTGTCCGCAGTTTAAGTATTTACCAAAGACAATACGTCTTGCGGCAAGAGGAATTTTGGCCGTAGAGTCTACAATACATGGACTTTTACCGCCAAGTTCCAAAGTTACCGGTGTTAAATATTCGGCTGCATGTCTTAAGACTTCACGTCCGACTGTCTTTCCGCCGGTGAAGAAGATCTTATCAAAACGCTGGTTTAAAAGAGCCTGGTTCTCGGCACGTCCGCCGGTCACAACAGCGACATATTCATCCGAAAAGCATTCTTCGATGATCTCCTGCATCACACGGCTGGTGGATGGTGCATAAGCACTTGGCTTAACAACAGCGGTATTACCGGCGGCCAGTGCATCGATCAGTGGTTCCAGTGTCAGCAGGACCGGATAATTCCATGGACTCATAATGAGAACATTTCCGTATGGGGAAGGAGAGCGGAAGCTTTTGGCTGCAAACTGTGCCAGCGGTGTCGGAACGACCGTTTCTTTTGTTCAGTTTTTTTATGTGCTTCAGCATCCAGCTAAGTTCTGAAAGTGTGAGTCCTATCTCACACATATAGCTTTCCGTCTCGCTTTTTCCAAGGTCGGCTTTTAAGGCAAGATTCAGATCCGGTTCGTGGCGGGTGATAGAATCTTTTAATTTCTGAAGTTGTTCTATTCGATAAGCTGCAGGCAGAGTCTGGCCTGTCTGGAAAAATTTATGCTGCTTTTCCAGGATGTTCTGAATTTCTGTTTCTGTCATTTTCATTTACCTCCTGTACAAGATGATACATCTGTTCCAGTTTTGAAGGTCCCCATAAAACAGGTACCGGATAGAGAGGGTTCGCTTCTTTATCTGCATAACGGGCCAGCTTCGGAATATCCTCATTGCGGATACCATCCAGTGTCTCAGGGATATTCATAGAAAGATTCATGCTTCGGATATGCCGGATGAATTCTCCGGCAGCAACTGCGTCAAGGTCCGAATCAGAGATGCCGGTAAGACGCGCAAGTCTGGCCAGCTTTTTGTGTGCGGCAGTTCCATACGCTTCCAGTATGACCGGAAGGAGTACAGAATTGGCAAGTCCATGAGGAATTCCGTAACATCCACCGAGACTGTGGGCTACGGCATGCACATATCCGACATAACTTTTTGTAAAGGCAGTTCCGGCAAGATAAGAGGCACGGAGCATATGATGTCTTGCAGTTTTGTCATTTCCATTATTATAAGCGTTTTGCAGATTGTCGAAGATCAGTTGGATGGCTTCGACAGCTGCGCTGCGTGTCTGTCTGGTAGTAGAGCGTCCGATATAGCTTCAATGGCATGGGTCAGTGCGTCCATACCGGTAGTTGCCGTAAGCTGCGGCGGAAGTCCGTAAGTGACGGATGGCTCCAGTACCGCATAGTCTGGAATCAGATTAAAATCGTTGATTGCATATTTGTGATGCGTATCTGCATCGGTGATCACAGCTGCAAGAGTGGTCTCACTTCCGGTTCCGGCAGTTGTCGGAACTGCGATCAGGAGCGGAAGTCTGTGCCAGATTTTTAAGATGCCTTCCATCTTAGAAAGAGACTTATGCGGGCGGGCAAGTCTTGCACCGACTGCTTTTGCACAGTCCATGGAAGAACCGCCGCCGAATGCAAGAAGTGCCTGACATTCATGGTCAAGATAAAGATCCTTCGCATCTTCTACGTTGGCAGAAGTTGGATTTGCAACTGTATCTTTATATATTGTACATGAAATCTGAGATTTTGAAAGCTGTTTTTCCAAAGGTTTTGTAAGTCCAAGCTTGTAGACACCCGGATCTGTGACGAGCAGGATGTGGGAAATGTGATGTTTTTTCAGTACGGCAGGGACATTTTTGAATCCATCGATTAATTCCGGTTCCCGGTAAGGAAGAAACGGAAGAGCAATTCTAAAACAAGTCTGAAAAATGCGACAGTATATTTTCTTAAAAGTATTCATGAGAAACCTCCATATAATATAAAAAATTGTGTGTTCAAAAGAATTGGAAAAATACAGTGTCATACTGCAAAATCCTGTGCTAGAATAAAACTGGGGGTAACACCCATGTCAAGAAAGAGAGTGAAAGATATGCAGAAAAAAGACGAATACTGCATCACTGCAGGTGAATTTGCAAAGATGTGCCAGACCACCAGAGATACACTCCGCTATTATGAGCGCCAGGGAATTCTGGTGCCGAAGAAGAATCCGGTCAACGGATATCATTATTATAGTTATGCACAGATCAGCTCCTATTATTTTATCCGAACATTCCGTGAACTGGACTGTTCGTAGGAGATATTAAAGAATACCTGTTGGGCGGGGAAGAGGTAAGATTTGACGCTTTTGTGGATCAGCAGTATGACAGACTGCTCATGATGAGAAGAGAACTGGACCGGAAGATCCACACGATTGCCGGAACGAGGAAGATTCTGGATCAGATCCGGATCGCAGATGTAGGGAAACCGGTGATCAGAAAAGTGGAACATTCTTTATATTTGATGCTGACAGAAGTCCGGTCGTCACCGGCGACTTCGTCCGGGGAGATAGCAGAAGATATACGCAGACATCTGAAATGTTGTGAGATTCCGGATGTCCAGGCATTTCCAATGGGATCCGCAATTGGGAAAGAAGCATTTATGAAGGGAATATATTCGTATAAAAATGTGTTTAGTTTTGCGGATAAAAAGCAGAAGTATATACAGAGATGAAGCCGGGGGAATATCTTGTGGCTGTATCGCGGGAAAGTGACGGAGATATCAGCAGAACTTACAGAAAGATGATGGAATTACTGCAGAAAGAGAAGAAAAAATGGAGTTCAGATATTTACATTCTCAGTATTGTCAATGTGATCGACCCAAACGAAGAACGGAAATATCTGAAATATATATTTGCAGCGGTCAGTGATTTATAGTATCATTTTCATCTTATCTTTCTCCATCTGCATCCAGTAATCTTTGCGCTCTTCAAATTCCTGAGAGATCCATTCCAGTGATTCATCCAGTCCTTCTCCGGTGAATGGAAAATCTTTCAAAGTCTTTACATCATCAGAAGTCTGTTCGAAGCACCATGGTTCCGGATACACCCATACGTGCAGAATGTCATTTTCTGCACGCATGAAGAAGCGCATGCCATGATGAGAACCGGAGAAAGGTTCTTTTTTTAATACTTTTGTATTGAGACCGATAACCTTGATCATAAGAAATCCTCCTTGTTGTTCAGTCGGTATTCTCATCTTATCACAAAAAGAATGATTCATAAAGGCAGATTTCTAAAGGCAGATTCTTTTATTTCTGAGCCTCTTCTGCAAGTTTTTTGTAATAAAGAATCAAATCTGCAGCCTGCTGATAACTCAGATGAGTGGTGTCAATGGACAGGTTGTAGTATTTGGACTGTCCCCATTCTTCACCGGTGAATTCCTTGCGGAAAGTACTGCGTTTTTCATCAATTTCTTCAATCTTACGTTTGGCTTTTAAGCGGGAATTGATGTGGTCACGGGCCATGACTGCAGCAATCCGCTTGTCCATATCTGCATGGATGAATACACTGAAGGCATTGTCCTGTTCACGTGTAAGGTATCCGGCGCAGCGGCCAATGATGATGCACGGCTTCTCGGCGGCCAGTTCTTCTACGAGCAAAAGGAAATGGCTTCTTCTTAGGTCTGGAGTAGTTCATAGCGATGGAATACAGCAGACTGTTCATCGGCTGTTCTTCCAGATATTCTTCAACTTCCCCCTCAAATCCACGTTCTTTTGCAATTGCAATGAAACGTTCTTTATCATAGAATTCATACCCGGTACGTTTTGCAAGAATCTTTCCGATGGCATGTCCGCCGCTTCCATATTCACGTCCGATACAGATAATTGTTTTTTCCATAATCGTTAACCTCCATTTATCTGATTCATAATTCATTAATATAACTGATAGAAAATCGTTGCACCGATAACCGTCATAAGTCCCGAAACAGCGATAGAAAGACTGCTCATAGCACCTTCAATCTCTCCTATCTCCATAGCTTTGGCCGTTCCCATGGCATGGGAAGCCGTTCCGATGGCGAGACCTGTGGCGATCGGATGCCTGATCCCGCACAGCCGGCAGATCACATCACCGAACATATTTCCGATGATTCCGGTAATGATGATAGCTGCAACGGTGATCGTAACGATTCCACCAAGCTCCTCAGAGATTCCCATTCCGATCGCTGTCGTGATAGACTTCGGAAGCAGGGTTGCATAGATCTTCTTATCCAGATGGAATAACATCGAGAAGACCCATACACCGGCCAGACTGGTGAATACACCGGAGAGAATACCGGCAAGGATAGCTTTCATATTCTTTTTTAACAGTCCCATCTGCTGATGCAGCGGAATTGCGAGACAGACGGTAGAAGGCGTCAGCAGATAGCTGAGTAACGAAGAACCATCTTCATATACTTCATATTTAATATTGGTAACTTTCAAAATAATAATCACAAATACAATTGAGATCAACAGTGGATTGCAGAGCGCAAGCTTTGTCTTTTGTCTGAGAATGATACCGATCTCATATCCGATCAGGCTGATTGCCAGACAGAAAAATGCTGAATCCTGTAATAATTTACTCATGTTTTTTGTCCTCTTTCTTTAAGATAAACTGTGCAATACGTCCGCTTACGGCCATAACAAGGATGGTTGTAACGACGATAATAATACTGATCGGAATAATGACTGGCTTTAAAGCACCCCAGGAAACCATAAGTCCGACTCCGGCAGGGATAAAAAGCATTGGCATGATTTCAATCAGAAATCCTCCGGCTTCATTTATTGCACTGAGTGGAAGTATACCGGTCTGTAAACCGATCAGCATAAGAACGAGGCCGTAGATGCTGGCCGGAACCGGGAGCGGCAGTAATGCGTGCAACAGTTCTCCGACGAATGAGATCGTCAGGATGATCATAAATTGTCTTACAAACTTCATGTGTTCCTCCCTATATCTTGTGAATCATAAGATATCCACTTTACTTTGGTGAAATTGTCCTACCAATTATACCACTTCTGAAATAATATGCACGGAAAATCTTAGCGAAAATTGTATAAAATATAATACGTGTGATATGGCGCAGGAATTTAAACGGCATAAATGAGAAATATTATCTGAACAGTCGGAGGTATTAAGAAAATCTTCATAATTTATAAGAGGAAGTCTTTATATTTTTATAGTAAAATGAATCCATATTCTGAAAAGTCTGAAAAACGACAGAGAGGAGGAGTATGAGGAAGGTAATTGAAGTCAGGAATCTATACAAGCTGTACCGTGTTGGTGATGAGTTTGTACGCGCACTGGATGGTGTGGATTTTGAGATATATGAAGGAGAGTTTTGTGCAATTGTCGGGACCTCCGGTTCTGGTAAATCTACACTTCTGAATATGCTGGCGGGGCTGGAAAAACCGACAAAGGGAGAGGTCATCATGCGGGAAAGCATATTGAAAAGTTAAATGAAGAACAATTGGTGACATTCCGGCGGGATCATGTGGGATTCATCTTTCAGTCATTTCATCTGATGGGAACGTTGAATGCGGTGGAAAATGTAGCATTGCCGCTTAGCTTCCGCGGCGTTCCAAGAGATGTAAGAGTACGAAAAGCCAATGAGATGTTAGATCTGGTAAAACTTGGAAAGCATAAGAAGCATCTGCCGAATCAGATGTCGGGCGGACAGCAGCAGAGAGTGGGAGTTGCCAGGGCACTGGTAGTAGATCCGGATATTATATTTGCCGATGAGCCGACAGGAAATTTGGATTCCCATACATCGGAAGAAGTCATGGAACTGATGCAGCGGGTGGTCAGAGAGCAGAAGAAGACACTGGTCATGGTCACACATGATGATCATCTGGCAACTTATGCGGACAGGGTATTTCATATCCGGGACGGCAGGATCATTAAGATAGAAGATAACCGATGGAAAAAAGGAAAAGAAGAGGGAGGAAGACATGCAGAAACGAATACAGAAAGAGATAGGAAATAATTGCTTGAAAAGAATCATTGTTGCCTTTCTGGCAGTGATCATGATGACAACTATGCTGCATCCGCAGATGGTACAGGCTGCAACAGGAATTACGATCGAGTCAAAAGACAATAAGGTGCTGACATATAAAGCGGGAGAAAAGAAGACATGGACATTTACCGTAACGAATCATTCGGGGAATCCGATGAATAATGTAACGGTAACACCGGATCTTGGAGATGACAATGATGTATGGCCATTCAAAACAGAGATGCAGAGTTACCAGCAGAACATTGGAACCCTGGAAAACGGAAAATCAAAAGATGTGGCGTTTGATTTTACTCAGAGAGAAGATGTTCAGACTTCACGCTATACTTTAAAGTTCAAGGTTACGGCAGACGGACAGGAAGAAGCAGAAAAGCAGTTCTATGTGAATACCACAGCAAAGCCGGTACAGAAAGACACACAGGATAATAAAGACAACAAAGATACAGATGACGGCAAGGATACAGGAAAAGGCAATGGAGCAGGCAGTAGTTCTGACACATCTTACCAGACACCGGATGCCGGCGGTTACAGTAACGGGGAAGCAGCTTACAGCGGAGGAGCCGGTGGAAGTACGGATGGAGGTGCAGCTTCGGGAAATGGTTCTGTTCCGCGTGTGATCGTAACCGGATTTACAACCGATCCGGCAGAAGTCCGTGCGGGCAGTAATTTCAAGTTAACGATCCATCTGAAAAATACATCCAAGATGAAAGTCAGCAATATGCTGTTCAATCTTTCAGCACCGACAGAAGGCAGCGATGAACAGACGACATCACCGGCATTCCTTCCATCATCCGGTGCAAGCTCCATCTATCTGGACAGCATTGCCCCGAATGGAACAGCCGATATCAGTATCGAACTGAATGCAAAAGCAGATCTTCTTCAGAAGCCATACAGCATGGAACTTTCCATGAAATATGAAGATCCGAAGCTACGCAGGTAGAAGGATCGTCAAGTATCTCTATTCCGGTGAAGCAGGATGCAAGATTTGAAATCAGCGATTTGAGATCAGTCCGCAGAGCGTTGCTGTCGGTGAAGAAGCAAATGTGATGTGTAGTCTTTATAATCTGGGACGGATCAAGCTCTATAATGTAAAAGCTACATTTGAAGGAAAGAATATCAAAAAGTCGGAAGTATTTATCGGAAATATAGAATCCGGTGCAACCGGTTCGATTGATGCCATGCTGGAAGGAAAGAAAATATCGAATGGTCCGGCGAAGGTAACGATGACACTTAGTTATGAAGATGAATCGGGGAACATTTCAACAACCACGAAAGATCTGAATCTGGAAGTGACAGAAAAAGTGGATGATGATGAGGCGGCAGCTTCCGATATGCCGGAGGAGACACAGAAAAGTTTTCCTGTAATTCCGGTTGTAATCGCAGCAGTGGTCATTGCAGTGGTGGCAGCAGTCGTAATACTTAAGAAGCGCAAAAAGAAACAGCTGGCAGAGATTGAAGAGGAGGAGTTATTGGATGAACTGGAACGATCTTCTGAGGATGAGCATCAATAGTCTGCGGAGAAGGAAACTCCGTACATTTCTGACGGTCCTTGGTGTGTTGATCGGTACAGCTTCGATTGTAGTGATGATCTCACTCGGACTTGGTATGCAGCAGTCCCTTTATAAGGAAGTGGAACAGTCGGGAGGTCTGACCAGTATCACTGTGACCGGATCGGACAACAGTGACGGTATGACGACAGAAAGTAGGGGATCAGGACAGGAGTCAGAAAAAAGGATAGATGACCAGTTGGTTGAAAGATCAGTAAAATGGATCATGTGAAATTAGCTGCACCAATCTATGAGACTTCGGTGATCCTGCTGAAAGGCTCCTATAGGGCGCAGGTCCAGTTGCAAGGAATGACACCGGAAGGCCTGAAATCCCTAAATATGGATCTTGGCGATGGAACGCTTCCAAAGACCGGAACAGGACATCTGGAGCTGATATTCGGAAATGGCGTGATCACTGATTTTTATGAAACAGGAAGCGGCAACGGATATTATGATACCGGGAAAGTCCCGAATATCAATCTGATGAAAGATTCTCTTTTCATGATCACGGATACAGAGAATTACAATAGTGACAGCAGCACAGCCTTTGGAGACAGTACAGACGGAACGGCAGGTACAGGGAGCCAGTCAGATTCCGGAACCGGGAAGACAAAACCTGTTCAAAAGTATGTAGTAAGGGCAAGCGGTGTGATAAATGGCGGCCTGGATGACTATTCCAATAATTATGACAGTGTATTTTGTGACCTGGAGACTTTAAAGCAGTTATTGCGGAAAGAATATGCAGGCAAAGTCATTCCGGGACAGCCGAAGACCAAAGCTGGAAAGGCATTAAAAGGCTTCTATTATACGTCATTAAAAGTGAAAGCAGACGATATAGATCACGTGAATGAGGTCGCTGATGTAATCCGTAATATGGGATATAATGTTGAGACCAATGCGGAATATCTGGATAGTATGAAGAGTCAGTTCGCGATTGTACAGGCGGTGCTCGGAGGTATTGGTGCGGTGTCATTACTGGTAGCTGCAATCGGAATTGCAAATACGATGATGATGTCCATTTATGAACGGACAAAGGAAATCGGTGTGATGAAGGTACTTGGATGCAGTCTTAGGAATATCCGGGAAATGTTCCTGTTGGAAGCAGCGTTTATAGGTCTTCTCGGAGGAATTGCCGGAAATATTCTAAGCTTCGTAATGTCAGCAGCCATTAATATAATTGTTGGAAGCAGCGGTGCTATGTCGATGGGATCAGACAGCACGATATCTTATATTCCGTGGTGGCTTGTGCTGATGTCCATGGTATTTGCAGTGCTGGTCGGAGTGCTGGCGGGATATTTCCCGGCGAAACGGGCAATGAAGCTGAGTCCGCTTGCGGCGATCAGGAATGAATAAGGAATAAGATTTTTATAATAAATAAAATATAAAATTACAATGAAAGAAGAAGGTGTAAGGCAGATTGCTAGACATCTTCTTTTTTCTTGTCATATGTTCGAAAGAAGTGCAGGTAGTAGGTTTTCTGTATATAGAGGAAGAGCAGGAAAGATAATAATTATGTACAAATGATGAGTGTTAAATTGTTATATATAATGTAAAAATATATAATTAAAATATTGACATATATCGAAAAAAGATATATATTCAAAATAGATAATAAAAACAAAAGAAGTAATTGTAACATACACAATTGAATCGGAAAGGAGCTGAGAAGTATAAAGATAACATTAGGAAAATAGATGTTACAGTCTTTCTGTTGTTAAAAAGTAAGGAGGCATTAAATTATGAAGAAATTAGGAAATGCTATTTTAATGATTGATATTCCATTTAATATTGCGGGAATTATATTGTGCATGTGGAGAATTAATATTATGTTGCATTCTGATTTGCAGAGATTAATAGACGAGAAGGGAGGCATAGGAGCGGTTAATACATTAATTGTTGTTGGTGCGGTATGTTGTTGCATGTTTTTAGTATTGAATATTATATGTGCAGTGGGACGTGCAAGACATAAAGAGTCAATGATTGCAGAAGGAATGACAGGAATTTCATTTTTAATAAAAATAATGTGTGTTATCTTTTTTGCAGTATACAGATTATTCTTATAATTATAATTCGAAGAGGGATGGGGGGAAGAAGTATGAACAGGTTGTTTCGAGATATATTAAGAGAAAATAAGAATGATTATATTCGAACAGTTTTAGGATGTAGCTGGATTATTTCATTAATATATTTTTCGACAGCAGTGGGTGGCTGTCTTTCATACATATCAACAGGATCCATCCCTCAAATGACATATTTGATCATGGAAGTAGAAAAAGAATTTCTTATTCCATATGGTTTACTGTTGATCCTGCTGATCTTACTGTTGAGCGGATACATAAGAAAAAGGGCCGTTATATACAAAACGTTAACTGTATTCGGAATGAAAAGAAAGCATAAATACAGATTTATTTTGTTCGAATATCTGGGAATTGTTGGATTCAGTATGATATTAGGAATCGTATTAGGAATTTATGAATCAAAGGGCTTAAAAATTATTTTAGAATATTTTTTGCAATATAAAGGGACATATTCAATATGGTGAGACTCCGCTGAAACTTACATTAATTATCAGTTTTTTGATTTTTGGAATGGGATTTATTGTTTGTGATCAGGCAATCTCATGTCTGGGAATTGATTATCTTATCAGTAATGAAAGTGAGACAAGACAAAGAACAAAGGTAAATATTAAAATGTGCTTTGTGACAATTATTATGGCTGGAATTACGATTATATCCATTATGACATACTGGGGTAAAAGCGGTAATACGATTCCAACTTTGTTGGCAGTTATTACAATATTACTCTTTTTATATTTTTATGGTGCTTATTTTATAAAGCGTTTTGAAAGAGGAAAAGGGTATTATAAGAAAATTCTCTGGATAGATGACTGGTGTGGCAATTTTTACAGGCATATTAATGTCTCGTATATAGTAGGAGCGTTTATATATATTGTTATATTCACGTTTTCCTTTGAAATTATTAATACGCTGCCCATTGTACAAAAAGAAAATTATCCATATGATCTGGTATGGGGAGCAAATAAAACCGACAAAGATTTTTTAAACAAATTGGAAAAGAAATATGGAATTGAAGTGAAATGTATTCCGGATATAAGAGTCACAGCAGGTGACTATGGAGAACATACAGGAATATCAGCTTCGGAATATCAGAGACTTACAGGTGAAAAACTGAAATTGCATAATCATGAAATATATGTTGTGTATCAACGAAATAAAGCGGAATATGGAACACTTGGAATAGATTACGGAAAAAAAGAACCGAGATTGTATATAGGAAATTCGGATGCGGATATCTGGGTGTATACGATGCGGGTTATGCCCGGTAATCAATTTACACGAGACTATAAGATTGTTGGTACTACAAACAGAATTATAACCGGTAATTTTAAAAGCAGACAATTAGAAGAAAGCGGAATAAAAGGAAAGGTTTTTGAAGAGATTATTGTATTTTCAGATGCAGAATATGAAAGAATCAGTAAAACAGCCAGAGGATCTGATTTAACAGTTGCAATCAATATTCCTCAAAATTATAGCCGGGTAGTAAATGATATATATAAATATGCAGAGAAAAATTCACAGGTGAATTTTTGATTATAAATATGGCAATCTGATTTATGAGAAGAAAGAGCTGATCGTAGAGGAACAGGAAGCGAATATGTTAAAAGTAAGTGCAATGATAATTAACATTATCACATTGGTTATTTGTATTATATTTACTCTGTACAATAATATTGCAAGCTATAAAAATAAAATGAGATGGAAATACGCATTCTTTTATCGGATGGGAATGAACAAGGTAAAAATGAAAAGACATCTGAATCGGGAAATATTACTTACTACAGAGATTGCATGTATAAGTAGTATTCCATTTGCATTTATTATGGTTTTGATAAAAATACTGTATAAGGATTTAAGTATATATTGGACAATACGTTATATAGGAGAAAGCTTACTGGTAGTTGTTGTGTTGACAATAGTCATCCTTTTCATGATATATGGTATGGCGAGTAATGTTTATAAACAGATTGAAAGGAGCATTCAAAATGAGCAGTGATATTATATTGGATGTCAGAAAACTTGAGAAAAATTATAATACGACAACGCATGAAGGAAAAGAAACTATTTATTCTGTTTTAAAAGGAATATCTTTTCAAGTTCATAAAGGAGAGTTCATAAGTATCATGGGAAGTTCAGGATGTGGAAAAACCACACTTTTGAAAATTATTGGAATGCTTAGCGAGCCAAGTAAAGGAACTGTATTATATAAGGGAAAGGACATACAGGAAATCTATGGAGAAAATCTTGCCAGAATACGAAGAACGGAGATTGCGTTCGTATTTCAGGATTACTATTTGATGAATAGTCTCACTGTAAAAGACAACATTATGCTGCCATTGATTTTGAATGAAAATGATTTAAAAGAAGGCACTAAATCTGTTAAAAAAATAGCTGCGGAATTTGGTATATCCAGCTTATTGAATAAATATCCATACGAATTGTCAGGAGGTGAAAAACAAAGAACGGCCATCTGTAGAGCGATGATAGAAAATCCAGAATTGATACTGGCTGATGAGCCGACTGGAAATCTTGATTCAAATACTTCTTTGCAAGTGATAAAGACATTGGTTCACATTAATGAAACATTAAATAAAACTGTAGTAATGGTAACACATGATCCTAAAATGGCAAGTTATGGTAAAAGAACACTTTTTCTGAAAGATGGAGTGATATTGGACTCTCTGATAAAGAAAGAATCAAATGAAAAATATTATGAAAAAATTTTAAATAAAATGGTTCAGATATAAAGTGACAGCAGGTTGAAAAAAGGTTAGGGTTAAGGTATTATGGAATAGTTGGTGAGTATGTTAACGCTAGTGAGGAGTGAAAGCATGAAAGTTAATAAAAACATGGTTTCTGGTAATTCAGCAATGTTGGTTCTAAAACTTTTGTCGGAAAAAGATATGTATGGTTATGAGATGATTGATACTCTGGCAAAAAGATCAAATAATATTTTTGAACTTAAAGTAGGTGCATTGTATCCAATGTTGCACGGAATGGAGCAGTCTGGATATTTGGAATGTTATAATCAGGAAGTTAACGGGAAATTACGTAAATATTATCGTATTACACCGAATGGGAAAAAATATTTGGAAAGAATGATTGAAGAGTGGAATGCATATAGAAATGCGTTGAATGACGTACTATGTCAGACAGTATAAAATTTTTGGAAAAAGAGTTATAGTTACAGCCCGGGAGTACAACTCGGGCTGTGATTTTTTACTCCTCAATAATATGAATTTCCAGATAATCAAAATCAATCGAATCTACAAAGTTATCCTGATAGAACCTTGTCTTGTCATGTTTTTTGAATTCCTCAATATTATGATCCAGCCAGATTGGCTTGCTAAGATCGAATTCATAGCAGATCGAGTCCAGAGCATTGAAGATCTTATGCGTTCTGGTATCATCCGTCTTATCGCAGATTACGGTGTCGCGCAGCATATGATTGTTTTTAAATTCTTTTCCCCATAAACGGAACATATGAAGTCCTCCTGTTGTTCGTGTATATATTTGGATTTTCAGATTGGAAAATCTAAAGAATATTACAATTTGATATTCCAAGTATACAGGGAATCAAAAGTAAAGTAAAGATAGGATTTCATGGAAAAAACAGCAAGACAATAGTATAATAATGTATATGTCAGACAATCAGAAAACAACAGATGAGGAGGAAGAGATACAATGAAAAGTTTAACGGATACATTTCAGTTGAGAAATAAAGTAGAAATTCCATGTATCGGATATGGAACATGGAAGACTCCGGATGGAGAGACTGCTTCAGCAAGTGTAAGAACTGCAATCGAACTGGGATACAGGCATATTGATACAGCGGCGGCATATGGAAATGAAACCAGTGTAGGAGAGGGAATCCGGGAAAGTGGTATTTCAAGGGAGCAGCTGTTTGTCACAAGCAAAGTATGGAATACGGAACGGGGTTATGAAAAGACACTTCATGCTTTTGAAAAAACATGTCAGGATCTGGGAACAGATTACCTGGATTTGTATCTGATACACTGGCCGGCTTCTGTGAATCAGTTTGAAAACTGGGAAGAGATAAATATTTCTACATGGAAAGCAATGATGGAACTTTATAAAGAAGGCAGTGTAAAAGCAATCGGAGTATCTAATTTTATGCCACATCATCTGAAGGCTCTGATGGAGACAGATATCATTCCAATGATTGATCAAATTGAATTTCATCCGGGATGGATGCAGAAGGAAACTGTAAAATATTGTAAAGAAAATACAATACAGGTAGAAGCCTGGAGTCCGCTGGGAAACGGACGGGTATTAAATCATCCGAATTTACAGCAGATTGCACAGAAATACGGAAAAACAGTTGCACAGATCTGTATTCGCTGGTGTCTGCAGCATCAGGTGCTGCCATTATCGAAATCGGTAACACCGTCCCGGATAAAAGAAAATTCGGAAGTCTTTGATTTTTCATTATTACCGGAGGATATGGAACAGATAGACAAAATGGAGAACTTCGGTAACTCTGGTTCACATCCGGATAAGATTGATTTTTGACAGAAACAAAACAATTCTTGTTTTTCCTGCAGCTGTATGATACACTCGTGACATGTGACAAGACACATGTAAATGCAAACGAGATATCTGTAAATCAGCATTGATCGACAAAAAATAGCAGATAAGGAAGGACGAGGAGAACGTTATATGGAAAAAGTAAAGAAAGTATTAGACCGCATCTTCATCGAAGGCTTAAGCGCCATGGCGCACGGTCTGTTCGCAACACTGATCATCGGCACGATCATCCAGCAGATCGGAACATTTATGGGCGGAAATATCGGAGAGATGATCTTCATCGCAGGCAAGCTTGCAGCAGCCCTTACCGGAGCCGGTATTGGTGTGGCAGTAGCCTATAAGTTTAAGGAAGCACCGCTGGTAGTGGTGTCGGCAGCAACGGCCGGAATGGCAGGTGCATTTGCAAGCAGTATCCTGGCCGGAAAGGTATTCGTAGACGGAGCTATGGTATTTGCCGGACCGGGAGAGCCGCTGGGAGCGTTCATTGCTGCCTATGTGGGAATCTTCTTCGGACATATGGTATCCGGTAAGACGAAGGTGGATATTCTGGTGACTCCGGTCGTGACGATCGGAAGTGGATGTCTGGTTGGATTCCTGATCGGACCTCCAATCTCGGGATTCATGAGCTGGCTTGGTTCACTGATCAATTGGGGAACGGAGCAGCAGCCGTTTTTGATGGGGATTATTGTATCGGTACTGATGGGAATGATCCTGACACTGCCGATCAGTTCGGCAGCACTTGGTGTGATCCTGAATCTGTCCGGTCTGGCAGCAGGAGCCGCAACAGTAGGATGCTGCTGTAATATGGTAGGATTTGCCGTGGCAAGTTACCGTGAGAACAAAGTCGGGGGACTTCTGGCACAGGGGATCGGCACTTCCATGTTACAGGTTCCGAATATTGTGAAGAAACCGGTAATCTGGCTTCCGGCAATTATATCGAGCGCAATTCTCGGACCGGTAGGAACAATGGTGCTTCATATGACGAATAATGCGACCGGTTCCGGTATGGGGACAGCAGGTCTGGTGGGACAGATCATGACGTGGCAGACGATGATCCAGACAGAGTCTGCACAGATGGTTCTGATCAAAATATTACTGATCCAGATCGTACTTCCGGCAGTCGTGACACTTGGTATTTCGGAATTCATGAGAAAGAAAGACTGGATCAAGACCGGAGATATGAAACTGGAATTTTAGAGAAACTACCTGTATTTACATTTTCGGTGTAAACGATTATAATGTCCTGTAGAATGAATGTGAGTTCAGATTTTACAGAGATATTTAGGAGAAAGCAGGTAGAAAGTTATGATGGGCACTGGAAGAATTCATATGTATTACGGAGATGGCAAGGGAAAGACAACAGCAGCAGTCGGACAGGCAGTCAGAGCCGCCGGAGCGGACTTCAGGTGCTCTTCTTTCAGTTCCTGAAAGATAATTCTTCAAATGAGAGAAAGATTCTGGAATCTGTACCCGGGATCACCTGCCTTCCGGGGCGTGATCAGGTAAAGTTTGTAAGCCGGATGAACGGAGATGAGAAAGCGGAACTCCGCCATTATAATAATAAAGCGTTGGATGAGATCGTAAAGTTCTGTACGAATTTTGATGTGCTAGTGCTGGATGAATCGCTGTGTGCGATCCATCTGAATGTCTTAAGTGAAGAGAAGATCAGAAGTTTTCTGGAACATAAGCCGCGCGGACTGGAGATCATTATGACAGGGCATGAGGTATCGCAGGACCTTTTGGATCTGGCAGATTATGCGACGATGATGATGAAGGTAAAGCATCCGTATGACCGTAAGGTACAGGCGAGAGAAGGAATTGAATTTTAAAAAATGAGTGGAGAGAGGCTGTCTGAGGATAGCTTCTTTTTGTTTTACATATGTATAATCTTTCTAAAATAAATGTGAAAAATAAGACATATTAGCAGTACTTATGGTATAATATTAACAGTGCTGGTTTAACTCTTCGTTAAGAGAGGAGAGAGAACATTTATATGGAAAATACGATGAAGAACTATGAGGATGTCGACAGTTGGAAGACGATCATGTTCCTGTATAATTCAGCGTTGAAAGAAGTGGGGACAAAGCTGGAGATACTGAATGATGAATTTCAACATGTGCATAAATACAACCCGATCGAACATATCAAGACAAGAATTAAGACACCGGAAAGTATTGTAAAGAAGTTACGCAGGTATGGTTACGAGATATCGATTGAGAACATGGTAAAATATATCAATGATATTGCAGGAGTACGCCTGATCTGTTCCTTTACGTCGGATATTTACCGGCTGGCAGAGATGATCGGCAATCAGAGTGATCTGAAAGTATTGTCGATCAAAGACTATATTAAGAATCCAAAAGAAAGTGGATATAAGAGCTATCATATGCTGGTATCTGTACCGATATTTCTTTCTGACAGCGTTGTAGATACCAAGGTAGAGATCCAGATCCGTACGATTGCGATGGATTTCTGGGCAAGTCTGGAACATAAGATCTATTATAAATTCGAAGGAGATGCTCCGGAGTATATCAGCAGGGATCTGAGAGAATGTGCAGAGATGGTATCAACGCTGGATGAGAAGATGCTGTCTTTGAATGAAGCAATCAAAGAATGTCTGGAAAAACAGGAAGAGTTAAATATAAGTACAAAGACAAAAGAGACGAACAGGCAGGATCAACGGTTCTGCAGGGCCTGGATTAATATCTGGGCCTTTAATATAGAATTCATCTATAAGGGAATGGTTATATTAAGATTCTCTATTTGAAACCCGGAGCGGTTATTTATATAATGAGGAGTGAGAGAAAAGCTTGTAATATAAAGGAAGGTCAAAGGAGCCGGGAAACATGTTTATAGATACACACATGCACGAAATGACCTGTTCAAAAGACAGTTTCTTAAAATTAGAACAGATGGTGGAAATTGCCAGGGAGAAAGGTCTTGGCGCAATCTGCATCACAGACCATGATGATATGGGACTGAAAGAATATGCGGAAGAATATGCGGAAAAAACCGGATTTCCGATCTTTGTCGGGATTGAGTTTTTTTCTTTGCAGGGAGACATCATCGCATTTGGAATTGAGGAATACCCGGATGAAAGGATTCCGGCCCAGGAGTTTATAGATCTTGTAAAGAGTCAGGGAGCTTCTGCTTTGCGGCACATCCATTCCGGAATAATAACAGAGGTCTGGAAGAGAACTTAAGGACAGTAAGAGGTCTGGACGGTCTGGAAGTCCTGAATGGAAGTACTTCTGTAGCAGCGTGCCAGAAGGCAGCAAGATATGCACAGGAACTTGGACTTTGTACGATGGGATCCAGTGACTGTCATGTTCCGGAGAAGTCGGCGTCTGTGCGACCTGGTTTCCAGAAGAAGTAAGGACAATGGAAGAGTTCCTGGAAGCTCTGAAAAAAGGTGGTATGAAACCAGCATATTATGAAGATGGTTCGTACCATATACTTGAGGTACAAGAGTATGGGAATGGCTATCCGGAGATAGGATTTTAAGGATAGACGTTTTCAGACTTTTATATAATTTATATATTTACCTTTTCCATAAATAATGATAGAATATTTCTATATGTATTGATTGTGGGAATGGTGATGGAAAGGTGGAATCATTATGATTACAGTTAATGCTATGGGGGATAATTGTCCAATCCCGGTTATTAAGACCAAAAAGGCAATAGCTGCACTGACCGGACCGGAGACAATTGAAGTTCTGGTTGACAATGAGATCGCAGTGCAGAACGTAACAAAGATGGCATCAGGTTCAGGAGGAAAAGTTACTTCTGAGAAGCTTGGGGATGCCGAGTTTAAAGTTACGATTGAAATGGAAGGAGCACCGGCAGCAGACGAAGCAGAAGCAGTATGCGTACCGGATGCAAGAGACAATACAGTTGTTGTTGTATCATCTGACCGTATGGGATCTGGAAATGATGAATTAGGTAAAGTACTGATCAAAGGATTTATCTTTGCAGTGACACAGCTTGATACTCTGCCAAAGACAATGCTTTTCTATAATGGAGGAGCAACCTTGACAACAGAAGATTCGGATTCTCTGGAAGATCTGAAATCACTGGAAGCACAGGGAGTAGAGATCATGACATGTGGAACCTGTCTGGATTACTATGGTCTGAAAGACAAGCTTGCAGTTGGTACAGTTACGAATATGTACAGCATTGTGGAGACAATGGCAAAAGCAGGAAAAATCGTCAGACCATCATAAATTTACTTACATATCTGGATAAAAGCCGGATTCCTGAAGAAAGATGCAGGAGTTCCGGCTTTCTTATACTATCATGTATGTATAATGAATACAAAAATCCGGGCGTGTCAGAGAGATAAATGGATTGTCTCGGGAAAAAGGTATGAAAAACAGGAGGAGTAATAAGAATGAAATCAGATGTAAAATTAACGAGTTTAAGCAAAACCGCAGGTTGAGCGGCCAAGATTGGTCCGGAGACCCTTGCTCAGGTTCTGAGTAAGCTGCCAAAATTTGAGGATGACAATTTAATAGTAGGAATCGAGACTTCCGATGATGCTGCCATCTACAAAGTGACAGATGATATTGTCGATGATTCAGACGGTTGATTTCTTTACTCCGATCGTAGATGATCCATATATGTTCGGACAGATCGCCGCGGCCAACTCGCTCAGTGATGTGTGGGCGATGGGAGGAGAGCCGGCAGTAGCATTGAACATTGTAGGTTTCCCGAACTGCTGGATCCGGCGATCCTTGGCGATATTCTTGCGGGAGGTGCAGATAAGGTAAAAGAAGCAGGTGCGGTATTAGTCGGCGGTCATTCAGTACAGGATGATGAGCAAAATACGGTCTCTGCGTATCCGGATTTGTTCACCCGGATAAGATCTTTAAGAATTATGGCTGCAGACCTGGCGATATATTGATTCTTACAAAACAGATCGGAAGTGGTATCGTGAATACTGCGATCAAAGCAGAGATGGCATCGCATCGGCAATCCGCGAGGCACAGACGGTTATGGCATCCTTGAATAAGATAGCAAGCAGGTTGTAGAGAAGTATGATGTTTCCGCATGTACGGATATTACAGGTTTTGGACTGCTTGGACACTGTGTTGAGATGGCATCCGCAAGTGATGTGACATTTGAACTCAGCGTTACCGACATTGCATATCTTCAGGATGCATATGATTATGCGAAGATGGGACTGGTTCCGGCAGGTGCCTATAAGAACAAGAGATATTCGATTGATAAGGTGGAAGTAGGATCGGTGAATGAGACATATTTAGATCTTCTTTATGATCCACAGACTTCCGGCGGACTTCTCATCAGTGTATCACCAAAAGAATATGAGAATATGATGAGAGATTTTAAAACATCAGGACTGGATACAACCGTTTCCGTAATCGGAACAGTTGCGCCAAAGAGTGATAAGCTGATCCGGTTATTCTAAAATTAAAATTTGAAAAGAATGACAGAATGGAGAAGTATAATGAATAAGAATTTATTGTATCGGAGTATTCCGAAGGTGGATATTCTTCTGGCAGACGAAGGGATAAAAGTATTGATTGAGACATACAGCCGTGAAAGCGTCATGGAAGCGATCCACAGTGAGATGGAAAAACTCCGTGCATTTATCGGAGTGTGTGAAGAGGAAGAAAAAGCAAAGCAGCAGATTGCTCTTCTGAATGAAAATATCGCAAAAGCCGTATCTGCAATGCATACACCGAATATGAAGAAAGTGATCAATGGAACGGGAACCATCCTGCATACGAATCTTGGCCGTGCCCCGATAAGCTTCGGGCATATGATGAGGCAGCTGAGATCGTCAGTGGATATTCGAACCTGGAATATAATCTGGAAGCAGGAAGAAGAGGAGAGCGGTATTCACATTTTGAAAAATTACTGTGTAAGTTAACCGGTGCAGAAGCTGCCATGGCGGTCAATAATAATGCATCTTCCGTGCTTTTGATCTTAAGTTCCCTGGCAAAAGGCGGGGAAGTGATTGTTTCCAGAGGGGAACTGATCGAGATCGGCGGAAAGTTCCGTATTCCGGATGTAATGGAACAGAGCGGTGCAAATCTTGTCGAAGTCGGAACGACGAATAAGACGCATTATGAAGATTACGAAGAGGCAATTACAGAAGAGACAAAGGCACTTCTGAAGGTGCACACCAGCAATTACCGGATTGTCGGATTTACAGAAAGTGTGGGAATTGACGAACTGGTACCGATCGCAAAGGAACATGGGATTCCGGTAGTAGAAGATCTTGGAAGCGGTGTGTTGATCAATCTGGAAAAATATGGACTGACGCATGAGCTACTGTACAGGAATCCATTGCACATGGTGCTGATGTGGTGTGTTTCAGTGGTGACAAACTGCTGGGCGGTCCACAGGCCGGAATTATCATCGGTAAGAAGAAATATATTGATATGATGAAGAAGAACCAGTTGACCCGTGCACTCCGTATTGATAAATTTACGGCGGCGGCACTGGAGATGGTTCTGATGGAGTATCTGTCAGAAGAGACAGCCGTACAGAATATTCCTGTTCTGCGGATGATCGCAATGCCGCTTGATGAGATTGAAAAAGAAGCGGGATATTTTGCCAGAATCTTACGCCGTACAGGAATGGATGCAAAGATACAGGTCGTGTCTTGTGAATCACAGATCGGTGGAGGATCCCTTCCGCTTGAAAGGATGGAAAGCCGCGCCGTATCCATCCAGCCAAATGGTATGAGTGTAGCTGAGATGGAAGAAAAGATGCGGCATCTGGAGATCCCGATCATTCCAAGAACAGTCAATGACAGTATCTGTTTGGATGTCAGAACGATCGAACGCAAGGATTATAAGATGATCGCATCAGAACTGACGGAATTACTTGGACAGAAAGAAAAAGAAGAACGGTAGGTGTGAAAGAAGGCTATGAAGAATATCATTATCGGAACGGCCGGACACATTGATCATGGTAAGACGACACTGATCAAAGCACTGACCGGAAGAAATACAGACCGCTGGGAAGAAGAACAGCGCAGAGGAATTACGATCGATCTGGGGTTTACCTATTTTGATCTGCCGGGCGGAGACCGCGCGGGGATCATCGATGTACCCGGACATGAGAAATTTATCAACAATATGGTTGCCGGAGTTGTCGGAATGGACCTGGTACTTCTGGTAATTGCAGCGGATGAAGGAATCATGCCGCAGACAAGAGAACACATGGATATTTTGAATCTTCTCGGAATTGAGAAGAGTATCATTGTGCTGAATAAATGTGATCTTGTGGATGAAGAATGGCTGGAGATGATGGAAGAAGATGTGCGGGAAGAGCTTTCCGGTACTTTTCTGGAACATGCACCTCTGATAAGGGTATCTGCAGTAACAGGTGAAGGACTTGGTGACCTGGTGAAAGAGATTGAGCATCAGACCAGAGATGAAGTCGTGCAGAAAGACATCCATACCATTCCGCGTCTGCCGATTGACAGAGTGTTCTCCCTGTCAGGATTCGGAACGATCATCACCGGAACCCTGGTATCCGGAACGATTACAAAAGAAGATACACTTCAGATGTATCCGGTCGGAACGGAATGTAAGATCCGGAGCATCCAGGTGCACGGGGAAGATAAAAAAGAATGCTATGCCGGACAGCGTGTGGCGATCAATCTTTCAAATGTAAAGAAAAAAGAGATTAAAAGGGGATGTGTGCTGGCACCTCTGAACAGTATGAAGAATACAGATCTTCTTGATGTAAAGTTAAATGTGCTGGATTCATCCGTGAGAATCCTTACGAATCACACCCGGCTGCATTTCTTTACAGGAACCAGTGAAGTCCTGTGCCGTGCGGTACTTCTGGACAAAGAAGAGATCGGACCGGGGGAAAGCGGATATGTACAGCTCCGGATGGAGGAAGAAGTTGCTGTAAGACGTGGCGATAAATTTGTTGTACGTTTTTATTCTCCGATGGAAACCATTGGCGGCGGTGTCATTCTGGAGCCGAATCCGAAGATTAAAAGAAGATTCCAGCCGGAAGTGATCGAAGAACTGAAGCGGAAAGAAGAAGGGTCATCTGCGGATGTAATCGAAATGCATGTGAAGAGTCATGCAGATACGCTGATTACAGTCTCTGAACTTGCAAAATTGACGGCACTTTCACTCGAAGAGGTAGAACAGGATGTAAAAGAACTGGAAGGGCAGGGAAGTGTATATGTATTTCCGATGAGAAAAGATATATATGTATGGCACTGCGATTCGGCAAGAGAGGCAGAACGCATTTTGCTGAAAGCTCTGGGAGAATACGAAGAGAAGTATCCATACCGCTATGGAATCAAGAAAGCACAGGTACAGACGACGTATTTTAAAAAGGTAAAACCGAATGTATATGACAGAATTCTGACGCTTCTGGAAGAACAGGGAAGTTTGAAGAGAGTGGATGAATTTTTGAGTACTCCGGGATATGAAGTGAGAAAAGATAAGATCTATGACAGGGTATCGAAGATTATGTTGGACACATTTAAGAAGGCCGGGTTTGACTTTGCAAGATATTCCGAGATCACATGTAAAGATGTGCCGCAGGAGATCATGGATGATATCCTGAATATCTTATTAGAAGAAAAGCAGATTGTAAAAATAAATGATGAAATGTATACACTGACTTCTTATATGGAGACTGCGAAAGAAAAGATCAGAGAACATCTGAAAGAAGATCCGCTGATCACAATCGCACAGGTGAGGGATATGTTTGCGACAAGCAGAAAGAGTGCAAAACCGATCCTGGAATACATGGACAGTATCAAGGTAACGAAGAAGACAGGAGCAGAGAGCGAAAGGGTGGCATACTAAATGAATCTGAAACAATTAGAAAGCTTTCGTTCAGGTAGCAGAGGGAGGCAGTTTTTCAAAGGCAGCAAAGCAGCTGTTCCTGACACAGCCAACCATCAGTGCACATATTTCGTCACTGGAGAAAGAACTGAATGCAAGGCTTTTTGTAAGAAACACAAAAGAAGTAAAATTATCGGACGATGGAAGGATCTGTACCGTTATGCGAGACAGATGATCGATCTGCAGAAAAAATAGAAGAACGGTTTGAAACAGGAAAAGAAGAGAGCAAGCATCTGATCACGATTGCAGCATCTACGATTCCGGCACAGTATCTGCTTCCGAAAATTCTGATGAAATTCAATGAGCGGTATCCGAAAGAACAGGTTAAACTTCTGGAGACAGACAGCAGTCAGGTGGTTACACAGATTATTGATCATATGGTAGATGTCGGATTTACCGGTACGATTCTGGAGAAGAAACACTGTAAATATATCCCATTTTATAAAGATGAACTGGTTGTGATCACACCGAATACGGAGAAATATCAAAAGCTGTTGGAAGATATGCCGGATGATATCAGCTGGATCAGCGGGGAACATCTGATTATGCGTGAGGAAGGTTCCGGTACAAGAAAAGAAGCAGGAAAACAGCTCCGTGCGGCAGGAATCAATTTGGATAAGCTTAAGATTATCGCCAGTATCGAGAATCAGGAAACCATAAAAAAATCAGTCAAACAGGGAATGGGGATCTCTGTGATATCCAGGCTTGCGGCAGAAGATGAAGTGAAATATGGAGATCTTCTGGCATTCTCAATCCCAAAGGCAGATCAGGGACGGGATATCAACCTGGTATATAATAAGAATTATCAGATGTCAAAAAGTACCGAACGCTTTGTAAAGATAGTAAAAGAAATATACGGAATTGAAGAGTAACCGATAATACGATTGATAACATGAACCCACTGTAATGATAGAAAAAATCTATTAATACGGTGGTTCATACAATGTTTCGATTAGACGAAAAGAGGAAAATGGACTATACTGAAAGCATATGAATAATGTACAAATTTGTTCGGAAATAAATGAGTATTGTATAAACGGGGTGTTTTTATAATAATACTTGAATCGTATGCGGGGAAGATATTAGGAGGAATCAAGTATGATATATATGGATAATGCTGCGACGACAATGCATAAGCCACAGGAAGTGATCGATGCGGTAGTAAACGCTATGAACTCAATGGGCAATGCCGGCCGCGGTGCAAGTGAGGCGGCACTCAGTGCATCCAGAGTTATCTATGATACAAGAGACAGACTGGCGGAATTGTTTGGGCAGAAGATGCAAGACGGATTGCATTTACTTCGAATTCGACAGAGAGTCTGAATATTGCAATAAAGGGAAGCCTGAATCCGGGAGATCATGTGATCACAACTGTTTTGGAACATAATTCGGTGCTTCGTCCTTTATATGAGATGGAGAAAAATGGAGTAGAACTTTCCATTATAAGGTGTGATGAGAAGGGAATGCCTGACATTAGTCAGATGGAAGCTTCGATAAAAGAAAATACGAAGATGATCATTTGTACAAATGGGTCGAATCTTACAGGAAATTATGTAGATGTATCAGTCATAGGGAAGATGGCGCATGCACATGGACTGATGTTTGTGGTAGACGCATCTCAGACAGCAGGGGTTTTCCCGATTAATGTGCAGGAGATGAATATTGATATTCTGTGTTTTACCGGACATAAAGGACTGCTTGCACCACAGGGAACAGGTGGAATATATGTAAAAGAAGGAATAGAGTTAAGACCGCTGAAGACAGGCGGAAGCGGAATCCAGACATATAGTAAGGAACATCCGGTACAGATGCCGACAGCTTTGGAAGCAGGAACATTGAATGGGCATGGCATTGCGGGACTGCATGCGGCTCTTGGGTATCTGAAAAAAGAAGGAATAGACAATATCCGCAGAAAAGAGCAGAAACTGATGTGGAGATTTTATAACGGGGTAAAAGATATCCCGGGCGTAAGATTTATGGGGATTACAGTCAGAAAGAACGCTGTGCGATCGTAACTTTGAACATCGGTGATTATGATTCTTCAGAAGTGAGTGATGAGCTTCTTATGGAATATAACATTTCTACCAGATCAGGAGGACATTGTGCACCGCTTATGCATAAAGCGCTCGGAACGGTAGAGCAGGGAGCTGTGAGATTCAGTTTCTCGCATTACAACACGGAGGAAGAAGTGGATGCAGCGGTAAGAGCGATCCACGAACTGGCAGAAGAACCGTAAGTATGTATGAAAAATGGTATAAATTCATAAAAAAGTATGTCAGGCATAAGTTATGGGGAAATGCAAAAATGAGAGTGTAGGAGGAAATACGAATGAATTTATCAGATTCAAAGAAAAAACTGGCGCTGGCCGGTGTTGTATGTGGTATTGTAGCGGCATGCCTCGCAGCACTTGGGAATCCGGCAAACATGGCATTCTGTATTGCATGCTTTATCCGCGATACGGCAGGAGCAATGGGAATGCATCAGGCGGAAGTGGTACAGTATGCAAGACCTGAGATCATCGGACTTGTACTGGGAGCACTGGAAATGAAACTGTATTTCCAGCGGTTTATCCACCATATTTCCGGACTGCCGGATTTCTCTGCACTGAAATTTACACGCTATAACCAGTACGAATCCCTGATTCTTCCGATGAAGAAATATCTTGAGGATGCCGGTGTGGAGTTTCAGTTCAATACCGAAGTAACGAACGTTATTTTTGATATCAAAGATGGAAAGAAAGTGGCAAAAGCCATTGACTGCAAAGTAAAAGGTGTAGAGACCGGAATCGTTCTGACCGAAAATGATCTGGTATTTGTCACAAACGGAAGCTGTACCGAAGGTACGATTTACGGAGATCAGAACCATGCACCAAACGGTGATGCCGAAGTGCGGACCAGTGGCTGCTGGAGCCTGTGGAAGAACATTGCAAAACAGGATCCGGCGTTCGGACATCCGGAAAAATTCTGTTCCGATATTACAAAGACCAATTGGGAGTCGGCAACCGTTACCACATTGGATGACAAGATTCTTCCATATATTGAGAAGATCTGCCAGCGTGATCCGCGCAGCGGAAAGACGGTTACCGGAGGTATCGTAAGCTGCAAGGATTCCAGCTGGCTGTTAAGCTGGACGATCAACCGTCAGGGACAGTTCAAGGAGCAGGACAAAGATAAAGTCTGCGTATGGGTATATGGTTTGTTTACCGATGTACCGGGTGATTTTATCAAGAAGCCAATGAAAGAGTGTACCGGTAAAGAGATTACAGAAGAGTGGCTGTACCATCTGGGTGTGCCGGAAGACCAGATTGAGGATCTTGCAGAGCACAGTGCTGTCTGCGTACCGACCATGATGCCGTATATCACCGCATTCTTTATGCCAAGAACCAAGGGTGACCGCCCGGATGTCATTCCGGATGGCTGTGTTAACTTTGCATTCCTCGGACAGTTTACCGAGACACCGAGAGATACCGTATTTACAACCGAGTATTCCGTGCGTACCGCAATGGAAGCGGTCTACGGACTGCTCGGTGTGGACCGCGGCGTGCCGGAAGTATGGGGAAGCGTCTACGATGTGCGTGAACTGTTAGACAGCAGCGTGAAGCTGATGGATGGTAAGTCCCCGCTGCAGATGAACCTTGGACCGCTCAATGTGATCAAGAAACCGCTTCTTGGTAAGATCAAGGGAACCGTGATCGAGAAGCTGTTACGGGATCATGATGTGCTGCGGGATGGCATGATTTAAAAATGATTTTATAAAAGGAAAAAGCGTCTGAGAATTTTGCATAAAGCAAATCCTCAGACGTTTTTGTTTTTTCCCATAGGTAATAACCTCCGTTTCAATCTGGAGATATTTTCGTATGAAGTTGTGTCTATTTGATGAAAATTGCGGGGAGGACACAAAGAGTTCACGAATCGACAGAAAATCAGATGTTACATGGAAGCCTGAAACCGGAATTCCCCATGATCTGCAAAGAATCCATAGACACCATGGTATTTTTCGACAACAGAGATCATGCTCTGTACGCCGATGCCGTGGTTGACGGAACGGGATATCGGAATATCATCTGCAAAAACGACAGGTTGTTCATAACTGTTTTTTATCTGGATACATAACTGTGTATTTTTCTCATATACCTTAAGTGAAATATAGCGTTGGGACTGCGGATTCATCTGCTGGCAGGCATGAAGTGCGTTTTCAAGTGCATTGGCAAATAAACTGCACAGATCTGTAATCTGAAAGCGGGAAAATTCGGTCGCAGTAATGGAAATCTGCATTGGAATGTGGTTTACGGCAGCCTGATTGGCGTAGGAGGATACAATCAGGTTAACCGATTCGTTGACACAGTAGCGAATGACAGAACTGTGTTCAAGATTGGTACAGATTTCGTGGATGTAGGAAGTCGCTTCTTTTGGGTTATTCTGATCCAGACAACTCTGGATGAAATTCATATGGTGTCGCAGGTCATGCCGGTAAATGGCTGCCTGCTGCTGGGAAGCGGAAAGCTGGGCAATTTCTTTCTGTGCCTGTGTGGCAGCCGTAGTAAGCAGAATATTTTCCCGTTCTGCTTTATTTTTTTCACTTGAAAATTTAAGCGAGAGAACAGACAGAATAAAAAAGGATACGACAAGAAAACTGTCCATAAAGTCAATAACGACTGCACCGCCCGTGTAGAGCAGATCCGTGTAGACAGTAAACGTGTATTCCAGGACATAGTATACCAGCGGAAGCAGGAAAAACAAAAGCAGTGTCGTGCGGCTTTCATATTTCAGCCGGATGATATACGGTGAGACAAACCGGATCACAAGAACAAGAAGCGGAATGGTAATAATGATGGAGGCAATGTTCGATACAACGGGATTTCTGTCAAAAAAGAAAGCAACAAAGGTGCCAAACCATTTGCGTGGCGTGCACAGCAGATATGCAGACAAAACGGAGATGGCAGAGATTGACAGATTCCGGTGAAACCGCAGGAAAATTAAGGTAATCAAAGGGATATGGATCAGAAACGGATAGCATTTGTAAAGCACCGACTCCCCCATGATCAGATAAAAAAGAAGCTGGGCAATGCCAAAGAAAAAAAGCGTCAGGACATAGACACGCTTATGATCGCAAAAACCGATGTCGCAAGATACAGTGCCGCCACGATGCCGAAAAATAATACAAAAGCATAATTAACTAAAGAAAAAACGGATGAAAGTTCAGGCATAATTATTCCTCCATCTGAAAAGCGAGATAGTGTTTTTTGATATCGGCAACCCTGCGCTGTGCAAGCGGAACGTTTGTGCCGTTGTGAAGACACATATCCATTGTGCCGATTGAGCGGATATAGTTCATATTTACAAGGAACGAGCGGTGCACCTGAATAAATTCCCGGTGTTGCAGCAGGCTGTCGCATACGGACGAGAACAGTTCTGTGCAGACGATCTGTTCCCTTCCACTCGTGTAGTAGATAACTTTGCGGTTCTGGGCTTCCACATAGACAAGTTCAGACAGGGGAACTTTATGTACGCCAATCCGACTTTTTAGTACAAGAAAATGCCCCTGTTCCTGTGTTTTTGCCCGTAGGATGTCATCCATGGCAGCAAAAAAGCGTTGGCGGATACCGGCTTCATCAGATAATTGGTAGCCTTTACCGTATAACTTTCCACCGCAAAATCCGATGAAGTTGTAAGAAAAATAATATCGGCAGCATGGTCGAAAGTACGGATTTCGCGTGCAAGCTGCATGCCGGTCATATGTGGCATGAGGATGTCTAGCAGATAAATGTCGAATCGTTCCTTTGATGCCTGCAGGGCAAGTTCACAGCTGCTGTGATATTCTTGATAGGTAAACGGAATATTGTGAGTTTTCTGATAACTGTCCAAAAGCGACCGTATGTTGGACAATTCCTTTTCATCGTCATCACATAAGGCAATTTTCATAGGGAATCTCCTTCGTTTTCAATACATTTATTATACCGTAGCATCGGACAAATTACTATAGAAATCTGCTGTCATTCACGTAGAGAGAAAAACGGAGGTTACTGTTTACAGTAACCTCCTTTTTGTTATGCACCGATAAAATCATCCGTCAGTTTTCCGTGTTTTTCATAGTTGGTGACCCGTGCAATGTGATTATCCGCATCGACAAAAACAACTTTCGGGTGATGTTCTTTTGCTTCTTCCGGTGTCATCTGTGCATAGCACATGAGAATGACATGATCGCCCACAGCGACCTGACGGGCAGCGGCACCGTTTAAACAGATCATGCCGGAACCGGCTTCTCCTGCGATGGTGTAAGTTTCGAAGCGGTTGCCGTTTTCCACATCGACGATCTGTACCAGTTCATATTCTAAAATTCCGGCAGCTTCTAAGAGATCGGTATCGACCGTGATACTGCGACATAGTTGAGATCCGCCTGTTTTACCACAGCCCGGTGAATTTTTCCTTTTAACATATTGTACTGCATGAGTAATCTCCTATTTTTCCACGATAAAGTTATCGATCAGTCTGGTTTTGCCAATGTATACGGCAATGGCTACAAGAATAGAGCCGGTGAGAGTTTCAACCGGAGTGATGGTGTCAAAGTCAACCACATCCACATAATCAATTTTAGCAAGAGGCTCTTTTTCAATTTCGGCGGTGATTGCGGATTTAATGACCGAGGCACGGGTTTCTCCCGCATCCACAAGTGCTTTTCCGGCTTTTAAGCTGTGGTTTAATACAAGTGCAGCCTGACGTTCTTTCTCGCTTAAATAGGTATTTCTGGAGCTTTTGGCAAGACCGTCTGCTTCGCGGATGATCGGGCAGCCGATGATTGTAGTGTCCACGTTTAAATCTTTGACCATACGGCGGATGACGGCAAGCTGCTGGGCATCTTTCTGTCCAAAGTACGCGCGATCCGGTGTTACGATGTGGAACAGTTTTAAGACAACGGTCTGTACGCCGCGGAAGTGGATCGGGCGGCTTTTTCCACAGAGTTCGGTGGTAAGACCGTTCATATCCACATAGGAGCAGAAACCATCCGCATACATTTCCTCAGGTTCCGGATGAAAGATGATATCCACACCGGCGGCTTCACACAATGCAGCATCTTTTTTGAGGTCGCGCGGATAACTCTCCAGATCCTCGGTTGGTCCAAACTGCATCGGGTTTACAAAAATGCTGACAACAACACGGTCATTTTCTTTTCTGGCTGCATCAATCAGACTTTTGTGTCCTTCATGCAGATATCCCATAGTAGGTACGAATCCCACGGTTAATCCTTCTTTTTTCCATGCCTTTACGGCAGCCCTTACTTTACTGATTTCTCCATATATTTCCATTTTATGATCTCCTGATTTTCATTGTAATTTGGTTTTATTGTTATTTGACAAAAACATTGCGAATGATTCCGTAGGAATGTTTTAATATAATTTATCCAGAACGGTTTCATCCATTTTGAAGGTATGCTCAGCAGCAGGGAACGTTCCGGCAGCAACTTCTTCTTTATAAGTGCGGAATGCCTCGCGCATCTGTTCACCGACCTGTGCAAACTGCTTGACAAATTTCGGTTTCATGTTGGAATACATGGCAAGCATATCCTGATAGACAAGTACCTGTCCGTCGCATCCGGCACCGGCACCGATTCCGATGGTCGGGATATGAATACTCTCGGTAATCTTTGTGGCAAGGGCCTGCGGCACACATTCTAAGACAACGGCAAAAGCTCCGGCTTCCTCAACGGCACGCGCATCATCAAGCAGTTTCTGTGCGGCAGCTTCGCCTTTTCCCTGTACCTTAAATCCGCCAAAGGCATTGACAGACTGCGGGGTCAGACCGAGATGGGCACAAACAGGGATGGAAGCGTCTACGATGGCTTTGATCTGAGGGCAGACTTCTTTTCCGCCTTCCAGCTTGACTGCCTGTGCACGGCCTTCTTTCATCAGGCGTCCGGCATTGACAACCGCGTCATAGACGGAAGTCTGGTAAGACATAAAAGGCATGTCGGTGATGAGGAGTGTATCTTTGATGCCGCGGGCAACCGCTGCACTGTGATGGATCATGTCCTCCATGGTGACGGAGAGCGTGTCTTCGTATCCCAGAACAACCATTCCCAGGGAATCGCCTACGAGAATCGCATTGACACCTGCCTCATCAATGAGTTTGGCAGTAGAGTAATCATAGGCAGTCAGCATGGAAAGCTTTTCGCCTTTATTTTTAGCTTCCTGAAAGGTAACAACTGTGTTTTTCATTTATTGAAATCCTCCATTTTCTTTTTCCTGTTTATCAGCAAGTAAAACATGTCTCATGTTTTCATAATTCTGTGCTGGATTTTTTCCTTCTGCGATTGCCAGAAGCCGTGTGCCGAGCATGCGGTACAAAGCGGCATCTTCTGTGTTTAAACAGTGTAAGTGCTTTTCCACGGTTGAGACATCCCCGCGCTCGATCGGACCGGTCAGTGCATGGACACAGCCCTGCGAGAGCACATTTTCGATGTTCTGACGGACCAGTGCAGCAGTTGCCGCAACGGCTTTTTCGCGGGAAAATCCGCAGTCTTCGAGAAGCCGGTACCCCGTATCAAGTACCGCGATCACCTGATTGCTTAAGATGCTGGCAGCTGCATGATATTCTGGCTTGGCTGCGGCATCAATCCGGCAGACTTCATTTCCATAGGAAGTGAGTAAGTCGGTGATGACCTGTACGGCATGTGGGTGGCCTTCCACGGTAAAAAATGCATGTTCCAATTGCTGGTATGATGAAAATTTGTTACTGAACGGTAACATGGGATGAACCGAGCAGCAGGATACTCCTGCTTCTTTGGCTCCGGAAAATGAATCGGATGAAAGTGCGCCACTACAATGACATATAATCTGATTCCTGTGTGACATGCCTTTGATTTCTTCCCATACGTACAAGGAGCGAATCGGGTGTCGTGATGAAGAGGATGTCTGATTCACGCACCAGTTGCTGCACCTGATTGAAACCGGCAGTCTGTGTAAACGCGGCGGCTTCTTCTGCGGCCGCGGCATTGGTATCATAATATCCCACAAGGTCTGCGTTTTTACTCCGGAAATATTTTCCAAGGGAGCAGCCTACGCGCCCTGCGCCTATGATTCCTGTTTTCATGCTACCACCTTCCTTCTGGTAATTAAATGGATCGGATCCTGTGTAACAGGTGTCCGTCGAAATCCTGTGTAAAGGTGACTCACATATTCATTTGGGGCGATACATTATAAATATACCGCAGTCGATACAGTTTCTGTATGAATACCGTTCAGAACCCACTATAACATAATCTTGGGAAAAACTCAAATAAAGTTAAAGAAAAGGCTTGAAAATCCGCATAAAACATGGTATAGTATATCCTCGTGATAACTATTTTTTCCTTGTTCACAGGCTATGTTCTGTGAGCCAGAGACCAAAAGGAGGTAACATTTCGCATGAACAAGTATGAATTAGCACTCGTTGTCAGTGCAAAGATCGAAGATGATGCGAGAACAGCAACCGTTGAGAAAACAAAAGAGTATATCACTCGTGCAGGCGGTACTGTTACAGAAGTTGAAGAATGGGGTAAGAAGAAGTTAGCTTACGACGTTCAGAAGATGAGCGAAGCATTCTACTACTTCATCCAGTTCGACGCAGCATCTGATGCTCCAGCTAAGCTTGAGCAGGATGTCCGTATCATGGACAACGTTCTTCGTTTCTTATGCGTTAGAAAAGACGAGCAGTAGTATAAGAAAGTAGGAGATTGTATGAATAAAGTCATTCTTATGGGTAGATTAACCAGAGACGCAGAAGTTCGTTACTCTCAGGGGGAGAGTTCCAGTGCGATTGCAAGATTTACACTGGCAGTTGACCGTCGGTTCCGCCGGAACAATGAGGATCAGACAGCGGATTTCATTAGTTGTGTTGCATTTAGCAAGACAGCAGAGTTTTTGGAGAGATTTGGCCGCAAGGGAACCAAGTTCGTTCTCGAGGGTCATATCCAGACAGGCAGTTATACAAACAAGGATGGACAGCGCGTTTACACCACAGATGTTGTGGCAGAGAACGTAGAATTTGCGGAAAGCAAAAATGCAGCCGGTGGAAATGCTGATTTCGGCGGTGCACCTTCTGCTCCATCACCAAGCGGAGCTGCCGGAGATGGCTTCATGAATATTCCGGATGGAATTGATGAAGAATTACCATTCAACTAAATGCTCCATAGAGCATAACATCATATAGGAGGTTAAAGAACATGGCTTTCAATAAAACAGCTGAAGGATCTTCCATGAAGAGAAGACCAATGCGTAGAAGAAAAAAAGTATGTGTATTCTGTGGCAAAGATAATGTCATCGATTATAAAGATATCAACAAGTTAAAGAGATACATCTCTGAGAGAGGAAAGATCCTTCCTCGTCGTATCACAGGAAACTGTGCAAAGCATCAGAGAGCTCTTACAGTTGCTATCAAGAGAGCACGTCATCTGGCTATGATGCCATACGTTTGCGAGTAGACCTAGTAATACCAAGGGTTTCAGCGTTTGGAGACGTAGCGTTGACACAAGTTTGACACAACATTTGACCAACGATTCAGAAGATGGATCGTTGGTCTTTTTTATGTAATGACATAGTGACAATATCTAATAATGTTAAGTTGGTTTATTATGGGAAAGAATAAAATTATGGCATATTATACTTGATTAAGAACTATAGCAATGATACAATAATGCAAAATGTTGACATCAAATACATTTTTACTTTCCAAAATGTTGATAATACGCACTGGTAGAAAGAAATTTTGTTGATGGGGGTATTATGTTAAAAAGAAAAGCAATTGCTTCAATAAAAACTGGGTTAACACAAAAATAAAAAATGCCTTGTTGTACAGGGAGCCAGGCAAACAGGAAAAACATATATTATTGAACGGTTTGCAGAAGACAATTATGAGGAACTGCTTGAAATCAACTTTAAGCAGATGGTTTCTGCCGTTGACATTTTTTCCGGTGATCTTACGGTAGATAATATGGTTATGGCTATGCGTTTCCGCTTTCCTGAAAAGAAAATTCTGCCAGGGAAAACTTTGATTTTTCTCGATGAGATTCAAGAGTGCCAGGAAGCAATCACATCCCTTAAATTCTGGGCAATCGATAACAGATATGATGTTATTGTGTCGGGATCGCTTCTTGGAATCGATTATAAACGTGCATCGTCTTATCCGGTCGGTTATGTTGATTATCTGAGAATGTATGGGATTGATTTTGAAGAGTTTCTCTGGGGAATGGGGATTTCTGAAGACATGATCGGAAACCTCTGCGGATATCTGGAATCAAAGACCGTGATACCTGAGGCGATTCATTCCCAAATGATGAATTATTACAGACAGTATATAGCAATAGGTGGTATGCCGGAAGCTGTACAGAAATATGTAGATACAAAGGATTTCAGAGAGGTTGATAAGATACAGAGGAGCCTCTTATTGGGATATCAGTATGATATAGCACATTATGCAACTGCGGAAGAAAAGGTAAAAGCAGAGAAATGTTATCTTTCACTTGCAAAGCAGCTGCTTGATAAAGAAAACCACAAATTTCAATATAAAGAAGTTGAGCATGGAGGCAGAGCACAAAAGTATTTTTCAAGTATTGAGTGGTTGCTTCGTGCAGATATGGTACATTTAAGTAAACTTGTGACGGATGTCAGATTTGATCTGGATGATTATGCAAGAGATGATTTTTTCCGGGCTTATACAACTGATTTATCATTGTTGATGGCGATGAAGGACTTTTCATTAAAACAGCATATTGTAGAAAACACTTTAGAGGGAAATTCCAAAGGCGGTATCTATGAATATGCAATAACAGATGCTCTGTATAAAAAGGAATATCAGTTATATTTTTATAAAAATGAGACAACGAAAAGAGAAATAGATGTAGTGATCCAAAAAGATGGAATGGTAGTTCCGATTGAAGTAAAAGGCGGAAATACGAGGGCAAATTCCTTAAAGTCACTTATGAAGAATCATAAAGATATTTCTTATGGGTATAAATTTGCAGATGGAAATATCGGTGTGGGCGAAGATGGTATCATTACATTGCCGCTGTATATGATTGCATTTATTTAATTCATCCATCTTCCACGTTTGGCCCCGCCTCAGATATGGGAAAGAGTTCTGCCAGCTTTAAGACCGGCTGCCTTTTGGGATAGCCGGTCCTTTTGCATGTTTCTAAGATAAATTAATCAAAGATGATCAGAGCCATAAATACAACCGGCTCATTACCAATTGGTTTTAAGGCGTGTCCGCATCCGTCTGGTGTATAGGTTACATCTCCGGCTTTTACAGTGCGTGTGGTTCCGTTATCGTTATATTCTGCGGTACCGGAAAGAATGTAATACGTCTCGCTTTCATTTTTATGTTCGTGATAACCAAGAGAAGATCCCGGCTGAATGGTTACCTGTGCATACAGACCGCATTTTCCGTTTAATTCTTTTTCTCCGAGAATACGTTTGATGGTTACTTCGCCATCTCCGCCAGCCATGTTTTTAACTACTTCTGTTACTGTTTCCATTATGAGTACCTCCTTGTGTAGTGGTTTATGCCATTACTATAGCATAGTTTGCACAAAAGATAAATCTTATTATACGGCTTTTGCCTGTGTCTGTCTGGTTCTGGCTTCGGTCATTGCATAAGGATCGAGAATAGAATCCAGTTCGCTTTCTTTTAACAGACCGTATTTCAATACAAGAGTTTTAACTGGAATATCTGTTTTTAAGGATTCTTTTGCCAGGCTTGCAGCTTTTTTGTAGCCGATGTACGGACACAGGGCGGTGGTGATACCGACGCTTGCATCGAGAAGTTCGCGGCAGCGTTTTTCATTTGCGGTGATGCCGAGGATGCAGTTGGCGGTCAGGGTGTCCACTGCGTGTGTCAGTGTGGTAATGGAGTCAAAAAGATTGTAAAAAACAACCGGTTCAAAAGCGTTTAATTCCATCTGACCGGCTTCTGCCGCCATAGTGATGGTCGTGTCGTGACCGATAATATGAAACGCAACCTGTGAGACAACTTCCGGGATGACCGGATTGACTTTGCCGGGCATAATGGAAGAACCATTCTGCATAGCCGGAAGTGTAATCTCACCGAACCCGGCTTTTGGTCCGCTTGCAAGGATACGCAGATCATTACACATTTTGGATAAGTTGACCGCACATGCTTTCAGGCAGGAGGAAACGCGTACAAATCCGTCCAGATTCTCGGTGGCATCAAACAGATCGTCGGCCTGGGTCAGTGGGTAGCCGGTGATCTTTCCAAGGGTTGGTACAATATTATCTAAATAAAACGGGGACGTATTGATTGCTGTGCCGATAGCGGTTGCACCCATGTTTACGGGATACATTTCCGTGCGGACTTTTGTAAGACGGTCACGGTCACGGGAAATCATGGTGGCATAAGAATGGAACGTCTGACCCAGACGCATCGGCACAGCGTCTTCGAGCTGTGTACGTCCGATTTTTACAATGTGATCAAACTCTGCAGCTTTGTCATATAATGCATCGGTTAAAAGGGAAAGGCTTTTGTCTAAAGGTTTGAGAAGATCGAGAACCGTTAATTTTCCGGCGGTTGGAATGACATCGTTTGTGGACTGTGCCATATTGACGTGGTCGTTTGGATGAACAATGGTGTAATCTCCTTTTTTGCCACAGAGCATTTCGATGGCGCGGTTGGCAATGACTTCGTTCATGTTCATGTTGGCGCTGGTTCCGGCACCGCCCTGTATGCCGTCGACAATGAATTCTTTGTCAAACATGCCACAGACGACTTCGTTACATGCCGATTCGATGGCGTTGGCAATTTCCGGTTTCAACCTTCCGGCTTTCCGGTTGGTAATGGCGGCTGCCCGTTTTATTTTTGCAAGGTTTTTAATGAAAACGGGGTGTAACCGGGTGCCGGTAATCGGAAAATTTTCTTTGGCCCGTAAAGCCTGTACGCCATAATAGGCATCTTCTGGGACTTCCATGGTTCCGATGGAATCAGATTCTAAACGCATATATTCTTTCTCTTTCATAATGATAATCTCCTTTATTTCCTTTACTATTGTTGTTTGATCCTCGCGCGCTTTTTTCAATGGGACGAGGATAGCACTCTTTGCGGCAAAGGTAAATACTTTAAGTTGTATTTGGAAAAACAGCCGGAAAATGGTTAACTAAACATAAAAAAATAAGGAAAATACTGGAAAAACATAATAAAATAAAGTAAAATTCAAACGCGTTTATTGCAAATGGAAATACATGTGCTATAATGACCTCATAATTTAAAATTCGGATAAAAGAAGGACACAGGCGTCTAAGCAGGTGTCCTTTTTTGCGTATTTACAGAAAAATTGAGGTTTAGATCATGAAAAAACTGGATAAAGTGGATAAAAAAATCATACAGATTCTGCAGAAAAATGCCCGTACACCGCTCAAGGAGATTGCCGCACAGGTATTTCTGTCATCACCATCGGTGTCTGCCAGAATTGAAAAACTTGAACATGAAGGCGTAATTACCGGTTATTCGGCAAAGGTAAACCCACTGTACCTCAATTACCATATCAAGGCATTTATCAACCTGGAGGTGGAACCATTACAAAAACCGGTATTTTACCCATTTATTGAAAAAATACCAAATGTTGTCGAGTGTAACTGTGTGACGGGCGATTATTCCATGCTGATAGAGACATTGTTTGAGTCTACGGCACAACTGGATCATTTTATCAATGAGCTGCAGCAGTTTGGGCGGACAAAGACGCAGATTGTGTTTTCAACGTCCGTAGAGCAGCGGGAAGTGCCGATCGAAACAAAAGATGAATAGTTATCTCTTATGAATAGAAAAAGGATATCCGGAAATACTGTTTATAAAAAGTATAACGATCAGGAGGCAGATCATGATTGAACCGGATACCATAAAGCTGCTACGGGAATGCGACGCAGGAATCAAGATGGGTACAGCATCGATTGCGGATGTACTCGACAAGGTAAATGACACAAAATTAAAAGAAATGCTGGAAAATTGTAAGGACCAGCATCAAGATCTTCAGAAAGAACTGGAAAGTCTGCTGGAAGAATTCCATGATGATGGAAAAGAACCAAATCCAATGGCACAGGGGATGTCCTGGATCAAAACTAATGTGAAACTTGCAATGAATGATTCGGATGCAACGATTGCGGAGCTGATGACAGATGGCTGTGATATGGGCATAAAATCCCTCAGCCGCTATCTGAACCAATACCAGGCAGCGGATCATAAGGCAAAGACATTTGCCAAAAAGTTAATCAAACTGGAAGAAGATTTGTGTCAGGATCTTCGGACATATTTATAAAAGGGTGCAGGGATAAATTTTCGTCCCTGCATCTTTTTGCGCAAACGGGTTTCATATATCTTATTGAAATGTCAACTTATAGAACAAGATAGGTTGACAATAAGAGAGAAATGCGTTAAATTGTTAACAATAACTTGAATGGAGGGTTAACAATTTGGAAAATACGAAAACGAAACGATTATCGACAAAAAGTATGGTATTGTGCGCTATGTTTACCGCTTTAGTTGCAGTAGGCGCCTTTATTCAGATTCCGGTTCCTTATATGGATTATTTTACACTTCAGTTTTTCTTCGTGTTGCTTGCAGGATTGATTCTGGGTGGAAATAAGGGCGCAATATCTGTAGGCTGTTATGTATTGCTTGGGCTGATCGGAATTCCGATTTTTGCCGCAGGTGGAGGAATTGGATACATATTCCGACCGAGTTTTGGTTATCTGGTCGGATTTATTGCGAGCGCGTTTGTGACCGGAAAAATATGTGAAAAGTTAAAAGCAAGTTATAAGAATTATCTGCTTGCCTGTCTGGCCGGTTTTGTTGTGACTTATGCCATTGGAATTGTATATAAATTTATCATTTTAAATTTTTATGCACATACACCGGCGACAATTGCTGTAATCTTTTTGTCCTGTTTCCCATTGGATATGCCTGGAGATTTTGTGCTATGTCTGCTGGCATCTGGTGTAGGACTTAAAATGAGAAAAAATGGATTCTGTCTGAACGAATAGGAAGGATGGATTAAAATTATGGGAAAAGGAATTTTTGTGACAGGCACCGGCACAGATATCGGAAAAACATATGTTACCGCATTGATCGTAAAAAAACTGGCAGATGCAGGAATCCGTACAGGGTATTATAAAGCGGCTTTATCGGGAGCCAAATCCATAGGTGATAGTGATGCGGGATATGTGAAAAAGATTGCCGGGATTACACAGGAAGATACCAGTCTGCTATCATATTTGTATCAAAATGCGGTATCTCCTCATTTAGCTGCTCAAATAGAAGGTAATCCAGTTGATCCAGAGAAAATAAAAAAAGATTTTGACAAGGTAAAGAGCAAATTCGATTATGTCACGGTAGAGGGAAGCGGCGGTATTGTCTGTCCCATCCGCTGGGACAAAGAACATAAGATTTTGTTGGAAGATATTGTAAAGGCGCTGAACCTGAATACGCTGGTGATAGCGGATGCCGGCCTTGGTACGATCAATGCGGTTGTTCTGACGATAGAATATATCCGGAATCATGGAATGGGTGTAAAAGGAGTGATCCTAAATCATTACGTGGGTGGAATCATGCAGGAAGATAATGCAAGAATGATTGAGGAATTAACAGGCATACCGGTCATTGCGAAAGTAAAAGATGGTGACGGGGAACTTGCAATTGATATAGAAAAACTGAAGAAGATTTATAACTAGGGGAAAAAGGGAACTTTACTATGGTAAGGGACCCTTTTTTTCATTTGTGGGAAAGTAATGGCTGGTTGCATTCCTTATAGAATCTGGCGTATAATAAGATCACTGAACTAACAGAAAACAGGAATAATGATTGTAATGAAAGAGAATCAAGACTGTAACTTACAAAGTGTATATCAGCAGATAGTGGAAATTTCAAAAAAATATCAGGTAAAAAAAGTAGTATTATCTGGATCACGTGCGCGTGGAACTAATATGCCCAAAAGCGATATCGATCTGGCAATTTATGGATGTGCAGATTTTGGAGGTTTGTCGGATAGTTTAAATGAGGATCTGTGGTCGCTTTTAAAGCTGGATATTATCAATATGGATGATAAATACGTGTCAGCTGAATTGGTATCCGAGATAGAGAAAGATGGGGGTGTTTTATATGAAAAAGTTTGATCAGTATGTTGGAGTGTTTGTTTTGTTGGAACAGCAGATCCGTGCCCAGTATGGAGATGAGGTGTTAGAGCAGCTATGACAAAGTGGTATCGTGCGTGTGTGAACTACATTCATTCTGTGCCGGAATATAACTGTGCGCTCGAACAGGAACGATTTACGGAAAAAGCCGCAATTGCAGCAATACATAAATTAAAACGCTATTATGATGAAAAGCATTTTGTAAAAGATCCGGATTATATGGTGCGGATGGATCGGCTGCTTTCGGTGATTAAGGATCATGAGACGGATGAAGAGATGGATCAGTGGAAGGTCTGGCTGAAATATTTTGTCACTATGGGTGGCGGTGAGTGGAATGAATTCTGGGGAGATGTGAAATAAGAAGAAAACAGCAGGGAATTTATGATGGATATCATAGATTTCCTGCTGTTTCTGCATAAAAGGATGTTGATACATCGTATGTTGAGGTTTATGATTTTGGGAAATATTCTACAAATCAAATATTTCAAAGCGTTAAGATGTTACAGTTAAAAAGCCAATCATACAGAAAAATGATGATGAGAGATAATCTGCTTGCGAAATAAGAAAAAGGATGTTAACATAATAGCTATCGGAAAAGTTTGGAGAAAGAAAAATAAAAAGATCGGAGGTGAAAGAAGGATGACACAGGAAGATATTGTGATTTTATCACAGTTGTTAGATCAGAAATTTGAACCTGTATACACAAGGCTTGATTTACTGGAGAGTGATGTCAGGGAACTCAAAAGTGGAATGTCTGAAATAAAACAGAGAGTAGCCAGTGTGGAACAGAAAGTAACGGAACTGGATCAGAGAGTAGCCAGCGTGGAACAGAAAGTAACGAAGCTGGAACAGAAGGTAACGGAACTGGATCAGAGAGTAGCCAGCGTGGAACAGAAAGTAACGAAGCTGGAACAGAAGGTGACGGAACTGGATCAGAGAGTAGCCGGAGTGGAACAGAAGGTAACGGAGCTGGATGAAAAGGTAACGGAACTGGATCAGAAGTTTACGGTACTGGATGAAAAGGTAACGGAACTGGATCAGAAGTTTACGGTACTGGATGAAAAGGTAACGGTATTGGATCAGAAGTTTACGGTATTGGATGAAAAGGTAACGGTATTGGATCAGAAGTTTACGGTATTGGATCAAAAGTTTACGGTACTGGATGAAAAGTTTACCGGTTTGGAACTGGTAATTGAAAATGAAACAAATGTAAATATCAGACGGATTGCAGAAGGGCATTGTGATTTAGTGCGTAATTTGAGGGAAGCACGCAAAGTAGATGATGAAAAAGAATTGCTTGCCATTCGTGTGACGGTGTTAGAATCTGATATGAGTAAAGTAAAACATCAGCTTGCAATTACATAATCTTGCGGATCGCGGTGCTTGGCACCGCGACTTTTTAGGATGGGGAAAATATGATTACATTGAATGATTACTTATATTCGGGGGATACAGTTCTTCGCATTTTAAAAAAATACATAGCGGATTTACGTATTTCGGCGGTACAGAAACATAATGAAGTGGATTTAGTACATTGTAACTTTTTGATACAGATTATGGAACTTTTGGAACACAATGATTTCCTGACTTCGCAATCGCAGAAGATTCGTGAGTTTTATAAATATATGGCACAGGAATATCCATATTTATCTTTTACTTTCAAGGGACGAATTAAGTCGTTGATTCGCGCAGAGGGAAAGTTTAATGGATATATTGTGGAATACATATACGATTATTATGAAAAGAATGGATCATATCCGTCTGTGTCAGAAATCAAGGAGCGTTTGAACTGTTTTCGCGATTTGATCGCGTACCGTATTGTGATTTCCATGCCATGGCAGGGCTTTGGGTACAGTTATAAGCGGCGATGAAGTGCGATAAAGTGGGGTAAAATGTGGTGAATGAGAGATGCGGGTACTACGATTTTTATACGGATAAAGCTAGTAAAATAATGGATGAAATGTGCAGTCATCCTATGAATAAATGTGGAAGTAGCAGGTGCAAAATGACCTGCTATTTGCATGTTGTAACGTGGTGATTTGTATTGTAAATGTTGCACACAGATGATATAATTTTGCGCATAGGAGGACTTTAAAATGAATAAAACAATTTCTATGAGTATAAGAGTTAGTGAAGAAGAGTTGGATAAGTTGAAACAGGCTGCAAGAATTGAAGCATATGCTTCGTATAGTGAATTTGTAAGAAGAACGGCTTTAAAAGAATCAGATAGAGTTATAAAAAGAATGAAAGAGAAAATACACTTAAGGAGGACTAGTATACATGGAGATAAAAGATATATTGGAACCAAGTGAATATGAATCATTGAATCAATTTACTCCGGATGACATAGAGTGGATTAATGGTAGAATTAATACTCGAAGAAATGGAGAACCAGGTATAGAATGCGTTGTAAGAGGAAAAAATAACGATGGAGATTATTTTAAGCTAACACCAGAAGAAATAGTGAGACAGTATTATGCGTATAAGTTGATTACTGAATATGGTTATGATAAAGAACAACTTTCTTTAGAAGAACCAGTTCTTATTGCGGGCAAAACAATAGATACTGATAAAAGAATTGATATTGCTGTTTTTGATTCTGAACATAAGAAAATTCAAATGATAATTGAGGTAAAACGTCCACGTATTACTAATTATCATAAAAATTGGGAGGGAGAGGGATCAACGCCGTATCAGCAGATGTATTCCTATTGTAGTCAGAAGAAATCACAGCTAGGGGTTTTGGTAAATGGTGTATCAACGCCGGAGTTTTATGATTTTCCATATTTTGAGAATCAGTTAATAATTGATCGTTTTCCACAAAATGGTGAAGATATTCAAGAATGGAAGGACAAAAGACGATTTACATTAAAACAATTAATGCAATCAGATAGACTCAAAACTGAAACATTAAAGGACATTATTCTTTCTGTTGAACAAAAATTTGGAGCAAATGATTCAAGCGAAAAAGCTTTTGAGGAAATATTTAAGCTTATTTTTTCAAAATTGTATGATGAAAAAATGTCTAGTAGGGATGCTGATGTTATAGCAATTGGTCAGAATGAATATAATAAGACATTAAACGAGATTGATGATTCAAAATTCAGGGTATTAGAGTTCCGAGTTAAAGAGCAGGATTCATTAGATGATGTTTATAATAAAATAAATGAACTATTTCAAAAAGCACAAAAGAAATGGAGGGGAGTTTTTCCGGATGATTCACGTATAGAGATGCAGAAGGGGGCATTGAAATCATGTGTGAAAGAATTGCAAAATGTAAAACTTTTTAATTCAAATTTAGAAGTGGTTGATGATGCTTTTGAACATTTGGTAAATAATAATCAAAAGAGTGATATGGGACAATATTTTACACCACGTTACGTTATTGATATGTGTGTTAAAATGTTGAATCCAAAAGAGAATGAGAAAATGATTGATACTGCGGCAGGAAGCTGTGGATTCCCAATGCATACTATTTTCCATGTTTGGAAACAGATGAACCCTGACGCAACCAATTTGTTTACTACAAATGAAAGAACAGCCGAAGAGACAGACTATGTTCAAGATAATGTTTTTGGAATTGATTTTGGAGAAAATTGTGTTCGTGTTGGTAGAATGCTTAATATTATAGCGGGTGATGGGCATACAAATGTTTTATATCTTAATTCGCTAGATTATAAAAGCTGGGACTCGGAGTTTGCAAATAATCCATTATGGGCAGCAAAATATAGTGAAGGATTTCATAAACTTGTAGACTTAAGCAAGAATAAAAGGGCTACAGAACCTAAAGAAAAATATCAAGGTTTTTTGTTTGATGTTTTAATGGCAAATCCACCATTTGCTGGTGATCTGGATAATGTTGAACAAATTGAGCCATATGATTTAGGGCATAAAGGCGGTGATCCTAAAGAAAAGCTGCAAAATACGGTTGGTAGGGATATTTTATTCATTGAGAGAAATTTGAATTTTCTTAAACCTGGTGGGAGAATGGCCATTGTATTACCGCAAGGAAGATTTAATAATACATCAGATAAATATATTAGAGAGTATATATTAAAGCAATGTAGATTATTGGCAGTAGTCGGATTGCATGGAAACACATTTAAAAATGGAAAATCGGGAACGGGTACAAAGACAAGTGTACTTTTTGTTCAAAAATGGACAGATGAGGATTGTGGATATCCTAATATATGTCCGAAACCTGATGCAGATGAAAATGGAAATATTGATTATCCTATTTTCTTTGCAACTATGCAGGAACCTAGTAAAGATAATTCGGGGGATAAAATATATGTTACAGAGACATATGTAAATTGGACATCATATAAATACACGACTGTAAAATTGATTATCAGAAAGTCTGATAAAATGATTATTTCAGAAGAAGAATATAATCAGATTGTCAATAAGGAAAACTACGATAAAGTCGAAAAAAATATTATATACATAAGAAAACTTGATGAAGAATCAGTTACGGAAGAAGAATATCTTGCAAACAAAAAGGCTCATAAGAAGAAAATAGTTTATGAATATAAGCGAAAAAATGACGACGCAATTCTAACAGAAGAAGAATATAAAGAGATTACAAAAAAATCTAATTATTTAATAAAAATTGAGACTATAACTATACCTGAAGAACATAAAACGGAGGATGGAAAAACAAAGTTCATTAAGGATTTGTTTGTAAAAAAAATAGGCGATTTAGAAAGTCATAAAAAATGGATTTTAAAAAATTCGATTTTTGTATTGAAAGATAATAATGATACAGAAAATAAAAAAGAAATTAGCATAGTTGAATGGTTGTCATTGGATACAGATGAAAGAGCATTGTATAAAGAAGATAATATATTAGGAGATAATAATAATGATATCATTTCAAATGAAGAATATTTAAATCTTTCGAATGATGCGCAGAAATTTTATTTAAAAGCGGAGGATGTGGTTGAGTATGAGGAGAGAGTAAAAGATACGCATGATCATATATTTGTTAAACATGATTTATTTAACCATGATCCTAAAATGAAAAATATCAATCCTAATAATATCTATAGTCAGAATGGAATTGCAGAAGCTTTTATTAAATTTGCATATGATAATAAACTTAGTTTTGCACCAACAGAGGAAGAACTGAATCAAATAATGCATCCGGAGAATGAACTCCCTTTTTAGCAAGCCTCTCCAGTGATGATGTGTTCAACAATTTGTTGGAGAGGCTGGAATGTACGAATGTTATGCTGAGTAGGGTGATTGATGAACCGTTCAGATTTGATCCAGAGTATTATTCAAAAAGTAATCTAATGCTTGAAGACTTAATAAAAAGCACTAACGGAGGGGCTATAGAATCGTATAATGGGAAAGTAGATTGTAGTGCTTTTATCCATCGATTACAGGATTTTATAGTGACGATAAATCATTAATACCTTTTATAAGGGTTAATGAAATACAAAATGGCTTGGTTGTTCTTACAGATGATACAGTTTTTTTGCCAGAAAAGGTACTAAATGATAATCAAACAACTATTTCTAAGGCATACCCAGGGGATTTAGTTATTGCAAAAGGTGGAAATACATTAGCAAAAGTTGGATTGGTTACGAATGAATATCCAGTCTATGCTACTTGTAGAGATGTTATTATTTTAAGAACAAATGATTTGAATGGGATAAATAAGTATTATTTATGGTCTTTTTTACATTCGAAGTATGGACAGAATCTTATGTGGAGATCAGCTAGTCAAACAGGGCAGCCTCATATAACACTTCCAATAATAACTAATATGCATGTGCCTTCTTTATCGGAAAAATTTCAATTAGAAGTAGAAAATTTATATATTGCTTCAGTTGAAAATAAGAAGCTTGCAGAAGAAAAATATAAGAAAGCAGAAACAAAGTTGCTTTCGGAATTAGGGGTTGATATTTGTAAATTTGAAACAGAAGTATTTTCTGTAAGAAGATATACAGATATATTATCTGCAGAGCGTATGGATGCAGAATATTTCCAACCTAAATATGATAAACTTATATCGACTATATTAAAATATGATCCTAAAGCGAAGACGCTCGATGATGTGGCAATATATTTGTTTACTGGTGAGTATGCTGACAAATATATGTTATTTGATAAAGGGTTATGCCATTATGTGCGAGGAACAGATATATATGACGGAATAGTTGAAATAGATTTATTTCATAGTGTTGATCCACAAAAGCACAGTAAATTTGTTTGTGAAGGTGATATAGTTACAGGTAGAGTAGGAACTATAGGTAATTTTGGAGTTATTTCAAAAGAACTTGATAATTCTGTGTGCTCAGATAATGTTCTTTGTTTTCATTTGCCAAATGACTACATACCAAACGTGTACGCACTATATTTTAACTCTTCAATAATAAATGAACTTACAAATAGAATGTCGAGAGGATCTGTTCAGCAAAGAATGAATCAGGAAACATTGCGTGAACTGATTATTCCATATATTAAATATGACACTCAAATAGAATTAAATGAGATTATTTTGTGTTCGTTTGAATTAATGAATAAATCTAAACGTCTTTTAGAGTGTGCAAAGAAGGCGGTTGAAATGGCAATCGAAATAGATGAATTCACAGCTTTTCAGTGGCTTGAAGAATCAATGAGGAAATAGGGGCAATTCAAATCCCTACACTCTTTTTTAGGGAAGACCGATGCCCCTCTCACGCGTATTTTCGCGAAATTGCAAAGGGGGTATTGTTTTTTGTCGGGTATTTGTCGGAGAGACTTGATTTTAAAGGATATGGGGAGATATTTGTGCGCGAATAATATGGTGTTTTGTGTAAAAGTATTTCAGAATTGACTTGCTTTATTATTCATTTGGAGTGATATATGTACATACCAAAAAGAAAGGTGGTATGTGCAATGATTTCAGAGATTGATTTTAAAGTTAAAGGTGAGAAACGAAAGAAGCTGGCTTATAAAATCATAACATATCTTCCAACATAAATCCGACACTCAGCTGCAGACGCGTATTCAACTGGGACAGATCCATATCCAGAATCTCAGAGATACGCGTCAATTTGTAGTTGATGGTGTTCCGGTGCACATACAGTTCATCCGCAGTTTCTTTTACGCTTCCGTTGTGGTTGAGATAAGCCCGCAGTACGACTGCAAGATCCGAATCGTTTTTTTCATCGTAGTCGAGAAGCGGACGTATACTCTTATCATAATATTCCTGAATAATTTCACGGTCCTCGATTCCCATGAGCAGTTTGTAAATTCCCATGTCAGAATAAAAGATAAGAGAGTGGTCAATTTTCCCGTTTTCCTGCAGTTTTTGAATGGATTTTGCCTGTCGGTAACTTTTCCACAGGCAGCGGATACTTTTCGTGAGCTTTCCACAACCCATGGAAACGGATTCCCCGCTTGCAAGGAGCTGGGAAGCGCGGGAGCGGAGATCCTGAATAAAAGTATGCAGTTCATGCTCGGAATAGTTTCCTGCCACGATGAGAATTTCGCTGTCGTGAGAAAAAATTGCAAAATTATCGTATTTATGCCGGGCATAAGTATCCAGACTGTTGACGAGCTGTTCCAGACGGACTGGAAGATCCGTAGCGGTGTGCGAAAGGTTCATCATGCATACGGCATATTTCCAGTTAACACGGAATCCCTGTTGGGACAGGGGAACGACATAAAGTTCTTCCTGTTTTGGAAAGAAAATTGCGTTTTTGAACCCGGCAGCAGTTTCTAGAATCCGTTGTTCATCTTTCGTAATTGCAAAACAGAAGATACGCATGACTTCTGCCAGATGGATTTTCCACGGAATGACAAACAGTGGAAAATCATGTTCGTTGCAGAAAGTGATGGCATCCTCTGGAACTTCCTCAATAAAAGGTCCAGTATTGACGATGACACCGGCGACTTTCTTTTCATACATTAATCGGATCAGATCCAGCAGATTGGTTCGGTTTCCAAGACCAAGTCCTGTAGTAAAAGCGACTTCGCCACCTTCGAGAAAATCGGAAGCTTCTGTGGTTTCTACCATATGTACCCAGGTAACAAGGTTGTGAATACCGCCTTTTCCAGCAATCAGGTTTACATCCATATGTGAGACTTTTTCCATCAGACGCTGTAATTCCACGGCCATATTTGCATCCCTCCTGAATAAAAAGAAAAAGGCAACGATCCCTCTTTGGGGCACCGTTGCCTTTTACATTTACTATAATGTTTAATATTATAGCACAGATCAGGAAAAAGAAAACCTTTTTTATTTTTCAGGAAAAATGATTTGTGCTGTGGCACAAGTTAATTTGTGTTGTGGCTCATTGTTTTGCATTTTGTCATGCTTATAATGGGGAGTATCAAAACGAACCAAAAAGGGAATGCACAGAAAGGCAGGTAGATGATATGACACCACAGGAAATAAAAGAAAATGCAAAGAAGTATGTACTCCAGTCATGGAGCAAGCAGGCAGCCTTAAATCCGATCCCGGTTGAGAAGGCCGAAGGGATTTATTTTTATGATTATGATGGAAACCGTTATACGGATATGTCCTCGCAGCTTGTAAATTTAAATGTCGGATTTGGAAATAAAGACATCGGGGATGCCATTAAGGAGCAGGTAGATAAGTATTGCTTTGTCGGACCGGCATATGCTGCAGAGTCCCGCGTAAAACTGGCAAAAATGATTGTAGATCTGCTGCCGGATACGTTTGGAAAAGTATTTTTCACAAATGCCGGAGCCGATGCCAACGAGAACGCCATCAAGATTGCGCGGATGTATACCGGAAGAAAAAAGGTGTTCAGCCGCTACAGAAGTTATCATGGATCTTCGTTTGGCGCAGGAAACTTAACCGGTGAGCCAAGACGTTATCCGCTGGAGCCGGGGATTCCTGGTTTTGTAAAATTCTTTGATCCATACATTTATCGTGAGCCGATCAATTTTGCATCGGAAGAAGAAGCCACAAAGTATTATCTGGCAAAGCTGCGTGAGCAGATTATTTATGAAGGACCAGATCAGGTGGCAGCGATTGTGATGGAGACAATCACAGGATCTAATGGAATTATTATTCCGCCGAAGGGTTATCTGCCTGGTGTGCGTAAGATTTGTGATGAATTTGGAATTGTCATGATCTGTGATGAAGTTATGGCAGGATGGGGACGTACCGGAAAGATGTTCGCATTTGAAAATTTTGACGTAAAACCAGACCTCGTTACATTTGCCAAGGGAGTTACCTGCGGTTATGTACAGCTTGGTGGGGTAGCCGTCAGCAGCAAGATCGCATCTTACTTTGATGATCATTTTCTTTCCTGTGGACTTACTTACAGTGGACACCCGCTGGCATGTGCAGCCGGTGTTGCATGCGTGAACTACTACCAGAAGGCAAATATTCTTGACAATGTAAACAAGGTTGGAAAGGTTCTGGCCGAGAAGCTGGATGCATACAAAGAGGCACATGCATGTGTCGGAGATGTACGTCATATTGGTCTTTTCTCCTGTGTAGAACTTGTAAAGGATAAGGAAACCAAAGAGCCAATGGTATCCTATGGATGCGATCCACAGGGAATTATGGGTAAGATTATTGGAATGCTCAAGGAGCGTAAATTCATGACCTATTCCCATGAAAATATGATTTTTGTCTGTCCGCCACTTATTATTACGGAGGAGCAGTTACTCGAAGAACTGGAAAAACTGGATGAAGTATTAGGCATTGTTGATAAGGAATACATTTAATCGTTGGAGACAGAAGGGAAGTGACAATATGGCACACTTTGCAATTCCATCCCATATTTTGGTGGGAAAGGACGCACTGCCATCTGCAGTGCCGTATTTAAAGACCTATGGAAACCGGGCATTTATTGTAACCGGTAAACATGTGGGAAAGTCTCCAATGATGGAGCAGTTGAAAAAAACTCTCGAAAAGGCAGAGATTGCTTATTATGTGTTTGATGGAATTACGGGAGAACCGACCGACAAAATGATAGAGGAAGGTCTGGAGCAGTACAAAAAGACGGGATGTCAGTTTGTCATTGGTATCGGCGGAGGAAGTCCGCTGGATTCAGCAAAAGCAATTGCCGCGATGGCGGTCAATGAAGGCAGGATTGCGGATTACAACGGAAAAGAAATTACAGGAAGTGTGCCGGGAATTGTAGCGATTCCAACTACTTCGGGAACTGGATCTGAGGCAACCAAATTTACGGTCATTACGGATCAGGAAAAAGACATCAAGATGTTGTTGAAAGGAGACTGTCTCGTTCCGGATCTTGCAATTGTAGATCCTGATTTTACCATGGATATGCCAAAGAGCGTGACGGCAGCAACCGGACTAGATGCGCTGACACATGCCGTAGAGGCGTACACGTCCAAGAAAGCATTCTCTCTTACAGATGTGAGTGCGGTTTCGGCGGTAAAGAGGATCATGAAATACCTTCCGATTGCATATCAGAATGGGTACGATGCGAAAGCACGGGAGGAAATGTCGTTAGCGGCATTGGAGGCAGGATTTTGTATCAATAATTCCAGTGTGACGCTGGTACATGGCATGAGCCGTCCGATTGGTGCATTGTTCCACGTACCACATGGCATGAGCAATGCAATGCTGTTAAAAGATTGCCTGAGCTTTGCATTAGATGGCGCGTATGACCGGTTTGCGACACTTGGCAGAGCTATTGGGGCTGCGACGGAGGCAGACAGCGATCAGATGGCCGCAGAAAAGCTTCTGGATGCAATTGAGAACGTGTGCAGAATTTGTGAGATTCCGACACTGCGGGAGTATGGAATCAAGGAAGAAGAGTTTTTTCCTGTGATTGAAAAAATGTCAGAAGATGCGATTGCATCCGGCAGTCCGGGAAATACCAGGAAGACAGTAACAAAAGAAGACTGCATGGCAATTTATAAGAAAGTATTTGCGTAATATTTAAAAAATTATATATGTGCCACAGCACAAAAGATTTTGTGCTGTGGTGTATTGAAAACAAACGTTGCAAAACATATACTTGCAACATGAACAAAAACAAGAATAAAGAACACGGCAAAGGCGCCAGACAATAAGCGCTTTTGCCGTGTTTTTTATTTTACTTTTACAAAAAGACGGGAGGAAACGAGATGAGTGAATTACAGGAAAGAGAAGTGGAAATACAGGTGAAGGACCTGGATGTAACCTTTAAAGACAATTCAGGAAACGACGTAAAAGCACTTACCGGAGTGAATCTTGATATTTACAAGGGAGAGTTCATTTCATTGCTCGGCCCTTCCGGTTGTGGAAAGACCACACTGCTTCGGAGCATCGCAGATCTGCAGGAGCCGACAGACGGCACCATAAGAATCAGCGGACAGACCCCGAAGGAACTGCGGCAGCAGCAGAAATTCGGATTTGTATTTCAGCAGCCGGTACTGTTTGACTGGCGGACGGTAAAGAAAAACGTGGAACTTCCATTGGAAATCATGTACCAGTCCAAGGCAGACCGCGCAAAGCGTGCAGATGAAATGCTTGAGATGGTAGGACTGAAAGATTTTGCCAACCACTTTCCAAAACAGTTATCCGGTGGTATGCAGCAGCGCGTCAATATCGCCAGGGCATTTGGTATCCGCCCGGAGATCCTGCTGATGGATGAGCCGTTTTCTGCACTGGATGAGTTTACAAAAGAAAAGTTATACGAAGATCTGCTCCGGATCTGGAGACAGACAAACAAGACCATCATTTTTGTCACCCATAACATTCAGGAAGCGGTATTCCTTTCCGACCGGATCTGTGTGTTATCCCCGCATCCGGGACGGTTATCCGCGATCGTGGATGTGGATCTGCCAAGACCACGGACGCTGGATATGAAAGAGAGTGCACACTTTAATGAACTGGTATTAAAAGTACGCAACAGTTTTGAAGGGGGCAGCGTTTAATGAAGAAAATAAGCAGACTTTTTGATAAAAAATGGGCATCCACGGTTCTGTGGATTCTGATCATTATAGCGGCATGGGAGATCGGAGCATCGATCGTGTCCGTGACAAAACGAACACCGGAGAACATTCTTCCGCATCTGTATCAGGTGATTGCGGCGGCATTCTCCACCCGACAGGTATCTGCCGGAATGAGCGCCACGATGGTGGTTCTGACAAGCGCAAGGGCCACAATATTACGTGCATTGCTTGGATTTTTATTAGGAACCGGTGCCGGATTCGTACTGGCACTTCTGATGAAGCTTTCCGGACTTGTGGAAAGATGCTTTTCCCATATCTGATGTTAATCCAGCTGATCCCGGTACTCGGTCTTGCACCGATTATCCTCTCCATCACCGGGGACATCAACAAGAGCCGCATCATCATTGCCGCCATCTTAAGTTTCTATCCGGTGGCAACCAACACACTGGCAGGTTTCAAATCCGTGCCGCAGGAAAAATACGATCTGATGTATACCTACGCGGCAAAGAAGCCGACGATTTATGCGAAAGTACTGATTCCGACAGCAATCCCGTATTTCTTCACGGGAACTAAGATCGCCGCTCCGATGGCGATCACCGCATCCATTCTGGTAGATACCTTACAGGGTGACGGAGGACTTGGATGCATGCTTTCCCAGTCGTTAAAACATGCGATGTCCATCTATGTATTCTGGCTCATTGTATTCTTCAGTGCATTTATAGGAATCTTCAGTGGATGTCTGATGGGTTGGATAGAAAATCTGGTTTCTCCGGAAAAGAGAGGTTTAAGAAAAGCAAAAAGGGATGCAAAGAAAGGAGTGAACTAATATGGCACAGAAGAGAAAGAGACCGAAAAGCCTGTACCGCCGGATGAAGGACAGCGCACAGGTGCAGGCAGCATTTACCGTAATTCTTCCGGTGCTTCTTGGAATCGTGATCATTGCACTGTGGCAGACACAGGTGCTGCATCACTGGTTTAAAACAGATACATTCACCCTTCCACTCATTACCCGGATTGGAAAGATCTTTTTAGAAAACTTCGGAAAGATTAAAGGAAATATAGCAGCGACCATGATTGTCGCAGCCGTCGGACTGGCACTGGGAAGTGTGCTTGGATATGCAGTGGCAATCCTTGCGGCAATGTTTCCAAGAGTCGGGAAAGGCGGACTGAGTGTGGTCGGGGCATTTGCATCCATTCCGGTTGTTGCGCTGGCACCGGTTATGAATAACTGGACGAAGGATGTTTCGACAGAGGCAAGCACCCGGAGCATGGTGGCAAAGATTCTGGTTGTCATGCTGATCGCAGCGGCAAATATGAGCTTAAATGCCTATCGTGGACTGACAGAGCTGAAACCGTATGCGAAAGACCTGATGGCAACCTATGCGGCAAAACGCCACACCACACTGATAAAGCTGCAATTGCCGAATTCGGTACCGTATATTTTCGTGGCACTGAAGGTGTCCGTACCGGCAAGTATCATGACAGCAATCGTAAGCGAATATTTCGCAGAATATATCACAGGAGTCGGAAGACAGATCCGGGAGAACATCGTGCTGGCACAGTATCCGACGGCATGGGCATACATCGCAACGGCCTGCATGCTTGGAATAGTATCCTATGTGATCCTGATGATCGTACAGAGTATACTTCTCCGGAAATACCATTAGAAAGAGGTAACGGAGTTGATATAAAACCCACAAAACCCCAAAAAAGGAGGAAAGAATTATGAAGAAAAGAATGGCAAAGATTATGAGCGCAGTACTTGTATCGGCAATGGCAGTATCCATGATGGCCGGATGCGGATCTGACAAAAAAGAAACCACAGGTTCCGGTTCCAGTACGCAAAGTACAGGCGCAGTAGATACCTCTGATGTAATGAGCAATGAAGAAATCATTAAGAAGGCGGCTGGCGAAGGAAAAGTCAGCAACTGGGGCATTGGTAATCAGTATGAGATTCAGGCATTACTTGCAAAGTACGGACTTCCAACGGAATATCTGAGTGAAGATTTTACGATGGATGCATTTGATGACGATTCCAGTACGCTGGCATCTGCGATGACTTATAACGAACTGGGACTTGTAAAGAATGATTATGATGGTGCCTATGGTTATGGTGACACGGTTGGATACATTGATATGAACGATGAAGGCGTGGCAATGCTGGAGGATATGATCTTTTGTACCAGGGATTTTGCAGAGAAGAATCCGGAGACTGTAAAAGCATTTTTGTATGCATCCATCAAAGGCTGGGAATATGCAGTAGAAAATCCGGAAGAAGCCGCACAGATTGTCTATGACGCAGGATCTTCGGTATCTCAGGATCATCAGAAGTATATGGCAAGTGAAGTCGCAAAACTGGTAAAGGCAGATATGAATGGCAATGAAGTGTCGGATATCGGCAAGATTGATGACGATGCGATGCAGCAGACACTCGACATTGCAAAGAAATATGTGACATTAGATGATTCTTCGGCGCAGGATAAGTTTGCAAAACTGACCTTAGATGATATCCGTGATACAAGCTACTATGAAGCCGCAGAATCTTCTGACGGAAAGTTCAGTCCGGAAAAATCAGAAGTATCTATTCAGTTGAAGTGGTTACCACAGGCACAGTTCATGGCTACTATGTCGCAGATGCCAAGGGTTATTACGATGAAGTTGGTCTGAAAGTAAATATCGTATCCGGTGGTGGTGATATTTCCGAGACTACAGCGGTAAACAACGGAACCGTAGATTTTGGTGTTACCTGGCCGACCAACATGGCAGTTGCAAATGCCGGCGGTATGAATCTCGTAGAAGTAGCACAGATTTATCAGAGATCTGGTATGACACTTGTTTATAAGTATGACAATTTTAAGAACTAAGAGATAGAAGGAGATGTGCGATATGGAATTACTGATTAAAGGTGGAAGCGTCGTTACTGCAACGGAAAGTTTTCCGGCAGATGTAGCGGTCGATGGAGGAAAAATCGTAGCGATTGGCAGAGATCTTGCGGTAAACGCAGAGAAAGTCGTGGATGCAACAGGCAAGCTTGTGCTGCCTGGTGCACTCGATGCACATACCCATATGGCAATGCCGTTTGGAGGAACCGTTTCCGCAGACAGTTATCTGGCAGGTACCAGAGCTGCTGTCTGCGGAGGTGTTACTACAATTTTTGATTATCCGGTACAGCATAAGGGGGAAACGATTTTAGGACTGATCGGATCTAAGAAAGAGGTGCTGGAAAAAGAAGCGTGCTGTGATTATGCATTCCACTGTTGTATTACCGATCTGAATGGCGGAGAAATTTTAGATGAAATAGAACAGGCAGTTGAGGAAGGAATTACCAGTTTCAAATGTTTCCTTGTTTATAAGAAAGAAGGAATGATGGTAGATGATGGAATGCTTGCCAGACTGCTTCTTCGGGCAAAGGAGCTTGGCGCAATGATCAATGTTCATGCGGAAAACCCGGATCTGATTGATCTGCGTACTGAGCAGTACTTGAAGGAAGGTAAGACCTCTGCCTGGTATCATTACATGAGCCGTCCGGAATTTGTAGAGGCAGAAGCAGATAAACGAGTTGTTCACTGGGCTTCCCACTTAGATACCCCGGTCTATATCGTACATATGGCAGATAAAGAAGGACTCGAAGCCTGCATCAAGGCAAAATCCGAGGGACATGATATTTTAGTAGAAACCTGTCCACAGTATCTGGAATTTACCTGTGATGTATACAAGAGAGAAGACGGTCGTAACTTTGTATGTTCCCCGCCAATGAAAGGACAGGAAAGTCAGGATGCATTATGGACAGCAATTAAATCAGGAATGATTGATACGGTTGCAACCGATCATTGTCCATTCCAGAGCTATGAAAAGGATTGGGGCAAAGATGATTTTACCAAGATTCCAAACGGATGTGCCGGAGTAGAAAACCTTTATCCGTATATGCTGGATGCGGCAAATTCCGGAAAGATCACGTTTGAGAGAGCCGTTGAACTTTGTTCTACCAATGTTGCAAAGATTTTCGGATGCGATAACAAGGGAGCCATTGCAGTCGGCAAAGATGCAGATATTGTTATTTATGACAAGGACAAAGATTTCACAATCAGTGTCAGCAATATGCATTCGGACTATGATCATACCATCTGGGAAGGAAAGAAACTTCACGGATATCCGGTTCAGACATATCTGAGAGGAAAACTGGTATATGACAACGGTGATTTTGTTGGAACACCGGGGATGGGTGATTATGTAAAGCGTTCTCACAGATAGGAGGAGATGGCACATGGCATATGAAGCAATAAGAAGAAAAAGCGAAGCGGGCAGATGTCTGTTGTGTCAGGATGCTCCCTGCAGCGGTGCCTGCCCGAAGGGGCTGGCAGTCGATGAAATTGTCCGCTCCGTCCGGTTTGAAAATGAAACCGGAGCCGCAAGGAAATTAGATCATATCACTTGTGAGGGATGCAGTGCACCGTGTGTTGGTGCCTGCACCCGGGCAAGAATTGACCGGGGTGTGGATATTCCAACGATTTTATCCAGTATTACAGCAGAAATTCCGAGAACCTCAAAGGCAGATTTATCCATTGATTTTTGTGGAGTGCATTGTGAAAACCCATTTTTTCTTTCCTCTTCGGTAGTAGGTAGTGATTACGAAATGGTCGCAAAGGCATTTGAGATGGGATGGGCAGGCGTTGCATTTAAAACCATCGGTCTGTTTACACCGGATGAAGTTTCTCCGAGATTTGCAGCATTGGAAAAAGAGGATAATCCGTTTGTGGGATTTAAAAATATTGAACAGATCAGCGACCACACGCTGGAAGAAAATATGGATTATCTTCGTCGGTTAAAAAAAGATTACCCGACAAAAGTAATCATAGCATCCATCATGGGACAGAACGAAGAGGAATGGACAAAACTTGCTTCTTTCATGGAAGAAGCAGGGGCAGATATTATAGAGTGTAATTTTTCCTGTCCGCAGATGGTAGGGGAAGGACTTGGCAGTGATGTAGGTACCGATCCACAGCTTGTTGCAAAGTATACAGCGGCAACAAAAAAAGGTACAACCCTTCCGGTACTGGCGAAAATGACACCAAATATCACAAAAATGGAAGTTCCGGCAGAAGCCGCTGTGAGAGCAGGTGCGGACGGGCTTGCAGCAATCAATACGATCAAAAGTGTGATGAACATCAATCTGCAGACGTTTTCTTCGGCTCCTGATGTGGATGGAAAATCACCGGAAGGCGGTTATTCCGGAAAAGCGGTAAAACCGATTGCACTGCGTTTTATCAATGACATGGCAAAAGATGAAAACTTAAAAGGAGTTCCGATCAGCGGAATGGGAGGCATCGAAACATGGAGGGATGCGGCTGAATTTCTGGCATTGGGCTGTGAGACGGTCCAGGTTACCACAAGTGTTATGCAGTATGGGTACCGGATTATCGAGGATATGATAGGGGGAATGCAGGATTATCTGGCACAGAATGGAATGACATCCGTGCGGCAGATGATCGGGAAAGCGCTTCCGAATATTGTTCCAGCAGAAAGTGTGAACCGTCGTACAATCGAGTATCCGAAATTTAATCGCAGGATCTGTGTTGGTTGTGGAAGATGTTATATTTCCTGTTTCGATGGTGGACATCAGGCACTTCGTATGGATGAAAAACGACAACCGCTTATGGATGCCAAAAAGTGTGTGGGATGTCAGTTATGTAAACTGGTTTGTCCGACAGGCTCGATCACAGCAGGAACCCGGGTAGAAAAGAGAAAGTAATAGAAATACATTCAGATAATAATTTTGAGAAAGGCAGGTACAGTAGTATGTATACATGTAGTTTGGAAAGAATGACAGATAAAATTAAAACTTTTTCACAGTTTGGAGATGCAGGACATGGTGGAATTACCCGTTATTCCCTTTCGCCGGAAGCAATTATGGCAAGAAATGAATTTCGTAAGCGTATGGAAGCCATCGGTGCAACCATTGAGATTGATGATGTGGCAAATATGTATGCAACACTTCCGGGAACAGATCCGGATGCAAAGCGGATCGTCATGGCTTCTCATTGTGATTCCGTAAAAAATGGTGGTAACTATGATGGTATTCTTGGTGTTATGTCCGCCATGGAAGTGCTTGAAACGGTTGCAGAGTTAAACATTCCACATAAACATCCTCTGACAGCCATGATCTGGACCAATGAGGAAGGAACTTTATATCCACCGGCAATGATGTGTTCTGGAATTGTCTGCTATGATTATCTTCCGGAAGATATCCGTAGCAAGTTCAAATATGAGGATATGATGAACTCCAAGAGTATTCTTGATAACAAGAGTACATTCGGCGAGGCTTTAGAGAAGTCCGGATTTAAGGGAGATAAGAAATATCGTCTTTCTCCGGAAAAATATGAGTGTTATTTTGAAACTCATATCGAGCAGGGACCAATTCTTGAGGATAATGGAAATGATATCGGTGTTGTTGACTGTGTGCTTGGAATGTTCAACTATCGATTAAAATTCTATGGACAGACGACACATGCAGGAACATTCCCGATGCCAAAGAGAAGAGATGCTTTTCTGGCAGCAGCAGAGGCACTGACTTATCTGCATACAGAGATTGATAAGCTGGGGTATCCGGAACTTGTTTATACGACAGGTGAAGTCGTATGTCATCCATGTGTACATACCTGTGTACCGGATTTCTTCGATTTCTCATTCGATGCAAGACATGAAAAACCAGAAGTGCTCGACAAGGTACTGGCAATCGTAAAGAGCTGTGCAGACAAGACATGGGCGGGATGTAAATGTGAAGTCGTAAAAGCATGGAATCGCGATACCGTATACTGGGATAAGGAACTGGTTGGTTTCGTCAAAGAGGCTGCAGAGGAACTTGGTGTTTCTCATCAGTACATTCATTCCGGTGCAGGACATGATGCACAGTTTGCGGCATATATGCTTCCGGCAACGATGATCTTTGTACAGTCAAAGGATGGTCTTTCCCATTGCGAGCCGGAGTATTCTTCCCCGGAGCACTGTACAGAAGGCGCCTCTGTTATGTTAAATGCAGTATTAAAGGCTGATGCAAGATAGCATAGAAAGACAGGATCGCAGAACTTGATCTGTAGATAGGAGAGGGGGTGAAGTCATGAAAAATTATGTCATTACGATTGCGCGTGGCTTTGGCAGCGGCGGAAAAGACATTGCGACACGTCTGGGAGAAGCACTTGGGATTCCGTGTTATGAAAGACAGATTCTCACCATGGCATCCGATCAGAGTGGAATTGATGAGAGCGTATTTGTGGAAACTGACGAGAAGCTCCGTGGAAAACATCTGGCAAATTTCCTTCGAAGAATGCCAGTCAGCGGTGTGGTAGAGCCAATGGAAAAGGATTTCATTTCCGATGTCAATGTTTTCAATATTCAGGCAGACATCATCCGGACGCTTGCAAATACAGAAAGTTGTATTATTGTGGGAAAATGTGCAGATGATATTCTGCGCAGCTACTCCAATGTCATCAGTGTGTATATTGAAGCACCGCGGGCAGCCTGTGTAAAATCCATCATGGATAAAATGCATGTATCGGAAAAAAGAGCAAATTATCTGATTCATACAACAGATAAATACCGTGCAAAATATTACAGCTATTATACATCCGGAAAAGACTGGACCAATCCGACAAACTATGATCTGGTGTTAAACAGTGACCGGATCGGACGGGAAAAATGTGTACAGCTGATACAGGAGTATATAAAGATCCGGTTCCCGGAGAAAACGGTAAGTGAATAGAAGGGATAAGATAAGCCTGTGGAGAGCACAACTCTCCGCAGGCATGTTTATATTTTGGAAAACGGCAAAGAGATTACCATATCTCTAATCCAGAAAATAACTTTTGGGGGCATATGTAAAGAAAATTATCCTACTGGATTGAGTATATTTTTCCTGCTTTTTTCCTTTTTTGCAGGTTTTGTTTTTGGAACTTTTTCTTTCTTCGCAAAAAGCGTATGCTTTTTTTGCAGTTTCCCACGGATTTCAGCACTCAACTGGCGGTAACGTTCTTCCGTCATATCATTTTGTTCCCGGATAAGGTAATTCATTTCTTTTAAGACGGTTTCCCGTATTTCTTTGCTGATATCGAGCGTAAGTGCTTCATTGTTCTGTGCAATCGCATGCCCTACAATGTCACTCATCAGTCCCGGAACTGTGCCATGCGTTCTTCCGCGGAAAGGGTATTTACAGGTAAGTCGGTTTTATCTGTATTCTGTCGGTCCGGTTTGGCGACAACCGTGTGATGATGTTCCCGGTTACATGCGGGCAATGGACCAGGTGCTGCAGAATCCGGCACGGAAACACCGGCATCTTCGGGGTTTTTATTGTGTAATATCATGCGGATTGCCTTCAGCTGGTATCCTTTTTCTTTGAGTTCTTTGATCTTTTGGAATTCCTGTATGTTCTCTCGTGTATAGTATCGATGTCCCATCTCATTTCGTGGGATGGTCAGGTCGAGTTCTTCTTCCCAGTAACGTAACACATGGGTTTCCACACCGGCCAGTGCAGCGGCATCGGAAATCATGTAACGTACTTTTTCCACGATAGCATGTCCTCCTTTTTCGTTACAGTTATTATAACTTTTCGAAAGGTGAGTTCAAACATTTTCCATCGTATTTTTCTGACATTTCTCGCAGTCTATAAAAATAAACCTTGACATTTCTGGTTTATAAGAATAAACTGAAAACAGGTTGATAGCTATAAACCTGTGAAGGAGAAAAAGATGGAATATGTAAAATTATGTGACAGTGATTACCGGTTTATGTGTGTCGTATGGGAACATGCTCCCATAAACTCCGGGGAACTTGTAAAGTTATGTCAGGAACAGCTTGGATGGAAAAAATCTACGACTTATACGGTTGTACGGAAAATGTGTGAAAAAGGATACATTGCCAATGAGGATGCAACGGTTTCTGTTTTAATTCCAAAGGAACAGGTGCAGGCAGAGGAATCCCGCTATTTTGTGGACCGTACGTTTGACGGATCACTGCCAGGGTTTATCACAGCATTTCTTGGAGGAAAGAAAATTTCCAAAAAAGAAGCAAAGCTGCTCAAGAAAATGATCGACGAGCATAAAGAAGGGTAGGGGCAGAGAATGGAGAAGGCAAGTGTAATTTTTCTGGCATTTCTGCAGCGGAATGGCATGGTGGCGGTTGTAATTCTCGCGGTGTTTGCAGTGCGCGCGCTTTTGCGGAAATGTCCCAAAAAATATTCCTATGCATTGTGGGCAATTGTTGGAATCCGTATGTTATTTGATTTGCCCATTGCATCAGGATGGAGTTTGTTTAATCTGTTTCGTCTGGTAAAAAGCAGATCACAAATGAGTGAGATTGCACACTACACAGGAGTATCTGGAGTGCATGCGCAAACGGCAGTACAGAATGTGACGCAGATATCTGCCGGTTCACGTGTGACAGGGGATGCAGCTTCTGAAGCTGGTTTGACAGCAGCTATGACGACCTCACAGAAAATTTGTGCGGTGTTGTTTTTTGTCTGGCTGATCGGGATATTTTTATTTTTAGGATATGGAATGTATTCCTATATCAAATGCCGCAGTATGGTACGGACAGCAGTACGTTTAACCGTAAATGAAACATCTGGAAACGTCCGGTGGACCATAAAGATCTGGGAATGTGACTGTATTCCATCACCGTTTGTACTGGGAATTTTCTGCCCGCAGATTTATATTCCGTTTCGGATGAAAGAGGAGGAACAGCAGTACATTCTTGCGCATGAGAGCTGGCACATTCGCAGACATGATCCTTTATGGAAGCTGATTGCATTCGTACTTTTGGCTGTATACTGGTGGAATCCATTGGCATGGATTGCCTTTTTCTATATGACAAGAGACATGGAGATGAGTTGTGATGAGGCCGTACTTGCGCAGTTTGGAAATCAGATTAAAAAAGGATACAGCGCATCCTTACTTGCTTTTGCGATGGAGCGGCATCCGTATTCATTTGCCCCGGTTGCGTTTGGAGAGGCAGATGCAGGAAGGAGAATTAAGAACGTGTTGAATTTTAAAAAACCACATACCTGGGTGGCTGCGATTGCAACCGTTTTGGTTGCACTTGTGGCAGTAAGTTGTCTGACAAACCAGAAACCGTCGGAGACAAAAACAGAGCATACAACCGAGAAAGTGGATAGTACACAGCAGCCAGTGCAGGAAAATGCAGGAGCTGCGATAATAGAGCAGAATATCAGGGAATGGGCACAGGCATTTTGCGACCGGGATACAGAAAAAATTGTGCAGATGACATCCAAAGAGGTACAGTCGAATTTAGAGAAAATACATATTTTGTGGATGGATGGAGATACACCGTCATTTGGCTGGTCGAGTCCATGGCCATGGGGAGCCTTTGGCAGTTTCTTTGGTGGAACCGGAGAAGAAATGGATGGCTACTGGCTGCATGAAATCAATACGGAAGAACAGACTGCAGAGATTTTGTATTATGTGGAGTCATCAGATCCGCATGTGAGCGTGTGGATAGAGAATATCCATTATGCACAGGAAAATGGTCAATTTCAGATTACACAGGAAAAAATCAATCAGTTTGCTGACGGTCCGGATGCTAAAACGGATGGAATTGCATCGGCAGATGAGTTTGATACAGCATATGCGCAGGGAATTAGCGATACGCAGATGGACTACTGTATAAACGGTATGGGTGAAGTGCTGAATAAGAATATGGTTCCAATTGGTGCATTGCTTGAGCCGACAGATGCAGCCCGGCAGCTTTTGAATTTATCGTCGGATAAAAAGCTTGTTTCCGTGGAAAAAGAATCTGAATCTGCAGATAAAACACAGGTCGGTATACAGATTACATTTTTAAAGGATGGACAGAAGCGGTATTTGTCTATGATCCAGCCATGGGGAAAAGATGGAATCTGGGTTCCGGCAGAAGCCAAAGAAGTCAAGCGTTAATGTGTGGATGTTATCATATTTTCCTTGTATTGCATCTTAAGTTCCGTTATAATTTGAACTGGTACAACAAAATAATTAATTATTTATTGTCCTGGATAAAGGAGTATAGTTATGAGGATGTTAATTGATAACAGAGATCTGGAATTACTTCTTGAAAAAAAGAAAAAGTTTATTGGAAATAAAGTTACTGTGGATACAATGATTGCAGGAATTTCTTTTTTGTTGTCCGTATTTACTGCAACATATAGTGATTGGTTTGGAATTCCAGGAATTGTGTTTAAAACAGTTTTTTGTTTTATTGGAATTTTATATTGTGCCAAGATCGTAAAGGATATTGTTGAAATGTACAGAGATAAATATAATCACGAAATGTTGATGAATGATATAAGAGAACTGAATTTAATTCAGCATAATCACTCATTAATTGCTATTCGTGATACATTTGAAAAAGAAAATAGATTTCTTGTTTATTATGATGAGAGATGGGATTGCAAGTTGTTTTTAAATTATAAAACCGTGGATCAGAACAATGAAGATGTAATAATAGATCGAATATCGGCTGATTTGGATGTGGACAAAAGAAAAGTATCCTGTAATTATGTTACTTCAAGAGTTCAGGAAAAATATTCAGTTAGTCATCAGGAAAATAGAATATATAATCATAGACTTTATGAGGTTACATTATCAAAATATTCGGAAAAAATGAAAAAGGATAGTTTTGTAGTTAATGGGAAACGCTATTATTGGATGTCAGTAACCGAGATGGAAAAAGACGAAAACATCATGGAAAAAAATCGTGAGGTTGTTGATTTTGTAAAAGAAAAAATTGTTTGACAAACTGTGATTGTCTTTCTATAATAATATAATTATAGAATACAAGCGAAGATGGGAACAAGTACCAATGTGTGGAACGAACAGAAAGCAGCCGGTAGATGAGAGGCACACGGAAAGCACAGATGGATTTATGGAAAAACCATAAGCCGGGCGATAAGGAATCCCCCCAGCAAGCTGGTCCCCCTGCCGAGGATTTATGGAAAAACCATAAGCCGGGCGATAAGGAATCCCCCTAGCAGGCTGGGTCCCCCCTTACCGCAGGGAATACATCCCTGAGCTTTACACCGAACGCGCAGGCAAGTAGCTGTAACGGAGTAGTGCCCGTTAGACGCACTGGAGTGTAGCTGCACTCGCGGAGGCAGGCTGTGTGAACAGCATGCGAATTAAGGTGGTAACACGAGAGATCCCCCTCGTCCTTATAATTAGGACGAGGGGATTTTTATTTGGATTTTTATAGATATGGAGCAAAGGGACATAAAGCCCCAGAAAAATCAAAAAAGTTAAATTACAGGAGGAAACCCAATGACACTTTACGACGAACTGGTTGCCCGCGGTCTGATCGCACAGGTAACCGACGAGGAAGAAATCAAGGAACTCATCAACAATGGAAAAGCGGTATTTTATATCGGTTTTGACCCGACAGCTGACAGTCTGCATGTGGGACATTTTATGGCACTGTGTCTGATGAAACGTCTGCAGATGGCAGGAAACAAGCCGATTGCGCTGATCGGCGGTGGTACAGCCATGATCGGTGATCCATCCGGTCGTACCGATATGCGGCAGATGATGACACCAGAAACCATTCAGCACAACGTAGACTGCTTCAAAAAGCAGATGAGCGCTTCATCGATTTCGGAGAGGGAAAGGCAATGCTGGTAAACAATGCCGATTGGCTGATGGACTTAAACTACATCGATGTACTGCGTGATGTCGGTGCCCATTTTCCGTTAACCGCATGCTGACAGCTGAATGCTATAAGCAGAGAATGGAAAAAGGATTAAGTTTCTTAGAGTTTAATTACATGATTATGCAGAGCTACGATTTCTACACTCTGTACCAGAAATATGGATGTAACATGGAATTCGGTGGAGATGACCAGTGGAGTAACATGCTCGGTGGTACGGAACTGATCCGCCGGAAGCTTGGAAAAGATGCTTATGCCATGACGATCAATCTGCTTTTAAACTCTGAGGGAAAGAAGATGGGAAAAACACAGTCCGGTGCCGTATGGCTTGATCCGAACAAGACTTCTCCGTTTGACTTCTTCCAGTACTGGAGAAATGTGGCAGATTCCGATGTGTTAAAGTGCATCCGCATGCTGACCTTCCTGCCATTGGAGCAGATCGATGAGATGGACAAATGGGAAGGTGCCAAGCTGAATGAAGCAAAAGAGATTCTCGCTTATGAGCTGACCAAACTGGTACACGGTGAGGAAGAGGCAAAGAAAGCCAAAGAGGCATCCCATGCACTGTTTGCAGGCGGCGGGGTTTCTGCACATATGCCGACGGTTGAAGTGACTGCAGATGATCTGTACAATGACAAGCTCGATATCATGGCAGTTCTTGTAAAGGCTTCTCTGTGTGAGAGTCGTTCCGATGCACGTCGTGCCGTACAGCAGGGTGGCGTTTCTGTGGACGGTGAGAAAGTTACAGACATCAGTACCAGTTACACGCTCGACGAGTTTGCCGGAGAAGGAAAGGTCGTAAAGCGTGGTAAGAAGAAGTTTGCAAAAGTCATCAGTAAATAAGAAGTTCGTATTGACTAACTCAAAGACCGTTTGTTATAGTTTACCTAATTCATAGACAAAAGTATGTGAGGGAGTAGTTCGCACATTGTGTGACTTGTCAACATACCGGTCATTTGGACCTGGCAAGCCTTAAAGAATGAGACTCATGTGCACCGGAAAAACGTGGCTGTAGTCGCGGTTTTCGTTGGTGCGCATTGGGTCTCTTTTTGATATATCAGGACAGAAGCGCAAGGTATGAATCCCTTCACAAAAGGAGAACATAAGAATGGTAATCGAGTTATTTCTGATTGGTGTCGGACTCTCGATGGATGCATTTGCGGTATCCGTCTGCAAGGGTCTTGGCATGAAAAAAATCAACAAAAAACATGCGTTTCTGATTGGATTGTATTTCGGAGGATTTCAGGCACTGATGCCGTTTCTCGGCTGGGCGCTGGGAATCCGCTTTCAGAAATACATTACTTCGGTCGATCACTGGATCGCCTTTTTCCTGTTGCTGTTTATCGGTGGAAAGATGGTGATTGAAGCGATTCGTGATAAAGACGTGCAGGAAATTGGAGCAAAAGATCTGCCACTGGATCACAAAGAGATGCTGCTTCTTGCAGTTGCAACCAGTATCGATGCACTTGCAGTCGGTATTACATTTGCCTTTTTAAATGTATCCATCATGGAAGCCTGTCTGATTATCGGATGCACGACATTTGTATTATCGATCATCGGAGTGGTTGTCGGTAATTTCTTCGGTACCCGTTATAAGAAAAAGGCAGAGATTGCCGGTGGGGTAATACTTATGCTCATAGGTTTGAAAATATTGTTGGAGCATCTTGGCATTATTGCCTTTTAACACATTATTTTACAGAAAGAGGGAAAAGATATGACAGAATTTATTTCAACATGTTCCATGCCGCTGGCAATTGTTTTTTTGATCGCAGGATTTTTCTTCCTGGTCAAAGGGGCAGATGTTTTTGTGGAAGGAAGTTCCAGCATTGCAAAACGGTTTCATGTTCCGGCCATCATTATTGGCCTGACGATTGTTGCCATGGGAACCTCACTTCCGGAGACTGCGGTTTCTGTTGTTGCAGCAATCCAGCATAAGAATACGCTGGCAATCAGCAATGTGGTCGGATCTAATATTTTTAATATGATGGTGGTCATCGGTTTTTGTGCCATAATGACTCCGGTTGCTGTACAGAAAGCTACATTGAAACGTGATTTCCCATATTCCGTGTTTGCAGCGTTGCTGCTTATGATACTCGGTGGTGTGGGAATGAAACTGGGACGTTTTGACAGTGCTGTATTTCTGGTGTTTTTTGCCATATTTATCGGAACAATGATTCGTATGGCATTGAAAGCAGGAAAAGAAGGCGGGCAACCGCAAAGTGAAGAGATTGAAGCGGCAGAGGCACAGAAAGTGATGTCGATGCCAAAAAGCCTGTTGTTCCTTGTGGTTGGTGTGGCCGGTATTGTGATCGGCGGGGATGTGGTTGTGGACAGCGCCAGCAATATTGCATTGAAAATTGGAATGAGCCAGACACTGGTGGGACTTACAATTGTTTCTATCGGAACTTCACTTCCGGAACTTGTCACTTCCGTTGTTGCAGCACGCAAAAATGAAGTCGATATGGCACTTGGAAATGCCATAGGCTCTAATATTTTTAATATTCTGTTTGTACTTGGTCTGGCGGGAGTTATCAGTCCGATGCCGTTTTTGATGGAAAACATCATAGATATTATTATTTTGATTGTTTTGAGCCTGTTGATCTGGGGGTTTGCATGGACAAAAGAAAAAATCAGCAGAAAAGAAGGTATTGTGATGCTGGTTTTATATGTGGCTTATGTGATTTATATCTGCATGAGATAGAAACTTCTGTGACAGGATGAATTTTGGAAAATAGTTTTTACAGGGGACAGGATATCAGGACTTTAATTTGCAGAAGGTTTTTTGACGGGAACATCAAGCACGCGTTTTACAGCACTTTGTAGTTCCGGATGCCGGCGATACATTTCGATGACATGCCGTTCATCTGCAGTGATCGGGAAGGATTTGTCTGCAGGGATGTGCAGGAGATTTCCGGTGAATGTGTCACTCTGATACAGTTCACAGAGCAGCAGCAATGTTTCCGTGCGGGGATAGGCCTGATCGCTTTCCCATCCGTACACGGTTTTTTCGGCGACTGCGATATTGTACAGGTCATTCAGCTGTACAACTACGTCATGGATCGTCCAGCCACGATTTTTTCGCATCGTTTTTAAGGCTGCCCCGATTTGTATATTTTTCATGTTGGTGCTCCTTCTCATTTATCTTTGGCAGTTTTGTACTGGAAAAAACTGGATAAAAGCATATTAGTCTACGGAAAAACAGGTCAGCAAGAAATTCTTGGCATATAAGAAAATATTCTTGAATAAACAGAAAAACGGACGAATAGGGGATACTTTACAAATGGCGTGGAATTCGGTAAAATGGGGAGAGCGAATGTGAGATAAGGAGGCCAAGGACATGGCAGAAAATAAAGGGAAGTTTTATATGACAACCGCGATTGCCTATACTTCAGGTAAGCCGCATATCGGAAACACGTACGAGATTATTCTTGCGGATGCAATTGCGCGTTATAAGAGAGCCGAAGGCTATGATGTCTATTTTCAGACCGGAACTGATGAACATGGACAAAAGATTCAGGAAAAAGCAGAGGCAGCAGATATTTCACCGAAAGAATTTGTAGATCAGGTTTCCGGTGAGGTAAAGCGGATCTGGGATCTTGTGAATTCTTCTTATGATAACTTTGTCCGTACCACGGATGAGGATCATGAGAAATGTGTAAAGAAGATTTTTAAAAAGCTTTATGATCAGGGTGATATTTATAAGGGATCTTATGAGGGAATGTATTGTACACCTTGTGAGTCTTTCTGGACAGAATCCCAGCTTGTAGACGGCAAATGTCCGGACTGTGGACGGGAAGTGCAGCCTGCCAAAGAAGAAGCTTATTTCTTTAAGATGAGTAAATATGCAGACCGGCTCATTGATTATATCAATACCCATCCGGACTTCATTCAGCCGGTTTCCCGTAAGAATGAGATGATGAATAACTTTCTGCTTCCGGGACTGCAGGATCTGTGCGTATCACGTACCAGTTTCAGCTGGGGAATTCCGGTAGATTTTGATCCGAAACATGTCGTATATGTCTGGCTGGATGCACTGACAAACTATATCACAAAGATTGGATATGATCCGGATGGTTCCACAGATCAGTTTAAGAAGCTGTGGCCGGCTGATCTGCATCTGATCGGAAAAGATATTGTCCGTTTCCATACCATTTACTGGCCAATCTTTCTGATGGCACTGGATCTGCCACTGCCAAAGCAGGTATTTGGACACCCATGGCTGCTTCAGGGCGGGGATAAGATGAGCAAATCCAAGGGAAATGTAATCTATGCGGATGACATGGTAGATCTGTTTGGCGTAGATGCTACCCGCTATTTTGTATTGCATGAGATGCCGTTTGAGAATGATGGCGTGATTACCTGGGATCTGGTCATTGAGCGTTTCAACTCTGATCTGGCAAATATTCTTGGAAATCTGGTAAACCGTACCGTTTCCATGAGCAATAAATATTTTGGCGGTGTGGTAACATCCACAGGAGTCACCGGTGAAGTGGATGCAGATCTGAAAGCTGTTGTGACAGAAACCCGCGACCGTATTGTAGAGAAGATGGCAAAACTTCGTGTGGCAGATGCAATTTCCGAAGTATTCGCACTGTTCCGCCGTTGCAATAAATATATTGATGAGACAACCCCGTGGGTACTGGCAAAAGACGAGGCACAGAAAGACCGTCTGGCAGAGGTTCTTTACAATCTGACCGAGTCCATCACGATTGGCGCAAGTCTTCTGCACCCATTCCTTCCGGAAACCGCAGAAAAAATCGTGGCGCAGTTATCGACATCATTGCGTGATTTTGATGAGCTCAATCAGTTTGGTCTGTATCCGGATGGAACAAAAGTAACCGATGCTCCGGAGATCCTTTTTGCAAGAATTGACGCAAAAGAGATCCAGCCAAAAGTGGATGCCATTCAGGCAAAGCAGAAGGAAGAGTACGAAAAAGAACAGAAAGCATTAAATGGCGGAGAGTCCGCAGATGAAGCAGTCATTGATATGGATCCGAAGGAAGAGATCACATTTGATGATTTTACGAAGATGCAGTTCCAGGTGGGAGAGATTCTCTCCTGTGAGGCAGTTGCAAAGTCAAAGAAGCTGCTTTGCTCTCAGGTAAAAATCGGAAACACTGTAAAGCAGATTGTATCCGGTATCCGTAAAGATTACACACCGGAAGAGATGGTCGGCAAGAAGGTTATGGTTCTTGTGAACTTAAAGCCGGCAAAACTTGCCGGAGTATTGTCCGAGGGCATGCTGCTGTGTGCAGAGGACGAAAACGGCACACTTTCTCTGATGACACCGGAGAAACCAATGCCAAGCGGTGCAGAGATCTGTTAAACAAGGTCGGAGGCATAAAAATAGGAGGCATAAATTATGGAAATCCTTGATGTTGTAGATGAAACCGGAGCACCAACCGGTGAAACCGTAGAACGCACAGAGGCGCACCGAGGGTGTGCGGCATCGTACATCACATGTCTGGATTGCCCGCAACAGGAACGGACGGATTCAGCTTTTGCTGCAGAAGAGATGTATGCAGAAAGATTCATTTCCGGGCTGCTATGATATTTCCAGTGCCGGACATATACCGGCAGGGGAGGAGTATATTCCTTCGGCAATTCGGGAGTTGAAAGAAGAATTAAATGTGACAGTGCAGGAGTCGGATCTGATTTATTGCGGACAGGTGCATAAGGATGTTGACAGCGAATTTCACAGACAGCCATTTCATGATCACCAGATTTCAAATGTCTATCTGCTCTGGCTGGATCGGGAAGCAGAGGAATTTGAACTGCAGACCGAAGAAATAGAGAGTGTGCGCTGGATGGATTATGCCCAGGTGCGGGGCATGGTGGCTTCGGATACACTTCCAAACTGTATCATCATGGAGGAACTTGATCTGATAGAAAGGCACTTCTTATGATTTTTGAGACACATGCACATTACGATGATGCAAAATTTGATACGGACCGGGAGATGCTGCTTGCGGAATTACCGCAGCGCGGCATTTCGCCGGTGATTAATGTAGGGTCTTCCATTGCAACGACAAAGACAACACTTTCGCTGGCGCAGGAATACCCTTTTCTTTATGCTGCGGTGGGCGTACATCCCAGTGACGTGGATGATTTAAATGATGACACTTATGCATGGCTCAGACAGCAGACAACGCTGCAAAAGACAGTTGCGGTGGGAGAGATCGGACTGGATTATTACTGGGATAAGGAACCGGAGATACAGGCGAAGCAGAGGTATTGGTTTGTACGGCAGCTTGCACTGGCTCAACAGGCAGATCTTCCGGTGATTATTCATTCGAGGGATGCTGCAGAGGATACGATGCAGATCATGAAAAAGGCTCGCGAAGACGGAATCAAGGGAGTGATTCACTGTTATTCCTATTCGCCGGAGATGGCGCAGGAATATGTAAAGATGGGATACCGGATCGGGGTAGGTGGCGTCGTGACTTTTAAAAATGCCAGAAAACTCGTTCAGACGGTAGAGGAAATCCCGCTTTCCGCCATTGTTTTAGAAACGGATTGTCCGTATATGGCACCGGAACCACACCGGGGAACACGCAATGATTCACGCAACATTCCGTATGTGATTGAAAAGATTGCAAAGATTAAAGGGATTTCCGCGGAAGAAGTGGAGGAAACCACACGGGAAAATGCATTTGCATTGTTTTCGAAAGTACCGCGATAAAAGGGAGAGAATATTATGGATGAGTACGAAGTAATCAGCATTCCGGTTTCGGATGGCACGGAAAAAGAATTTGCCATCATGGATACCTTTACGGTTGAGGGAAAAAGCTATATGGCGGTATCCCTTATTCAGGAAGATGAGATTCAGGAGGGTGTGTATTTATACCGTTATCGGGATGCAGAAGACGGAGATATTGTGGTGGAGCAGATTACGGAACCCGCAGAGTATAAGCGTGTATCCAGAACATATGAAGCGCGGTAAGGCTGCAAAAGAAGGATGAGAAAGATGAAAAAGTGGAAGAAAAAGCGTATGGTGGCGGTGCTTTTGACGCTGCTTGTGCTGTTACAGTTTCCGGCAGACTTTGGAAGTGTGGCACATGCTGCGCAGAAAAACGAAATCAGGGGAACAATTTCGGTAGCATCCAATATCTCCCAGCAGGATATGCAGCAGTACCTGGATGGGTTTAACAAGAAATATCCTGGTATTGAGGTGAAGTACCAGTCGTATTCGGATTATGACAATGAGGTGTCAAAACAGATTCAGTCTGGGTGCTGTGTATATGACGGAGAAAGTTCCTTATGAAAAACTGTTTAAGGAAGCAGACAGTGTATTATATGAGGTAAAAACCCGTGGAAAAAACAGTTTTGAGATTCGGAAAATTTGAAAAATGATATAAAATGAAATCCCGGAGCATGGGAAACGGCTCCGGGATTTTTCGAAAATGATTAATTTTTATTTGGGATGAATGGGCTGATCGCTCCGGCGAGCTGTGCGACCGGCATACTCTGCAGCCATACGCGTCCCGGTCCGGTGATGACGGTATTAAAGATGCCTTCCCCGCCAAAGAGCATATTCTTTACACCCGGTACAGTCTGGATATCGATGGTACATCCGGCGGTCATTGCCGCGAGATATCCGGTATCAACGACAATCTGCTGTCCCGGTGCAAGCTCGTATTCTTTGATGTGTCCGTCAAATTCGAGAAAGACGGTGCCGTTTCCGGACAGACGCTGCATGATAAATCCTTCTCCGCCGAAGAGACCGCCGGCAATGCGTTTTTGGAAAAAAACAGACATTTCCACGCCAGCGGTCGATGCGAGAAATGCACTTTTCTGGGCGACAATCTCCTGCCCTGGTGCAATTTCAAATGCACGGATATCTCCGGGAAAGCTGGATGCAAATGCGATCAGTCCGGTGCCACCCTGCGCGGTGTAGCGGTTGATAAACATGCTTTCACCGGAAAAAGCACGACCGAACATTTTTCCGATGCCGCCGCCTGTTGTGGTTTCCATTTTCATATTTGGGGACATCCACGACATTGCGCCCTTCTCCGTAAGCATGGTTTCGCCGCCCTCTAAGTTACAGATGACGACAGGCATTGGTGCTCCTTCAATTGTATAGTTCATAACTACCTCCCTGATATATTGTTTTTCGTTACAATATCATCTTAACGGAACATGGGGATCTTTTCAAGAAAATGTTTTTGGAATGGAGAGTAAATCATGACAGTGTATTTCGGTGACCGTTTAATGAAAGGAAATTGTAATTACCTTGTCAATCAGTTATACTATATGTAAATATGGCAAAATGATCTGTTTGTTGGAGGTTCATATGGTAAATACTTTGAAATTACCGGTAGGAATTGACAGTTTTGAAAAAATACGCAGGAACGGATTTTATTATATTGACAAGACAAATCTTATAGAACAGATTCTGATGAATTGGGGGGAAGTAACACTGTTCACCCGTCCGCGACGTTTTGGCAAGACATTGAATATGAGCATGCTGAAAAGTTTTTTTGAAATCGGTGCAGATGTTTCACTGTTTGAAGGCTTATATATTGCAAAGAATAAAGAACTATGCGATGCGTACATGGGAAAGTATCCAGTGATATTTTTCACGCTCAAAGGGGTGGAGGGGCTGACATTTGCGGATGCGAAGAGGATGCTCGGCACGATTCTTGCCAATGAAATGGACCGGCATTATTATCTCAAAACAAGTGATGCACTTACGGACGAGGATAAGGCATATTTCGCTAAAATGCTTACAGGTACGGATGAGAATATAGAAGACAGCATCCGTAAACTGTCACAGCTTTTATATAAACATCACGGGAAAAAGACAGTAATTATCATAGATGAGTATGATGTTCCTCTGGATAAAGCATATCAGAATGGATATTATCGTGAAATGGTTTCTCTGATCAGAGGTCTTTTTGGTCAGGCATTAAAGACGAATGATTATTTACAGTTTGCATTTCTGACGGGATGTCTGCGAGTATCGAAGGAAAGTATATTTACAGGATTGAATAATTTTAAAGTACTTTCTATTATGGATTCCAGATTTGATGAACAGTTTGGATTCACAGATGATGAGGTAAAAAAACTCCTTGCGTCGTATGGTCTGGCTTCACATTTTCCGGAAACAAAGGAATGGTATGATGGCTATCACTTTGGAAATGCGGATGTGTACTGTCCATGGGATGTCATAAATTATGTGGATGAACTTAACTATGATCAAACGGTTGAACCACAGGATTACTGGTCTAATTCGAGTGGAAATGCGATCGTCCGCAGATTGATTGATAAGGCGGATGTGCAGACCAAGGATGAAATTGAGCGTCTGATCGCGGGAGAGTGTATTGAAAAGGAACTTTCACAGGAACTTACGTATGATGAGCTTGATAAAAACATTGGAAATCTGTGGAGCGTACTTTTTACGACCGGATATCTGACAAAACAGGGGCGTACAGCGGATGGAAAGATACGTTTGGCAATTCCCAATAAAGAGATAAAAAATCTTTTTATCAAGAAAATCAGGGAATGGTTCCGGGATACGTCCGCGAATGACGGTAAGAGACTGGAAGAATTCTGCAATGCATTTTTAGAAAAAAATACAGAAAAAATAGAGCAGCTCTTTGGAGAATATCTTTGGAATACCATAAGCATACGTGATACAGCAGTTGCAAAGGAAAAGAAAGAAAATTTTTACCATGGCATTTTACTTGGGCTTTTGGGATATAAAGCAAACTGGCTTATAAAGTCAAATGCAGAGTCAGGAACCGGCTACAGCGATATTCTTGTTGAGGTGCCGAACAACAGAACAGGAATTGTGATAGAACTGAAATATGCCGGGAATGGAGATCTGGATGCTGCATGTGCCGAAGCTTTGAAACAGATGGAAGAAAAATCATATGTCGATAAGCTGAAGCAGGACGGAATGCGTAATTTTATCAAATATGGAATTGCATGCTTCAAGAAGGATTGCAGGGTTGTGATTGCTGGTTAGCAGGAAGGAAACAAACATGGCAAAAGTAATCATGGTGCAGGGCACGATGTCAAATGCCGGAAAAAGCCTGATCGTTGCAGGACTTTGCCGTATTTTTGCGCAGGATGGCTATCGCGTGGTACCGTTTAAATCACAGAATATGGCACTCAACTCCTACATCACCGAAGACGGTCTGGAGATGGGGCGCGCGCAGGTCATGCAGGCGGAAGCGGCGGGTGTGAAGCCTTCCGTGCTTATGAATCCCATCCTGTTGAAACCGACCAATGATGTCGGATCACAGGTGATCGTAAAGGGTGAGGTGCTCGGAAATATGCGGGCGCGGGATTATTTTGCGTATAAGAAAAAGCTGGTTCCGACGATCTGCGAGGCTTTTTCGGAGTTGGAAAAGCAGGCAGACATTATTGTGATGGAAGGGGCGGGAAGCCCGGCAGAGATCAATCTGAAATCGGATGATATTGTCAATATGGGGCTGGCAAAACTGGTCGATGCACCGGTGCTTCTGGTGGGGGATATCGACCGTGGCGGCGTGTTTGCGCAGCTTTGGGAACTTTGATACTTTTAGAAGAGGATGAAAAAGCCCGTGTGAAGGGTCTGATTATTAATAAATTCCGCGGGGATAAGACGATCCTTGATCCGGGAGTGGAGATGCTGGAGGAACGCGGCGGTGTGAAGGTTGCCGGCGTAGTGCCGTATATGCATCTGTCCATTGAGGATGAGGACAGTCTGAGCGGCCAGTTGGACAACCACGATGTAGGCGTGATAGATCTGGCAGTGATCCGTTTTCCACGGATCTCCAATTTTACGGATTTTAACGTATTTGAACGGCTGGAGGGTGTGTCCGTGCGCTATGTTTCTTCGGTGCAGGAACTGGGACAGCCGGATATGATTTTTCTGCCGGGCAGCAAAAATACGATGGGGGATCTGCGCTGGATGCGGCAGAACGGTCTGGAAACCGCAGTCAAAAAGCTGGCAGTGCATATCCCGGTCTGGGGGATCTGCGGCGGCTATCAGATGCTGGGGCGTACCATTTCGGACCCACATGGGTAGAGAATGAGAATTCGCTATGCGAACCGCTCTATCCGGCTCATTGCGAAGCAATTTCTCATGAGCCGGATACAATTGCCGTGGAGCGCATAAAGCGCGACGGGGCACTACCCCTGCGTGGTATGGAACTGATCGACACCGACACGACCTGATGCCGGAAAAAATGCGTACGCAGACACGTGGAAAATTTGAGAATGTGACCGGTATTTTTTCCACACTTTCCGGATTGGAATTTTCCGGCTATGAGATTCATATGGGAAAGACAACGGTTTCCACTGGGGAACATCAGACGCCACTGGTACAGCTGGCAGATGGCAGAACCGACGGGGTGCAGCGCATGGAAAAAGGCAGCGAAGCACCCGGCGTATACGGCAGTTATGTGCACGGCATTTTTGACGAGGGAGACATCGCCGTGCGCATAGTACAGGCATTGGCCGACAAAAAAAGGGTGTCATGGAAACCGGAGCTGGCGGTGATTATCATGCATTTAAGGAACAGCAGTATGACAAGCTCGCACAGGGATTGCGGGAGCATCTGGATATGGAGTATGTATACTCTATTTTGCAGGAGAGCCGGATTTCCGTTTGATTGACAGGAGAATACATTTGATTACAGGAAAAGAAATGGAGAAACTTAAAATCATTCCACCGGACGCACAGATCTACGCGCAAGTAAAAGCAAGCTGGGACAAAATTGCCAAACCGCTGGATGGTCTGGGGCAGTTTGAGACAATGTTTGCGCAGATCGGCGCAATCACAGGAAGCAGCAGTCTTTCCATTGAAAAAAAAGTGATCCTCACCATGTGCGCAGACAACGGCATTGTCGCAGAAGGAGTCAGCCAGTCCGGACAGGAAGTGACCGCGGTGGTTGCAGGATTTATGGGGCAGCAGGCAAGCTCGGTTGGCAAAATGGCGCGCCGCGCCGGTGTGGATGTGATCCCGGTCGATATTGGAATCAACACAAAAGAAACGCTGCCAGGGGTGCGCGACTGCAAAGTGATGCAGGCACGCGCGATTTTCTGCAGGAACCTGCAATGACAGAGGAAGAAGCGTTGCAGGCATTGTCTGTGGGAATTGATCTGGTCCGGGAGTGCAAAGACAAAGGCTATCAGCTGATCGGTACCGGAGAGATGGGAATCGGAAATACGACGACGAGCAGCATGCTTGTGGCGGCACTGACCGGACGCACAGCAGAAGAAGTGACCGGACGTGGTGCCGGATTAAACGACGCGGGGCTGTTGCGCAAGCAGCAGGTCATTGCGCAGGCACTGGAGAAATATGAAAAAGAGATCCGGTCAGCGCATGCACTTTCCATGCTGGCGGCATTCGGCGGTCTGGATATCGCGGGAATGGCAGGTGTATGCATCGGCGGAGCACTGTATCATGTGCCGGTCGTTCTGGATGGGCTGATCTCATCGGTCGCGGCACTGGTGGCGGAGCGGATCGTGCCGGGTGTGCGGGAATTTGTTCTGCCAAGCCATCTGAGCAAGGAACCCGCGGCAAAATGGATTGCGGAGGAGCTGAAACTTCATCCGGTCATAGATGCGGGACTGGGGCTTGGTGAGGGCACAGGAGCCGTGATGCTGTTTTCCCTTCTGGATCTGGCACTGGCACTCTACGAGGATCAGACAACATTTGATACGATGGAAATTGCGCAGTACGAGCGGTATGGGGAAACAGAATGATCACTTTGGTTTTGGGTGGAAGCGGCAGCGGAAAATCGGCTTACGCAGAGCATCTGCTGGATGGAAAAACGAATAAATATTATATCGCAACCATGCAGGTGTACGATGCGGAGGGCGAAAAAAAAGTTGCAAGACACCGGAGACTTCGCGCGGGAAAAGGATTTGTTACGATTGAACAGCCGCGTGATATCGGGGAAGTAGATTTTTCGAAAAGAGCACAGCAAGCCATGGAACCACCGGATCGCGCAGGGCAAAATGTTACGGAACGTCCTCGCTGTGCCCTGCTGGAATGTATGTCCAATCTGGTTGCAAATGAGATGTTTTCCGGTGCGGACATCGTTTTGGAAGATGTGGTTGTCGGACACATATTGCAGGGAATCAAAAGCCTTTCCGCAAAAGTGGACGAGTTGGTGATTGTCAGTAATAACGTGTTTGAGGATGGCATTTCCTATGATGCGACAACGCAGGCATATATCCGTGCACTCGGACGCATCAATACGGGAGTGGCGACGTTGGCGGATACGGTGACCGAAGTCGTTGTAGGTATTCCGGTTCCGGTAAAAGAGAGAAAGGAAGCAGGTTATGCACATCATTAGAGGAATCGCGGTGGCGTTTTCCACTTATTCAAAAATTCCGATGCCACAATTTGTGTGGAAAGAAGAAGACATGCGTTACAGCATGTGCTTTTTTCCGTGGATCGGGGCAGTGATCGGTGCTATCTTCTGGGGATGGTTTCGGTTGTCTGCGTTATTGGGAATCAGTACGCTTGCATTTATTCTGATATCAGCTGCGCTCCCGCTTATTATCACCGGGGGCTTCCATGTGGATGGGTTTATGGATACCATGGATGCATTGCATTCGTATCAGCCCAGAGAGCGAAAACTGGAAATTTTAAAGGATTCCCACATTGGAGCTTTTTCCGTGATCAAGCTGGCGGAATTCGGGTTGATTTATGTGGCGGCTCTTTCCCAGATTGTGGATTACCGTGCGCTGGAAGTGTTTTGTTGTGGATTTTTCCTGTCCCGCTGCCTGAGTGGTCTTAGCGTGGTCTCCTTCCGTTCCGCAAAAACGGATGGGATGCTCTATCATTTTGCGAGTACCGCACATGAGCGTGGGGTAAAAGGGGCACTTTATGCACAGACGTTGTTGTGTGTACTGTTTATGCTCTGGCTTTCGCTTCTGGCGGGAATTCTGGCGGTGGCGGCGGCATTTGCAGTGTTCGGTTACTATGCTGGCGCAGTTACAGGGAATTTGGCGGAATAACCGGAGATACGGCGGGATATTTTCTGACGCTGTGTGAGGGGGCAATGGCGGTGGCGGCAGCCGTGTCAGTGTTGATTTGAAAAAGTCGCGCTACTGGTGCAAAAAGGATGATGAATTGGGGTATACTTGAAATTGGTGATTGTGTATGATATAATGCAATCAACAAAGAATGAGGCGATACTTTTACAAGTACACCAAAAACGAACCCCCAGTAGTTGCCGCTACTGGGGGTTCTTCTCATTTTGTATGGTCGAGCATCCATTCAGGTTAATTGCCGCTAATATAGCATAAATAGATAAATTTGTCGAAACGTGGTAATATAAAATATCAAGCAATAGGGAGTACATTAATGGAATTATACATTGGCGGCACTGCTCAGGGAAAAAAAGCATATGTAACACAGGTGCGGGGCATCGAGGAAGCACGGATCTGGGACAATTTTGAAGAATGGTTTCGAGAGAAATTGCAGGAAAGTGCCCCGAAGTCTCTATCCCCGGAAGCAGAAAGTATGGCTTATCTGGAAAAACATCCGGATACAGTAATTATCTGCGATGAAGTAGGCAATGGAATTGTGCCGCTTGATTCGTTCGAGCGGGAATATCGTGAGCGGCTGGGACGGCTGCTTTGTGAAATTGCAGCAAAAGCAGAAAGGGTGGAACGGATTGTATGTGGAATTGGACAGAGAATCAAATAGAACTGTATCTGATCCGGCATGGAATGACGCTGGGAAATGTAGAACACCGGTATATTGGCAGACAGACGGATGAACCGCTTTCGGAGGACGGCAGACAGCAGCTGGAGAAAAGAAAAGACCAATGGGCACAGGTATGCAGGACAGGGGATATGCCATATGTATTTGTAAGTCCCATGCTTCGCTGCCGGCAGACCGCAGAAATTTTATTTCCGCAAATTCCACAGATCGAAATTGATCCATGGCGTGAAATGGATTTTGGAGAATTTGAAGGAAAGAATTATGCACAGCTGAATGGAGATCCGCGCTATCAGGCATGGATTGACAGTGGTGGAACGCTGGCATTTCCGGGAGGTGAGAGCCGGGAGGCTTTTATCGCAAGATGTGTGGATGGGATGGAGCTGGTTATGGAACAGATCCGGCAGCAGCTGGCATACAGAGCGTGTCCAAAGTGCCGGGAAACGGAAGACAACGGTATGATACAGGAGCCGCTTCCGGTGGTGGCTGTGGTTCACGGGGGTACGATCATGGCGCTGCTTTCGCACTACTGTGGCGGTGATTATTTTTCGTATCAGGTAAAAAATGCCGAGGCTATCATCTGCGCCTGTCCTTACAAGAGAATAAAATGGAGTTAAAAGAAAAAGTATGAGTTATCATTCTTTGCGATGTTTCTTGGGTTTGTGCTGGATCTGTTGTTTGGCGATCCGCACTGGCTGCCCCATCCGATCCGTCTGATTGGTAATCTGATCGCATCACTGGAAAAACTGAATAAAAAGGAACTGTCAGACACAAAAAAATTTCTGCGCGGGTTTGCGATGGTTGTGATTGTTATCGCATGGACAACCGGTGTGGCCGCCGTTATCCTTGAGGGGGCATACGGGCTGCATCCGGCGATTGGCTGTGCCGTGGAAGCCATTATGACCTATCAGATTCTTGCTACAAAGTGTCTGAAAGTGGAAAGCATGAAGGTATATGAGCAGCTGCAAAAGCAGGATCTGCCGGCAGCGCGAAAGGCAGTGTCCATGATCGTTGGGCGTGATACGGAACAATTGGATGAAACAGGTGTGGCAAAGGCAGCAATTGAGACCGTTGCGGAAAATGCATCCGACGGTGTGATCGCGCCGATGATTTATCTGGCAGTTGGCGGACCGGTGCTCGGCTTTGCTATAAAGCAGTGAATACCATGGATTCCATGGTGGGATATAAGAATGAAAAGAACCTGTATTTTGGAAGGTTTGCGGCAAAACTGGATGATGTGGTAAATTTCATTCCGTCCCGCATTGCGGCACTGCTTATGATCGTGGCAAGCTTCCTTCCGGGGAAACGTTTTAGCGGGACCGGGGCATGGAAGATCTGGAGAAGGGACAGCCGGAAACATGCCAGCCCGAATTCTGCGCAGACCGAGAGTGCCTGTGCGGGAAGCCTTGGCATCCAGCTGGCAGGGGATGCCAGTTATTTTGGAAAGACTGTAAAGAAACCGACGATAGGGGATGCCCTGCGTCCGGTGAAACCGGAAGATATCCGGTGTGCGAATGTGCTGTTGTACCGGATGGCATTCCTTGGCATGGCCGTTTGCCTGTCACTTTTGTATTTTCTGTAAACATTAAAAAGCCGGACGTTGTGTAAACAGCGTCCGGCTTTTTGGCAGACAGAGTTATCCGAGTTCTTTGTGCTCTACGGAATCTTTCATATCTTCTGCAAGCATGTAAATATTCTCCAGAACTTTTTTACAGCCCTTCATATTGTCCACCGTGGAATCTGCCATACGCAGCCCTTCGGTGGAAGAGGCAGCCACTTCCTCACCGGTGGCAGAGAGGTGGGTAATATTATCGGAAATAACATTGGTGGCATCAAGGATTTTCTGGATATTTTCTTCTGCCGTATGGATATCTTCCATCAGGTGTTCAACGGTTTCACCGACATTGCCGAATTTCTCCCGTGTATTCTCAATCAGTTCGTTCTGCTTTTCTACGGAAGCAACTGAGTTTTCGATACTTTCGTTGGCACGTTTTGTGTCATCGTTTAATTTGTCGATAATTTCTGTAATGTTGGCAGAGGCATTTTTTGTCTGTTCGGAAAGCTGGCGGATTTCATCGGCCACCACAGCAAACCCTTTTCCGGCTTCTCCGGCACGCGCAGCCTCAATGGAAGCATTTAAGGCAAGCAGATTTGTCTGGTTGGAAATTTCAATAATGGATCCGACAAAGTTCTGGACATCCTCGACTTTTGAAGTCAGGCTCTGGATGACCTGTACCGTGATATTGCTGGCTTCTTCCACGTTCTGTGCCTGTTCCTTTAATTCCAGGACGACCTGTGCACCGGATTTTACAGTAGCATCCGTTTCATGTGCGGCTTCAATCATCTGGTGGATGCCGGCTTCTGCCGCATCGGTGTTGCCCTGAATATTGGAACACATAACCGCCTGTTTCTGGATGGCTTCAGCGGTGCTTTCGGTGCTGTCTGCAATTTCCTGAATAGAACTGTGGCTGACCTCAATACTGTTTTCCAAACTGTCAAGCACAGTCATTGCTTCTTCAAAATGCCGGGAAATATTTTCGGCAACGAGAAGCATCTGATCGTGGTTTTTCTTCTGCTTATCCGCAGCTTCTGTAATTTCCGTCATGTTTTCATCAAAGAAAAGCACAAGCATCCGTGTAATACTGATAGAAGCGTATGCAACAAGAAGCAGGACAAACAGTGCCAGCACCTTGTTGGCCAGTGCAGCAGATGCGTGTGGGGCAAAACTGAGCATCAGACGAACGATATTTACCAGCAGAAATACGCTGTTTATTATTTTCATAAGCCGTTCATTCAGATAAACCATGGCGGCAATAATGAGGGGAAGCGCGTAAGCCCATGTCCCTTCCGTGGTATTTAGTAAAGCAACAGCTGCATAACCGACCATCATGGCGGTTGTCAGGATGATGGCACAGGTGTGCGTTTTCTTTCGGGTCAGATAGCCCAGTGCGGAAAGGATAATCACACCGACCGAAACCAGACACTGGATCATAATCCGGACAAAGTGGTCCCCGTGGCTGGTCGCCAGTGCAGCAAGCATGGTCAGCGTGATATAGGCAAAGATAATGGTGACAGCGAGAAATACCCGCTTGTTGGCTCGTAAATACTGTTTTTCGTTCATGTAATGTTCTCCTTCTGCCAAATATGCAAAATCGTTAAATTGTATAATAATCATACCTCTCATAAATACCGTTTGTCAAAGGAAAACAGACAAAAAACAGACTTTGTGGATTATTTGCCAAAAAACAGTTTTAAATCATCTTCTACGGTACCAATTCCGGCAATGCCAAACGTGTCCGTGAGGATCTTTGCCACATTCGGGGAAAGGAATGCCGGAAGGGTCGGTCCCAGGTGGATATTTTTTACACCCAGTGCCAACAGTGCCAGCAGCACAATCACTGCTTTTTGCTCATACCATGCAATGTTGTAGACAATCGGCAGATCGTTGATATCATCGAGACCGAATACTTCCTTCAGTTTCAGGGCAATCACAGCCAGAGAGTAGGAATCGTTACACTGTCCGGCATCAAGGACACGCGGTATTCCGTTGATATCGCCGAGATTCAGTTTATTATATTTGTATTTGGCACAGCCAGCAGTCAAAATAACCGCATCTTTTGGAAGTGCTCTGGCAAAATCCGTATAGTAATTGCGGGAGTTTGCCCGTCCATCGCATCCTGCCATGACGACAAATTTTTTGATCGCGCCGGAGTTGACGGCCTCAACAATCTGGCTGGCAAGTGCAAGTACCTGATTGTGGGCAAAGCCACCAATGATTTCACCGTGCTCGAGTTCTTCCGGAGCAGAACAGTGTTTCGCCTGTTCGATCAGTGCCGAGAAATCCTTCTGTGCACCGATTTCGCCATCAATGTGTGTGCATCCCGGATAGCCGGCAGCACCGGTGGTGTACAGCCGGTCTTTGTAGCTGTCCTTTGGTGGAACAATACAGTTGGTCGTCATCAGAATTGGTCCGTGGAAACGTTCAAATTCTTCTTTTTGTTTCCACCATGCATTTCCGTAATTTCCGACAAAGTTCGGATATTTTTTGAATGCCGGGTAGTAGTGGGCAGGAAGCATTTCTGAGTGTGTATACACATCTACACCGGTTCCCTGTGTCTGTTCCAGAAGCATTTCCAGATCTTTTAAATCATGACCGGAGACAAGAATTCCCGGATTTTTTCCAACACCGATATTCACTCTGGTAATTTCAGGATTGCCATAGGCACTGGTATTTGCAGTATCGAGCATCGCCATGCCTCTGACACCATAGTTTCCGGTTTCCAGTGTGAGTGCGACCAGGTCATCGGCTGTGAGGGAATCATCCAGTGTTGCAGCGAGTGCCCGCTGCAGGAAGGCATCAATTTCCGGATCATCCGAAAGCAGTACATTGGCGTGCTTGGAGTAAGCGGACAAACCTTTTAATCCGTAAGTGATCAGTTCACGCAGACTGCGGATGTCCTCGTCTTTTGTGGAGAGAACCCCTGCCTCTTTTGCCTTGGCAAAGAGCACATCATCCGATGCGTCAGAGCCATCTTTTGTTTTTATATCCCAGAAAGCAGCTTCCGGCAGACCTGAGGTATCTTTTACCTGTAAAATGAGTGTGCGGCGCACGGACAGAGTGTTATGAATCCGTGCGATGATCGCCTCATTGTCGAAGTTGGCATTTGTGATGGTGGTAAACAGATTCCAGGTGATCAAGTGGTTGGTTTCTTCTGAAACCTTTGTTCCTTCTTTGCGCAGCTGGGTTGTGACCGCGGATAATCCCTTGCTCACATAGACGAGCAGATCCTGCATAGCTGCTACTTCCGGCTTTTTGCCGCAGACACCCATCTGGGTACAGCCGCTGCATCCTGCGGTTTCCTGACACTGATAGCAAAACATTTTATGTTCCATAATAAGATACTCCTTTGATTTTATTTTGTAAGCAAGAAGTAATTTATCAGAAAGCAAATGGAAAATATGTTGTTAAAACCACAATTGACGAGAAAATGAACTGGTGATAAATGGGAATATGCAGTAAAATAGGAAAAAGAAAAGCTACAGGAAAATCATATGGGGGATTACAGATGATGAAAGAATATATTATGGCACTGGATCAGGGAACGACAAGTTCCCGCTGTATCCTGTTTGATCATGCAGGAAAAATCGTCACGATGGCACAGAAAGAATTTACACAGATTTACCCGCAGCCGGGCTGGGTAGAGCAGAATCCGAGGGAAATCTGGTCCTCCCAGATGTCGGTTGCCATAGAGGCAATGGCGAATATCGGGGCATCATCCAAAAATATCCGTGCCATTGGCATTACAAACCAGCGCGAAACCACAATTGTCTGGGATAAAAAGACCGGGGAACCCGTATACAATGCGATCGTCTGGCAGTGCCGGCGCACGGCAGAACAGATTGACGAACTGAAAGAAAAAGGATATGGACCGATGCTGCAGAAGCGGACAGGTCTGGTGCCGGATGCTTATTTTTCCGCAAGCAAGATCGCATGGATTCTTGATCATGTGAAAGGCGCGCGTGAGGCGGCAGAAAAAGGGGAACTTTTGTTTGGCACGGTGGATACATGGCTGATCTGGAATCTGACCAAAGGGGCGGTGCATGTCACGGATTATACGAATGCGGCAAGAACCATGTTGTTTGACATACACAGATGCTGCTGGGAGGAAGAGATATTAGAGCTGTTTCGTATTCCAAAAGAAATGCTGCCGGAAGTGCGGCCGTCGAGTGGTTTCTTCGGAGAGACACAGGAGCAGATTTTTGGCGGTAAAATTCCTGTGATGGGTGTGGCAGGAGACCAGCAGGCGGCATTGTTCGGACAGTGCTGTTTTGAAAAAGGGGATGTAAAAAATACCTATGGAACCGGTTGTTTTCTTTTGATGCATACAGGAAAGGAACCAATCATTTCTAGACATGGACTGCTTACGACCATTGCTGCGGGTACTGCAGGGGAAGTGGAATATGCACTTGAGGGAAGTGTTTTTGTGGCAGGGGCGGCCATCCAGTGGCTGAGGGACGGGATGCGTATGATCCGTACCGCAGGACAGTCCGAGGAATATGCCAAGAGAGTCCCGGATTCCAATGGTGTTTATATTGTTCCTGCATTTGCCGGCATGGGGGCACCGTATTGGAATCCGTATGCGCGCGGAACGATTGTCGGGCTGACACGGGGATGCAAAAAGGAACATTTTATCCGTGCGACATTAGAGTCTATTGCCTATCAGGCGAAAGATGTCATTCACGCCATGGAAGAGGATGCCGGCGTGACGCTGAATGGTCTGCGTGTGGACGGAGGAGCCAGTGCAAATAACATGCTTGTACAGTTTCAGGCAGATATCATTGATGCGGCAGTACTTCGACCGGAATGTATTGAGACAACAGCACTCGGAGCGGCATATCTGGCAGGACTTGCGGCAGGTTACTGGAAAGACAGGGATGAAATCCGGGAAAACTGGCAGCTGGGACGAAGGTTTGAACCGGTAATGGACTCAGGGGAGCGCAAAAAGCTGCTCAGGGGATGGCAGAGAGCCGTGCGGTGCGCACGGCTCTGGGCAGAAGATGGGGAATAATGAGATTTATTTGTTTAATTCCGTTTTGATATTTTCGATCAATGGATCAGCCTGTTCCATCATATTGGAAATGTCCTCATAGATAAATCCCTTTTCTGTCATCAGGCTCTTTAAGCCGTCAATATCGGACTGAACCTGGGCATAACGGGTTTCATGGGCTTCCATGTCTTCCCGGAGCTGATCCACCTGTCCGCTGCAGTTTTCCACAACCTCATTGATGCCGCGGTGAACATTTTCTACGCCGGACACAGAATCATTGATATGGGAAAAGATATTTTCGGTTGTGTCCATCTGTGTGCGGGAAGCATCCAGTGCATCCTGTACATCCAGCAGAGAATGCGTCAGATTTTCGGAGCTTGTCTGCAAACCTTCCATACTTTTGTTTACATCACCCACCAGTTCTTTGATGCCAATGGAAAGTTTTGTGACTTCATCTGCAACAACGGCAAATCCTTTTCCGTGTTCACCGGCACGGGCCGCTTCGATGGAAGCATTTAATGCCAGCAGGTTGGTCTGGTTTGCAATGCCGACAATGTTTTGCATGGTTGCATGGATTTCATCAAAGCGGGCCTGAAATTCATCGTAGATTTTATGAATCTCTGCGAACTGCGTTTCCACTTTGGCAGAGCTTTCTTTCAGATCACGGATATCCTGCATGGCATCATCGGATACGCTGGTCACACCGGTGATTACATCTGTAAATTGTCTGGAAATTTCTCCGATTTTCCCGAATTCTTTTTGCAGGGAATCAACAGCTTCGCGGATCGAGGCATTGTGTTCAATGACATCGGTGTAAGAGTCTTTTACTTTATCAATCTCACGCACGGTCTTGATCTCTTCTTCAACGAGAGATTCCTTTTTGTCAATGACAAAATGGCTGAGAAAAGACATGGATGTCAGACAGTCTTCTATTTTCTTTTTATTGGAAACCTGTGGAACAGGTGTTGCGGTTCCTGTGGTTTTCTTTTTTCCAAACATAAAAGGTTCCTCCTATTCAAATACCACGCAGACCATCGTCTGGTTTACATGCTGGTTATTATACTGTTCGCCACCGCCGACAATGCCAAGGTGTGGTCCGAGAGAGGCCATGTCTTTTGCATATGTAGAAAAATATCCCTCTTTTTCGTAGAGCAGATACCGGTAGATACAGTCAATGGATAAAACCAGGGAAATATGGGATGCGTCCTGCTGGATCTGCTGGCGTGTCTGCTGTTCTGTTGCTTTGTAGTCACCGAGGCTTAAGAAATAAATGCAGTCGTTTTTATTGATTCGTTTGTAGTTGGTCAGTGTGCCGTCTGTATCCATTCCGTTCATGGAAGAGATAAAAACCTGATTGCCCACCGCACGTCCCATAGGATTGACCAGTACGTTGTCAACGATTTTATCACGGGGAATGCCAAGTTCTGCGCTGTATACGTCTGCGGCGGGTCTGCCGTCAAGTTCGATGAGTGCTTTACGGGACACATCGACTTTTGTGGCAAAGTGACTCTGAGCCGATGTTTTTTCATAGATGTTTTCTTTGTATACACGTATTTTTCCGGTTGTATTTTTGATCAGTGCATAGACGCAGGCATCTTCATATAATTCTCCGTTATATGCAACGACCGGAGGTTTGCCGTCCGGGACACCGAAAACGGTGCCTCCTGCCAGATGGATGCCCTTTGTTTCCAGACAGGATGTAAACGTGGTTACCAGCTTTTCTTCGGAGCCGGTACAATATTCCACGCATACCGTATCGTCTGTGCCGGGAGAAATCTCTGCAATCTGCTTCAGAAGCTGCGTTGTGCCCGCAACCGGACAACGGCTGGCTTCGGTGATGATACCACAGCGGATCTTCACATCAGAAAAAATCCAAGAACCGCAAGACCGGAATCATTCACCTGTCCGTTTACGAGTCTGGTTCCGATCGTTCCGATACACGGAGTATCCGGAAAAAGTTCTTTTAAGCGTGAGGCAGTTTCTTTGAAATGTTCATAAGAAGCCATAAAAAGAATTGCACTTGGGGATGTAAGTCCCTGTACTGCCTGATGCACGGCAGCTTCCGGCTGTCCCACACCTGTGCCGATGAATGTTTTCATGGAAAATTCCCCCTTAAATCTGATCTGTTTTTCTTATAGTATATTTTTTTTGATTTAAAATAGCAACAGAATTTTATGTTTTCACCGACAAAAATGATTTTTTTCTTGCACTTGTTTCCTGTTTTGCGTATAATTTTTAATGTGCGCGTACAAAGCACATTTGTACGCAGGAAAAGCCTTTTGAAAAAGGAAAATAAGGAGAAAAATTATGTGGACAACAATCAATGCATTTTTAAAGACCGTGGACAACTTCGTCTGGGGAGTCCCGCTTATGGTATTGATCCTCTGCGGTGGTATCTTACTGACCGTGCGTCTGGGAGTCCTGCAGATGCGCAGGCTTCCGCTGGCACTCAAGTGGATGATCAAAAATGAAGAGGGCGGCAAGGGAGAAATATCCAGTTTTGCGGCTTTATGTACGGCACTGAGTGCAACGATCGGTACGGGAAACATTGTCGGCGTGGCAACTGCGGTATGCGCAGGCGGTCCGGGGGCATTGTTCTGGATGATTGTGGCGGCATTTTTCGGAATGGCAACAAAATTTTCCGAAGGATTACTTGCCATTAAATACCGTGTAGTTGACAAAGACGGACACAGTCTGGGTGGCCCGTTCTACTATATTGAACAGGGAATGGGATCGAAATGGAAATGGCTTGCAAAGATTTTTGCCTTTTTTGGAGTCTGTGTAGGTCTGTTCGGAATCGGAACATTCAGCCAGGTGAACGGTATAGCCAGTGCCATCCAGAACTTTTTTGACCCGAATAAGGTTCATACCATGGCAATTCCGGGAATCGGAACTTATTCCTGGACGGTTGTAATCGCTTCCCTGATCCTTGCATTTTGTGTGGGTGCCGTGTTGATTGGCGGAATCAAGCGTATAGCAAGTGTCAGCCAGATTGTTGTTCCGTTTATGGCAGTTGCATATTTTGTATTTGCATTGATTTTAATTATCTGTAATATTACAAAAGTCCCTGCAGCGGTTGTTACGGTTGTGCAGGGCGCATTTCATCCGCGTGCAGTCACCGGTGGTGTGGTAGGCAGTATGTTTGTTGCCATGCAAAACGGTGTTGCAAGGGGCATTTTCTCAAACGAGGCAGGACTTGGTAGTGCGCCGATCGCAGCGGCAGCAGCACAGACACATGAGCCGGTGCGTCAGGGACTTGTCAGCATGACAGGTACATTTATTGACACGATTGTGATCTGTACACTGACCGGACTTTCCATTGTACTGACCGGAGCATGGCAGGTGGATGGACTCGAGGGCGTTCAGGTTACTACATATGCGTTCCAGAACGGACTTCCGTTCCCTCATGTGGTATCTTCTTTTGTCCTGATGATGTGTCTGGTATTTTTTGCCTTTACAACGATTCTTGGATGGGATTATTACAGTGAGAGATGTCTGGAATATCTGACCGGTGGAAATATGAAAAAAGTAATGGTGTTCCGCTGGATTTATATTCTGGCAGTATTTATCGGACCGTATATGACGGTAAGTGCTGTCTGGACAATTGCCGATATTTTCAATGGTCTGATGGCACTGCCGAATATGATTGCGCTGTTTGCTTTAAATGGTGTGGTTGTATATGAGACAAAGAAATTTTTTGAGGCTGGTAAACATAAAAAATGAAAATATATTTAATCAGGCACGGAGAAACGGACTGGAATCATATCAACGTTTTCAGGGAAGGGAAGATATAGAACTGAATGCGGCAGGAATTGCACAGGCAGTACGCTGTGGGCAGACGCTGCAGGGACTGGGGATAGAAGCTGTGTATACAAGCCCACTGAAACGTGCACACTGCACAGGGGAGGAGATTGCTGCACAGATCGGGTTAAGCAGAGACGGTGTAGAGCCGATGCAGAAGCTGATTGAGCGGGATCTTGGTCCGTTTTCCGGACAACTGGTAAAAGATAAAAAAGAGTATTTTGCACTTGCAGCAGGCGACCATGTCGAAGGAATGGAGCCGTTTGCCGATGTGCAGAAACGCATGGAGCGTGCGATGGAGCTTCTTGCGGCAACGGGGCATCAGGCAGTGGCTGCGGTATCCCATGGAGCGGCAATCAATGTGCTTTTGGCAGGGCTTACGAATCATGAGATTGGAACTGGAAAGACAAGACTCTACAATGGGGCAATCAATGTGATTGAAGGGTCACAGACCGGAGGATTTCATGTCCTGCACTGTAATCTGCCGCCGGATGATCCCAAGACACGGCAGATTCTGCAGCAGGGTCAGTAAAGCAGATTTTATCATGCAACTATGGATACAGGAGGACAGGATGGGATACGAGCGGCTGGAAAAAAGTCTGACGGACACGATCAAAGAGGAACAGGCAAAACTGGGATTTCGAAAAGAAGCCATCCGGTTATACTATCCCCTGTCCTCTCTGAATCACTTTTTTGACGTGCAGGAGGGAGAAGAGCAAATGCTTCATCGCCTGCAGCATCTGCCGGAAACCTGGCAGGAAAAACTCGGGGATGTAGGTGTGACGGCAAAAAAAGAGCGTTTCTGTTTTTATATTCCGGAACAGGGAAGTGTGTATGTCCATGAGCATGAAAAGCCGGATGAATTTATCCGGGAACTGGTGGAACTGGTTGGCAGGCATGGCTGTACCATGCAGGAGATCCGGGAACTGTTCTGTAAACATTCGTCCCATGTGGAATGTCAGAAGATCGAAAATGGGGAATTCGACTGGATGTTCCGGTTTGCGGAGGATGAGGAAGATCCCTATTATTATTGTTTTAAGGATGAGGGAATCCATATCATTTACCATCGTTTTTTGCCGGAGGATTACAGGGAGTTTGGAGTCTGATGAAAACAGACACAGATAAGGCAGCGGATCAGCAGGGAGAAAATTATGGCACAGACAATATTACTTTTTCGTATAAACCGGGATAAATACGCAGTGGTTCAGAATGTATGCAGGACATTAGGCATCCGTATCATAGATGTTGCCCGCAAGGATTATTCCCAGAAACTGGGCACTCTGGCGCAGATACAGGGATTTACCAGAGAGGCAAAAAAATATGACGGTCCGGAATTTCCGGCAGAAATGCTGATTTTTTCGGAAATGAATTCGGATCAGGTGGATGTATTTCTGGCAGAATATAAAAAGGCGGGTGTGGAACCAATTGCACTAAAAGCTGTAATCACAGGCAATAATATTTTCTGGACAGCAGAGAGGACGCAGAAAGAATTGTTGCGGGAACATTTATTTATGAGCAATATTTACAAAAGCAATATGTGATTTGCACAAAAATTTTACGTTATTTTTGTTGAATACTACCAAAGACGGTGTTATAATGTATACAAGAAATGAGAAAATCATTTCGAACATATCAGCCCATATGACATAAGATAATTGAGAAGGGCGCACACCAAAATAAAAAAGGAGGTGTATCGATGATGTATGCAATCGATCCAACCATGTCCTTTGCTCAGGTAGTTCAGTATTACAAGGATTACGTGAAACGGACGAAGAGCTACGGACGCAAACCGGTATCCTTCCTGCGATTTGTAACAGGCAGATACTAAAATCGGATGATCCGGTGGCAAAGAAGCCGCCAGCTCACCCGAATTTTTTGTTTATACCACAGAAAAGCCACCCCACATCTGACGCTTTTGCGGCGAAACAGATGTGGGGTTTTTATTTCCCTGACAAGTCAAAATTCATATAGCAATTTTTGACCATTAAAAAATCAGAACATAAAATCTTGCCCGTCAGGTCATTTCATTGTAAGGAATCCGTTGTTCCAGAGAGTGTGTCAGCCCCCTTTGCCTGTTAAAATAGACTCATCAACAACAGAGAGATCAGTCAAAGGAGGATAACAAACAAATGAGTAAAGTAAAGGTAGCAATCATTGGATGCGGAGGAATTGCAAACCAGAAGCATTTTCCAGCGCTTAAAAACAATTCTGATTTAAACGAGATCGTTGCTTTCTGTGATATCAAAATCGAGCGTGCGCAGAAGGCAGCGGCAGAGTTCGGAGTAGCGGGCGCACAGGTGACAGCAGATTACCGCGAGGTACTGGCAAATCCGGCAGTTGAGGTCGTACATATCTGTACACCAAACGTATCACACAGTGAAATCGCAATTGCAGCATTTGAGGCAAAGAAGCATGTATATTGTGAAAAGCCAATGTCTCACAGTACCGTGGAAGCGGAAAAGATGGTGGAGGCATGGAAGAAATCCGGCATGCAGTTTACGGTAGGCTATCAGAACCGCTTCCGTCCGGAGGTACAGAACCTTCACACAGCATGCCAGAAGGGTGATCTGGGAGATATCTATTATGCAAAGGCACATGCCGTAAGACGAAGAGGAGTTCCGACCTGGGGTGTATTTATGGATAAGGAAGCACAGGGCGGCGGACCACTCATTGATATCGGAACACATGCATTGGATATTACCTTATGGTGTATGAACAATTACGATATTGACAGCGTATCTGGTTCTGTTTTCTACAAGCTGGGCGGTTTAGAGCAGGCAACCGAGGGCAACCTGTTTGGACCGTGGAATCCAAAGACCTATGAGGTAGAGGACTCCGCAATGGGCTTTATCAAAATGAAAAATGGCGCAACTATCTCCTTAGAAGCAAGCTGGGCACTCAATATTCTTGAATCCAGAGAAGCCTCTACAACACTCTGTGGTACCGCAGCAGGAGCTGAGATTCATTCCGGTATGAGCTACAGCAAGAATGAGCTGATTTATAATAGAGGACGAAACGGACAGCTGATGGAAGAAAAACTCTCCCCGGTAGGCGGTGTTGCATACTTCGGCGGCGGTGGCGGAGAAGAAGGCACGATTGATAACAGGCAGTGGTTAGAGGCAGTCAAAAATGGCACACAACCACTTGTAAAACCAGAGGAAGCACTTGCCGTAACTAAGATTTTAGATTCGATCTATCAGTCTGCGAAGGCAAATAAGGAAATCAAATTCTAAAGAAAAGGAGAGGGAGAACATGGGATTTGCAATGCGAATGAATTTTGTGGATGTTGTCGTAAGTGACAGCCTCAAGCATTATTATGTAGATGGTAAGAAAATGGGATATCAGTTTGATATCCGTCTGAGTTACTATCGTGGACATTTTCTTTCTGTCATTGATGAATTTAAGGTAAAGGTGGACGATTTTGAAGTACCGGCGGAGCGGATCAAGTTCTGCATCAACGGAAAAGAATTCAGTCCGGTAGAGTTCGATAAATGTTATACGGAATTCTGGCAGGTGATTGAACCGGCTACGATTAAGGTGATTTATCCGGGAGGACTTCCGGAGGGCGAGCATAAGATTGATGTTACGTTGTTTTTCCGATCCCCATATATGCCGATCGGACCGGATCACAGATACATGCCGGTAGACAGCTGCGGAACCAAAACCATGGCAATTACAGATTAAGGAGGAAAAGAAAATGTCAAAAGTTAAAACAGGAATTACTTTATTTTCACTGGGCACTCCTTATTTGAAAGGAGAACTGGATTTGGAGGGCGTAATCCGCACAGCAGCGGAGCTTGGCGCAGAAGGCTACGAGATCGTGGCAACACAGATGATTCCATCCTACCCGTTTGTCTCGGATGAATTCGTGGAATTTATCAACAAATGCAAGGAGAAATATGGCATCGGACCGATCTGCTATTCGGCAAATATGGATCGGGGAATGTTAAAGGATCGCGATCTGACGGAAGATGAGATGGTGGCGCGTGCGATTACCGATATCATGTCTGCCAACAAACTTGGCTGTACCGTGATGCGCGAGCAGTATCTACTTTCTCCGGAGGGCTTGAAACGGATCGCACCATACGCAGAGGCTTATAACGTTCATGTGGGAATCGAAATTCATAATCCGGAAAGTCCGATCACACCAGCCATTATGGATTATGTGAAGGTCATCGAGGAAACCGGAAGCAAATACATCGGTTTTGTACCGGATTTTGGATGCTTTGCAATCAAGCCAAACAAGCCGTATTGGGACAGAGCACTCGCAGCAGGCGCAACCGAGGAGCAGCTAAACAAGTGTGCACAGCTTCGCTACGATGAGGTTCCATTGGAGGAGGCCATGAAGATTATGGCAGAGGATATCGAAAAATGTCCAGCATTGGGAGGGACCTTAAACAGCATGTATGGCTTCGTCCAGTTCAGAAAGAGCTGCACAAAGGAATTGGAGGGCTTGAAAAGGATTCTGCCGTATTGCTTTGAGATGCACGGAAAATGTCATTATGTCGATGAGAATCTTCACGAAGTGTCAATTCCTTATGAGGAGATCATTCCGGTGGTTGCAGCATCTGACTATGACGGCTTTATCGTCACCGAGTATGAGGATGAGGGTGGTTATGATGCGATTGAGCAGACAACACGTCATGTAGCAATGGTGAAAAAGTTATTGAACCAGTAATGAGATAAGATAGAATAGGAATCAAGATCAGTTTGATGAAAAAACGCATACGGTGTGGCATCACCGTATGCGTATGGAATGAATACTACCGTGAAGCAGTTTATTCATAACCTTGTTTCATTCTAATTCCTGAACGGGGGATATGTCAAGCGGGTGTTGGGAATGGGGGAATCTATGAATACATCAGAAAAAAGATTGTCAAAATTGACATTGTTTGCCTATGGAATGGGCGATTTCGCAGCAATCTCTGCTGGACCTTTATAGGAAGTTATCTTTCTGTATTTTATACCGATGTGGTTGGAATGGCTCCAGCTATTGCGTCAGCAATCATGCTGATTGCAAAAATCTGGGATGGTGTAAACGATCCGATGTTTGGTGCAATTGCAGAACGCACCAATACCAAGAGGGGACGCTTCCGCCCGTATATTCTGTTCGGAGCACCGATTCTGGCTGTGTTGTCCGTTCTGGCATTTACCACGATAGGGAGGGGAAATGCGGCAGTTATTTACGCGGCAATTACATATATTGGATGTGGCATGGCTTATACGGTTGTAAACCTTTCTTACGGTTCCTTGTCTACCGTTATGACAACGAATCCGGAGGATATTGCGCAGCTGAACAGTTGGAGAATGATGGGAACGAATTTAAGCTCTGTTCTACTCAATGCGATTACCGCGCCGCTTTTGATGAAATTTTCCGGCGGCTCAGAAAGCTACACCGCAGGCGCCTACACAAAGGTGGCAATTTTATTTGCGATCTGTGCTTTGCCATTGTTCTATTTTGTATATGTAAACTGCAAGGAAACCATCAAGCCGGCAGCAGGTGCTACCAAGGTATCCGTTGGAACAAGTATCAAAACAGTATTATCAAATAAGCCTTTAATTTTAGTGTTTTTTATTCAACTTCTGGCAATGACCGCATTTTTCGGTCGTATGGGAGTGGTGATTTATTACCTGATGTACAATGTGCAGCGGTATGACCTGATCGCAGCGTTTATGTCTTTGCCATCGTTATTTACCGTTATAGGAATCTTTCTGACCAAGAATTATATCGTAAAGATCGGAAAGAAAAAGATGGCAGCGATCGGCTATATCGGAGCAGCAATTTCCCTGATCCTGATTTTTATCATTGGAAAACTGCCGGATATACAAATATTCCACTGTTGCTGGGACTGCATTGTGCCTATGGTTTCTTCTGCTTTTCCTTCCCGATTCCGATGGCGATGGTTCCGGATGCCATCAATTATCAGGAAGACCGGACAGGCGTGCGTTCCGATGGAATTTCCTATGCAACGGTTTCACTTTCCACGAAGTTTGGCTCTGCCTTTGGCGTATCGGGTGCGCTTCTGATCATGGGAGCAACTGGCTATATTGCCAATGCACAGCAGACCGCAGCAGCACTCAATGGAATCAATGTGACAGTCAACCTAATCTTTGGTATCATGTATCTGTGCTGTCTGATTCCGTTGGCAATGTATCCGCTGAATGAAAAGAAAAGTGGAGAAATTATCGAAAATCTCCAGAAAAAGCGTGCACAGAGAGATGAAAAATAATATAATCTAGGAAAGGAACAATTCAAAAAAAACAGACTCTGACAGAATTTGCCCCAAGGCGTTCAGTCAGAGTTTTGTGCATGCATACAGGACGGGGAAAAACAATGGAGAGGCATTTCAAACAGGAAAAATTAAAAATTGAGGTGTTAAATATCAGAGAGGAGCGGGAGCATTTTCATCAGGATATCGAGTTGTTGTTTGTGCTTGAGGGAACGTTAGATGTGGCGATGGGAGAGCAGACAACGCATATGCAGCCGGAGGATATTCTGGTCATCAATGCAAACAAGAGGCATTGTCTAAAGGGCAGCCCGGACATTCTTTTTGCCCGGCTTTACATTACTTATCAGTTGGTGAGTGATATTTTCGAAAGTACCGATATCATTTTCTGGTGTGACTCCACCAAGGCGATACGGATCGCTACCGGGAGATGAGGGAAACACTGAAAAAATTATTGAATCATTATCTTAGCACTCGAGGAGGGGTGGCGAATTTCGGGCATATTGCATTGTGCTACCAGGTCATGGATCTCTTGTCCTCCTATTTCCTTGTCCGTACCGGTGACCGGCATTTAGAGGATGGAGCAGACCGCTTCGAAAACCGCTTATCCCAGATCAATAATTATATCCGGGCAAATTACAACCAGTCGATCAGTTTAAACGATCTTGCCAGCCAGCTCTATCTTTCGGTCGGCTATCTCTCGCGCTTTTTTAAGAAAAACTACGGGATGAATTTTGCTGCATACTTAGCAAATGTCCGGTTGTATCATGCAGTCGATGACCTGTTGTATACCGAGCAGCCGGTCACAAGGATTGCATATGACAATGGATTTTCCAATGTCACCGTGTTTAATAAGGCGTTTAAGGCGGCATATGGAGAGACGCCATCTGCGTTCCGTAAGCAGGCAAAGGTGAAGGAGCAGAATGCCCAAAAAGAGGAGAACGATCAGCTCGTAGAGGAGCGTCTGGAAGAATTTCTCAGAAACGATGGTCTTCAGAGAGAGGAACAAAAGACCAAGGAAGAAGTCAGGATAGAATTTTCGGTGCAGACGCAGGAGCAAAACAAGTATATATGGAAGGATATGATCAATATCGGTGCGGCGGAGGATCTGCTGCGATCGGAAATCCGGGAGCATGTGATTTACCTGAAGGAGGCGTTGCAGTTTCACTATGTCAGATTTTGGAATATTTTCTCTAAGGATATGCTGATTGATATTTCCAGCGGAGAAGAAGGGTATAATTTTTCGAGACTGGATTCAATTCTCGATTTTCTGCTGCAGAATGGATTAAAACCGCATATTGAACTGGGGATGAAGCCGCGCAGATTGTATGGAAGTGTGCAGACAGCATTGATTTTCGAAAGGAATGAGGATGCGTTTCCGGGAGATGAGAAGTGGAAGTGTGTGCTTGATGCTATGATGCGGCATCTGCTTCACCGGTATGGAAGGACAGAGATCGGAACGTGGAGAATGGAGCTGTGGTTTCGGGAGGATACAGAAAAAAACTGGGAGGGGATGAAGGGCTATTTCCGGCTGTTTAATATCACCTATGAGGTCATTCACCGTTACAGTGAGGAGATTCAGGTGGGCGGAGGCGGCTTTCGATTTCTGTATGATATCCAAAACGTATATGCAAAGTTTTTGGAGGAATGGAAAAAGGAACCGTATTTCCCGGATTATCTCTCATTTTTGTATTATGCATATCAGCAGGGGGAGGTCGCGCAGGATAACTACAGCAAGCGTCTGACAGACAGTGAAGGCTTCCTTCATTATATGCAAAAGGTAAAACGGTATATGGCAGAATCCGGAATTGAGGAGACGTATCCGGTGTATGTTACGGAATGGAACCTGACGATTTCGGATCGAAATTATATCAATGACACCTGCTTTAAGGGCGCTTATGTGGTAAAAAATATTCTGGACTGCTATCCATTGTGCGAGGGTATGGCACTGTTTCAGGGAAGTGACCGGACCTCGGAATACTACGATTCTCACGATATGCTTTATGGAGGCACGGGAATTATTACAAAGGATGGGATATTAAAACCGGCAGGCTTTGCCTTTGACTTTTTGAACCGGCTGCTACCGTATTATATCGGAAAAGGGGAGAATTGTATTCTGACAACAGATGGTCATGGGAGCTACGGCATCCTCTGTCACAATGCGAAAAAGCTCAATTACAACTATTATCTTTCCGCGGAAATGAGCTGGATAAGGAGAATATCTGGAAATATTTTGAGGATTGGGAGGCAAAGGAGCTTGCGATCCGGCTGCGCGATGTCCGGGATGGTGTGTATCAGATGAAAACCTACAGTATCAATGAAAAAAACGGAAGTGTTCTGGATATCTGGGCGGAGATGGAATACGAAAGTGAATTGACTAGAAATGATATCAAATATTTCCGCCGAACCTGTGAGCCGAGACTCAAAATCCAGAAGGTTGAAGCGAAGGAGCAGACGCTGGATCTGGATGTAACGCTAGCGGCGAATGAGATTGCGTTTATCCGGCTGAAATGGTTTGCATGAAATCACTTGCTGATTTTGTATGCGTAAAAGATATAAATGATACCCACATATATGCTATCGCCTAAGGCGATAGGCATATGCGGTTGCAGTTTGTGTATGAGAACGGTAGTAAAAACGCTGTACTAGGATTCAAACAGAATCGCTTCTCCGGTTTCTGAAGATTTCCACGCGGCCTCCATCACAGAGAGTACACGCCGGACTTCGGAAATCTTGATTTTAGATTCAGCTTTTCCATTCAGCACATCCGAAACATTCCGGTAGAAATCTACCCAGTCGGTCTGAATCTCTGGAAGCGGCTCGGTTACGATGCTCCTGGTGGAACAGGTGCAAACTGTCGGGTTGGACCGGCCTCGGTTTCAGTAATCTGTGGAGGAAGTTTTTCCAACAACTTTCCGGTACGGTAAATGCTGCCATTGCAGCCGAAATCCTCTACAATCATGGTGCCCTTGTCACCGGCAGCAAGCCAGCGCGGCTGATATTTTAGAATATAGGTGGACAGCTCAATATGGGCGGTTACACCGTTATCCATTTTCAGAATGATCTTAAAGTAGTCATCAACTTCCTCATGCAGTACATTTTTGATGTCTGCATAAACGGATTTGATTTTGGCATCCGGCATCATAAACAGGATCTGGTCGATCAGATGCACACCCCAGTCGTAGATCATGCCGCCGCCGTATTTTTTATACAGATGCCATTCGTGCATGTATCCGTTGCCGGAATGCAGCTTGGATTCAATCGTAAAAATATTGCCAAGGAGTCCTTCATCATATGCTTTTTTCACGGTCAGCATATCCTTGTCCCAGCGCCGGTTCTGGTGCGAGGTGAAAAAGACTCCTGCCTCCTTGCAGGCTGCCTCCATCTCATCGAGCTCCTGCACACTCATGGCAGCGGGCTTTTCGGTAATAACGTTCTTCCCGGCTTTGGCGGCCTTGATGCACATTTCCTTGTGCAGATAGTTGGGAACGGTCAGGATAACGGTATTGACCTCAGGATCTGCCAGAAGCTCATCCGCATTCGTATACAGCCGATACCCCATTTCAATTGCTTCTTTTTGTTTTTCTTCGGCAATGTCGCATACAGCAGCAATCTCAACACCTGCTCTTGGAGCGTTCTGCGCATGCCATTTTCCCATTCCGCCGAAACCGATGATTCCAAGTTTAATAATCATAAAATGAAAACCTCCTTGCTTTGGTCTGGTGTTTACTTTTCTGGCTTTCATTATAAATGAAAACGAGTGGTCTGCCTTTCGAAAAATGCACCTTATTTCTGTGCGGAAAGTACATTTTTGACCAAAATAAAGTTCAAAAGAAAAAGGAGGTTATAATCTGCTATCATTTTTTTGACTTACTCTTAGACCAGCTCCTCCGGAATCAGATGAGGGATGCTGTTCGGCTTTACATATTTGCGGGACTGTCGGGGTGTCATACCGTAAAGTTCCTTGTACATACGGTTAAATACAGTCTGGTTCGTAAAACCGATCTGGTGCATGACCTCGGCAACGGAAAGCTCCGTGGAGCTGAGCAGACGCCCGGCATGGGAGATCCGCACCTCATTGAGATATTGCAGGAACGTAATTCCCATATGCTGTTTGAAAAAGCGGCAGAAATATTCCTTGCTGAAGCCGATTCTGGCAGAAATATCGTTCAAGGTGATTTTTTCCGGATAATGCTCAGTAACATAGGAAATAATCACGCGGAGTGCGTCATTTGGCTTTTTCTCACCAGTTGCGGTCCCCAAAGGGGCATACACCGAAAACGACTGGATCAGGTCGGACAGCATCAAAAGAGCGATACCATCCGAGCGCATGGTGCTGGTGCTTTCTTTTTTAATACTGGAACGGGTGAGGTCACGGGCAAGCTGACAGAGCGTAAGGTATTCTGTTGACTTGGGGTGATCCAGCGGCAGTGGCTGACATTGGATGTGGTACAATTCCAGATCCGGGCAGTACAATGCCATCTGCTTTTTGTCCACATGAATGCATAAAAACATATAAAGAGGAGAGGCAGACTGGATGGAATGCATCTCCTTAGAGTCAAAAACGACCAGCTGGTTGCGGGAAAGCAAAAAGGCTTCGTGATCAATCTGAATGGTGACTTCTCCATTGAGACAGAACAGGATTTCCATTGCGTCATGCCAGTGCATAGGGATGTGCGGGCTTTCGAGAGCCGCCATGGAAATTTTCAGACCAAGATTTCCCAACGGATGCATGGCCTCGTGATATACAGTTTTCATTGTAAAAATCTCCTTTATTCGCGGTTATTTTATATAAAAATGTCAATATCGTTGTAAAACAGGATAATTATAGCACTGGTTTTAGAAAAAAAACAAGCGTAAAATACAACATGTAACGAGGATATGGAGAGAAAAAAGGAGAGATTGAGATGAACAATACGATGACAATTATGGGAAACAATACGACAATGACAAAATGCTACGCTAACGTAGGAAAGAATAGAACCTGGTTTCAGCGCCTGAAAGGTTATTTTCTGGACAATGCAGATTATTTTGCAACTGCTTCTGTTATGTTGAATGGAAATGCAGCCTCAGCCGCTCAAATCATGAAAAATACAAATAGATAAGATGCATTTTCAAAGGTCAAAAACAGACAGCTTGTTTTTGACTTTTTTTTATAAAATAAAACCGAAAAATAAAAATGTCAGTTTTCTTACTTGTAATGCGACAAAATGTGGGAAGTGAAGCCACGTGGATTTTTGTACAATCAAAATAAATCAAACGAAAGCAATGAAGCGAAATGACGCTGCAAAGTAATGGAAAGGAGAAAACGAACATGATGAAATTCGGTTTATTAACATCTATCTGCGAGGGCATGACATTTGAGGAAGTTGTGAATTTTGCCGCAGAAAATCAGCTGGAATGTCTGGAGGTAGCCTGCTGGCCACAGGGCGGCGCACAGAGAAGATATGCGGGTGTAAGCCATATTGATGTTGCCAATCTGGACGAGAAGAAGGCGGCAGAAATCAAGCAGCTTTGTCAGGAAAAGGGCGTAGAGATTTCTTCCCTCGCATATTATCCCAACACACTGGAGCCGGACGAGAAAAAAAGAAACAGCTATATCAGCCATTTATACAAACTGATGGACGCATCTGTATTGCTCGGTGTCAATATGATTACAACATTTATCGGACGTGATTCCAAGAAAAATGTGGATGAAAATATGGAGCTGGTAAAAGAGGTCTGGACACCGATTGTACGGTATGCAGAGGAAAAAGGCGTGCGGATTGCCATTGAAAACTGTCCAATGCTCTTTACCAATGATGAGTGGCCGGGCGGACAGAATATTATGTCAACGCCGGCAAACTGGCGGAGAGTATTTGAGATTTTGGACAGCCCCAATCTGGGAATTAATTATGATCCTTCCCACTTTGTATGGCAGCAGATTGATTATATCAAGCCAATTTATGAATTTAAGGATAAGATTTTCCATGTACATTACAAGGATATCAAGGTATTCTGGGATAAGCTGGCAGATGTGGGTGTGATGGCAACTCCGCTTGAGTATATGTCTCCAAAGATTCCGGGACTCGGTGATGTGGACTGGGGCAAATATGTATCAGCACTGACAGATATCGGATTCGAGGGCTGCTCAGTAATCGAGATTGAGGATAAGTCATTTGAAAAGGATATCGAGGATGCCAAGCGTGCGATCCGTCTGAGTGCAAGATATCTGCGGAATTTTATTGAATAAAGGAACAATACGGGGAAATTAGAGGATATAGAAAAGAGCTTTGCGAAAATGCAAAGCTCTTTTATCTTGTAAAATTCTAAGCTGAAAAATTACATGGTTTCTCCATCTGTTTTACAAGAATGAAGATGTGAGGCCAGACATTCAACAGCTATTTCCATAGCATCCTTTAAAGAGTCTGCCTGTGTTACAAGATACTTGACTGTTTAGGCGCGCAGACCCCGCAAAGAAGCCGTCGTTTCCGACAGCACATTTTGGTTGCGGATTATCCCCAGCATGATGCCGACCAGCAGCGAATTGAATACACTGTTGGCAAAACCGTAGGACAAAAACGGGACACTTGCGGTATAGACCGGACTGCAGCCCAAATTGGTCAGTACAAAATGTAAAAGCTCAAAAAGAAGAATCCCACTTGCAGCAGTGTCGGCCAGCAGAGCCAGACGGTTGCTCTGGTGCAGGGCATAGTGAAGACTGCGCAGTACAAGGACTGCAAGCGCAACGATCACAAGAATACCGGATACGATACCAAACCACAGGAAGATGCTGTGCAGGACATAGGTGGAGGCAAGGCTTTCCGTATCCACATAGGAACTGATTGTGCCGCCACCAAAGGCAAGCATCTGCTGCTGCTCCAGCGCAAGCATTTGCTGGACGTAGTTTGAACCCTTCAGAAATTCCGTCAGGCGGTCACGCATATAGGAGTTCTGAAAGAACAGAATCACAAAGCAGGCGGCTGCCGCCACGTAGGGGAGCACCGTCAGCAGCCAGAGTGTCCTTTTAGAGCTGCCAGTCAGTATGCCACGATGAATGGCAAGGCAGAGCAGCAAAAGCGTCAGGCATCCGGCAGCAAGCACCGTTGACCAAGTGATAATTGTGCCAAAAAGCATCCGGACGAGAAACAAAAGCGTTAGTCCGTGCAGGAACCAAATGGCTTTTGCCCCCTTATCCCGTAGCCGGTATAACAGCAGGGCATATACCAGCGGATAGACCAGTGCCAGATAGTAGCAGAGGGTGTACTGCCGACCGTAAAAGCCGAAGAACCATGGCGGTAGCAGACCAAGTAAAAAGATTGCCAGAAGAATCCATGCGCCTTTTGCAAGATACATGTAGTTGCCAAAGATGCACAGCAGAAGGAGGCCAAGCCCGATTGCATTGTAAAGGATGGTGCGCTGCAGATAGGTATCGGACAGGATGGCAGTATCGGGTGTAAGGTGTGTATATACCAGATACTGCATCGCAATTCCGAGTACAGTCAGTACGACAGCCAGACCAAACAGCGCGATTGGAAACTTCGGGCGGTGTACCTGATTGAGAGCTTCCCCGGTGGAAACCGGATCACCCATCTGCCGCACAGCCTCCTGCATTGCAACAGCTTCACTCATACCGGAGGCACGGTAATCCTGTGCCTGTTCTTCAATATGATCCTGAATTTCTGCAAGGATACTTGCCCGCGCATGCGATTTACGATCTGCTCTCCGAGCGTCTGCAGGTACTCTTTTTCATCCATCCTAACATCCTCCTTCCATACTCAGTACATTGGTGACTGCCGACTGATAGGTCATCCATTCCTGCTTTTTTTCGGAAGAATGATGCCGGCCGGCCTCTGTCAGCTGGTAATATCTGCGTTTTTTCCCGGAAGAAGCATCCTCGTAGGACATTACATAGCCCTTGCTCTCCAGGGAGTGGAGCAGTGGATACAGGGTGCCGGCTTTCAGTTCAAAGACGTTGTTGGATTTGCTGCGAAGAGCTTCAATCATTTCGTAGCCATACATATCTTTCGTTTCCAAAAGGCGCAGAAGCAGCAATGCCATGCTTCCCTGTACGAGATTTTTGTCAATACCCATAGTATATGACCTCCTTTCAGTGATAAGTACTATAGACTGCCTATACATGAAAGTATATATCGACAGTCTATACATGTCAAGCAAAGGGAAAAGCGTTGTGCAATATGCATGAAAAATAGAAAGGAAAACTTACTTATTTCACAAAAATGAGAATAACACTTGCGAAACTGTGCAAAAAAGGTGTATACTCTGCTTACTGAAAACGTTACCGGAAACATTGCCGTGAACGTTTTCGACCAGGGGCTGCCGTATGGACGGTAACTCTACGAACGTATTTATTTTAGGAGGGTGAAAATATGAAAAAGAAAATTGTATCAGCATTAATGGTTGCCGCAATGGTTGTCACAGCATTCGCAGGATGCGGAAGCGATAAGGGTGGCACATCCACACAGGGTGGAGACAAGACCAGCAAGAGTTCTGGAAAGGTTTACATGTTAAACTTTAAACCAGAGACAGACGAAGCTTGGCAGGATCTGGCAGAGACCTATACCGATCAGACCGGTGTAGAGGTAAATGTGCTTACTGCAGCAGACGGACAGTACAACACAACATTACAGTCCGAGATGGCAAAGTCAGATGCACCTACCATCTTCAATGTGGGAAATTCTTCCGCAGCACAGACATGGAACGATTATACATATGATCTGAAGGACTCTGAGCTTTACAAGCATCTGACAGATAAGTCTCTTGTAATCAACTCTGATGATAAGGTAGCTGCCATTGCAAACTGCTATGAGTGCTACGGCCTGATCTACAACAAGACAATTCTGGAAGGATACTGTGGCATGGATGGTGCTGTAGTTTCTTCGGTAGATGAGATTAACAACTTTGATACTTTAAAGAAAGTTGCAGATGACATCAATTCCCGTATTGATGACATCAATAAAGAACTTGGAACTGACCTGACAGAGGCATTTGCTTCCGCAGGACTGGATGACGGATCTTCCTGGAGATTTGCCGGACATCTTGCCAATATGCCACTGTACTATGAGTTCAAGGATGATGGATGTGACCTTACAGCCGGGGAAGAGTCCATTAAGGGAACTTATCTTGATAACTTCAAAAACGTATGGGATATGTATGTATCTGATTCCGCAGCAGATCCTAAGACATTAAATTCCGGTGCATTAAATGCAGAGTCTGAGTTTGGTATGGGAGAGGCAGTCTTCTACCAGAATGGTGACTGGGAGTTCGCTCCGTTAACAGATGAGGAAAACGGATATGTCGTTACAGCAGATGACTTATCCATGATGCCAATTTACTTTGGTGTAGATGATGAGAATGAAGGACTTTGTGTTGGTACTGAGAACTACTGGGCAGTGAACGCAAAGGCATCTCAGGAAGATATTGATGCAACACTTGAGTTCTTAAATTGGGTAATCACTTCTGACGAGGGACGTGATGCCATTACAAATCAGATGGGACTTACTGCTCCATATGATACATTTACAGGTGATTACGAGACAAAGAATGCATTTGCACAGGCTGCAAACAAGTTAATGACTGACGGAAAAACATCTGTAGCATGGAGCTTCAATGCTACTCCAAACGTAGATGACTGGAGAGCGGATGTTGTTTCTGCCCTGACTGCCTATACCGCAGGTGAAGGTGAGTGGGATGCTGTAAAGACCGCATTTGTTGATGGATGGGCAAATCAGTGGAAGATCGCCCATGAAGATGATGCACAGTAATCAAAGATGATGGGAAAAGGGGTAAGTGGCATGCCGCTTACTCCTTTTTTAAAAGAAGCACCTGCAGTGCAGGCTGGTACTGGCAGGGGCTGCAGTTAGTGAAAGGAATGTATTATGGAAAAAGCAATTAAAAAATATTTCCCGATTTTTCTGCTTCCGACAATGATTGCGTTTGCAATTGGATTTATTGTACCGTTTGTATATGGAATTTTCTTATCTTTTTGTAAGTTCACAACCGTTACAGACTGGAAATGGAAAGGGTTACAGAATTATTCGAGAATCTTTTTTGTAAACGGAAAGTTAGACACAACATTTATTCATTCATTATGGTATACAGCGTTATTTACGGTTGTATCGGTGCTGATCATCAATGTGATTTCATTTCTCATTGCGATGGCACTTACCAAAGGCATCAGGGGTACCAATCTTTTCCGTACCGTATTTTTCCTGCCCAACCTGATTGGTGGTATCGTACTCAGTTATATCTGGTTAATGATTTTTAACAGCGTATTATCCAATTTCTCCAAGACAATCGTATCCACACAGTGGTATGCGTTCTGGGGTATGATTATTGTAGTATGCTGGCAGCAGATCGGATATATGATGATTATCTATATTGCAGGAATCCAGAATATTCCGGGAGAATTAATCGAGGCGGCAAAGATTGATGGTGCAAATTCCTGGCAGCTGCTCCGGTATGTAACACTTCCGATGCTGATGCGACGATCACCATTTGTACATTCCTGACGCTGACCAATGGATTTAAGTTATTTGATCAGAACTTCGCTCTGACCGGTGGTAATCCGGCTAAGATGTCACAGCTTCTGGCATTAAATATTTATGACACAATGTACGGCACGACCGGATGGCAGGGCGTTGGGCAGGCCAAAGCGGTTATCTTCTTTATTCTGGTTGCAGTTATTGCGCTGATTCAGAATAAACTGACCACAAGCAAGGAGGTGCAGGACTAATGGCTAAAAAGAATAACAATCAGGTAAGTGCTGTCCGTCAGGCAAAACATGGCTGGATCTGGACACTGGCATTTACGGTTATCAGCATTTTATGGATTGCACCAATTCTGGTAGTCCTTTTAAATTCCTTTAAAAGAAAAGCCTTTATTTTCAGACATCCGTTTACACTTGGAACAGAGCCGCTTTCCGCTGGCTGGGATAAATTTATCCATGGTGTTGAACGTGCATTCTGTGGCTGGCTGAACTATTCCAACGGTATCCGTAAGACAAATTTCTGGAACAGTTTTGGGATTTCCCTGTTTATTACAGTAGGGTCGGTTGCATTGATTATTATCTGCTGCTCCATGTGTGCATGGTATATTACCAGAGTCCATACAAAAGTGACGAAAACAATTTATGTACTGTGTCTGTTTTCCATGATTGTTCCATTCCAGATGGTAATGTTTACGTTATCAAAATTTGCAAACCTTTTACATCTGTCCAATCCTCTTGGAATTATTGTTGTATATCTGGGATTTGGAGCGGGGCTGGCCGTTTTCATGTTTACCGGCTTTGTAAAGGGAATTTCCCTGGAAATTGAAGAAGCTGCAATGATTGATGGATGTACACCATTACAGACCTTTTTTAAGGTGGTTTTTCCAATTTTAAAGCCAACGACGGTAACGGTAGCAATCCTTGAGGCAATGTGGGTATGGAATGATTACCTTCTGCCGAGTCTGGTGTTGAATATTAATAAGTATAAAACCATTCCGATCGCAATCCAGTTTCTGAAACAGAGTCATGGACAGATCGACTGGGGTGCCATGATGCAGTACTTGTTCTTGCAATTCTGCCAATTATTATCTTTTATATTGTGTGCCAGAAATATATAATAGAAGGAGTTCTTGCAGGTGCTGTCAAGGGCTAGAAAATAGACCTTTCGTCTGTATATACGAGGTGAAGGAATGACAATTGTAGATATTGCGAAAGAGGCAGGATATTCTGTCAGTACGGTTTCCCGTGTCCTGAATGGAAGAAGAGATGTCAGCGAAGAAGCCCGTGACCGCATTATGCGAATTGTGGAAGCTTACCAGTTTGTACCAAATAACAATGCCAAGCATTTAAAACAGACCGTGAGCCAGAGTATTCTGATTCTCGTAAAAGGTACTTCGAATATGCTGTTTACAAATATCATAGAGGTAATTCAGGATACTATCGAGGGATCGGATTATTCCCTGCGGGTGCATTATCTGGATGAAGATGCAGATGAAGTGAAAGAGGCTGTGCGGATGTGCAGGGAACATAAACCGATGGGGATTTTGTTCCTTGGAGGTAATATACAGTACTTTCATGAAGAATTTGAACTGGTCAATGTTCCGTGTGTGCTGGTGACAGATCGGGCGGATAAACTGGGATTTCGGAATCTTGCATCAGTTTCAACAGATGATATGGCAGCTGCGGAGATGGCGGTTGATTATCTGTTTGATCACGGACATCGCGATATTGCTGTTATCGGGGGAGATATGGCATTATCTTCCCCAAGTAAATATCGTAAAGCAGGAGCGAAGCGCAGCTTTATAAAACATGGCTGTGAATTTGAGGAAGAAAGTTATGCGGTAGCGCGGTTCTCATATGAGAGTGCATACAATGCCATGAACCGGATGCTGGCTTCCCAAAGATCCATTACAGCGGTTTTTGCCATGAGTGATGTGATGGCAGTTGGTGCCATGCGCGCAATTTTTGATGCGGGTCTGCGGGTACCGGAGGATATCTCGGTGATCGGATTTGACGGAACACTTCTTGCAGATTATTATAATCCAAAGATTGTGACGGTTTGTCAGGGGTATGAAAAGATTGCCAGAAAAAGTATTGATCTGTTGTTTGGCATGATTGATCTCAACAAACCGGCCACACATGAACTGGTTCCATTTAGTTTAAAAAACACAGAGAGCGTAAGCTCTATTTGATTTCTGCTTATTTTTAAGAAGCCGTGCAGCTTGCTGCACGGCTTTAATTGATTGAGGGACGGAGCAGCCGGTAGATGGCTGCTGCAAGTGGCACGGCAAACAGGATTCCCCAGATACCGAATGCCCCACCGCCGACAATGACTGCGGCAAGTACCCAGATGCCGGGCAGCCCGATGGAATGTCCGACCACACGGGGATAGATAAAATTGCCTTCGATCTGCTGGAGAATTGTTAAAAAGATAAGAAATACCAGTGCTTTTACCGGGGAAACCGTAAGAAGCATACACGCACCGGCTGCGGCACCGATATAAGCTCCGATGACCGGTAGCAGTGCGGTTACACCTACCAGACAACCGATCATGGCAGCATAGGGGAGACGCAGAATCCACATGCCGATGGTACAAAGCATACCGAGGATTACGGCCTCTATGGTCTGCCCTGCCAGAAAATGATGGAAGGACTGATTGAGAACCGTCAGTACGTAACGTATTTTTTTCCCTTGGAAAACACCGAAACACCGGTCGATCAGGGAACTGCCCATCCGTAAGAGGGATTCTTTGGCAGCAAGCAGATAAAAAGAAAACATCAGTCCCGGCAGAAAAATTAAAAGCCAGCTG
>ENA-OQHY01000003-OQHY01000003.1-human-gut-metagenome-genome-assembly--contig:-NODE-3-length-122162-cov-6.916901_pt1 | contig 122162 bp, 123 predicted proteins | sample MGYA00242570_ERZ504733 | MGnify/ENA primary metagenome ERZ504733 (study PRJEB26092, sample SAMD00036219) | human gut metagenome | host: Homo sapiens | study: EMG produced TPA metagenomics assembly of... | reverse complement strand
TTTTTCTTTCCGTTCTTTAAGTATTTCTCCGTAACCTCATATGTCTTGGACGCAATGTTACTCTTACATTCGCCCATATCGTAGGCAGTACAAGCATTTATGGGGACTTCATTCTTCACCGTTTCCTTATCGGTAAAAGCGGTCTGAATCTTTACACCCTTTTCGTCAAGTCTTTTCTTCTGTAGGTCAAGCGCAAAGTCGAGGTCGATTGACGCAATATCCGGATTTTTGCCCTCATTGCACCACAATTCGTACTCATCGACAAAGCGGTTCATTATTTTGTTATCTGAATCGGAGCCGTAAACTATACCAAACAAAATTAAATCACCCTCACATATTGTACCGTTTTATTCCTGAAAAATTTGCAGTAAAACAGCGAAATGGCGGGTTAGTTAAAACCCGCCTGTTTAATTACATAATTAAATTGTTCGCCTATCAACCGAAAGCGGCTGTGAACGGCTTGTCGTTGTAGATTCTTGCGATAGCCTCTGCAAATGTAGGAGCAACAGGAAGAATTGTGAACTTGTCAATCATCTTTTCCTTCGGAACAGGAATTGTGTCAAGAAGAACAACTTCCTTGATGGCACTGTTCTGGATTCTCTCGATTGCAGGACCTGAAAGAACTGCGTGAGTAGCACAAGCGTAAACCTCTGTTGCACCGCCCTTTTCAACAATAGCGTTAGCGGCATTGCAGAGAGTACCTGCTGTGTCGATCATATCGTCAACGAGGATAACTTTCTTACCCCTAGCGTCACCGATGATGTTCATAACTTCACAAACATTAGCCTTTGGTCTTCTCTTGTCGATAATAGCAAGACCTGTGCCGATTTTTGAAGCGAAGTTTCTTGAACGGGTTACAGAACCGAGGTCAGGAGAAACAACAATATAATCATCATTGTTGCCGCCGATTTTCTCTCTCATATGGTTTGCGAGAAGTGATGCGCCCTGAAGGTGGTCAACAGGAATGTTGAAGAAGCCTGAATCTGATTTGCGTGAAGATCCATTGTAAGCACACGGTCAGCACCTGCACAGGTGATGATGTCTGCACAAAGCTTAGCCGAGATCGGATCTCTTGCCTTAGCTTTTCTGTCCTGTCTTGCATAGCCGAAGTATGGCATAACAACTGTGATTCTTGCAGCAGATGCACGCTTCATGGCATCAATCATTATGAGCATTTCCATAAGATTGTCGTTGACGGGAGCACAGGTTGACTGAACAATAAAGCAGTCGCTGCCACGAACAGATTCGTGAAGAGAAACAGAGATTTCGCCGTCTGAGAACTGTGTACAGTCACTCTTACCAAGCGGCAGACCGAGACAGCCTGCAATTCCCTGAGCTACATCAACATTTGAACTGCCGGTGAAAATTTTAATGTCCTTACCGTGAAAATTCATTGCAATAACTCCTTTGAATTTTAATGTGTGTAGTATATGTTTACCAATGATTAACCGAGCAATTAACAGCTGTAACCCTTTGCTCTTGCAATTTCGTTAAGCTGTTCAAGCTGAGCCGGATCATTTGCACCCAGAACCGTATCACTGCACTGAGCCGTGAATGCTCCGACCTTTCTTCCGTCCTCAAGCAAAAGCTTGATTGCGTCGGGAAGATAATATTCCTTTGCGCTGTTATCCGACTTGATTCTGTCAAGAACCGAAAGAAGAAGCTGACAGTCAAACCAGAATCCGCCCGAGTTTACCTCATTTATTTTGAGAGTTTCCTCATCGGCGTCTTTCTGCTCAACAATTGCACGCAGATTTCCGTTTTCGTCACGGACAATTCTGCCGTAACCTGTCGGATCGTCAACCTTTGCGGAAATAACCGTTGCGGCACAACCGTTCTCAATATGAGCCTTTAGGGAATCCTCAATAGTCTTGCTGTCCATAAACGGAGCGTCACCGTTGAGAATAACAACATTGCCGCTGTGCTTTTTAAGGAAATCCTTTGCCATCATCACAGCGTGACCTGTTCCGAGTCTTTCAGCCTGAAACACGCTTTCAACGGAAAAATCAAGGGTTGAAAGATACTCTTCGACACACTCTTTTTTAAAGCCCTTGACAACACAGATGTCGTCAATACCGGCTTTCCTTAAAGCTGACATAACCCAGCAGAGCATCGGTCTGCCGAGCACCTCCGACAATGTTTTCGGTTTGTCGGATTTCATTCTTTTGCCCTCGCCGCCTGCGAGGATAACGGCACAATTCTTCATTTTTTCTCCTTTTATCTGTGACAAAACAACAAAGATGCAGACAGTCCTGTCACAAGGCACTCGTTCATACCATAATATTATCTCACAAAAATCACAAATTTCAAGAGAAAATTACAAAAATCGGGCAAAAAAAGGCATTTTAAACGATTTATACAATATTGTCGAAAATAAAACCTGTTTTTTATAAGAAAAAAGTTTGAAAAAAATATAGCTATTTTGACCAAAGTTTGTTATAATATTCGATAGGCTTATACAAGCAGGCAGGTTTTACCAAGGGGTAAGTCTGCCACAGCCGTATATCTTAATTTATTTTTAGGAGGATTACCAGTTATGGCAAACAAATGGGTTTACCTTTTTACAGAAGGTAATGCTAACATGCGTGAGCTCCTCGGCGGTAAGGGTGCCAACCTTGCAGAAATGACAGGTCTTGGACTGCCTGTACCACAGGGCTTCACAATTACAACAGAAGCTTGTACTCAGTATTATGAGGACGGCAGAGAAATCAACGCTGAAATTCAGGCTCAGATCAACGAGTACATCGAGAAGATGGAAGAGATCACAGGCAAGAAGTTCGGCGACAAGGAGAACCCCCTCCTCGTTTCAGTTCGTTCAGGTGCTCGTGCTTCAATGCCGGGTATGATGGATACAATCCTTAACCTCGGTCTTAACGAAGATGTTGTTGAAGTTATCGCTAAGAAGTCAAACAACCCTCGTTGGGCTTGGGACTGCTACAGAAGATTCATTCAGATGTATTCCGATGTAGTTATGGAAGTAGGTAAGAAATATTTTGAAGAGCTCATCGACAAGATGAAGGCTGAGAGAGGCGTTACTTATGACGTAGAACTTACAGCTGACGATCTTAAGGAGCTTGCAGGCCAGTTTAAGGCTGAATACAAAGAGAAAATCGGTCAGGACTTCCCTGACGATCCTAAGGAACAGCTCATGGGCGCAGTTAAGGCTGTATTCCGTTCATGGGACAACCCTCGTGCAAACGTTTACCGTCGTGACAACGATATCCCTTATTCATGGGGTACTGCCGTTAACGTACAGTCAATGGCATTCGGTAACATGGGTGACGATTGCGGTACAGGTGTTGCATTTACAAGAGATCCTGCTACAGGTGAGAAGAAGCTCATGGGTGAGTTCCTCATCAACGCACAGGGCGAAGATGTAGTTGCAGGTGTTCGTACTCCTATGCCAATCGCTAAGATGGCTGAAGAGTTCCCGGAAGCTTTCGAGCAGTTCCAGAATGTTTGTCAGACACTCGAAAACCACTACAGAGATATGCAGGACATGGAGTTCACTGTTGAAAACAAGAAGCTCTATATGCTCCAGACAAGAAACGGTAAGAGAACAGCTCAGGCTGCTCTTAAAATTGCTTGTGACCTCGTTGACGAGGGCATGAGAACAGAAGAAGAAGCTGTTGCAATGATCGATCCTCGTAACCTTGACACACTTCTTCACCCACAGTTCGATGCTGCTGCTCTTAAGGCTGCTACACCAATCGGTAAGGGCCTCGGCGCTTCTCCCGGTGCTGCTTGCGGTAAGATCGTATTCACAGCCGAAGATGCTGAAAACTGGAACGCTAACGGCGAAAAGGTTGTTCTCGTTCGTCTTGAAACTTCACCTGAGGACATCACAGGTATGAAGGCTTCACAGGGTATCCTCACAGTTCGTGGCGGTATGACATCACACGCTGCCGTTGTTGCTCGTGGTATGGGTACATGTTGCGTATCAGGTTGTGGCGACATCGCAATGGACGAGGCTAACAAGAAGTTCACACTCGCAGGCAAGGAATTCCACGAGGGTGACTACATTTCAATCGACGGTTCTACAGGTAACATCTACGACGGCGTTATCCCAACAGTTGACGCTACAATCGCAGGTGAGTTCGGCAGAATCATGGCTTGGGCTGACAAGTACAGAACTCTTAAGGTTAGAACAAACGCTGATACACCTGCTGACGCTAAGAAGGCTCGTGAGCTTGGCGCTGAAGGTATCGGTCTTTGCCGTACAGAGCATATGTTCTTTGAAGAGGACAGAATCGCTGCATTCAGAGAGATGATCTGCTCAGATACAGTTGAAGAAAGAGAAGCTGCTCTTAACAAGATTCTTCCTTATCAGCAGGGCGACTTTGAGGCTCTTTATGAGGCACTCGAAGGCAATCCTGTAACAATCAGATTCCTTGATCCGCCGCTTCACGAGTTCGTTCCTACAGAGGAAGCTGACATTGAAAAGCTCGCAGCTGCTCAGGGTAAGAGCGTTGAAGACATTAAGACAATCATCGCTTCACTCCACGAGTTCAACCCAATGATGGGTCACCGTGGTTGCCGTCTTGCAGTAACATATCCTGAAATTGCAAAGATGCAGACAAAGGCAGTCATCCGTGCTGCTATCAATGTTCAGAAGGCACACGCAGACTGGACAGTTGAGCCTGAAATCATGATTCCGCTCGTATGCGATGTTAAGGAACTCAAGTTCGTTAAGAAGGTTGTTGTTGAAACAGCTGACGCTGAAATCGCTGCTGCAGGCATCGACCTCAAGTACGAAGTTGGTACAATGATCGAAATCCCAAGAGCTGCTCTTACAGCTGATGAGATTGCTAAGGAAGCTGACTTCTTCTGCTTCGGTACTAATGACCTTACACAGATGACATACGGCTTCTCAAGAGATGACGCTGGTAAGTTCCTCAACGCTTACTATGATGCTAAGATCTTCGAGAACGATCCGTTCGCTAAGCTTGACCAGACAGGCGTTGGCAAGCTCATGGAAACAGCTATCAAACTCGGTAAGCCTGTAAACAACAAGCTCCATGTTGGTATCTGCGGTGAGCACGGCGGCGATCCTTCTTCTGTTGAGTTCTGCCACAAGATCGGTCTTGACTATGTATCATGTTCACCGTTCCGTGTTCCGATTGCTCGTCTTGCTGCTGCTCAGGCTGCTATCGCAAACAAGTAATCCACACAGGATGTATTGACAGGTAACTTAATACAAGTTTATTCCTGATATAAAATCAGAGGGTGTTCCAATCGGAACACCCTCTTTTTGATGTGTTATGCAAAATAAATTCATATTTTGTTGTTTTTTATATTGTCATGATGTATAATCAAATAAAAGTGATTATAGCGAGGTAATGATATATGCAGCGTAAAGAATTTCTTGAAAAAACCGTGATTCAACTTGATGATGATTTATTCGGTGAATTAAAAAAATTAATTGTAGGAGAATATATTTCATTTTCCTTTATGAAAAAAGAAAGCATTACCAAAGAAACGCTTGCAGAAAAACTATTTGATTATTTTGGCAAGAAAAAAGGCAAGGAAACATTTGACTCATTATTAAAAAAATACATTTCCGACCTTGACTCAATGGTAAAAGATAAGATTGTTAATGCACCTAAAGCAAACCAAGAAAACCCAACCCCAACAATTCCGCGCTCATGGAAATATTATGTTGCTATAACTGAGAAAAAAGATATTATTTCCATAAAAAATATGACCGATTATTCACGAATAATGATGTGTTTGCTCATGGCAATAATTAATAACAATAACAAAGAGATTGACGACTTTGAATATTCAACGCAGTGCCTTGATATAAAAAAATTAATTAACACAATTACAACAGAAAATAAAGTCAAAAAAAGCAAAAAAGGTTGGTTTTCTTTTTACGATGATACTTTTGACACATGTTCAATTATTATCTTGATAATAATGTTCTGTTACATAAAAAATAATGAGATTGTAGGTGAATGATATGCCAACAATAATAAACAGTATTGAACAATTGATGCAATTCCTCAATGACAAAGGTGTTTTTAGAAATTGCTCAAAAAAGAAAAGACCAAAAATTTAAAAATTTCAAAATGTTATTATAGATCCTTCTTTATTAAACCGTGCTCAAGAACAAATTCAAAATGAAATCAAAAAGGCTCTAAATATAAATAACGATCTAATAAAATCATCATTATCAAAAATCAATGCTGTAACCTGCCTAAGTAGCGTTGGAATAATATTAGAAGCAGTAAATTTGTGTGCAACTTGTGCCGGATTTATTATTATGTTTGAACAGCTCAAAAAAATCAGCGGTAAAGTTGACGCATTGGTAAATACAGTTAAATCAAGCAATCAAATACAAACAAACTTTGAACTGAATAAAATTCTATCAGAACACGCTAATATGCTTGACAGCAGAAAAACAAAGAATGATTATTCCGAAGAGAAAATGCGAATACTTGTTGATGATGAGTTCAATGTGTTAAAAATGCTTATTGATACTTTTCTCTTGGAAACTACCAACGAAAGAAATAATCTTGTTTTATCTATATATTCGCTGGCTTCCATGCTGACTGTTTCTATTATGTATTTTGACGAACTTTATTATTACAACAACAAAGACAGAATAAGTAACGGCGAATACTGGCACTCATCACACAATCGTTGGATGTCAGAATTAGACAGACTCTCTTCTGCCGAATTTATATCAAAAATACAGGATTTTGGATTTTTAGAATTAAACTTAAGTACATTTGAAAATGATGAATACTATATCTGCCTATTAAATCAAGCCAGAGATCTCATACAGGAAATTAATGACAACCAAAGTTTAATACAGGCATTTGACAGCGATATGGATTTTAAAAATTATAATGAAATTACCAATCAAACTTTAAAAGATGAAATAAATGAGGCATTTAAAGAAGCAAATGTAAATTTTGAAAATAATGAAATTGCAGACATTTTAAACGATGCCTTTAAGAAGGTTGGAATATCGTAACAGGGGCTTGTCTTTATGAATATTGATGTAAAAAACGCATTTGACAAAGTAACAACAATATGTGATAGTTTGGTACACAAAGTTAGTAATGCCGAGTCATTTCACAAAATTTTTCTGGAGGATATTTTTAATTTCATATGCAGTATTTCTACAACCGGCGAATTAAATAGATATGACTGTTTCATTAATACTTATTCCAATTCAAAATTTTGTCCTACCAAACATCTGTTGATGAAGAATTCACATCCATTTTGTTAAGGAATTTTTATGAAATAGATAACACTTATTTGGCAGAAAGTGATTTAAAAACATCGGAAATTTTGATTGCTTTTTTTATAACTTTAGGCAAATCATATTTATTAAACCCAACAGATAAAAAACAAATCGATATCTCACGCTTTACCGATATAATAAACGCTATGAAAAATTATATTTCAAAATCTGAGTATCAAAACGATAGCCACAAAAAGCAACAGTTCACAAAGTCAAATAAAACACCAGATCATAAAGAATGTATTGAATATCAAGAAGAAAACTCATCAGACAATGTTGAGGATGAACAGGAAAAAACTTTGGAAGAACTTCTTGCAGAACTTGATTCGCTAACAGGATTAACAGAAGTAAAAAAAGAAGTATCACAAATAATAAATGTAGTTAAAGTAAAAAAGAAAGCAGAAGAATTCGGTGAAAAAGTTGCACCGCTTTCATTGCATTTGGTTTTTTACGGAAATCCCGGAACAGGCAAAACTACCGTAGCCCGTTTGCTTGCAAAAATTTATAAAAGCATTAATGTATTATCGAAAGGTCACTTAGTTGAGGTTGATCGTAGCGGCTTAGTCGGCGGATATGTTGGTCAAACCGCTATAAAAACTAAAGAATCAATAGAAAAAGCGATGGGCGGTATTCTTTTTATTGATGAAGCATATACCTGACTCATGGAAAAGGTGAAAACGACTTTGGTCAAGAAGCAGTAGATACCATTTTGAAAGCGATGGAAGATTATAGAGATGACTTTATCGTAATTGTAGCAGGATATACTGATTTAATGAAAGAATTCATAAATTCAAATCCCGGATTAAAATCAAGATTCAACCAATATATCAATTTTAAGGATTATAAGTCGAATGAACTTCGCGATATATTCTATTCATTGTGTCAAAAAGAACATTTGAAACTATCTGATAATTGCACTGACTTTATTGAAAATTATTTTATAGATATGTATAACAATCGTTCCATCAACTATGCAAACGGAAGAGATGTGCGAAATTTTTTGAAAAGGTCATAAAAGCAAGAGCAAATCGCATTGCTCCGATATTGTCAGATATATCATATGAAGATTTTTTAACTATTACATTATCAGATTTAGAAGCGGCAAAAAAGGCGAATGTTAAATTATAATTATTTCTAAGGTAGGAAAATGTATTGGAAATAACATTATATCTAAGGTACTTAAATTTGTGGGTATAGGCGTAATTATAGTAGGAATTGCGGCTTCACTGATATCAGGCGGTTCTGTCAACACTTTTTCGTACGAATAAATGTGTAAGTCACATTTTTTACAACGAATAACAACATCTACGCAAAATGACAAGCTGAGATTTTTCAACTTGTCATTTTTATTTTTGGTCATGGTTATTTAATTATTTGAATGGTTTTGCAAAGCTGCAAAATTTATTAACATAGCTTGATTAAAATTTTAATCAGGATTTTATGCATTTACATAAGAAATTATCACATTAAGATGTAACGGAAAATCTGCTTTCACACGCTTTTCTATGAGTTTCTTCTCTGCGTCTGTTTTTGTATCCGAAATTTTAATATCCACACGGTTTCTTGTGGGAGCTTCAGCAATTGTAAAATTTTCCACACCGTAACCTCTGACAATTCTTTTGAAATCGTCGGGAGTGCACTTTCCGCCGACCTTCTGCTCAGATATTTTAAGCATTTCCCTTCGTTTTTCAAGCGGATAATCGGCATTGATTTTACCGACAAATCTTTCCCTTTCGGTAATTCCGCAGTTTTCCGCTGTGTCAATAAACAACTCCCGTTCCATAGTTTCAAGCATATCAAATTCCGTGTTCAAACCCTCTGCATATGCCAAAAGTTCCGCTCTGATATTTGATTTTGCCGTAACTTTGTAAAGCCCCGTACTTTCTAATTTGGTTTTCATCGAATCAAAGCTGTTCATCACTTCACCCCAATCGTAACCGTACCGACAGTAAAACATTGCGACTTTGCCACCGTCACATCCTGCATATCCGTGTTCCAGTTGTAGTTGGTTATACAACCCGTGTCAATCAGTCTTGCGCCGAGTTCCGACAATCTGAAAGTTCCGCCGATAGGGATTGAATTCACATATTCCGCAAAGGCATTTTTGAGCAACTCCTTGACTTCACCTGAAGAATATCCGTCCTCCGCATAGACAACAACACTCATATTGCAAGCGGTACGCTGGGCATTCGCCACAATAACATCAACATTAAGCTCTCTCTGCTTTTCCAAAAGTGACTGAACCTTTGCAACAACATTCGTACCCAATGATGCATCCGCACCCGTAACATAGACATTAACCGTACCTACGCCCCTCACTTTGCCGACGGCACTCGCCTTTGCAACACCGTCAACCGTGAGTGCAAGCTGTTCGTAATATGCCGCATTCGTGCCGTTGGAGGTGTTTATATATGTATCTCTTATGCGTTTGCGAAGTTCATCGTCCGTTTCGGCATCGCAACCGCCCGTAAATTTCTCACGGTTTGTAACCGTTTCAATCTCTGTCGGCACACTCACGGGAACAACCGCACAGCTAAGCCCGATATTACCGTTACTTCCCGCCTGTTCAGCCTCGGCATAAACACTCACAAGCGTGTTTCCGGCACTGATTTCTTCATCCTCGGTCGTAACAAATCGTATCGGCACAAGGTCGGCAGTAGCCACAACACACCCCTTTGGAATTACAATATCGTGACTGCACGGCTGAGAAATATTGAAGGTAATTTCGCCCGTTGACTTCATCGCCTTTTTGCGTTCAATACCTCTCTGCGATGCGAGTTTATCAAGACATTCACCGCTTGCGCTCACTGCAAACATCTGTCTTTTCCACCATTCAAGATTCGTCTGTAGCTTAAAAATCTCGCCGGCAAGCACCTTGAGCCTGATTGCAATGTCGCTCACCTCGTTAAAGCTGTCACCCGTTTCATGCTCATAGGCATTCTTCATTCTGCCGTAAATTTCATCATAGGTTTCCATTTATCTGCACCTCCCTTGTAATATCGTCAACCGTAAGGTCAATCGTAATCGTTTTGCCAACCGACTTAACGCTTGCATAGGTATTTTTCATTTTTGCAAGCGATTCATTGGCAAGCAGTTCGGTCTGCTTTGCGAGAGTGTTTTGTCCTGCAAAAGCACCTTTGAACCGAAATTTCTGTCATAGACAAATCCGCCGAGTTTTGCCGAAATGCAAAGCACAGCCTGTTGGAATTTTGCGTCAGTCCCCTCAAGCAATACCGTATTGCCCGAAGATCCGATAACGATATCACCGTTTTTAATCATCGTATCCCTCATACTACACCGCCTTGCCGTTGATAAGAACCCTGCCGTCATTTTTCAGCACAATACTCGCTCCGCCCCTTGACGAGAGCATAACCTCGCCCTCATCAAGTTCAACATTTTTCGCAAGCACGCCAAGGCTCACTTCACCGTTAGCAAGCGGCAAAACAACCGCCGACTCTCCCACGGGAATAACGCTTGCAAAGCCATACGGCACGCAACATTTTATCCCCCTGTGTTCTTCCGAGGAATCCACCGAAACCGTGTTTCCCGAACTTTTCACACCGCCCTTTTCGGCTTTCGGGGCGGTAATCGAATTTTTAGTTATGTAATTCATCAGCCACATCGCCGTTCTCCTTTCCAAGCACAACCGTTGTGCTTTCACCGTTTTTCCCAAGTGAATATTTAATACTTTTCACAATCAAGCCCTCTCTTTTTCCGATGAGAGAGTCATCAATCACAGCCCTTCTGCCGACAACTCCGCACAGACATTCTGCACATTCAAGCATTATTTCAAAGCTCTGCCTGTTGCCGTTTTCAATCATTCTGTCGGCTGTTTTTACCGCATTGTTGTCGAGAAAAGCGTTTACATATCTCACCCTTTTAATCCTGTCAACGCATTTGTTTCTTATAACGCTCTTGTAACCGCCGTATTCCTCGGTGCGTAGTTTGACCTGCGAAATCACCTTGCACGGCTTTATGTACTCACGGAGAGATGTGTAGCCTACTCCGTTTCTGCCGAACACAATCGGCTTTGCACCGCCGTAAGTTCCGCACATCAAGGCAAATCCCGCACCCGTAATTCTCGGACTTTTGCCGTATCTGCCGTTACAGAATTTTTCAAGCACCTGCCACTCGGTCATGCCCTTTTCAATTTTGATTGTGCCCATAAACGGATGTTCGTCACCGTCATATCCGACAATTCCGAACGGCTTTAAATGCCTTTCAAAAATAAACTTTGCCGCCGGGTTCACATATGTAACAGGCTCTGCCTCATTGTCGAGAAGCCTTCCGGCAAGACTTCTTGCACTCAGCCTTACAATCGCACCGTCGGTTCTCACAATGCTGACAATCTCGTCAGCCTGTCCCACAAACACAAGCGACTTGCCGTCATAAGCCTCAAGCATATCGGCATTTCCGAACTTCTCGTCATACGGCACAGTCATCACAAGCTCATCGGCAGGCACATCGACATCTGCCGAAATTTCTGCCGTGAGAACATTTTTAATTTCACACCTTTTGCCGTTTTTATCAGTAAAAAAGTAAGTCAGCACAGCTTAACCCTCCTTGTTCCGAGGTTTTCATCGGGGAACTTAACATCGGGATTCAGTCGCACAAGCTCGTCAATTTTCGTCCCTGTTTTGTATGCAATATCCCACAGGGTTTGTCCGTTTTCACAGTCAAAATATGTAATTACCGTTTTCTGCTTTTTCTCCATAACCTCACGGAACACAAATCTGTATTCAAGCACATTCGGCTTTGGCTCGCCCTTTATTTCAAGCTTTTCAAACACAGCATAAATACTCGGCAGGTTCGGCACGGAGAGCACTTCTTTTCCGCTGTTTCTGAACACCTCAAACAGCCTTTCAAACTGTTCTGCACAATCCTCGCCGTACAGCTGTCCCGAACCGCTGATTTTCATATTCTTCCGCCCCATATCCTGAACGGAAGATTCGCCGAACGGACTTTTCATTTCTGCAACGCTCCTGTCACATTCAAAGCTGATATTCTGCGGATTGTGATGCCACACATATTCACCGAATTTCATCGGCACCGGTTTCATCGGCTTTTCGCTCCTCTTCTTCGTCAAGTCTGCGACTGTAACGACGGCTTTCCCTTTCAAGGAATTCACCGAACATTTCGGTATCTTTACCGCCGTTCTCAGACTCCGCAAGCCTGTAAAGTTCGTCTGAATTTTTATCATTCATATAATTTTCCTCTCGTCGGCACTGATTTTCACGGTTGCAAGAATACTTCCGCTGCCCTGGGTAACGCTTGAAAATTCAAGCACTTTGCAATCCGTGTAAATGATTTTCTTCTTTGCAAGGTCAAGTTCAAGACTCTTAAAGCTGTCACGCTCCAAAAACGGAGTTTTATCCGTAATCTTCATCACAAAGGTAAGTTCCCATTCATTTGAAACAATCCTTTCAACGGGCTTGTCATTGAAAAATTCCTTGATTTCCGTGAAGGAGTTCTTTCTTGTACAGGTTGCCTTTTCAACGCCGCCGAGAATTTTCCCCTCACATTTCAACACGGCATTTCCGCAATTTTCAAATTCAAAGCCGTCCATTTAAACCTCCTCGCAAAGACAGAATTCCATATTAAAACTCACCGTTCTGTAAATTGCGTTCATATCGGGATCAAATTCAATTGACGCCGCCTCGCTGTGGGTAATCGTCTTTTCCGCATCGGCAGTTTTAAGTCCGAGAAGAATTTCACTTACCACTTCCGAAAGACCGCTTCCGTTCTCGGTTGCAGGAGCATACACCCTGATTTCAACTCCTGCATTGTAGCTTTCACCCTTGATAGACGGCGAAAGGTATCCGCCGATATAACTTTTCTCCGTTGACATATCTCTCACCGACACAACGGCAATCATTCCGTTCACGGGTGACGGTGCTTCATCAGAGCCGTATTCTCTTATAAATCTGACATTTTTCAAAGCCTCATTTACCTTTAATCCTGCAATAATACGGTCAACCTGTTTCTCAATTCGATTCAAAATCATCCCTCGTTTCTTCTCTGTATGCACACAGAACAGCCCTTACATAAATCGGATTGTCCTTCACATAATATTTTTCGCACCTTTTAACAGTATATTTACCGTTTTCACTTTCTATTACGCTTTTTTCCGAATCAAGCAGAACATCGGGCGGTGCAATAAATAAAAACAGCTTCGTTTTTCTCATACCCAGTTTATGCCGTACACTGTCATAATTCTGATTGCTGTTGTATCTCAAAGGTGAAATAAAGGCCTTTGTCCTAACCGATTTACCGCCGTTTTTAACGGTAACATCACAGCCGTATCTGTTTAATATTTTCCCGATAGACGGTGAAATATTCATCATATCACCCCAAGCAAAAATTTTTCTCTGCCGATAAGGTCCTGCGACTTGTCGGCATATTCCCTCCACAGCTTTTCGGCACGCTTTCGCCGTCCGCAGATGATGAAATTTTCAAATCACCTGCGGAAAAAGAAGAAATGCTGTCATCATTGCAAAGGGAATACAACTTAAAAGCGTAAACGGCACACAGGTTTTCAAGTCTTAATTCGTCATCTTCCGAAAGATTTCCCTTCGTAACAATCGAATTAACATACACCACGGCATCGTCAATAATGCTTTTCCATTTGTATGCTTCAGCACCGTCAATACCGCTGTATAATGCAAAACGCTTTGTAATGTTTGCAATGTTCAAGGCAATCCCTCCTTAACAGCTCATCACCTTTGACGCCTCTGTAAAGATTTTTGAAAAACCGGCGGTACAGGTAACTGCGGCTCTTTCAAGCTGACGGTCAATAAGCTTGTCGTAATCTGTAACAACACCGCCTGCCTGAACCATTTCAAGCGCACAGTTTTTGTCAAGACCGATAATCTTACCGCTCTCAAGCTCGGGAGTGTGAAGAAGGCTTGCACCGAGAGGTGTAATCATTCTGCCCGTAGCCTGAAAATCAAGACCTGCGCTTGAATCCTGAAGCTGAGAAAGCGAAAGAATCTTCTGCATTTCGGGAGTTGACGCAATAATTGTGTTGAGTTCATACGGAGCAAGCTCTGTCCAAAGCTTTAAAAGGTCCTCATATGTAACCTTGCCGCCTGTTGCAACATTAAGTGTGCCGGCGGGATTTTCATTGCCGTCACCGTTCACAAGCACATCAATCGCATCTTTAAGCTGTGCTCTTGCAATATATGCGCCAATCTGATTGAGCGTTACGGTAAAGAGGTCAAGACGCTGAAAGCGAAGCGCCTCATATGATGCAACAAGCATTCTGCCACGCTTGTGGAGCTTAACAAGGTTTTCTCTTGTCTTAACCTCAGTCTGCGGAATCTTTGCACCCTCGCCGACGAGTTTAAGACTCTTGTCATCCTCACTCGGAACAGATGCAATACTGCGGTAATCCATACCCTCAATGTCTGTCACGGTTGCCACAAGATTTGGGAGAATATCCGCTCTCTCCATGCCCTGCATAACGGCTCTGCTCACATATTCGGGGAAAAGTGCCGCAGAGTTTGAACTCTGAAAAAACTTTTCAACACAGTCGCTGTTTCTGCCCTTAACCTTAATGTCAAAGCGTTTGAGCTGACGGGAAAATGCGTCAAGTCCCTCAAGTGCAGTACCTCTGTAATTTTCTGACGGATCAAGCTTTTCAAGTGCGCCCGAAATTCCGCCCTTTGTCTGATACATACCCTTTTCAATTGTAATATTTTCAAAATTTGCCATAATATCTTCCTCCTCTTATCAAAGAATAAATCCGACTGATGTGTCTGTTGAGTCAAGCACAAGGTACTCTCTGCCGGTTGTTGTAACCGACACGCCGCCGACTGCCGTTGCAGAAAGCTTTTTGTAGCCGACGGCGATTTTCTTGTCGCTCTTAACCTTTACATAGCCCGAAAGCTGAACAACTGCATAACCGCCTCTCACGCTTACGCACACACCGCAAAAGTTCTCGCTTGCGTCACATTTTGCAACAGTGCCGTTGTCCTTCATCTTAACAGGCACGCCTGCCTCTGTAATTGTTTTGTCTGCAATAAATGTTGCGGCATTTTCGCCGAATCCGTTAAAATTCACATTCATAATCATACCTCCGTTAAATACTGAACTGACCGTTTTCCACGGTGTTATTTCTCTTGTCCTGCTTGCAGTAAAGCTGCGGAACAGGCTCAAAAGCTGCTTTCTTTTTCTTTTCAAATGCTGACTTAAATTCTCTGAGCTGTTCAATTGTCATGCTCTTTGCAACACTCTCCATTGTTTCCCCCGAAATGTCAGGCTGAACAAAAGCGGCAAGCCCCACAACATCACGGGTAAGGCTTTCACGGTACAGCACACCGTCCTTAGCCGACTTTTTAAGCCCGTCAATATATTCGCACAGCTTTCTGCTGTCGCTCTCATCAAGTGCAAAAGCCTTTTTGTTTTCAATGGCTTTAAGAATTTTCTCCATATCATTTTCCTTTCCAAAAATTTTGTGACCTTTCGTAATGCCTGCCTCTTTTGTGACGGCACGGCAACAAAGCTCCATTCGTATGCGTCATACGGGTTCACAAGTTCACCGCAACAAAGCTTTGAGCCGTAAACCTCGCCCTTTTTGTGATTACACATTGAGGTGTCCTCACCGCACACATTGCACACAACCCTGTCAACGGCACAGCCAACGCTTACTTCCTTGATAATTCCGCTGTCAATCGCAAGGATAATATCCCTGTTGCTCTCACAAACGGGAAGATATGCCCTTGCCTTGAGCCTGTAGTAATCGTCACCCAAAGCCGTCTTCTGACCGTCAATTTTCTCAACCTTACAGCTGAAAATTCTTGCCGTCTGATTTTTGGCACTCGGATTGTGGTCAATAATTCCCGTCTTGCCGACAAAAAGTTTTTCAAGCTCATAAAGCGAATCTGTTGTAAAGCGTTCGCCGTCACGGTCAACATCGTTGTCACACAGCACAACCGAAAACGCATACACCTCATTTTTTGCAAGATTTCGCCTTGTAAAGCGGTTAATCAGTTCGAGTTCATCATCGCCGACAGTCTGATTTTCACCGTCAACAACGCCCGAAACACCGCTTTTAATAAGTTTGTTATCCTTCATTCTGCACCTCCGCTCCAATCTGTCTTTCAATGTTCATCGCATTTGCATTGTTAAGTCTTGCCTGAGAAAGCTCAACCGCATCCTGAAGATTAATCTTGTCCCACTCAATCTTAAAGCTGTCGTTATAACCGCACATTTTAAGATGAGCCGACACAATTTTTGTAATCACGGGTTCAAGCACTGTGCGGTAGTAGGCAAGCTCGCTTGTGAGGATATCCGCCTGCTGTTCGCTCATTCTCTCTGTACTCGACCACGAAATGCCGAGCAGAAACGGCGGAATACCAAGCTTTGCGATAATCTGCTCAAGAATATGCCTTACGGGAATGTCGCAGTCGGGCATATCGCTTTCAGCGCCGATAACCTTAATGCTGACATCGCCGACCGACACAAAATCACACACGCTGTCGCTTCTCATCGCCTTTTTCCACTCATCGGCAACCGCCTGTGCATTTTCTCTGCTCACAGCCGAACCGTTTGAATCGGGATTGAGAGTAACCGCAAAACGGATATCGCCAACCCTCTCCCAGTTTGTTTTTACCGACTCAAAAATCCTCAAAAGTATTGAGCTGACAAACGGCAAACCGCTGAGTATGGAAGTACCGCACACAGTACCCGGCTTTGGATTAAGCAGTGTTGCAAAAATCCTTTCCGGATGCTTAGGTTCTTCGGCTGTACCGTTTCCGAGTGTGTAAACCGCAAGCTTCAGCGGAGAAGAATCCGCTCTGATTTCAACATCATCAAGGCTTGCATTGTACAATGCGCAAATTCCTTCACCGTCACTATCGGGAACAATCTCACCGACCGCCTGTCCGTAGGTGAGAAGCGAATCAAGGTAGCAAAGTACAAAACTTTCAAGCCCCATCATTTCACCGTTTGTGCGGACATTTTTAACAAAGCTGTCGGCAATCTTCTGACTTTCAGCCGATGAAGTCACAATTTTGAATCCGCCGATAAGTCTGATAATTTTGCAGAGTGCCGCATCAATAATCGGCACAGACTCACGCAAAGTTGTGTACAGCTGCCTTTCCGTTCTCGTCTGAACGGCAAATCGTGAGAAAATCGGCGAATTATTTCTCGTTTCTCTCAAAACGGTCTGCACCGTCTTTATGCTCTCGGTCTTTTTATTTTTTCTGCCAAGCCTCAAGCTGTTTCCTCCTGTCTTTTGGTTGCAACGGCAAAGAATCCGTCACAACCGTAAATTTTCGTAGCGACAAAATATCTTATGTCGTCCATTGCATGGTCGTTTTCCTTAACAGGTGCGTCACTGCGCCCCGAACCGTCCCAACGGTAAAGCGAAAATTCCCTTCTTGCGGCTCTGCAATTTTTGCAGATTCTGATTTTTCTGTCCTTCAAAGCCTGCGAAGTCTGTCTTATGCCGTTGATAACATTGTTTTCAGCCGACACAACCGTGTATTTTCCGTGTCTCCTTATAACCTCAATAAAGCTTGCGGCAGACGGATCGACAATCACACATTCGATTTTCCGCCCGTCAATCAGCTTTTCAAGTCCGTCATAATGCTCCTCGTCGGTCTTTTGAAAGCCCTGAGTGCGTGAGTTGAAGTAGTATTCGTCAACCCTGTACCACACACCGTTTTTTCTGCCCCACAAACCGAATGATGCGGGATTCACAGTACCGTAATCGCACGATACCGCCCAGCTTTCAATATCTGACGGAATATCGCAGTACATCCTTTCATTGTCCATAAACGGATAAACCGCACCGAAAACGGCTACCCATCTGCCTTTTACGAACCTCTCGTAAAACACACCCGAATATAGACTTTCATACCGCTTGATAACCTCAGGCTTCAAAGACGGATTGTCCTGCATTGTAAAGTGCAGATATAACGCATTTTTGTCACCGCACTTCTTAATCCACTCACGGTAGAACCAATGCTCAGGAAATTCGGGATTGCAGTTAAACCAAAATCTTGAACCCGACACGGAACATCTCGCCAATGCCTGTTCAACGAACGACCTCGGCATCAACGCAACCTCGTCAAAAAGCACACCCGAAAGCGTCATGCCCTGAATGAGCGATGCGGATGACTCGTCCTTGCCTCCGAAAAGATAAAACCTGTTCATCACTCCGTTAACGCTCACGGTCAAAATATTCTGCGACAACTTTTCTTCACACTTAAAACCGAGTGATTTCAAAATCGGAATCACGGGCGTAATCATATTTCGCCTTAAAGAACGGATTGTCTTTCCGCAAAGTGCAAAGTCCGAATTTGCAAAATCGTAAAAACTCCACAGAATGAAAGACAGCGACATACAAAAAGTCTTTCCGCTGCGCACAGCACCGTCACAGATGATTGCGTCCCTGTCACGAAAAGCCGACTCCCTGTTCCACCACGAAAGCACGGTAAGCTGTTTTTTAGAAAAAGTTTTAATTTCCATTTTCCCTGTCATTCACCGCCCTTGCGCTGTTTGAAATGGCGTCAAAAAGCTGTTTGGCGCCTGTTTCATGCTCTCCGCCGGCACCGAGTTTTTCAAGTGCCTTTAGCCTGTCAAAAAACTTGATTTCCATTGAACCGTCCTTCGGCCTTTTAATCTCCGACACAAGGAACAAATCCATTCCCTCAAGATCCTCCTTGCTCGGATCACTTTTGTAAAGCAAAGAAATTGCATCGCAAATGCTCCCGAAAGCCAACCGCTGATACCCTGCCGCCGCCATGTTGGCAAGGGATTTTTCTCTTAGCCGTGACAGCCGTTCAAGCTCGGCTGAAATTTCGGGACGGCAGATAAGCTCTTCCCCCTTCTGCTCACAATCCCCCGTGTAGCCTGCCTTTTCTGCGGCAAGCTCGGAATTTCCCGAACCGAGAAATAAACTGCAAAACTTCTTTTCTCTACCTGTCAATTTTCTGATATCTCGTCACCTCCGTTTTTCGAGAGGCTTTATCAACGCCCCTCACTTATACCTGCAAAATTCAAAAAAATTGCATACTTTAATGCAATTTTCAAAAATATTTTTAAAAATAATTATTCACAACCAAAAATCAATAGTCAAAGATATCCGCCTGATCCCCCTCAGAAAGCCGTCTTTTCCGAATCAGATAATAAAAAAAGGATTTACACATACAGAAAATCTGTATGTGCAAACCCTTTGCTTAATATTATTTACCACTTTTGTGAGGTAAAACCGATTAATATAATTGTCAGTCAAGCTTTCTTCCGCAATTCTGGCAAAATTCGCTGTCCTCAGAATTATCCGTGTAACAAAACGGACAGCGTTTTAAATTTACCGTTGCAACATTGTCATTAGCCGCACCGTTGTATGTCTGCGGCTTTTGATACTGCGATTGATTTTGATATTGCACCTGATTCTGATAATACGGTGCAGTAGGCATTGCCGAACCTCTGTCATCAACGAATGTCGTATGTTTTATTACCCATTTTTTAATGTAAACAGAATAAAACGGAACAATAAACATCGAAATTATAGCATCAACAATAATTGCGACTATCAAATTCGGCAAAATATTATATGAATATTTTGTGGTCGTAATTGCCATAATAGGAAGAATACTAAGAATCAGACCGACAATAATCTCCCACGCAATCATTTTTCCGAAAAGCTGAGCGGCTGTACCGTTAAAATAAAGTCTTTTTCCGTTCACAACCGTGTGACTTGTTTCCCACCTCAGTTTAAGGCAGGACGCCCATGCCGCACCAAAACCGAATGTTATAAAAATAATAATTGAACAAAGTATGTTCCAGCCCATAAGTTGAAAACCTGTTCCGTCAAAATACGATTTCTGATATTCAACAGCCGGCGGAACGCCTATCGGTTGACCGTAACCGCCTTGATTATAAATAGGCTGAGCATATGTGTTGCCGTAATAATTTTCCGCCCCATTTTGAGCGTCTGCATATGTATTGTTGTTCACAACCCCGCTCAATTTTTCACCGCAAGATTGACAAAACACGCTGTCATCAGAATTCTCCGTACCACATTTTTTACATATCATATTTTTCACCTTCATTGTTAATATTTTTGATTAACCTTCCGTCAATCCGTTTTCTGTCGATTGATATTTATCCGAAGCATCTGCAACAACCGTTCCGAATTTCAAAGATTTTTCCGAAAGCTGTGAAATATTTTCAGCTTCCGAACGCAAATTTCTTTTAAGAAGCTCTTTTACATCATCCGATATTTCAAGCTTATTTGCAACATTTAAAACCGTATCGGCATGTTGCGAAAGTTTTTTTGAAATATTTGAAAATCGGTCAGATTCACTTCTTATTTTATCCCATTTGATATATATTTCCGACATCTCAACACCTCATTATCGGTAAGACCTTTTTCTTGCCATATCAAGAGCCTTCATTTCTGTATTATATGTGCGCAAAGCAATGTTTTCAATCGTTTCTGCACTACGCTCCAACGAGTCGGCTTCATTTGAAATTTTCTCTGAAAATTCTCTGCATTTACCTACAAAACATCCGCCGGATTCTCCGGTCCAGTTTCTCTCTACATTTTTTATTGACTCTTCAATTTCATCACCGGCTATACGCCTTAGCTTTTTGGAAACTGACCTTAATTTGTTTGCAGAGCGTCGTGTATGTAAATAATTGAAATATATTTCAGTTCTTGTCAAATGTATCACCTCAATTCAAAATTCCGGAAGGCAACTCGGCAGATGCTTCCGTAGCATCTGATTCTGTTTTCTCATAATTGGCGGTTATGGTACTTAACTTTTCCGCATATACAGAAACATTGTTCAGCAACGACTTGATATTGTCTTGTTCATTACTAAAACAATTTCTCGTTTTTTCGGCATTTGCACCCTCCCAATAAGAAATTGTAAGCTTAATTTTATCAAGTAAAGAATCAAATCGAGTAGTCAGCTGTGTTACCGATTTATTTATCTTATCAGCTGTGCTGTGCATTACCTGTGGTGCAACTTTAAGTTCTACCGAACCGAATGAAGTATCAAATTTTTCACTCATTTTCACTCACTCCTTAAACGCTTATACTCTCCACCATACTGTAAATCTGTTGTTCACAACTGTTATAATCTTCAGCCGAAATTTTTACATGATCCACACACTTTTTCAACTCGGTAAGATACTCATTAATCTTTGTGTACTCTTCACCAAATGATGTTGCAAATTTGTCACTTGCAGTACCCTGCCACATTGCTCCGAGTGCCTGTACATCATCATAAACAGAACGAACTTCTTTTAAGATTTCTTCTATCTCAAAACTCATATCATCTGCATCGGATAAAAGTTGAGAAATAGTTACTTTTAAATACACTTCAGGAGAATTTCCGGTTATTTTCTTTATAAAGTCAACTATCTTATTTCCTTTATTATTAAGTTCAATATATTTTGTTATAGGAGCAATAATGCACGCAAATCCATCTTTTTCACCTGGCATCAAATTGCCATTTTCATCATATTTAAGATATTTCGTATCATGTCTCCAAAAAATAGCCTTTAAATCTCCATTATCTTTTACTACCTCATCCTCATTAATTGACACATCTTGGTATTCTACGCCAGGTAAATCAAACAGTAAATTACCTACCCAACTCCACCTGTAATGTTTTATAACGCCTTTCATATTAGCAATATGTTCCCTATTTGCTCTAATAAATTCATCAGAAAAACCGGGACCATCCATACTAACACACTGTTTAATTTTAGTGTCTAACCCATATTTATATGACATTATTGTTGCATACTCAGCGAGATTACCTCCCAAAGAATGACCTGTCATTGTAATATTGTCATACTTAGACAATAACTCTTTATTGGCCGCTAAAAATCTTTCAACCTCTGCCTGTTGGTTAGTACAAGTACTATTTAGCAATCCCATGTCTGCATATATCCAATCATTTTTCAAATTATTAGGATCACTCATATCCTCACTTCCCCTAAAACATACAACAGCATTTCCGGGTGAAGTTTCGACAATACAGGCATAAAAACCATTTTGTGCATTTGTGTCGTGGATCGAAACTATTTTCCAATTTTGTTTTTGATCAGCTGTTATAGTTGTATTATAAGGATATCCGTCTTTCGGTGGATTTGTTTTTGATTCCAAATTTGCAATGGTACAATCGACATTACCGTTATCAGAATCTTTCACTAAAATTTCCGCTGCATCACTAAAATTCGTATAGGCTATTTGCGTAAATGTCCTTAAATCCTTATCTGAATATGCCATTTAATTCACCACCTGATTCGCTATCCATACTATTTAACAATTCCGTTGCGGTTTTGGTAGCAACTCCGTTTTTAATGCTAAAATAGAACCGTTTCAAAACATTGTATCCGCCATACCAAGGTTCATTAACACTTGGTGTGGCTTTCATATCATTTACACATGATTCATAATCATCAACAAGCAAATATCCGCTAAAAAGAAAGTTCACATTATATTCTTTAGAAAGTTCTAAAACCGTTTTAATCAAATCATTAGCCATATTTGTATCCATTGTATTCATCATCAATGAAGTATGGATTATAATTTCCTCTGCACCGTTTTCAGCAAGGTATAACTTTACATCCATATCGGTATCTGTAATGTTATGTTTATTTTTCAGCAAAAGTGTTACTTTGGAATAAGACCTTATATCACACTCATTTAAGTCTTCTGTTAATTTCTGTTGAATTTTAAATCCGATAAGCATTGATAAATAATCATCAGTAACTTCTTTTGTCATTCTATCAACCAAGCGTCAAAAGTTACATCGGGATATTTTTCAGAAGTTACATATGCCTGAATATACTCTGTGCCTGTAATATTTCTGACCTTTTGAATTTCAAAAGAATCCCCGTACTTTTCAGAAAGTTCTGTAGTAATAGCGTCAAATGATTTTTGAGTGTTATTATTATATTCTTTAAACGCCTGTTCAACTTTCTCAATATCATTTTCGCTGAACTGAAAATCATCTTTATTTTCCAACATACAGCCATTCACTCCTATCATAATCAGTAGTCCGAGTAAAAATATCAGACAAATTTTAAAAAATCTTTTCATAAGGTCATCACCTTAATACACAATTCCAAGTTCTGTTTTGCCAAGGCGGATGGTGTCGCCGCTTTGAATATGGGTTGGTTCTGTAATAATTGTGCCGTTTAAGTATGTATGATTTGCCGAGCCGAGGTCTTCAAGGTACAAATCACTGCCCGAAACAAAAAGTCTGCAATGTTGCTTTGAAACCATTAAATCATTCGGCAGGGCATACACATTTTCGCCTGAAATTCTGCCTATAATCAGCTCGTTATTAACATTGAAATCCGCCTTATCGCCGTTACTTATATTCATAATTTCAATAAAGAATCCTCTGCTTTTGGCACGACTGCCTTCCACAACAACAGTTCCGCCGAGCTTTCCTGTTATTCCTTTAAAATAATTTTGATCTCTCGATACTCTGCCGGTCTGAATATCCGCACCGCCGTTTATATGAACATCATTTCGTGAAAAATCTCTTCTCGTCTTGGCAAAAACACAGACACAAACAACTGCCGCCGCCAAAATTACAACCGCCAATATTGTGTAAATAATCCATTCCACGACAATCACTCCGTATCTCTCGTTTTTGCAATTTTTTCAGCCTCTTCCTCGGCAATTTTCATATGTCTTGAGGCTGTTTTGATTTTTTCAGACTGTGAAAGCAAATTTTTCTGAATTCTGTCAATTTCTTCGTTTATTCCGTCAAGTCCTTTAATAAAACGAATTGACGCGTCGTCATTCCAATAATTGCTTATATCATCAATTTTGGAACTGATAACGGAAACAATTTCACGGGATATGCTGTCAGATACAGATTCTAAATTATCCGACGCTGTTTTTGCGGCATCAAAATCATAATTTATCATTTTATCCAACGCAAAATCCTCCTTATGTTAAAATTGATGACGGAAGCTGTGAAGAATCTTCTGAATTTTTCTTTTCCGCAGAATGATATTGTTCCGTTATAAGTCTGAGATTTTCAATTTCTCTCGTGAGGTTTTTATGATTATTCTCGGCAAGTTTTATTCCCTCTCTTGCCTCTGTTCTGACAATCTCAGCGGCATCCCCAACCCAATATGCATCGGTTCTCTTAACAATTTCGGCGGCCTGTGTAAGAGCAGAATCAAGTTTTTCCACCAGAGCTTCAAGTTCCGATGCTTTTTGATACATCCTGTCAGTTGAAACCGTTACTGTGTAATTTCCCAAAGATAGATTTTTAAATCTCATAACTTATCTCCCGTCACTTATCCGCCGCAAGAAAAATATTAACTGCCTCTTCGTTGTCATTCTCATATGTAGTAAGTGCCGTCTGCATAGCATATCGAATAAAATCGAACTTATCCGTCACAATAACGCTTTCGGCAATATCGGAAGCCACACTTTTCATAAATTTATCTTTTGCAATACCGTCCCACATTCCGTTAAACTCAGCAACTTCATCGGTAATCTTTTGCGTAAGATTTTTAAGCTCGCTTATCAGGTCGGTCATTTTATTGCAATCGGTTGAAAGATTGTTAATATCAACATTGATTTTTAAGCCCATACAATCACTCTGCCTTCAATGAAATTTGCGGTATGTCAATTCTTGCCATATATAAATCATTCAAAACATCTGTATCTAAAGTACAGGCAAAAACATACTGTGTGCCGCTTCCGTTTTCCATAATATCGCATATACTGCTCTCGCCTTTTGCATAAAGTGCAACAATTCTCCTTAAAGCAATGCCGTAACGCTTTAATTTTTCTGCCTGCTCTTCAAGCTGTTTTCTGTCATTTTCAAGATTTTTCAAAATTTCGTCCATCAAAGAATTTTCGGCGATTCGCAATTTTTCAATATGAATTTCCTCGGCTTTTTCATAACAGACATTTGAAAGCTGTGCCAATCGGTCTGAAAGAATCAGAACTCTGTCGCAATCAATCTTCATATTAACAATCCTTTCATTTCGGGGCAGAAGCTACTGCCCCGAAACAAACCTGTGATTTATTTATCAGGAAATAACACCTGATGAAAGAGAAGCGGCGTCATCAACATTCTGCTGTTCGGCGGTTGAATAGAGGTTTGCCATCTGCTCAAGGTCATTTACATGTTCCTGAATCATTCTGTTGAGAGTCTGAATATCCGACTCAAGGCTCTTGAACTTTGTCATATAAGATGAGGCAGCCTCGCCTTCCCATACACTGCTCATTGATGTTACAATGTTCATCATCTCGCCTGTAAGTGAGATGATTGTATCGCCCTGTGAAGAAAATTCGGCTGATGTAGATAATAATTTTTCGGGTGAAACCTTAATTGTTCCTGTCATAATAATGCACTCCTTTATTTTTGGTTGTTATCAATATGTTCTGTTGCTTGCAATTTCTGTGTTTGTTCTCTCTGTCTGCTCATAGCGCGTTGCAATGGAATTGAGTCTTTCAATATATGTAATAATCAGGTTGTAGAACTCGTCCATTTTGGCCTTATCACTTGTAAAAGCGGCATGGAAAGCGTCGTTTGCTTCGCCCTCCCACATGGATTTAAGACTTGTTTCTGATGTCACAAGCTGTTCTATTGCCGACTTGAATCTGCCGTTGAGATCCTGAAGACTCTCTGCCTGTGTGTTAAGCTGGGACGCTGTAACTTTAAAATCTGCCATAACTAATTCCTCCAAATTGAATTTGATTTTTATTAATTTCATCCGTTTGTTCATCGGATGATTATATTATATTTAATTGTGCCTGAAAAAGTTTTAAAACTGACAAACGACACATTTTTCGGACAAACAGACATATTTTACACAAATACCAAACTGTCACCCGTGGTAACACCGTTTTCATACAGGGTAAGATTTGCGGAAAGCGACTGTCTGTTCTCAACCTTAAACAGCATAAACTGCGTTTTATCGCCTCCGATTTCGCACTGTTCTTTCTGACAGATAACGCTTGCAATTTCTTCAATCACAACGCCTGTCGGCACATTTTCATCAAGCTTAAAATCATATGAAGCATCAAAAACCGGCACATAAATTTCGGCAACAATCATACGCTTTCCTCCAACAAATTTTTTATACTTTTTTTCATTTCCGAGTTTGACAACTGCTTCCTTTTCACATTTTCGCCGTCAACATCAAGTATATAGTCACACAAAAAATACTCTGCAATATCTATATATCTGTCTGTGCCGTCAGACCTTATTTTGTCAATCGAAAACACTCGCCTTGAACTGCCGTTGTTTTCACAGGATATATCCCTTTTTTCAAGATAACGAGCTTCAAACTCCCTAAGTTCATCATCACCGACAAAATATTCATCAAAGCAATTTTCAAAATACCCTTCGTCAAAAAGTTTTGAAAAAAGGCTCTCAAAATCACAAACCGAAATTCTTATGCTGTCTGCTTTGGTTACCATAACTTCGCACACGGCAAATTGCTTTTTATCTCCGTAACAGCACAAATCCGGAACATTGTTTCTGCCTTTGATAATGTAAAAATCCGGTGCAAACATAATCAGCTTTATAATTTTGTCGATATCACCTACGGTATGAAAACTGTTTCCGTCCGAAACAACATATCCTCTGTCCGACAGTTCACCGATAGTTTTGATGATTTCCGCCTTATCGGGAACATCACCGTCAATTTTCAATCCTCTCACCGATTCACCGCCGCAACCCACAAGCAAAATATAAAGTTGCTTTTTAGTCAAAACATAGTTTTGAGTGCCGTTATTCATATTTGAATTGCCTCCTTGACTTTGCCTTTGTATGACCTTGAAAGCGGAATTTCACAACCGTTGTCAAGCACGACAATATTTTTTGAGAGGACAATTTTACTTATTCTTTTCTTTGCTGCAATAAAACTTCTGTGACATCTTATGAACCTGTCATCGAGCGTTTCTTCAAGATTATCAAGCGTACCGTAAAATGAGTATTCTTCGTTATCAGTGCCGAGAAAAATCTTTTTATTCCGTGATTCAAAATAAACAATCCCCGAATACGGCACAAGTTGTTTGCCCTCACGGGTTTCAACCACAAAACTTTTACCGCCGTCCTCTTGTTCAAAATATTCGCAGTAATCCTTTAAAACCGTATCAAGAACATTTTTAACAGCAGCTCTGTCAAACGGTCTTATCAGCAAAGAAGCAGCCATAATGCTCGGAATAATATATGTTGCAGGCGAAAGGCTTAAATCAACAATAAGTAATATCGACATATCCTTATTTGTACTTCTCACCTTTTTTGCATAATCTATTCCGCCGTTTCCGCAAATGTCAACGCACGAAATATCCAGCACGGGACAGTTTTCCAGAAACTTTTCAAATTTATCTCTTGATGAAAAGCCATACATTTTTAAGTCCTCATCGTTGAGTACCGAGCTTATATCCGTAACAGTCTGCTTCAGCAAGGTCAATTCGTTTTTACTTTTGGTATAAGCCAAAAAAGATATCATTCTTCTCTACTCCCAAAAAGAGGTACGATAATTTTAAGTGCAGTTGTATCATCATCCTTTGAGGGCGTAAGAGCGTGACCTTTCTTTGATGACTTTGACATCTGCGAATAGTGTATATTCTGGAAATTGAATATCCTCTGTGATGCAACATTTCCGCCGAGGTGAACTCCCGTTTTATAGCCTGTAAAAAGTCTGTACAAATTGCTTCCTGCGGCAGATGCAAGGTTATCCGTGTTGATACACGCAAAGAAATATATGTTATGTAAACTGCCTTTTTCGATGATATTTTCAAAATATCCGCTCATATTCGTAATATTCCCCTCGGGGTGATATACGCAATCAATAAACTTTGTAATGTCGGATATAAAAATAAACATCGGTTCTTTAGCGCTCATTTTTTCGTATATTTGCAGATCTGACAATCCGTCCTCCTCAAGAGTATGCTTATATTTATTTCTTGCAACAAACTCATCGGTAATTGACTTAAAGTAATCGAAAACTCCCTTATCGCTGTCAATATACTCAAAGCCGAGTTCCGAAGAAAGCAGTTTTAATTCATTGCTTTCTTTCTCAATCACCACACCCTTGCCGTTCTTTTGACTTACTGCGTACATAAGCAATTTAAGCAGGTTGGTTTTTCCGGTTCTCCTCTTTCCGCTTATTGAACAACAATATGTATCCGCCAAATCAATGCTGTAAACAGATGCGTCAACATAGTTGTATGCAAACGGTATCAAGCGTTTATTGCTTACGGCAACGCTGTATTCATCAAGATTTTTCAAATCGTCAAACACGGGATTTTCCGGAATGAACGGTATCTGTTTTGCCGTATTTCCGTCCCACATATCACGCATTTTCTGACTCATTGCCTCAATTTTTGCGTTTCTCTTGTAGTCATCCTCTGCGTCAATCGCAAGAGCTGTCTGAAATTCAAGCAATCTGCCCTCAACAAATGCAATGCCTCTGCCTTTAATACCCGATTCGGGAATAACATCAATGTGAGTTGCCCTCATAACATCCATATACTTAAACTTGTCGCCCATTTCCAGACTTACAACGGTGCGAATATTATCGCCTATTCTGTTTTGAATTTCAGCCATACCGAATCCCGCCGATGATAACACAAGAAAGATACCGTAGCCTACACCCTCTCGTGAAAGGTGGATGAGAGTATCCTCATAAGCATTCTCTGTCTTTTCCTTAAAGCCTGCAAAGTTGTCAATCACAATTACAATAGAGGGGATTTCTGTTCCGTGTACTTTAACATACTGACGATAGTTACCGCCGTTAAACAGTTTCTTTCTTTCGTCAATAATACCCTTGATCATACTGAAAAATTTGCCGATTTTTTCAACATCATTTTCACGCAAAACACCGCCCGTATGCGGTAATTTTTCAAATGACGACAACATTCCGCTGCTGAAATCGAGAATATAAAAATTCACAACATTCGGAGAATACTTTACTGCAAGCGAATAAATCAATGTCTGTAAAAATGTACTCTTACCCGTAACTACAGAACCGCAAACGGCAAGATGACCGCCGTTTGCAAAATCAACCGACAACGGCAATTGTGCCTGATTTTCCGGATCGTCATAAATACCCGTCACTGCATTAAGTGACCACGAATCGCTTTCATTCCAACCGTTGAACTTGCTTTTTGTAATATCGGAAAGAATGATTTCTTCTTTCAGCAACGGCATCCACAGTCTTGCTTTAAAGCTGTATCCGTTGCTTTTTGCGGTTTTTGCAATGTATTCAACAACAGCCTCAAGCTGAGTTTTTTCCTTAACCTCTGGCAATTTAATATTGTTAAGCGACGCCGAGAAAATAATTTTCTTTACCGCCTCGGTATCGTCGGAAACATCTTTCGGAATCAGCTTTAAAAAATTCTTTACGGCATTAATATCCGAGTTGCCGTTTCCGATATTAAACTTATTCTTTCTTGCGTTTTCAATAATCTTATCCGCAAGCAAATTAATAACATCGCCCTGATTGCTGTCTGCCTCTTTTAAAAATTCGTCACTTTTTGAAATTGACCTTGCACACCTGTAAAGGAACAGATACCACCTCAGTTTTTCCTGTTCTTTGCGTTTCATTTTTGTATGACTTCCGACAATGGCGGTTTTGCCTGTAGGAGTAATCATTGTTGCAATTTCCTGCTTGCCGCCCTCGTTGCTGTCGTCATACGGTGCACCGCTCCAACCGGATTGAAACAGCTCATATATTTCATCATTGCCGACCTGAAGATAACACCTGCCCGCCTGTGTAATATAAGCCGCATCCGGCTTGTGCAGCATATCGTTACTGTCCTGTCGGTCCTGAACACGCAGACAAAGTCTGAATTTTGCATTTGACCAAATGTTATCGTCAACCGTACCGCTCGGTTTCTGTGTTGCAAGAATAAGGTGAACTCCAAGACTTCTTCCGACCTGTGCAACACTGATCAACTCACGCATAAAATCGGGTTCTTCCTTTTTCAGCTCCGCAAATTCATCAATTATGATAACAAGGTGCGGAATCGGTGTGGGAGCTTCACCGCTCTTATACAACCTCGTGTAGTTGTTTATGTTATTCACACCGTATTCGCCGAAAATTCTCTGACGGCGAAGGTTTTCGCTCTTAATTGAAATCATCGCTCTGCGAACCTGATTACCCGAAAGGTTAGAAATCTGACCTGCCATATGCGGTAAATCCACAAACAGATTTGCCATGCCGCCGCCCTTGAAGTCGATTACAAAAAAGGCAACATCATCGGGACTGAAATTGATTGCAAGCGAAAGCATAAATGTCTGAATAAGCTCACTTTTACCCGAACCGTTGTACCTGCAATAAGTCCGTGAGGTCCGTGATACTTTTCGTGAATATCAAGATAACAATCAGCTCCGCCTGCCTTTTTGCCCACAAGAGCTTTCATCGTGTTGAAAGTTCTGTTTTTTTGCCATTGCTCAATAATGTTAAAATCATCAAGCTTTTGCACACCGTACATTTCAAAGAAATCAAGTGATTGTGCAATGCTGTTGTCGCCCTTGATTTCTCTTACGGCAACTCCCGACAGAGTCTTTGCAAACATATTCATTTTTTCGCTTGACACCGAATCAAAATGAACGGAGCAAGCCTCTGTATAGCGGCTCATAACATTATAAAACCCGCAAAATTCACTGTCGTTCTGAATTATATTTTCACACACATTAGGTAAATTACGGCAGTAATCCGTTATAAGAAAAGTCGTAAGCCCCGTGTTATTTTCTCTGTCAAATACATATTTTGAAATAAGTTCGCCGTCGAGCAGGCTTACATCAGATACAAATAAAATGTAATGCAGCTGTGCATATATATCTTTATTCTCATTTTCACAACGAACACGCATTATATTTGCAAGTTCAAAAAATACATCGGCACATTCCTGCCTGTTTGTCGCATAATATCTCGTGTTTTTATTTTCCGACCATACATGCGGCAGCCAACGAACATAATCCCACCTGTTTTTATCTTCAAATTCTTTTTCGTCAAAACAAAATGCAATTTTGACATCCGTATAGCTGATGTTTGCCGCAATCTGTGCAATTATGTCGTCAACAATTTCAAAAGCTCCGGTTTTATTTTCACCGCCTGCAATACCCCACAATTTTTTTGACTGCAAATCAATTCCCACGGGAACATTGTTCAGCTTTTTAAAGTTGTCATAAAGCATTGCCGGTTTATCCTTTAAGCCGTCATATGTAACGGAAAACTTTTCTTTCGGAATTTGAATATCAACCTGAAAATCAATGTCACCCGTTCCGAGTCGGCAAAACAAAAAATCGCTATGGGTAAAGTTTCTGCACCACAGCTCCGGATTGTTTCTTGTGTACTCTGCGCATATATCCGCAGACGGATACATTGTGTTCAATGCCTCAAAATTTTGTCTGTATTTTTCCTTAATGTAATCGGCAATTTCAATAAGGTAATTACCGTAAATGTTAAATCTTTCAGATTCGTCCTCTGCTTCACGCTTTTTTGTTTCTTTAATATTGTAATATGCCACAAGCCGCCCATAAGAGCAGAACCGACCGAAGTGATGATACCCGTAAACATAAATGCATTTGCACCCGAACCGTTAAGCGTAGTGCTGAACACGGTAAGTCCGCAGCCAAGCACCATAGGAATTGCCATGGTAAATGACGGGCCTATAACACTTAGCATAGAACGCTTTTTTGAAAACTGCGGAACTGTAGGCGGTTCAATAACAACCGTTTCGCTGCATATCTCTCTGAAATTTCTCGGCGAACGGTTAAACATTTCCACATTTGAAACAACGTGGGCAGTATCATATGAAACTTTCGGAAGGGTGAATTTTTCAATTTTGTCGGATACCGAAAATTTTGAAAACAGCGAGCCCACCGCAATCATATCTCCGAAACAAATTATTTTCAGACCGAAAACATCTATTATTTCTCCGAAACCGAGGACTTTTCTTCCGCCTACCCTGATATGATTTACAAAAGTTCCGTTTGAGCTTGTATCTTCAAGAACAGTGTCAGCTCCGTCAAATCTGAGGTTGCAATGGTGTTTTGAAATCAAATTCAAAAATGAACATTGCACGGTATTGTCAGCCTCACTACCAACCGTAACAAGCCCGTTTCCGATAAAATACTTTTCAAAAGATGCAAGCACGGGGTCGGCGTCAACGACAATGCAACGAAGAGAATCCTTTTCGGGAGTGATAATAGAAACAATATCTCCTCCGTCGAGGGATGTTTTTTCAAATTCACTTTGATTTTTTACAATTTTATACTCGCCGTTTTCGTTTGTTATTGACCATTTATGAGCAATTACTTCAAGAGAAAGATAAAAACTTTTTTTCAGTTTAAATTCCTTGCTGTCAATGAAAATACGATAATCCGTATTATCTGCATTCGGGAGAACAATTTCTCTGCAAACCTGACTGCGGTAAATTATCAGTATCATAACAAACCTCCGTTGCTACATAGTCACCATATCATAATAAAACAGCGTAATTTTGAATACATTCGAGCCTATGCAGACACGATCCCCCGACATAAGCTCACATGAATTTCCGCCCTCAAGCAAATAATTTCCGAACAGACCTCTTTTAAGAATTGTTCCGTTAGATGAATTAAGGTCGCATATATACACCTTCATATTATCGGAAAAAATTTTGCAATGGTTCATGGAAACCGATGCTTCATTGATAAAAATGTTATTTTTCTCGGAATCTCTGCCGATATTTACACCTTTTTCGGGATCAAATACAAACTGTGCCTTTTGTTTACGGTTCAAAGTTTTTATGTATATCATAATTTTCTGACCGTTAGGAGCGTCAGCTTTGTTATCTGAATTTATATCATTTGTAAGGCAGTAGTTAAGATATTCTTCCTTGATTATATTGCCTGCGGCGGTATAGTATTTGTCCCTCTCGCTTTTTTGAGAATTAAGCTTTACAATCACCACGGCAATCAAAATAAGCAGGGCAACTGTCAACACTATTACTAATACCATCATCAGTTTGTTGCTCCGTTAATATTTTTGATTTCACCGTTTTCAATGGTGAACACATCCCACCATTCATCACAATCGGACGGAACTGAAATTGTTATCGGTTCTGACGAACCGGAATACACCTTTACAACCGCACCCGACATGGCAAGCGAACCGCTTGAAGAAAATCTGTGAACCCTGTATTGGTATGTACCGTCAAGCTCGGAAAGTGTTATAGTTTCAGGACCGTATCCGTCCCTGTCATCAACATCAAGCTGTGCAATAGTTTTTGCTCCGGAGGTTGCAACAGGATTCATCCAATAAATGCTGACTTCGTCACCGTTTTTAGTTGTACCCTCAAGATGAGAATCAAGGTCGCTTGGTGTTGCACCCCATTCAAGTACAATTCTTATTTCACCCTCTGCAAGTGACGGAGAAATACTGAAATCTTTTTCCTGATCCGCTCCGCTTACATAAACATTGAAATATTCTTTTTTATAACCCGATGCCGAAACCTCAAATGTATAATCACCTGTTTCAAGTTCAACGCTGTAATTTCCGCTGTCAATTGACACCTCGGCGGCACCTTCACCGTCCTTTGAGTCCTTACCTTTTCTGACAACCACTTCTGCACTGCTTACAATATCTGCTGTTGTAACACTGATAACCTTACCGCTAACCTTGGATTTCCAAGCAACTGCTGCAACTGTTTCGGGATTTACGGTAATATAAGAAGTGTTAGCCGTTATTGTACCGTTCTTGTCCGTTTCTACAGACACCGTACATTTTTCACAGCTGAAAGTAATAATATTTTTCTTCAGCGTATTATCGTACTTTGCAACAGCATTTGTAATACCTGCCGATTTTTTCAACTCATCAATTTTCATTCCCTGTGGCGGAAGAGTAATGATATCCGAAATCTTATCCACCTTAATTTCTGTCGGGAATGAGTAAGAAAACGGTTTCATCGCTTTGTCGTCAACAGCCTTAGTCGAATCGTTGCTGTAAGAAAATTCTGCGCCGATACCGTTGTATCTTACCGTATAAACACCGTCGCTGAAATTATCCGACACAACGGTATAGCTTTTACTGTACTGCTCGTAATTATATTGTCCAAACATATTCAGCAAGGTAATATTTACGGGATTTGAATTATAATCCGTTTTTCCCGATGAAACAGTAGTGCCTTCCGCCGAACCGAGATAAACCGCAAGTGCGTTTTTAATCTGTTCGGATTTTGTTTTCTCGTAACCTTCGTTAAGAATTGCAACAGCCTTTTCCATATCATTTTTGTTTTCATAATAAATCATTGCAAGTTTAAGATAAGGTTCTTCCTGAGTCTCATCGGTTGCCTTTGCCATTTCGTAATATTTTATAGCGCCGTCATAATCTTTGTCTGCAAGATATTTCTCCGCCGTTTGAATTTGTTTCGTATAAACCTCGTAGCTTGACGGAATACATATAACGCATATTGCCGCAATACAACAGGCAAGCAAAGCTATTGCAGGTATAATCAAAAGCATAGTTTTCTTGTTCATTCTCAAATTCCCCTCTGCCGTCAAATAATAATTGCAACAACACTCAACAGCAACAATGTTGCCGCAAGGAGCATAAGTGCAGAAATTAACATAATCGGACTGTTGTCGTCAGTTTCCTGTCTGTACACAGACGCATTCTCTGTTTTATAGTTTTCACAATTATAATAATCATCGTATGCATAAAATTCATCTGCATAATTATCACAGTTGTAATCATAATCGTATGTTTTAAATTTATATGCTTCTTCAATCGTCAAAGTTTTGGCACTTCCCGACATAAAGTCATATCCGCAATATGTGCATCTGCTTACATTATTCGGAACAATACACCTGCAATTAGGACATTTCATTCTGCTCGTCCTCCCATTCCTCATTAAACTTTTTTATTTTTTTCCAAAGAACAATCTGAGTTACTGCCAACAGAACTATGCCGGCAATAACAAGTGCTATGCCAAAAACTAACAGCATACAAACACTCCTTTTACCACACACTTCCAAAAAATCGTCTGTACAAATTTTTAATTTCATTCAATCTGTTACCGTCGACATTTTGCTTAACGCTGTCGCTTGATTCCTTATACAAAGCTCTCGCTTTTTCGCAATACACTCTGCTTTGAGTATCATTTTGCTTATCGCTGACAATTGCCAACTGCATATATACCCTACAGTCATCGGGATAAGTTATTGCAAGGTCATCAAGCAAACCTCTTGCCCCCGACAAATCTCCCGAAAGGCTGTATGCCTGTGAATAATTTATTCCGTCCTCTGCGGAAAGATAATATCTGTCACGAATGGTTGAATAACATTCTTTTGCTTTTTGCAGACCGCTGTTTTCCATTCCCGAACCAAGCGAACCCATTCCGAGATATGCCTGTCCGAGTTTTCTCAAGACACTTAAATTCTCATCAATACTCCTTGCACTCTCATAGCTTGATACGGCGTCGCCGTATTGATTTTTGTCCGTATAAATATCACCTTTGAGCAAAAACGCGGCAAATGCATTATCGCCGTTCGATTCGGTGTTAAGACATTCATTTGCATAATTTAAAGAATTTTCTAAATTGCCGTTTTCATATTCAATTTCCGCCTGAAGTAATTTATTGACAGATGAATTCGGAAATTTTTTCTCTGCCATAGAAATAACGCTCTGAGCCTCTGAAAATCTTTTACCTTTTACAAGGGCAATTGCGTAATCTCTCAAGCAAACTTCGGCATTGTCATCGTCAGCGATTTCATATGCCGACTTATAATTTTCAACGGCATTGGCAAAATCGCCCTCATCAAAATAACAGTCGCCCATATAACGGAGAATTTCAGCCGTTGTTTTATCGGTCATAACACTGCGATATTTTGAATTATTCAGCAAATCCGTTCCGAGCCGTTCAGCATTAACTGTGTCGCCTTTATCACAATATGAAACAAACAAATCATACTGCTCTGCAAGCTCGGTACCTGCAATTTCATAATTACCGAACACAAACATAAGCACGCCGGAAACTATCATAATTCCCGAAACAACCGAAGACAAAACCTGCAATAATATGTATCTCTTATAACGCTCATCCTGTTTTTTGATATTGTCAACAGCCGAAAGCATTTTTGCCGCAGATTTATAGCGTTTCTTTATGTCCCACTCCATAGCCTTGCTTATTATCGAAACAAACGGCTGAGAATACGGAAGTTCGTATTCTTCAAGAGGCGGAAGTGTTTCATCCTCAATATCGGGAATACACCCTGTCATAAGATGATAATAAGCAGCACCAAGACTGTAAATGTCTGTCCGTCCGTCAAGCGGAGCGTTGAATTCCGGAGTTCCGTTCAATATATTCATCACATTCATATACTGCTCGGGTGATGAATAATTTTGCTGTAACCCTTTACAGCGTCATCGGCACTCAATGAAATGCCAAAGTCAATTAAGCAAATGTCGCCGTTATCCCTCACAATTATATTTGCGGGTTTAATGTCCGTATGGATAATCGGAGGATTATTGCAATGCAAATAGTCAAGCACCTCACAAAGCTGTCGGAGCCACTTGATTAACTGACTTTCCGTAAACACATAACCGTCATTGATAAAATGTTCAAGGTCCTTGCCGTCAATATAATCAATAACAGTATAAAAATCACATTCGTATTCGATGATGTCATATACCTGCGGAAGATACGGATGATGAAGTTTTTTGAGAATATCCACTTCATTTCGCAGAAAGGAAGAATCAAGATTTCTGTTCTTGATTTTTTTCATAACAACATATTTTTCCAGTCTGAGGTGATAGGCAAGATACACCACTCCCATACCGCCGCTGCCGATTTCTTCAACAATACTGTAAGTATCATTTACGATATCACCGCCGAAAAGCATATCTTACCCACCTTTCTTTTTCGGGCATATCCCGAAAAGAGGATACGCCCGAATCATTAAAAATATTGTCTGACTTTATTCAGCCTTTTTCTTTTCTTTGCAACAAAGAAGATTACTGCCGCAATAACAAGTGCAAGACCTGCAAAAGTACAAATTACCAGTACGGGATTCGCAAAGAATCTCTGGAATATATTAGCGGAAAGAATGAAGTTATCAACACTCTTTTCACCTGTATTTCCTGCAAGGTCACCGATTGTAACCTTAAGATTTTCTTTAATACCGCCTGTTTCTGCTTTAAGAACAATTTCTGCGGTAAGCATACCTGCAATAGAACCGTCCTTATCATCAACAATCGTGTAATCCTCACCCTCGGCAAGCTTTTTGTTATCAAGAGTTACAACCAGCTTGCTCTTATCAAGATTATCGTCCTCACAAACAATTTTAACCTTTTTGCTTGCTTCCTTGTAAAGCTCATTATCCTTGATACCCGTAATACTTACGAGAGGGCTTGTCTTATCAACAACAAATGAAATTGCACATTCACGCTTATTTTTCTGTTCTGTGCTGAGAGAAGAATTTGCCATACGGTTGTTGTTTGTGTTCTTAGCCTTATCAACCGACATAATTGTAACTGTATATGCAGCCTCATCAGAGAAGTTTTTCTTGTTTACGGTATAAACACTCTTGCACCACTCATTGCCGTTGTTGCTTGAAGTAAATGTGTAATCGGTATTTTCAACAAGTTCTGTACTATTTCCGCCGCTCTTGGCAAGTGTTACGCTGTGCTTTGTAAGCGGAGTAACATTGATTTCTTCAACAACGATATCCTGCTCGGCATTTGTGTAACCGCTTTCAAAAAGTTTTTCCGTTAGTTCATCGGTTGTTCTAAATGTTGAGCCGAATCTGTTTACAGAGAATGTAACGCTCTTTGATGTGCTGTTGCCTGCCTTATCGCTTAGCTCAACGGTGAAGTTATAAATACCGTCATTTTCAAGAACCTCGCAAAATCTCTATACTTATAAATAAATTCTGTCACGCCGTTGCCGCCGGTATCGTAATCAAACTTAGAAGTATCGTCACTCTTGCCGTTGATATCAATTTTTGTGAATCGGAAGTCGTGATCATCTGTAAAGTTATCGTCTCTGTATGTTACAACAGGAGCAACCGTGCCGTTATAAGCCTGATGATCTGCAACACCTGTGATTTCAACTTCGGGAGCGGTTTTGTCGATATAGAACGAATCAACCTTTTTCTGAACAGCCTTGTTACCTGCAAGGTCGGTATAGTCAACAGTAAATGAATACTTGCCGTCCTTGTTGAACGAAACTGTTGCATTGTGGTCATCGCCTGAACCTGACCAACCTACAACTGACGGAGCAGTTGTACCCTCTGCAGTTACGGGAATGTTTACATACTGACTTCCGCTGTTGAAGTTATGTTCCGTAATCTTGATAGTAGCAGTACGGTCAGCCTTGTAGTAGTTGCCGTTCTTTGCAGAGTTATTGTCAAATGAAACGTCAATTACAGGAGCAGTTTTGTCAACCGTGAACTTCTGCTGAGTAAACTTGTCGGCAGAATTCATAGCCTTGTCCTTAACGGCAATGTCAAATGTAAAGTCGCCGTCTGTGTTGTAAACAATCTTAGCAACATGAGTTGACTTGTCGGGATCTGCGGTATTGTTGTTGTGAGTCCAGCCGCCGATTGTTGTGTATCTGCCGCCGTTTCTCATAATTGCCGCCTCAACAAGCGACTCGTCAAAGTTACGCTCTGTAACAGTTACGGTAGCCGTCCTGTCAGCCTTGTAATAATCATTTCCGCCGTATGTAGTATGCTCGTTGTTGTCATACTTAACACCTATAGCAGGCTTAGTCTTGTCGATGCTCAAGCTGTCCTTAACATTGTCTGTCTTATTACCTGCTCTGTCAGTCATTGATGTTGTGATTTTAATATTATTACTGTTATCTGTAACAACATAATCAACAACAATATTTGTAATAAGGTTATCATTTGTATTCTTAGCCTTAGTACCTGTCACAGTTACAGAACCGTTCCCTGAGGAAGTAATATTACCGTTATTGTCAACAGAAACACTAATCGTGTTGGTAACGGTATTTGTATAATCAGAAACCTTAATTTCAGCGTCTTTAATACCTGCATAAGCGTCTTCAAATACTACCCTTGCGTTTACATTTCCGCTGTAAAGGTCAAGTCCCGAATTGTCCTTGTAGCTTGCCTTTGCTCTTGACATAGTAACACTTGCATTACCGTTGTGATGCTGCTGTGTTTCAACAATTAAGTCATCAGGCTTTTTCTCGCCATGCTGAGTTTTTCCATTGTTATCTACATTATCAACAGCATAAGCATAAAGCTCACCTTTAAAGTTTGCTTTAACAGTAAATGTTGCTGATGCGGTAGCATTATCAGTGGAAATATTCTTACTTGATTTGTACTCTTCGCCTGTCACTACATCATATGCTCTGAAATAAATAGTCTTAATTCCCGAGTAATTACCTTTATCTTCAGCATTATCGTCAGCATTTACAGTTACCTGAGTATCCGTCTGGAAATAATATGAGTATTTTTGAGAAGAAGTTTCGTCAACTATTGGATTTTGACTATTATTTTTAATGGTAAAACTTGTTATCTTAGGTGCAGTCGTATCAACATAAACAATATATTCCTTTGTTGAAGACACGCCGCTGTTATTTACAACCGTTACCTCAACTTTGTTTTCACCGTCTTTTAAAGTCATTCCCTCTGTATTAAAGGTTATATCGCTAACGCTTTCAAACTTTTTATCAGTAAAGGTTGGAAGACCTTTTAATTTTTCAGAAACATCAGTTCCATTAAATGTAGCAGTTACACTTTTGATACCTGTATGGTAATTATCATCAGTACTATCCTTTGCAGAAATATTAAACTCAATATTACCTGAATACCATTCTTTTTTATCTGCTTTTGTATATTTAACAGAACTATATTCTTTTGATGTAATCGATGTTACAATCGGGGCAATTGTATTTGTTACAACCTCTGTTATTTTTACACCTTCTGCCTGAATCGCAGTAAAAGTTTTTGTTGTTTTATTCTTTATAAACTCTGCTGTTTCAGGCTTTTCAAAAGTATAAGATACCGACTCATTATGTACATTATCCCAAGCCTTTGCAGTTAACATATACTGCTTGAATTCATTTTCTCTGCAATCAAGTGTAAATGTTCGGCTCAGTATACCGTCTTTATAGTTATAATCTCCTGCAGTGATTTTATCCTGATTTGCAACACTGTAAAGCTGAATCTCTGCATGATTTTTTTCACTATAATTGCCAATTCCGTATACCGTTTTGTTGCCTTTTTCATCTTTAGCGAGATCTTTAGCTGTTACTGTAACCTTAATCTTATTATTACTGTAAATACCAAATGTTAAAAATGAAAGCAATTTGTCAGCTCCTGTTTCACTTCTTGAAAATGAGAAATTTTCAACTTCAGGGGGCGTGATATCGCCATAAACTACATATGTCTTGGTCGATAATACACCACTATTATTCATAACAGTTACTTCAACTTTATTTTCACCTGATTTAACTTTTGTATTAAAGGTTATATCGCTAACGCTTTCAAACTTTTTATCAGTAAAGGTTGGAAGACCGCTTAATGTTACTTCTTCATCATTAAATTTTGCAGTTACACTTTTGATACCTGTATGATGTTTGTTATCACTGCTATCCTTTGCATAAATATGAAATTCTACACCATTTGAGTACCATTCTTTTCCGTACTCATCGGTATATTTAACAGAAGATTCACCATATGCATTTGATTTAATTTCTGTTACAATCGGAACAATTGTATTTGTTACAACCTCTGTATCTGCACTGTCTGATGGCTTAGCGTCAAGTATTTTTGATTTTAAATACCAATCTTCTGGATTTTTTGGTTTTTCCGGCTTTTCAAAAGTGTAGGACACTGACTCGTTATGTACATTATCCAAGCCTTTGCAGTTAACATATACTGCTTGAATTCATTTTCTCCGCAAGCAAGTGTAAATGTTCGGCTCAGTACACCATTTTCATCATAACTATAGCTATTATCATCAGCGGCAATTTTTTCTCCACCATTGTAGAGCTGAATCTCTGCATGATTTTCTTCAAGGTAATCAATTCCTGATTTAGCATTTTCAGCGTTATTCACATCATATGCACTGACTGTTACCTGAATTTTCTCATTGTTATAGATACCAAAAGTCAGGAATGAAAGAATCTTGTCAACATCGCTTTTTACTGTTTTAAATTCAAACTGTGATACTTCAGGCTTAATTGTGTCAACATAAACTTCATATTTCTTAGTTGAAGACATACCGCTGTTATTTACAACTGTTACTTCAACAGTATTTGTACCCTCGTTTAAATTCAATCCCTCTGTATTAAAGGTTATGTCATTAACACTTTCAACCTTTTCAGCAGTAAAAACAGGAAGACCTTTTAATTTTTCAGAAACATCAGTTCCATTAAATGTAGCAGTTACACTTTTGATACCTGTATGGTGATTAGCAACTTCACTATCATCTGCTGAAATATTAAACTGAATATTATTAGAATACCATTCTCTATTCTCTGAATCAGTATATTTTACAGAGTTATCGCCATATGCATTTGATGTTATTGATGTCACATCAGGTTTAATAGTATTCGTTACAATTTCTATATCTGCAGCGGAAATTTTTGCAGTAAGTTCTTTTGAATACAAATCCTCTGCTTTTTCAGGCTTTTCAAAAGTATATGATTCTGACTCGTATAGAACATTATCCACAACCTTTGCAGTTAACATATACTGTTTAAATTCATTTTCTCCGCAATCAAGTGTAAAAATTCGGCTTGCCTTATTTCCTTCGACCTTACAAGCGGCACCCTCAATTGCATTTTTTCCGTCATAAAGAACAATATCTTTAATACCCGATGAAATATCCTCATCCTCCGCATTGACTGTTACCTTAATTACGTTATTATGATAAATACCAAAAGTAAGAAATGAAAGTAACTTATCACTGTCGGATGAACCGTTTTCAATTTTAAACGATTTAATTTCGGGGGCTTTATCATCAAGATAAAGGTCTTTGTCCGTTATTTCTACAGTTTGCACAAAGCCTTTATGGCTAAATGTAAATGTATAACCAGCCGATTTTTTTATTGTTGCTTTCCATTTTTTGATATCTTTATCAAAAGAAATTTCAACATTTTCTTTATCACAAGTTACTTCTGCATTTTCGTCATTAAAAAGATCTTTATCTATTCCGACAAGATTAAATGTTACTGTAACACCTTTTTCAGCATTTACATAATACCTTTCGTTATTTTCGTTAGTATTGCTGTATTTAAGATTGTCTTTTGAAATAGTATCGTAACTTATAGTGTAGGTCTTGGAAAGATTATATTTTGAGGATGTAATTGTAAGAGTTGCCCTTTTAATTTCTGACAATTTTACATCTTTATTACCTATTGTGATTGTGCCTTTTTCATTGTCAAACTCAATAGCATTTTCAATCTTATTTTTGCTGTCAGGTGTGGAATCACCCTTATATAATTCCAATGTCAAATCTTCAATTTTTGATTCGTCATTTAAGGTAAGAGTTACAGAGTCGCTGTTGGTATAGATATTGTTGTTGTTGTCAAAATATACGGAATTATCATTTCCATTTTCGCTCAGTGTAACATCGCCCTCAGCATAGTTGAATGAAAATTCAGATTTTGCACTGTATTTTTTACCGTTATCGGCTTCATAGTAAACAGTTGCAACAAGTTTGTTCTCTTTTTCCAACTCATTTGATCCACAGGAAGAATCAAACGAATTACCATTTAAAGTTGTTTTTGCATCGTAACCACTTATTTCCTTACCATTGAAAGTGACACTATCAATCTTAAAAGCTGCTTCTAAGTTTTTTACTGAATCTTTCTGATTACATATTGTGTCACCGTTTTCATATTTCTTACCGTTAAAGGTTACTGTCCATTTTCCTTCAAGAACAAGTCTTGGATTTTTAATGAAAGCAACTGTGTTTTCAACGGAAAACTGCATACCGTATGTCTTATTTGTGTAAGTGACGGAATATGTAATCTGATTGTCACCGACAACGCTATTAGTTACCTTGGCAGTATAACCATCAACCGTGTTTGCAGTAAGTGAAGTGATTTCATCATCCTCATAACAAGTAATTTCACTTTTAGCGCCGTCACCGCAAACAGTATATTTTGTACCTGCAATTTCAATTGTTGCACCCATGCCCTGCGGTGCTGAAATATTTTTACCGCTTAATTTTGAATCTGCATATTCATACACATTAAAATTGTCGCTGACATCACATTTGGTTAAAGAATCGCAGATAGGCCTACCAGCACTTGTCTTTGTATATACATTCCAAGCCTTTAAATCTTTATTATCGGTCTGATCACCATTTTTTTGATCGTTGCCGTCATTAAAGATAACTTTGTCAAATCCTTTAGCTGACCCATAAACATAATAGTACAGCTACTGTTAGAATCGCCGTATTTTTCATAGCCTCACCGGCCATGCGGCATTTTTATCAGGATTTTCCGAACTGTCTTCTTTCCACATATACGCAGACGGAGTCCATTCTGTTGTTTTATAAAAGACTACGGAGTTACCATTACCTATATCGGTAAATAAAGCAATCTTGTCACCATTTTCAGCTTCTGTACTGTAAATGTTTTTCTTAACTTTCGGTATAATTTCTTTAAAATTACCGACAGAATCAAACAGTATAGGCTGTTTTGTTGAATTGACATAAATAGTCTTTGTTGAATTTTCTGAACTGCTGCTCTCAGCACCGAAGAATTGCCTGTCAAGCCGCTAACGGGCAGAACTCCGAGGAGGATTGCCACAGCAAGCAATGACGCAACGATTTTTCTGGTCTTTTTTGAAAAATTCAAATCCATTGTTTACTCTCCTTCTTTTTTGTCAGATATACTCTTTATATATTTATAATTCACCCCGTTAAAGATACTGTGCATATGCAGAGAAAAGAGAAATACTGCGAAAGTTTCTATCACAGCACAGTTCAAAACAGGAAATATCCAAAATATAATCGTCAGCACAAACGAAAGTCCCATAATCATATCAAAAACAATGGCAAATCTGTTTGAGACAAAACAGATAACACCCGGTTTTGTCTTTTTAAGTGTTTGCTTGCCTTTTATTTTTGACTTTCGACTTTTATTAATCATTGCAAGCAAAGCATAGCCTGCAACCATACATCCCCAAAAAATAACCTCTGTAATGCAAATTAAGGGAATGTTTATCGAATCTCCCTCAAAACTGAGGAAAAGAAGAATTAATAGCGAAAGCGGTGAAACAGTAAGCAAAACCAATACCGCCTTAAACTTGTTTATATCACTTTTCAAGTAGTTCACCTCAAAATATGCGAATTCTCAACAGCAGAAAACTGCTGTTGAGCTTCTAATTATTATCAGTTAATAATTTCATCGGTATGAATAACCACAAGTTTTTTGACAATCTGAAAATTCACATTCTGCACATTGTCATATGCAAAAGAATTGTCGTAACCTATATTATTCATATCGCTTTCGGAAAGCTGTTGCGTTGTCTGTGCGCCCGGATCATAGCTATGAATATCAGGCTGTGAAAGAACGGCTGTCGGCTCTGCGTCCTGCGGAAGAACCGTTGTATTTTCCGAACCGTCGCCGTAAGGCGTCTTGCTCTGATTTACATACTGTTCTTTAACAGGCTCCGTCTGTGGCGGAACGATAATATTTTCCCTCTTCTTCTTGATATTCTTTTTGTCATTTTTTGAAAGCTGTGAAGTAAGCGTCTTTCCGTCAACACGAAGTCTGCCCGTTGAATTATTTGCCGCCTGCATTTCTTTGATTGTTTTCTGCTTTGCACGACCTGTTCTGATATTAAAAATTGTTTTGATATCAAACAGGAAAAACAGAACGACTGAAATAATGAAAAACAAAATCGTAAACGCAAGGCATATGTAAAAACAAATCCTAAAAATCGAAATTAAATCCATTATTTCACCCCCGAATTATCCAAACTTCTTGTATTTTCAATGTTACCAAGACATTCATTAACAAGAATTTGAAGTTCCTCATCATCCGGAACAGCTACTTTGATTTCATTAACATACTTTTCAATATTATCAAGTTCGTTGCTTATATCCTTAGCAGTTGCAAGACTGTTTTTTATAAACCAATAATACTTTGTATATATTTGCGAAGTAACATTTCTGTAAATCAAAAGTGCAATCTGGTTGTTTTCGTCTTTGGCAATATTTGGGGACGCAATCTCAACAAGATTGTTCCAATACTCCTTAACTTCTTCAACGGGATCGCCCTCAAGAGATTTGCCCGACATATTCTGATATGCCTTTGACATCGAACTCAAAAGTTCCGCCCTGTGCTTTATCTGTTCGGTACTACCCATTTTCTGTGCAATATCAAGCCATCTTTGAGAAACCGTTATGCCTGCCATACTAAAGTTCTCACTTTCAGATTTCTGTGATGACGGCACATATGAAAAGTACAATGCCTGACCGAGTTTATATGCAACATTATCGGCATATTCCGACGGATACTTTGATTTGAGTTCGTCCTCGTGTTCATATATCGCATCTTTAATGGTGTTGTACTCATCTTCGGAAAGTTTCGAGTCAGAGGTACATCTTTCAAGAAGTTTTTGATATGCCAACGGATTTGCAGGATCAACATTTATAGCATCCAAATAATATTTTTCAGCCGCATCCTGACTTACCGCACTGTCGCCGTTTGCAATATAACTCTCATAAGTTGATGAAGTCTGAACCGTAAGACCGGCACTGAATCCGATTGTACCGACAAGCATAACAATCGTCATAATAAATGAGGCAAGGAAGGTTTTCCACTTAAACGACTGAACCTTTTTATTTTCAATATCAAGATCCTTGTAGTGGTCGAGAGCATACAAAAGCTCTGCACAGGACTGATATCTGTCCTCGGGATTTCTCTGCGTACACTTGAGAATAATTTCTTCAAGACCTGACGAAAGCATCGGATTCCATTGGCGAATCGGGTACATCTCATACGGAGGTGTTGCAGGATTATGTCCTGTTACAAGGTGATACATAGTAGCGCCGAGACAATAGATATCCGTTCTCGCATCGGTTTGTCCATGACCGCCGAACTGCTCGGGTGCGGCATATCCCTGTGTACCAAGACAGGTTGTGTCGGCAACACTTGAGTACTTAAACTCTCGTGCCGTACCAAAATCAATGAGCATTACATTTCCGTCCGGCTTGAGCATAACATTTGACGGTTTCATATCACGGTAAATAATCGGGGGTTTTCTTGAATGAAGATATCCAAGAACATCGCACAGCTGTTTAGCCCACTCAATAACATCGTCCTGATTTTGAGCGCCGCTCGTTTCAAGAGCCTTGCTGAGCGGATTACCCTCGATATAATCCATAACGATAAGGAATGTATCGTCACAGTCGATAACATCAATAATACTTGGCAAATGCGGATGATTAAGTTTTTTCAACAAATCGGTTTCAGCAACGAGGTTTTGCTTTACAACCTCAAAGCTCTGCATACCGTCTTTACGAACTTCTTTGATTGCCCATTGTTTGTTTGCCCTTTCATTCATGCAAGGTAAACAACGCTCATACCGCCTTTGCCAACTACATTAAGTATTTTATATTTTCCGTCGATTACGGAACCAATCTCAAGCATACTCTCACTCTACCCTTACTAAAACAACCGTAATGTTGTCCTGTTCTCTTCTGTATTTATCAAGCTCGGTAAGATAAACTGCATTATCTTTCATCTGCTGTTCATTGTTAAGCACAAACGGATTAAGTCTTTCATACATTTCTTCATCGGTGATAACATGTCTGAATCCGTCGGAGCAAAGCATAAATATCTGACCCGACACCATACTGCCGTTATAGAATGCGGGTTCAATGTATTCGCTTGCACCTATGCATTGTAAAAGAACATTTCTTTTCGGACAGGTTTCAGCCTCTTCGGGCGTCATTCTGCCCATATCAATTTCCCGCTGAACATACGACTGGTCTTTGGTCAGCTGATATGTTCTGTCGCTGAAACAATACGCTCTTGAATCACCTATATTTACGATATAATATTCATTGCCTGCAAACAGACAGGCAACAACGGTAGTACCAAGACTTATTCCCGTTCTTTTTCCAAAAGAAGAAATATTTCTGTTCATATCAAAAACAATCTTTTCCCATGAACGGAAAATCATATCTTTCATATCGGGTGAACCTACAATTTTCGGAAGATCATTTTCAAACCATTTACTGAACGCATCTATAACGGCAGCACTGGCGACCTCACCTTTAGCAAGGCCGCCCATACCGTCACAAACAACAGTCAATAATACATTTCCCTTGTCGGTTGTTGCCTCCATAACAAGAGCCGAATCCTGATTTGTTTTCTTCCTGATTCCTACATCTGTATGTACTGCTGTTAAATAATTCATATTAATACCTGCTTAATCAGCCCATAAACTGGAACTCTTCATCAGAAATCTTAATCTTGTCACCGTTGCTAAGAGCAACTTCCTGATTCGGAGTAAGCTTGTTTCCGTTTACATAAGTGCAGTTAGTTGAACCAAGGTCTGAAATAAAGAACTTGCCTGCACGAGCCTTAATCTTTGCATGTGCTCTGCTGACAGAATTGTTATTGCTGATGCAATAGTCAACTCTTCTTCTTTCCTTACCGATTACAAATTCGGGCTTGTTGATGCTGATTCTCTCGTTTGTTGAAGTTCTCACGAGAACAGCGCCTGTCGGCTGATAACCGAGAACTGTTGTTTCGCCTGCACCTTCGTTGAGAACGGTTGTCTGACCTGCACCCTCATTGTTCGGAACTGTCGGAGCAGCACCCTGACTCGGTACATTAGGTCTGTAAGCACCGCTCTGCTGCGGCTGATTGCCGTAAGGTGATGATCCTCTGTTTGGCTGAGGCTGGTTGCCATAAGCTGAAGGACCTCTGTTCATACCTGTCGGACCGTTCGGAACATTTCTTACGGGTTTAGACTTCTTCTTGCTGCCTGAAACAATAATAATAATTACTACGATAATAATAATTACAGCTACTGCGGCAATTGCAATAATAATAATCATCTTTGAAGAGTCGCCGTTGTCGTCGTTCTTATCTGTTGAAGCAACTGCAGTTGTTGTAGCTTCCTGTTTCTCTGTTGCGGGAGCAACTGCCTCTGTTGCCGGCTGTTCCTCTGTTTCCGGTGCGACTGTTTCACCTTTGCTTACAGATGCACCCGTACCGCTCTGATACTCAACGCCGAGTTCGTCAAGGATATTCTTAACCTGATTCATGCTTACGGAATAGTAGTAGTTGCTCTTTGTACCCTTGTTGATACCAACTACCTCGCCGTTCTCATTTACAAGAGGACCGCCCGAGTTACCGTTATTAAGAATTGCACCGTGCTGAATATAATCAATACCGTCAGATGAAGTAATCTTTGAAACCTCACCGCTTGTGATTGTTACATCATCGCTTGTGTATGTATTTTTGTTCTGAAGCTCTGCAACTGCTGCAGGGAAACCGAGAGCATAAACAACCTGTGTTTTGTCAACACTGTCGCTGTCGCCGAGAACAGCGGGTGTTCTTCTGTTCATCATCTCGGTAAGGTTTACAATTGCAAAGTCCATTTCCTGACTTTCCTTCTTAACCTTAACAGGGATTGTTACATCACCTGAAACAACAACTTCAAGGCTCAGGTTGTCAATGCTGTAATTTGAACCGAAAATATCTTTACAAATTGCCTTAACATCGTCATTTACATCAACAACATGAGCGCATGTGAGAACTGTGTTGCCGTTGATAAGAAAACCTGTACCGCCCTGAATAGGTGTACCCTTATCACGACTGTCTTTCTTGTAAATCATTCTTACCTGAACAAGACTTTCGCTTACTTTTGTTACACTTGCGTTGGCTGCTTCGGCATTAACCGGAATAACAACCGAAAATGCCATACACAGAACGCACGCTAATGAAAGCAAGAGTTTTGCAAAGCTTTTTTTGCTTTTGTTTTTGAGATCATTTTTTACTCCTCCTGTTTGTGCGGTTATTTCCGCTGGTTTGATTATATATTAGCAGAATTTCAGCAAGCTTCCCCAAAAACCGACAGACGACCTATTTTTCGGACAAACAGCACGATTCTGCAAAAATACCTGATAACTAATCGTTTTTATAATGTGAAAATAAAGTTTTAAAAGGAATATCCGGAAACAGCTCCACATTTATGGTCATTGCTTCATTGATAATAAAATCCTCTTTACCGCATAGCTTTTCCTTTATAATCACAACATCTTCGCCAACACTTTTTGCAATGTCATCAACAGTGATATTTCCTTCTTCAATAGCCTTTTTTATTAATGGAAAAACGCAATTCATTATATCACCGCCCGAATTTTCGTTTATTTACTACTTAATTTTATACGATTTCGTGTTTATTGTCAATATCAAACAAAAAACTTGCCATACAATTTCTATTTTGTAATTGATTATAGACAGATAAACGGCTATAATTATGAGAAAAGGAGGTTATGCCATGAACACAACTGATTATGCACAAATTTCTTCTTCAAATATCAGGTTCCTTTTGACAAAAAATAATATGTCAATTCGCCAGCTTGCAGAAAAAATCGGAATTGCGGCCACCACCTTAAATGATTCATTAAAAAGTAAAAAAGGAGTATCCGTTGATTCACTTATTAAAATAGCCGATTATTTTAATCTTACCGTTAACGACCTTTGCAATGTTTCACTTGACCGAAAATCAGCACAGGATGAAGAGGAGTATGATATAATTTACAACAAATTCAAAAAGCTTGATTCTCATGGAAAAGAACTTGTTGCAATGATAATTGACAAAGAGCTTGAAAGACTTCGGAAGCACTAAAATATCTTTGACGACGATTAACCGAGCCGTTTTTTATTATGACGGTTCGGTTGCTTTTTTTCTGTCCTTTTATCGTACCCAAAAATATTCCCCCTCTCATTAATTCCTTTATCAAATATTTTACATATAAAAATTCACTATCTCAATATGTGCAATTTTGTGTGCAGTAAATAAGAACATATTTTTCGTGTTTTTTTGACATATTTTTTACCGCAAGTTACATTGACCTGCTATTTTGTTTGTAGTATAATAGTTATATCAAAAGTACAGACAGTAATTATATTTTATGTAATAATAAACACACCTTATTATTACTATTATTATTATAGGTACTATAGCTGATTGTGGTGATGATTATGTCGTTTTGTGAAAAATTTCAAAGAGCTGTCGGGGATACAACTATATACAGATTGAGCAAAATTACGGGTATTGAACGGACAAAACTCCAGCGTATTAAGAGCGGTCAAAAACTGCCCACCATGGAGGAACTTGAACTTATCTGTGCTTCGCTCTGTCTTTCTCCCGAAGAAAAATTTAATTTAACAAAAGAATATGAGATAGCAATTATAGGCGAAGACAGGTACAAAAGCAGAATCTGCACGGCAAATTTTATCGAAAATCTGTATAACATTTTCGAGGTTAAGCATTGCCCTATCGAACGGAGTTTTAAAATATCGCTTAATATGGAATATCCTGCTGTGATCAAAGGCGAATCCGACACCTATAACGCAATTGAAACCATAATGCGACAGGAAGCTGTTGAAAATAACACCATATATATGTACGGCGATATTTTCGAAGACAAGTCACCCATTAACAATTTATTAAAAAGTATAACCGACATAGCAGGTTTGTCGGTATGTCATATTTTCGGTCTTAAACCTTATGACGACTCCTATGATAACTACTATTCAAACATAAACATGATAAACAAAATTTATCCGATTTTTCTCAGCAAAACAGATTACCGTGCTTATTACTACTACGATAAAACAACAAACAGCTCCATTCTGCCATATTTTATTGTTACCGACAACTGCCTTGTTACGATTTCATATGACAAAAGAAGTGCTGTAATAACTCAGGATAAAAACATAATCAAACTTCACAAAGAACTCTTTGAACAAAAAATAAATAACTCCTATGCTCTGATTGCCGATATCAACACGCTTATGGGATACAGCAGTATTTATGTTGAGCATTTGCGGCACTACGACATTGCAAACACAAATTTGATTACCATTGAATACGAACCATGCGTAACGCCATATATAGGTGATGAATTAATTGAAATGTGCATGAGAAAGGACATTCCAAACTTTCCCGTCATATTTGACCGTGCAAAAAGCTGTCTTTCGCAATACCGCAACTTTATGTTAAAAACTTCAATTTTTACCGAACGAGGGCTTGACAATTTTCTTATGACGGCAGAATAACCGAGATACCCGAAATTGCCTACAATCCTATTCCGCCCAAATATCGAATAAAAATCTTGAATGAACTTTGCAAATCCGCAATAAATTTAAAGCAAAGCAGTCTGCATCTTATTCGTGAAGACAAACTCCATTTACCGAAGAATCTTCGTTATTGCGGAACCGGTCAGATTAACGACTTTTTCCTTCTTCTGTCCGATGAAAAAAACAGCCACTCTGTTTTTAAACTTAATGAATGTGGATTTGCAAAACCCTTTTATGATTTTGCAACGAGCCTTGTTGATTCCGAAATTGTTTATTCAAACGAAGAAACAATAAAGATAATACAGAATAAGATTTCAGAATTTTCACAATCGCTTTAATCTGACAAATAAAAAAACCGTGTGTACTTTTTTGTACACACGGTTTTGTGTTATAGTCGGTATATTTACTTGAGCATTTTAAGGATTTCGTCCTTTTCACGATAGCCTACTGCCCTATTGACAAGCTGACCGTTTTTGAACACCATAAGAGTCGGGATACTCGACACATTATACTGCATTGTAAGGTCGGGTTCTTCGTCAACATTAACCTTGCCGACAAGAATTTTGCCGTCATATTCGTCAGCGATTTCTTTCACAATCGGGGCAATCATCTTGCACGGACCGCACCATGTTGCCCAAAAGTCTACAAGCACGGGGATATCCGACTGCAAAACCTCCTGCTCAAAAGTTTCTTTGTAAAGCTCTATTTCCATAACAATCCTCCTGTTCGGTTATTTTAATCTTTAGATTTGTAGTAAAGCATACAATGACAAAAGCCTTCAAAATCGGGATCGGCAATCTGCTCTTTGAATTCCTTGCACATACACTTGTATTCCTCTGTACGCTGAATTCTGCACGGGCAGTAACCGCCTGTCCTCTTCAAGCCCTCTTTAACTGTCTTTACTGTTTCTTTGTCGGGATTAAGTGTTATTTTCATCTGCTCACCCCACAATTTTTACGGTGTTTGCCGTTAATCTCTTCCCTTGACTATACTATATATCGCAACCTTAAAATTGTCAAGCATGCGAGTGCCTCACTCTCAATTCGTGTAGATAGTTTGAAACAGTCAATACTGCTACTCCCGAGATTTGCTTTGTGCTAATATTACCCTATGCATACGAGTGCCTCGCACCCTGTTCGTGTAGACAGTCTGATATAGTAAAAACTATAAGTCCCGAGATTTGCTTTGTGCTAATCGCTCTCTATTCGTGAAGATAGTTTCTGTAATGCAAAACATATTATGCCCGAGCGTAACATTGCCACCTTCTGCACCATTCAATGTAGCGGCGAACAGTGTTCGCCAATCGTTTTGGTTGCAAAACCAAAAACGAACAAACACACAATCTATTTTTTTCAAAAAAATTATAATGTCAAATTGAAATTAGCTTTTATTCAATTCGTGCTTGCACACGAATTGATTGGCGAACGATGTTCGCCGCTACGGTATAACGGTAAATTTCCGACATTTATATAATTTAATTCACCATAAAATTTGTACCGTTACTTGCAAGTGTTCATCTGATCACCTACTGAATTGTGAAAACAGTAACTAAAATCATCTTTATTATTTGCCGTATAAAGAAAAACTCTGTTAAATTTTTCAAAAAATGCATTAAAATATACATTTTTTCGCCTTTTGAGCTTATAAGCGGAGGCGATTTTATGACTAACTTTTTTATGGTTCCAAACGAGGTGTTTGACCTCAACCTAAAACCGCAACAGTTCGCTGTTTTATGCTACATACTCAAATGCTGTGACGAATCGAACACCTGTTATCCGTCCATACACACCATTGCAGAGGCCTGTGCAATCTCCGACAACACCGTTAGGGAAAGCATAAAATTCCTTTGCAAAAGAAAAATCATTACCAAATCGGGCGGTTTCACGGTCGGCAAATACGGCAAGATTCAGTCATCGTCCTATCTGTTCTCAATCAACCCGAATTTTTATGACGAAGGTTTCGGCAGGGACAACCTTGTCGAATATTACAAATACGAAAACTCTGCCACCTCATAATCTGCAACGACACACTCTGCGAATATCACTTCATACCCCATGTAAAATACTGCACCCCCCTACTTCAAATATTACACCCATGGGGTTCAGAATTTGCACCTCCCCCCTTCAAAATTTGAACCCGTCCCCTTCAGAATTTGAAGCCTAATAATACCCATAGAAAAAGACTAAGAGAAGAATACCCAAGGAACAATACCAAATGAATAACTGCGATGAGTGGAATCGAGAGCGAATACTGACGAATTGCATCCTTGTAATCGCAGAAATTTGTGTTATACTTAAGTTGAAAATAATTTGATGAGGTGATAGCATGGTAATAAGAGAGGTTCAGGACAGAGATTTCGTTCAGCTTGCGGAAATGAGATGGACCCATGCTGTTGAGGACGACGAAACTTACGGTGAACACAACACCGACGGTGTAACAAAATCGGTATTTATCGAGGAGTTCGTTGCCTTTTTATACACAAACAAGGAATATAAAATCTTCGTTGCGGAAGATGAGAATGCGAAAATTCTTTCGGCAATGTTTGTATATCTTATTCCGACAATTCCCACCCCGAATGCAAAGCGTGAATTTATTGCGTATCTCACAAAGGTGTTCACGCTTGAAGAATATCGTGGCAAGGGCATCGGCACTCGACTGCTCGATTATGTAAAGAACTACCTTTCGTCAATCAACTGCGAACTTGTCTTTGCATGGCCAAGCGAAAATTCAGCAGAATGGTATAAATCACATGGATTTTCCGACACCAACGAAATTTTTGAGTGCAGATTATAACAATAAAAAACATAAGAGAACAATCGGGTAACAGATTTACTGAATGTAAACTTCTGCTACCCGATTGTTATTCTATACCGAGAATATTATGGAAATATTTAAGCGTGGAATATTTGTATTTTCGTTCAAAAGGTTTTTTGTCAAGCATTTTTATGCTGACATAACACTTCGGATACACTTTTATTATAAGCACATTTTTTAAAATATTACGAACAAATAAAATAACAAAAAAACGGCACCCCGATTTTACTCGGAGTGCCGTAATTAATTTTGATTACAGAATCAGAATCGTGTTGAGTGTGGAATATTCCGCATTATTTAGCGTAAGCAGAATCTCCGCCGATCTGACCGTCGATACCTGTAAATCCGCTTGCGCAGCATACATAAACTCTCATGTTAGCCTTAGCAAGTTCCGGAACTGTAAGTGTACCGTCAGTAACATACTTAACATCACCTGTAACAGCGTCAACATACTTGCCGTTAGGAATGTTCTTGAATGTTGCACCTGAAGAAATTGAAACGAGTGCAAGGCTGTCTGTGTTGTCGTCAGTATAACGGCGAACATAAGACATATCGCCACCTGTTACATATGTGCTTGATGCTGTGTACTGTCCCTTCTGGAGAGCGGGGATAGCACGACGAATAGCATTAACCTTTGAAAGGTGCTTACTGAGCGGGCTTGCAAGAGTGTCAGCAACAGTGCCTGATGCTGTGTACTCACTGAAGTCAGTAGCGTTTACAGTACCCTCAAGATAATCACCGAAGTATGCACGACCTGAGTTTTCAAGAGAAATAAGTGTACCCTTATCAATAAGCTCACCCTTCTTGAACTCAACTTCTGAACCATAGTATACGCAAGGAATACCACGGAATGTGAACATAAGATCCATATTCTCTGCCCATGTCTGTGTACCGCCTGTGAAACGAGTTGTTTCATCCGGCTGTTCAGGAGCATAGTCGTGTGAATCAACATACATTACGCTGTATGTTGCATCATTGTAATACTGGTCGTTGTTAACAGCGAAGTTATAAGCGTTCTTAGCGCTACCGAACATTCTGTGCATCTGGAAGTCAATTGCATCCATGCCTGATGCCATAGAACGGTCGGAACCGTGATATGTAATACCGTCAAGGAAAGCGTTGTCGCTCTTTGGCTGTGTAGAATCCATATCACCGTTGTAATTATCTTCTTCAAGATAATGCTGAAGAACGAGGTTCATGTTGTCGTTGATGTCTGAAGCTGATGTGCCCCAGTTCCAGCTGTCTGCCCACTTAGAGTTAGACTCTTTCCATGTGTAGTAAGGAGTTGACTCCTCGGCATGGCCACGATACCAAACTGATGTGTATCTTGTGCAGATTTCGCCAAACATATAGAAGTTAGGCTTGCCTGCTGCCTTAGCAGCGTCCATAAGCTGATCATTGAACATAATGTTGAGAGATACTCTCGGAATGTGACGAACAGTATCAACACGGAAGCCGTCAACGCCCATATCCATATACTTTGAATATGAATCTACAACATATTCTGCAACTGCAGGGTTCTCTGTGTTAAGGTCAACGCAGTCACCTGCAATCTGGCTGAACTTTGTTGTCCAGTCATCATAGTTAGGACTCTGGAAATAGCCTGTATGATAGTAGTTGTTCGGGTTGTAAGTATCACTCTGTGAAATCTTATTCATAGAGAAGTCCTGAGCTGCAGGCTGAGGTCCTGTTGAGTTACCGTTGTCGCCTGAGTAAGTAACATTCTTCATAAGATTAAGTCTCTGCTGATACTGAACACCCGGCTTCTGAGCCCAGTATTCCTCAGGTGACTTAAGGCCGTATGTATCAAGAAGATACTGTGTAGGAATCAATGACTCCTGAAGGTTGCCAAGGTCTTTAGTTGTATCCTTTGTGAAAAGATCACAGAAGTGTGCTTCACCAAAGTTACCTGTGTGCTGAAGAACTACGTCCTGAATAATCTTCATGCCCTTCTGGTGAGCATCGTGAATAAGATCTTCGTATGTGTAGTCTGAGCTTTCATAACGAGCATCAACTGTTGACAAATCCATAGCATGATAGCCGTGGTAGTCATAGCCTGATCCGTTTGTAACAACAGGTGTTACCCAGATTGCGCTGAAGCCGAGAGCCTTGATGTAGTCGAGCTTTTCGCCAAGACCCTTGAAGTCACCACGCCATGCAGGGTCGTCATCACCGTTGCCGGCTGTGCCGTCATCCCAGCAGTGAACATCGTTGCCTGTATCGCCGTCATAGAAACGGGTTGTCATAACGAAGTAAATTGTTTCTTCACGCATATCAACGCTGCCAACCGGATCCGGCTCGTCAGGGTTGTATTTTGACCATTTACCGTTTTCACAGTACCAGTCTGCGCTTGCAGCAGATTCAAGTTTTTTCTCCGAAGAATACTGCTTGCCGTCAGCGTCTGTAACAATGGCATTTACCTTTGTAACATCTGCTACATGGTAGTTATACCACTTGTCACCCTTTGTCATTTTCTCACCGGGGTAAGACTTTGACATGGCGCTGTTTGTGGGGAGCGAGTTCCACAAATATACATATGGCTGTGTACCGTCACTCATTCTTACATGAATTGTGATGCCTGTTTCTGTTGTATCCGCAGATACAGCGTCAGAGTCGGAACTCTGAGCTGCATTTACAGAAATTACTCCTGCGGTTACAACCATCATCACAGCAAGAACAAGTGCGCACAGCTTCTTTATTCTTGTCATAGGTATATCTCCAATCTTTCTTTTACTTAATGTTTGGATTATTCAAGGTTTACAACGATTTTCTGAATGATTGTTGCATCCTTAACACTGATTGCACCGTCACCGTCAAGGTCGCAAATTTTGAGGTCAAGTGTTTCGAGAGCCGGAACATCCGGAAGTCCTACAATTGACTTCTGAAGATATGTTGTGTCCACAACAGTTACATCTCCGTCACCGTCAACATCGCCACGGAGTCTTTCGGGAGCTGTTGTAGGCTGAACTGTTGTTGGCTGAGGAGTTGTAGGTTTAACAGTTGTTGGCTGTGGAGTTGTAGGCTTAACAGTTGTAGGCTGAACTGTTGTTGGCTGAGGAGCAGTTGTAGGAACAACAACTGTTGTAGGCTCAGTAACATCGTCTGCAGCTGTGTAAGCATAAGTCTTGTTTATTGTGCTGTTGTCAGAACTCTGTACATAAACATTAACCTTGTATTCACCCTTCATTGTAGGAACGAATGTGTAAATGTTGTTGAGTGTGTAGTAAGGTGTGTTCTGAGCACCGTTAGGATCAGTTACAACATACTTGTAGAAAAGAAGGTTAGTACCTGTCTTACCGCCGCCTGCCTTAACTGTTACAGTAGCAGTTGAGTTAACCTTGATAAGGTTAAGGTTTGCAGGAGTAACGCTCTTGATGATTGGCTTAACAAGTGCTGAGTCGTCCTTAACTTCAAGAGTCATTGTACGGTTGTTTGTGTTACCGTCTGTGTCCTTAAAGTCAAATGTAATTGTGTATTCACCTGCAACTGTAGGAGTCCATGTTACTGACTTAGCAGAAGAGAAGTCGGAAAGTGTTGATGTTCCGCCCTGTGCGTTAGTAACAGAGAACTTGTAGCTTACTGCTGCGCCGCTCTTATTGGCAGCAGTTGCAGAAAGCTGTACATCTGTACCTGTGTAGATGTTTGATGCAGGATCAGCAGTAAATTCCTTAACCTGGAGAGGGCTTGTATCGTAAACAGACCATTGATTAGTCTTGTTGTTGTATATATAGCCGTCCTTTGCAGTAAGGTCTGATGTCTGTGACTGACCGCTGTTGCTGAAGATGCATTTTGCATATGACTTTGATGCGGTGTACTGATAGATGTTGCCGCCGATGCTTGTCATCTTTACGCCCGGCCATGAGCCGTTGCTGTCAGTACTGCCGTTCCACATATAAACTACCGGTGTTGCCCAACCTGCCTCGTTGTTGAGGTAAACAGTTGTGCCTTCACCGCTGGGAGTTGTTGCTGTTGTAGCAGTTGTTGCTGTTGTTGCGCTTGTAGGTGTCTGAACAGTTGGACCCTGTGAAGGAGCACCTGCATAATCCGACCATGTACCCTTTGAAAGGTCATAGATTTTGCCGTGACCCGGGTATGTAAGGTCTTTTGTCTGATTTGAGCCGTCGTTGAAGATTACCTTTGTATAATCCTTGTCAAGAGTGTAGGAATATACGCCGTCTTCAACCTTTGTCATTGCCTTGCCCGGCCAAGATGCGTTGTTGCCGAGGCCGTCAGTCCACATATAGCAGTTAACATTTGACCAGCCGTTGTTTACCTTAACGTAAACAGTATCGCCTGTTGCAGCAGAAGCACTGACTACACCGACGAATACGGTTGAAACCGCCAGCATAAGGCAAAGCACAAGGCACATGATTTTGTGTTGTCTTTTTACCATTTTGATTTCCTCCAGAATTATTTTTTTGTTGCACGTGTGAAGCTACTCAACACTACTCCACAATTACTCTTTAATTCTACATTATTGAACCGCTAATAATTTTCCTTTAAAGAATAATAAAATTTCTTGCGTCACAAATTATTCACATTCAAATTGTGCATAATAGACAATGAAACAATAATTAGCAAAAAAACAGGATAATAAAAGCAAATAGTCAGATGTTCGGTTAGCAACATCTGACTTTATTTGCAGTTTCATGTCAAAAAATTTTTATTTGATTACTTCTTTTTGATTTTGTCCCAATAGCTTTGAACGCCTGCTCGTTTTTATTCCTGCCGTATTCGTAATACTTCTTGTCCTTTAGGGCATCGGGCAGATATTGTTGCTCAACATAATGGTTCGGAAAATCGTGGGGATAAAGATAGAACTGTCCCTTGTTTGGATTGTCATCTCCGTCACAGTGCCTGTTCTGCAATTGTCTGGGTACAGGACCTGAGTTACCTGTTCTTATGTCAGCCAAAGCTCTGTTTATACCCATATATGCCGAGTTGGATTTTGGGGCATTGCACACCATAACCACGGCATCGGCAAGCGGAATTCTCGCCTCGGGAAGTCCGACAGCCTGCGCCATATCAACGCATGACTTTACAATCGGCAAAAGCTGTGGATACGCAAGTCCCACATCCTCACTCGCACACACCATAAGTCTGCGACACGCACTCGGCAGATCGCCTGCCTCAAGCAGTCTTGCAAGATAGTGAAGTGCGGCATCGGGATCGCTTCCACGCATACTTTTCTGATAAGCCGAAATAATATCGTAATGCTCATCGCCCTCACGGTCATATCTGACCGCACTTTTCTGCACAAGCTGTTCAACGGTTTCAAGTCTTACAACCTTTTTTCCGTCAATTTCATCTGTTGCAATCACGGAAAGCTCAACGGCATTCATAGCCTTGCGAACATCTCCTCCGCAACCCGATGCTATTTTCTTTGCACATTCTTCCGGCATTTCAATATCCGTACCGCTCTCCTCGGCAAGAAAATCACTTGCACGGTAAACCGCCTTTTCAACCTCATCCGGCTCAACCGGCTTAAATTCAAAAACAGTCGAACGGCTCAGAATTGCGTTATATACATAAAAATACGGATTTTCGGTTGTTGACGCAATCAGCGTGATACTGCCGTTTTCAATGTATTCGAGCAAAGTCTGCTGTTGCTTTTTATTAAAATACTGAATTTCGTCAAGATAGAGCAGAATTCCGTTAAGCCCCGAAAAAGTGTTAAGCTGTGCAACAATCTCCTTTATGTCGCAGTTGAAGCCGTTGTGCCGTTAAGCTTTTTGAGGGTACGGTTTGTCTTTTTGGCAATATATGTGGCAAGCGTAGTTTTTCCAACCCCCGAAGGACCGTAGAAAATAAGATTCGGAATATCTCCGCTTTCAATAATTTTACGCAAAGGTCTGTCGGGTGCAATAAGATGCTTTTGTCCCACAATGTCATCAATTGTCTTTGGACGAATCCTGTCCGCAAGCGGTTTGTTCATAATTTTTCTCCCATGACTTCAAGTTGCGTATTTTATGTCAAGCCTCGTTGTTCTCGGCTCTTCTAATATAGTACATTTGTTCGGGTGATTTGTCAAGCAAAAGTTACAGTCCGCACGGCGAGCCGACTTTTTATGTTCGTGCAGATAGTTTGTAATGTCAAAAAAACATATTATGCCCGAGCGTAGTATTGTAATTGTTCCCACAATCCAGTAGGGGCGTTCATTGGACGCCCGCAAGTAAAGACACAAACATTGTGATAGAAATAAACTGTATAAATATCACAAAGTTACCGCTATTTTGTAGGAGCTAACCATGTTCGCCCGTTCGTGTCCAACGCACACGATTGCACGCATTGCGTGCAAAATTGAATACACAATTTTCATCACATCAAAAATATATGTATAAACATAAACATTCATCAAGGCGGGCGGCCGATGACCGCCCCTACTGATTTGTGACATTTATAAAATTTGTTTTAACATATAATTTGTACCATTACTTGCAGGCATACACGGTTCGCCCATACATTTAAACGCAACTTCTATATATACAAAAACAGTCGGGTGACAATGATTTGCATTTTGCAAACTGTCTGCCCGACCGCAATTTTCAATTTTCAATTTTCAACTTTCAATTAAAAAAACTTCCGCTCGGACATCTACGCTCTCGCCTTGAAACGACTGTATTCACGAACCGAGAACGGTGGCTCGCCGTCCATTTTCAATTTTAATTAATTCCCACAACTATTTTCTGAATTTTCGTGGCATCGGCAACCGTGATATCTCCGTCACCGTCACAATCGGCATTGCAAAGCTGTGTGTTGTCAAGCTGTTCAAGCTTTACTATATACTTCTGAACAATGGTTGCGTCCTTAACGGTAATATCTCCGTCAAGGTCAACATCGCCGTTCAAAATCTTATCATTTTTGAGTGCCACAGCTTTGATAACAAATGTACCGCCGAGCGTATCATCTCTCTCGGTTTTGTACCAGTCGAGCAGTTCACATGTTGTGCCGTCATATTTAATGTAGCTGTTACCGTAAGATGAATCATTGAGAAAAGTCATTTTTGTTGCACTTGTAAGCCATTCGCCTACACCAAGCTGACTTGATTCCTCTGAATTTGTCTTGATTCTCACACCGACTGCACCTCTTCCGAGCGGTGCAACAAATCCGTTTGCATCAACAGACTGATAACCGCTGTATGCAACCTTGCCCGATGCAACAGACTTCCATTCGCTCTCATCATTTGAGGGAACACCGTCTCTTACGGGAATGTAGTAAATCTCATAATCCGCACCGTTGCTTTTTGTTTCAAAAAGCACCTTATCAAGTGTACGGCTGTTTTCGCCAAAATCAAAGCAATTGATGAATGTAATGTCGTTGCTGTCAACATAATTAAAGCTGTATGTAGCGCCGTAGCGTTCATCCTGCAACAATGTCATATCGTCGGTAATCTCCGTCACTTCGTCAATTGTGAAATTCGGGGAATACTTTTCGCCGAAAATGTACTTATCCTCATATGAAAGCCAGAAATAACCGCCCATTGTGTTGTTGTCGCCCCAGCTGTTGCGCACAAGCCATGCTCCGTTGTTCTGCGGCAACACACCTGTTCCGTTAGAAAATCTGTACCTGCTGAGATTATCGTTCCAACCCACAATGCTGATTGTGTGACCGACATAGTCGCCGTCATATGACTGCGGCATAAAGTAGGTTGTGCCTGCATTGTTAAAGCACTTGTTTGATGTGGCATATGACGCTGTCACCGAGCCGTTGTCGATTATTGCCTGCTTGATTTCGTTTGAATCAGCGCCGTCAAGATAACGCAGTTTTGTTGTGCCGTATTTAGTCTTGTCGGCTGTCATATCATCGCCGTGAATATTTTTTGAAAAATCAATCTTACCGACATCGGCAATCTCTGCACCGCCCTGCCATGAGGTGAGATAGCGGGATAAATATTTGTAAATCCGCCGTCACGGTATTTTCTCTGCCAGCCCTTACCGTTTGTCTGGGTTGTGGAACTTGCGTTTGCGTGGTCATGTGACATCTCGGTAACGGGATAGCCAAGCTTCAAAAGCTTTGTTTCAAAGCCTTCTGTGCCTGCAACCGCCCAGCAATCGTTATACTGCTGAGCCTTGATAGGTGTTACAAAGCCGAGTTTTTTTGAGCTGAAATTACTCGGAAGTCCGTTTTCGTCAACAAGCGAATAGCCGATTGCGGAATATGCAGACGGAAAAGACGAATCCGAAGATTGTGCATTCTTTGTGACCGACTCAAATCCGTCATCAATTTCAGCCGCATTTACGCTTGCAATGCCGACCGAAACCATACACACCGCAGAAACCACTGCGGTAAATTTTTCAACAAATTTTTTGTTCATAAAATCACCTGTATATAATGTAAAGTTGTGTGTTTGTTTTAGAATTATAATCTGTCTCTTTTTCTTCATAATAAAGAATTTAAATCTGAGCAGTTTTCGCTTCGCTTTATAACAAAGAATTTAAATCTGAACAAATTCCGCTTTGCTTGCAAGGAGCGGAAATTGTGATAGAAATAATCTATGATTGAATTATAACAAAACAAAATAGTCTTGTAAATAGAATACATAATATAAAATTGCACAATAATAACAATATACAAACAAATTTGCGAAACGGGGGATTATTTTGCAGTTCAGAACCGACCTTGCAATTGAGGCAAGAGAAATTGCAGGAGAAAACACAGGCGGTATTGAATTCAAAAAATACAGTGAAAACGGTCTTGAAATTTCACGGCTGATTGTAAAGAACCAAAAGGCAAGACAGGCACTCGGCAAGGAAATCGGCACATACATTACAATTGAGTTGCCGTCACTCACCGACAATTTTACCGAAACCGACAAACGGCTTGAAACCGTCGGCAATGAAATCAAACGGCTGTTGCCCGTAAACGGACTTGTGCTTGTTGCAGGACTCGGCAACATGGAAATCACTCCCGACTCACTCGGACCGAAAACAAGCCGACGAGTGCTTGCCACCCGTCACATAGGCGGAGAAATTGCCCGTTCAACGGGACTTGACCGACTTCGCCCCGTTGCCGTAATGCAGACGGGAGTCACTGGACAGACGGGCATTGAAACAGGCGAATACATTCTCAGCATTGTACGGCGGATAAGACCGACAGCCGTTGTTGCAATTGACGCACTCGCCTCACGCAGAACCGAAAGGCTCGGCTGTACACTTCAGATAAGCGACACGGGAATCTCACCCGGTGCGGGGGTGGGCAATCACCGAACCAAAATCACAAAGGAAACAATCGGAGTTCCTGTTATTGCAATCGGAGTGCCGACCGTTGTTGACGCACAAACACTTGCGGTTGACATTCTCGGCAATGACTGCAACCGAAAAACGCAGAAAATGCTTATGCCGCAGGGCAGACAGCTTGTAGTCATTCCAAGAGAAATTGACCTGCTCACGGAAAGAGCCTCAAGGCTCATAGCCTTTGCACTCAACGGAGCGTTGCAAAATGAATTTGATTTGCCCGACCTCATCTCGTTAATGTAAATCCACGCATATTTACACATATTCACCTACGGCACGGCATATATTTATTGCAGAAACCGATAGCCAACATATGTACGGATTGCAGGTGATTTTGTGAAAAGTGAAGGAACATCAAAAAAGAAACTGAAAAAAGCCTTAAAAACAAGCACAGCCGTTGTACTGTTGACAACGGCTGTTTTAAGCGTTATATACAGACTGCCTCTCTGCTTTGAATCACAGAATCCTGCGGCACTTGCCGCTGCCGCTTTTACTCTCACAAACGGAGAATACAAGCTTGAAAATTCAAAGGCGGAAAAACCGACAGCTTCCGACCAAAAGCCCACAGAATCAGCCGACACAGAACCCGTAGCCGAAAAAAATCACAAGCGTGACAAAAGCACCTATTACGATTCCTACGGCAACCATGACGGCGAGAACAAATACACGGTTGAGGAACGCACCATAGGCGACACGGAACTCAGGTTGACAACTGCTTTGTCAAAAACAAAACGGGACTGTCGCTTGACTTTGACGGACTTCTTTCGGCAAAACTGCCGTTTTCAATTGACAAGGGCATAAACTCACCGCAGGTTCTAATCTACCACACCCACACAAGCGAGGCATATCTTGACGAAGATGTTGACTTTTTCTATGACAGCTTTTATTCACGCACAAACAACAACGATTTCAATGTTGTTGCAGTCGGAGATGCACTCACCGAACAGCTCAACAAGCGTGGAATAAAAACGGTTCATGACACGACAATTCATGATGAATCCTACAACGGTTCGTATGACCGTAGTGTTGACACAGTGTATAAAAATCTTGAAAAATATCCCGATATCAAGGTTGTTATCGACCTGCACCGTGACGCAATCGGAACGGACGAAAACAAGGTTAAGCCCGTGTTTACATACAACGGCAAAAAGGGTGCGCAGATTATGATTCTTGCGGGTTGCGACACAGACGGTGAACGGGGTTTTGACTGCTGGGAGGAAAATTTAAACTTTGCCCTGAAAATTCAGGACAAAGCCGAAACACTCTATCCCAATATGACCAGACCGCTGAATTTTGACTACTTTGCATACAATGAATATGTATGCAACGGTTCGCTGTTAATAGAAGTCGGCACAGAATCAAATTCCATTGACGAGGCAACCTACTCAGGCAGTCTGTTAGGCAACGCAATTGCCGATGTGCTTTTAAATTGACGGCAAGCCGTCTTTCCCAGTTCGTGAAGACAGTTCGTAAATATCAAAAACATATTATGCCCGAGCGTAGTATTGTAATTATTCGCACAATTCCACATATAAAAACAGTCGGGAAGACATTGTTTTGCATTTTGCAAACTGTCTTCCCGATCTTTATTATAATCTTTTCAATTTACTTACGATTTTTTCCACGCAGACGGGGCGAACAGCAACATCAACGGGAACAATTCGAGTCTGCCTGCTAACATATCGAAAATCAAAATAATTTTTGACAAAATACTGAATTCAGAATAGTTGCCGACAGGGCCAACCATTCCAAGACCCGGACCTGTGTTGTTGATATTTGCGGCAACAGCCGTAAAATTCGTCACAAAATCCGTCTGATCAAGCGAAAGCACAAGCCAGCTTAACGCAAAGATTCCGATGTACAGCACAAGGAAAATTGAAGTTGACCTCATAACGTTGTGGTCAATCGTCTTGCCGTCCATTTTAACGGTCTTAACATTTCTCGGATGAATGAGGAGTGAAAACTCCTTTCGTGTTTCCTTAAAGAGCAAAATAACTCTTGAAACCTTAAAACCGCCGCCTGTACTGCCTGCCATTGCACCGATAAATGTGATAATCATAATCACAGTTTTTGAAAATTCAGGCCAGTTATTGACATCCGTCAAACCAAAACCTGTTGTCGTGATAATTGACGAAACATAGAAAAAGCTTTGGTGAACCGCATCATATGCACTCGGATAAAGTGACCTGATGTTAAACGCAATCAAGGCTGTTGACAGCACGATAATTCCGAAATAAACCCACAGCTCCTGAATGCGGAAAGCCTGCTTAAACTTCTTCGCAAGAATGAGGATATACACGGAAAAGTTAATTCCGAACAGCATCATAAATACAGCAATAACGGTTTGCAGATAATTGCTGTATGAAGCGATACCTGCGTTGGTAACACCGAAACCGCCCGTACCTGCCGTTGCAAAGCTTATGTTAAGTGCGTCAAAAACAGGCATTTTGCCTACAATCAGAAATATAAATTCAAGTGCAGTCAAGCCGAAATAAATTCCGTAGAGCATCATTGCGTAATTTCTCATTTTCGGAACAGCCTTGCCCACAATCGGACCGGGGCTCTCGGCTTTCATAAGGAAAATATTCTGCTGACCGCCGAGCTTCGGGATAATCGCAAGCAAGAACACGATTACGCCCATACCGCCCAACCAATGGAGAAAGCTTCGCCACATAAGCATTCCGTGGCTCAATGCCTCAACATCGGTAAGTATAGTTGAACCTGTTGTTGTAAAGCCCGACACGGTTTCGTAAAAAGCGTCAATAAAACTCGGAATCTCACCGCTCAGCCAGAACGGAAAACATCCTACAAAAGACATAAGAATCCAGCTTAACGCAGTAGCCGCAAAGCCTGCCTTCTGATAAAGCACGGGATTTTTCGGCTTTTTTACTTTTACGGCAAGCAAGCCCAAAAGTGCCGACAAAGCACCTACTCCGAGAAAATAAAATCCCTCGTGTTCGCCGTATATAAATGAAGTAACGGTTGCAATTTGCATAGCCGCACCCTCGACAATAAGAACCCAGCCGAGGATGTACACAATTAATCGTTTATTCATTATGCTCCCCTCAACGCTTTACAATATCTTCAAGCTTGCTAAGACCTTTTTGCATGGTAAGCACAATTACCGTGTCCTCAGGTTTAATCACATCCGTACCTTGCGGAAGAATAATTTTTCCGCCTCTGTTAATGCAGATAATCTGAAGATTAGCCTTCAGATTAAGGCTCATAATCGGAACATTCGTAACCCTTGATTCCGCATTAACCTTGAATTCAAGAGCCTCAACCTTGTCGTCGTTAAGGCGGTAAAGCGATTCAACATTGCTGTCGCCCGTATTCTGCATTGCTCTGATATATCTTGCAATATATTCGCCTGTAAGGCTCTTTGGATGAATAATACATTCAAAATTCTGATCATGCAAAAGCGGATCAAATGACGCATTATTTACCTTAGTAATCAATTTTGCCTTTGTAATGCCCTTTAGGTACATCGTTATGATAATATTTTCTTCGTCATAATCCATAAGAGCGGCAATGCCGTCAGCGTGTTCAACACCCTCCGAAAGCAACAGCGACTGATCCATGCAATCGCCCTGAATTATAACAGCCCCGGGTATAGCCTCCGAAAGAAAGTTGCAGCGTTCGGGATTTTTCTCGATAATTTTGACATTCGCACCGGATTTAATAAGCGTCTTTGCAAGGTAGAACGAAACCTTGCCGCCGCCGAGAAGGATAACATCCTTACTTCTGCCGATTGCAATACTGATACGCTTAAAGAATTTTGCGGCAATTTCGGGCTTTGCAACAACAGAAATTCTGTCACCGCCGTTAATAACAAAATCACCGTTAGGATGAACATCTCATCCCCTCTCTCAACCGTACAGATTCTCACCTTACCTCTGAGGTTGTCAACTCTGCTCAAAGCAGTTCCGACAATTGACGAATTCTGCGGTACAGTTACCTTGATAAGCTCAACAACGCCCTTTGAGAACGAATCAATTTCAAGCGCACCCGAAAATCTTAACAGACGACTGATTTCATTAGCGGCGGTCTGTTCGGGATTGATTGCCATAGAAAGACCGAGATGCTCTTTGATTCTGTAAAGGTCGTTTGTGTATTCGGGATTACGCACTCTTGCAATTGTGTGGGTAACGCCTGCCGCCTTAGCCATAAGACACGAATACAGATTGATTTCATCCCTTGCGGTTGCGGCAATAAGCAAATCGGCATACTCTGCGCCTGCCTCAATAAGCACATCATATGTCGCACCGTTTCCCTCTATGCCGAGAACATCAAGCGAATTTGCAAGTTTATCGACTGCACCGTGGTTAATATCGACTACGGATATTTCATGCCCCTCCAAATTAAGCTCCGACGCTATCGAAGAGCCAACCTTTCCGCATCCAACAATTATAATCCTCATAAATTTTCCTCTTAACCAATATTTAAAAACAAGGTGCGGACCACTGAAAAAATTCACCCGTCCGCATATCAAAGTCATAATACACCTATTTTATACTAAAATCAATACCAAAATAGAAAGAATCCGACTATATACAAATTTTATTTATTGTGCAAAACAGAAGAGCCGAGGTTCTGTATAATCCACAACCCGTTTTTTGGGATATTATCCGCCTGCATTGATATGAATTTATGTTTGCAAAAAATCATTTGATATTATCAATGTTATGTATTCATTTATAGGGGCGAACCTCGTTCGCCCGCAAGTAATCGTACAAATTGTATGTTAATACAAATTTTAGAAATGTCACAAACCCGTAGGGGCGGATATCATCCGCCCGCTTGATGAATATTTATGTTTATATAATATGTTTTGATATAACATAAACTGTGTATTCAATTTTGCACGCAATGCGTGCAATCGTGTGCGTTGCACACGAACGGGAAAACACGGTTCTCCCCTACAAAATAGCAGTAACTTTGTAATATTTATATAGTTTATTTCTATCACAATGTTTGTGTCTTTACTTGCGGGCGGATAATATCCGCCCCTACAAATTAACAACACCTTCCATATATAAAAAACAGTCGGGAAGACAAATGCTTGCATTTTGCAAACTGTCTTCGACCTTAATTTTACATTTTCAATTTTCCATTTTCAATTCAGAACAAAAATTACTTATTTTTATTCTGAATGTATTCGTCAATAGCGGCTGCGGCTGTTTTGCCTGCGCCCATTGCGAGGATAACCGTTGCGGCGCCTGTTACAGCGTCACCGCCTGCATATACGCTCACGGGATGTAAGACCGTTTTCGTCAGCGATGATACCGCCCCACTTCTGAGTGTCAAGTCCCTTTGTTGTAGCCTTGATAAGCGGGTTAGGTGATGTACCGATTGAAATAACAACAGCGTCAACATCAAGAACGAACTCACTGCCGGGGATTTCAACAGGTCTTCTTCTGCCGCTTGCGTCAGGCTCACCGAGTTCCATTTTAATGCACTTCATACCCGTTACGAACTCATCTTCGTTGCCGAGAATTTCAACAGGGTTATTGAGTAGCTTGAAGATAATTCCCTCTTCCTTTGCATGCTCAACTTCTTCCTTACGGGCAGGAAGCTCTTCTTCGCTTCTTCTGTAAACAATATAAACCTCTTCTGCGCCAAGACGCTTTGCACAACGAGCGGCATCCATTGCAACATTACCGCCGCCGACAACTGCAACCTTCTTTGCGTGCATAATCGGAGTTGTGCTGTCATCCTTATAAGCCTTCATAAGGTTTGTTCTTGTGAGGAACTCATTTGCCGAGTAAACACCGCAAAGGTTCTCACCGGGGATATTCATAAATCTCGGAAGACCTGCGCCCGAACCGATAAATACTGACTCAAAGCCGTAATCGTCCATAAGCTCGTCAATTGAGAGAACTCTGCCGATAACCATATTTGTTTCAACCTTAACGCCGAGCTCTTTGAGTGTGTCAACTTCCTTCTGAACGATTGACTTTGGAAGTCTGAACTCAGGGATACCGTAAACGAGAACACCGCCTGCAAGGTGGAGAGCCTCAAATACTGTTACATCGTAACCCTTCTTTGCAAGGTCGCCTGCACAGGTAAGACCTGCAGGACCTGAACCGACGATAGCAACCTTGTGACCGTTCGACTCAGGCTTATTTACCTTAACATCTGTCTGAGCGTTGTGCCAGTCGGCAACAAATCTCTCAAGTCTGCCGATTCCGACAGGCTCAGTCTTGATGCCTCTTACGCACTTTGACTCACACTGTGACTCTTGCGGACAAACACGGCCGCAAACAGCAGGAAGTGAGCTTGACTGCGAAATTACATCATAAGCACCTGCAAAGTTGCCCTGAGCAACCTCTTTGATAAAATCAGGGATTGCGATATGTACCGGACAACCGTTTACGCAAGGTCTGTGCTTACAGTTAAGGCAACGCTGTGCCTCCTCAATTGCAACTTCTTCCGTGTAGCCTGTTGCTACCTCAAGAAAGTTTTTATTTCTTACATTAGGATCCTGTGATGGCATAGGAGCCTTTTTGGGTGACATATTTGGCATGATTACTCAACCTCCTTCTTGAACAGATTACATGTTTCTTCGTATGCATGACGCTCAAACGGCTTGTACATTGCGCCACGCTTCATAGCCTCGTCAAAATCAACCTTAAAGCCGTCAAAGTCGGGGCCGTCAACACAGGCAAACTTTGTCTGTCCGTCAACTGTAAGACGACAGCCGCCGCACATACCTGTGCCGTCAATCATAATCGGGTTCATGGAAACTGTTGTGGGAATATTGTAAGGCTTTGTTGTTTTAACAACAAACTTCATCATGATAAGCGGACCGATTGTAATAACGAGGTCATAGTCCTCGCCAGCCTTAATCATCTCTTCGAGAGGAGCTGTAACAACGCCCTTTTGACCGTATGAACCGTCATCTGTCATAAGAATAAACTTGTCTGAGCAAGCCTTGAATTCATCTTCAAGAATAACAAGATCCTTGTTTCTGAAGCCGACAATTGAGTGAACCTCACAGCCGATTTCGTGGAGCTTTTCGGCAACAGGAAGTGCAATTGCACAGCCAACGCCGCCGCCTACAACGCAAACCTTTTTAAGACCGTCTGTATGTGTGGGAACACCGAGAGGTCCTACAAAATCGTGAATATAATCGCCTTCGTTAAGGTGATTGAGCTTTTCTGTTGTTGCACCGACAATCTGGAAGATAATACGAACTGTGCCGGCCTCTCTGTCATAGCCTGCAACCGTAAGCGGAATACGCTCACCGTTCTCGTCAACACGGAGAATGATGAACTGTCCCGGCTCTGCCTTTTTGGCAATAAGCGGAGCGTCAATTTCCATAAGTGTAACGGTTGGATTCAGAGATTTTTTCTTAACTATCTTGTACATTTTTCTCTTTTCCTTTCGCAATTGAATTCACATCAGTAGCGGCGAACAGTGTTCGCCAATCATTTCAAGTGCAAACTTGAAATGACTGAAATAACAATATGAAAAGTCTGAATTATCAGACCTTTCCGTCCGAGCATTGTCGGACATTTTCCTATAAAATAAAAATCGGAATATGCCTAATGTATTCCGAACACCTTGTCGAATTAATTTTAGCACAATTATATCTGCGTTTCAAGTGAATTTTGATGATTTTTACATATAATCCTTGCCATTTCACCAAACAAGCAGCCGATTCTGCCGTTATTTTTTTCACAACCCCACAAAAAGCACAATTCAATCAATTTTTTGAACCTAAGAATAATTTTTGCACATATGAAAATCCTAAAAAAAGAATACAAATGAAAGGGACGGTCATATGTCGGGAAACAAAAGAAAGGTCGTACTTGTGGGAACGGGAATGGTCGGAATGAGCTTTGCCTATGCGGCACTCAATCAAAATGTGTGTGATGAACTCATTATGATTGACCTCAACGAAAAGCGTGCCGAGGGCGAGGCAATGGATTTGAACCATGGGCTTGCATTTTCGCATTCAAGCATGAAAATCCGTTGTGGAGGTTACGGTGAATGTGCCGACGCCGACATTGTTGTAATCTGCGCAGGTGCAAATCAAAAGCCCACCGAAAGCAGGCTTCAACTTTTGCAGAAAAACGCAGTTGTATTTTCTTCAATTGTGCCAAAGGTTGTGCAAAGCGGTTTTGAGGGAATTTTCCTTGTTGCGACAAACCCCGTTGACATTATGACACGGGTGACCTATGAGCTTTCGGGATTCAATGCGTCAAAAATTATCGGCACGGGAACTACCCTTGACACGGCACGGCTCAGATATCTCCTCGGCGAATATTTTGAGGTTGATCCACGCAACATTCACGCATATGTAATAGGCGAACACGGAGACAGCGAATTTGTTCCGTGGAGTCAGGCACTCCTTGCAGCCAAACCGCTAAAGGATGTCATGCGTGATAACCCAAAATCGTACTATATGGAGGAGCTTGAGCAGATAAGCGATGATGTGCGTTGTGCCGCCCACAAAATCATTGAAGCAAAGGGCGCAACCTACTACGCATCGGTATGTCAATTGTTCGTATCGTCCGAGCAATTCTTCAAGATGAAACAGCGTTCTGACAGTATCGGTTCGTCTGCGTGGCGAATACGGCGGCAAGAAAGATGTGTTCATCGGCAACCCGTGCATAGTAAGCGCAAACGGTGCAAAACGCATTCTGGAACTTAAATTAACCGAACAGGAATTGCAAAAGTTAGATAACTCCTGCACAATTCTGAATGACAACTTTAAGAAATTGAAATTATAAAAACCCCGTATTGTCTGTAGGACGGATAATATCCGCCCTACGAAACAGCAACGACTTTTATATAAAAAATCGCATCAGAGCTTTTTCGGGCATCTGATGCGATTTCTATATTATACTATCTTCTCGAATTGGTAACGGCGGCTCGCGTCAACTTTCAATTTGTAATCCGTCAGAACGGCAAAAACCCTAAATCTTCAAGCAAAATCTTGAGTCCAAGCAAAATCAATACTGCACCGCCTAAAAATTCTGCTTTTGACTTATACTTTGCACCGAATACATTGCCTATTTTGATGCCGACAGCCGAAAGAATGAATGTTGTTGTGCCTATAATTGCGATTGCAGGCACGATATCAACATCAATACACGCAAACGAAACGCCTACCGCAAGTGCGTCAATACTTGTTGCAACGGCAAGGGGCAGCATTGTCTTGACCGAAAACGAATCGTCAAGCTGTTCTTCCTCACCGAAAGCTTCTCTTATCATATTTGCACCGATAAGTGCAAGCAGGATGAATGCAATCCAATGGTCAATGCTTGTGATGAGCCACTCAAACTGCTTTCCGAGAAGATAACCGATAAGCGGCATAAGCGCCTGAAATCCGCCAAACCACAATCCGACAGTAATTGCGTGTTTAGGTCTTAACTTACGCACGGAGAGCCCCTTGCAAATTGAAACCGCAAATGCATCCATAGACAAGCCGATGCCGAACAGCAGTAATTCCACAAAACTCATAATATTATCCTCCGTTATATTTTAGTCGGCGGTGAAAGGAAACAGAACACCGTTTGCCGACCGTTATTTAATCAAAATGATATTCAGCTGTTTCAATCAGTTTGAAATGGCTCTTTTTAAATTCAATAATTCCTGCTTTTTTCAGTTCACCGAGTGCTCTTGAAAGTGACGCTCTGTCAACCGCAAGATAGTTTGCAAGCTCGTCACGGGAGAACGGCAGATCAACCTCACAGCTACGCTCACGCCTGCAATAGATTTGAAGAAGGTGCATAAATTTGCCCTTGATACTTCGCTTTGAAAGACAGGCAAGGTGTTCCGAAATCTGCAAAAACACCTGTCTTTGTGACGCAAGCATATTGACGAGGATTTTCTGCTGAATCGATGCAAGCGAATCCTCGGTTATGAACATCGGTTCGGGGGGAATAAAAAGGATTTCGCAGTCCTCCCCTGCCATAATTTCAACAAGAGTATTGTAGTAGTCAAACATTGCGTAAAGCGTTCCGCTTGACTCGCCGCTGCGAATTGTTTTGAGCAGACTTTTGTTGCCGTTGTAGTCCACAGAATAAAGGTATGCAGTTCCCGAAAACACAAGTCCCGTCATATGGCTGAACTTGTTTTCAACCCTTGCCGTTTCGCCACGGTTCAGCGACAGATAGTACGGTTTTGCATATTGTATGAACATAAAAATTTCGTGATCCGTCAATCCCGAAAACAACAGCTGATCCCTCAGCTTTGGCAAATGATCACGAGTAAAAACTTCTACATATTTTCTCATTTTATATCACGGCGTGTTGCCGTCCCCCTTCGTTCAAACGGTTTGCAACGAAAAAAGCCGTAATTTGTACATCGGCACACAATTCCGTCCTCTTAATCGTCACGGAACAAACAGTTTTTCTTCTCTTCTGTTTAAGTCAATTCGTTCAAATTATTCAAATTAGATTATATCACAAAACATTGCAATTGCAACCGTTTCCCCCTCGTGACGGGAAATTAAAAAAATTTCAAAAATTTTTCTGAAAATTGCATAAAACAATGCATTTTTTCGTGTTTTTGCCTCTTTAAGTGGAGGTGTAACAATGATTATCTATGACAAACGAAAACCAAAAAATTTTGACGGTGCAAACTGCGTTGGCATCACGGGTGAAAATCTTGCCGAAACACAGGAATTTTTAATTCGGGGAATGTGCGACATTACGGTTGACTACTTCATTCATCTGCGTTTTGCCGACGGCAGTGTAAATTCGGTAATTCCCGACAGCACCGCAATTGATGAAACAGGCACAAAACTTGTGTGGAAGGTCAGAAAAAATGACATTTTCATGCACGGCTATTTTGAACTTCAGCTTGAAGGCAGAGGCGAAAACGGCTATGTTTTCCAAACTCAGATCGTCACGCTTTATGCAGACGAGAGTATTCCGATTGAGGACAAAGAGTACCTTAATCCGAATTCAGAAACGCTGAAGCTTCGTGAAGAAACGCAAAAGCTTCTTGACGAAACAAAGCTTTGTCGGACTGAAATTGACAAAACCAAAAAGTTAATTGAACAGTCCGACATTTCAAAAAAAGAGGACAACTCAAACAAGGTAAGTGATTCCTCTCAGATTACCGACTATACTCAAAATTATCCGAGTATCAAGTATCTTACCGACAACTACTGGGATAGTGCCGACAGCTACTCGTCGGATGAGGTTGACATTCTGCTTAACGCAAAAGCTGACAGCAAAACCCTTAACGAAAGATTAACCCGTATGGATATGAGCATCGGCTCAAAATACGATTCGTCAAATATCGAACTTGGTACAGCTACTCTTACTCCGTACTCTACTCAGATTGATAAAATAAAATCTGCAACTTGCCTTTATGAAAGAATTGGCGATATCGTTATTGTAAATGTCACCGTCATTATGAACGCAACATCTTTAGGCGGAACATCTACAATAGCTTTGCTCAATATGCCTTTCTCAAACAAATCGGATGTGATTGTTCATGATATCGGCATAAGCAAAAACGGCGGAATGTTCAGAGGAAGTGTAAATAAATCGGCTTGGTTGCAGTTTACTCCGCTCAATAAACAGGCTTATAATTTCGTCGCTGATGAGCAGGTAAACTTTTCTTTGATTTACAAAATATAAAAATAACGGAGGTATGAAAAATGGAACTTAAAGAAAAAATCACACTTGATATGCTCACAAAGGACAGCGTTTCGGTACTCAGACAGCAGTTTTTGACCTTTAACGGTGAAGAAATGCAGGTCGGCGGAAACATCCGCAATGCATATATGAACGATGAATCCGGCAGAGAACAGTTGAGAAAGGTTCTCTCTGACGAATACTTCAACGCCGTTATGGCAGTATGGCAGTGAATGATTCAAATTGAAAGTTGAAAATTGAAAATTGCGGTCGGCGGTGTGCCACCGCAGTCTATTCGAGAAGGCAGTCGGATAAAGAAATTACATAAGATACCCGAGTAAGGTTCTGATGCAATCTTTGTTCATATCAAAAATTTGTCAGTAGCGCCGAACCGTGTTCGCCATAAATAAACAGTAAATTTCATATTAACAAAACAGTCGGGAAGACATTGCATTTTATTTTGCAAACTGTCTTCCCGACATTAATTTTCCATTTTCAATTTTCAATTTTACATTTAATTAAACCTTTCGCTCGGGCATAATATGTTTTTTGATATTCACAAACTGTCTACACGAACATAAAAATTCGGCTCGCCGTTTACGGCTTTTCACCTGTCAAAAATTCAATACTTCTCTCAATTGAATCCTTGGAATTGCCCCAATCTTTGCCGTGGTTGCGGTAATCAAACATTGAGCAGAAATATGTTATATCTTCTTTTAGCGACAGCAGATATTTTTTTGTAAGACCTGCTGTTTCGGCATAGAACTGCGGTAAAAGCTTTGACGGCAACTTGCTCTTTTGGGTTGCAACATTCATAATAAAATCGTAGTGTTTAAAGCAGATAAACGGCTGTTCGTTGTACAGCTTATAAAACTCCTCTCCCTTTGCCCACTCAACAAAAATCGTGTCGCAAAAATGGTGCATATCCCACTCAATTCTGTCGCATACATAACACGAATCAAGTCGCTTTTTAATGACTTCAAGCTGTTTCTTATCAGGCTTGCCCTTCAGCTTTTTCGGCACATCGTTATCAATAATTTCCTGAAGATGACTTTCAAGAATAAGCGCATTCGGCAATTTTTGTCCTTTTTCAAACATCTGCGAAAAATGGCGGTGACAAAAGCCTTTTTTGTTGGTTTCAATCCTGATATTAGGCTCCATCATCGCATCGCCCGTAATGAATTTTACATACTGCTCCTCAAGCATACTCTCCATTCGGCAAAACGGACAACCGCATTTCGGCATAAATATATCGTTAATCGGAATTGTGCAGATAGTTTCTTTCACAATAATCCTCCTTTTGAGTTAATGTAGTGGTTATAACACACCGTTTTCATCATATCAAAACATATGTGTTTAAACAAAATATTTCATCAAGGCTTGCGTTCAATGAGTTCCTGTCTGAAATACAGTCGGGACTGAAATCTGTTTTACAAACAAACTATCTTCCCGACATTCATTTTCCATTTTCAATTTTAAATAAAGTATATCATAATTTTCCCGAATGTGATATACTTTATTAAGAAAATTTCGGCGGTGAAAATCATGGAATGTATTGAACTCGACAACAAAATCAAAATAACCGATGTGCATGACCTTGACCTTGCGCAGACTCTCGACTGCGGTCAGAGCTTTCGTTGGAAACCGCAGGACGACGGTTCTTTTCACGGTGTTGCCTACGGCAAAAGCGTAACCGTCAGCCTTGACAAAACGGATATGTACATTGAAAATGCAACGGCTGACGATTTCAAAAACATCTGGTACAGCTACTTTGACTTTTCGCTTGATTACGGAAAAATCCGTGAAGAAATCAGCACAATACATCCTGTTCTGAACGAGGCGGCAAAGTACGCCCCGGGCATAAGGATTTTAAGGCAAGAGCCTTTTGAGGCACTCTGCACATTCATCATTTCGCAGAACAACAATATAAAGCGAATCAAGGGGATTGTTGAGCGTTTGTGTGAGAACTTCGGCACACGGCTTGATGACGGAGAATTTGCGTTCCCGACAGCCGAAACACTTGCAAAACTTTCGCCCGATGACCTTGCACCGCTGAGGGCAGGATTTCGCAACCGTTACATTATTGATGCGGCACAAAAGGTTGCAAACGGCGAGGTGAATCTTGACAGCTGTTTCACGCTTGGCTATGAAGACGCAAGAGCGGAGCTTATGAAAATTACGGGCGTCGGCAAAAAGGTTGCCGACTGCACACTTCTTTTCGGTATGCACAGAATTGAGGCTTTTCCGATTGATGTGTGGATGAAACGGGCAATGGAAAAGCTGTTCCCGAATATGAACGGTGACGATTTCGGTCAGTACGCAGGCATCGCCCAGCAGTACATTTTTCACTACAGCCGAATGCACCCGGAACTGTTTTAACGGTGTACCACCGTAATGTTAAGGTTTAATTGTAGCGGCGGTCAGTGACCGCCAATCGAAACGATTGCAAAATCGGTTCGACCGTACATTGTCACAATTTTATTGCGGCATCTATTATTGATTTTGTTTTACAACCAAATCAAATGGCGATCGCTGATCGCCGCTACGGTATATCGGTAAATCACATATAAAAAGCAGTCGGAAGACAATGTTTTGCATTTTGCAAACTGTCTTCCCGACTATAATTTTCAATTTGAATTATTTGGCTTTTTTCGCTGAACTGTCAAAAAGCAATACAAGAGTTGCATTATCGGCTGTACCTGTTTCTTTAAGACCGTTGTTTTTCTGGAATTTCTTAACAGCCTCGGCTGTTACTTCGCCATAGTAGCCTGTCACATTGTCCTTGTCGGCAATGTAACCGATGTTATAAAGGCGGAGCTGCATAGCCTTTACCGTGTCATTTTCATCTTCCTGCTTGAGTGAAAGGTCTGATGTAATGGTAAGATTATACTTATCGGCAACCGACTTTGAATCACTTGCGGTTGTTGTTGCCTGAGTTGCGGTTGTTGCGTCAGTCTTTGACGCTGTCGCATCCTGAGCCTTTGTTGTGTCTGTTGCAGACTTTGGCTTTAGGTCGGGATACATAAAGTAAACCATTTTTTCAAGTGCTTCCAGAGCAGTATTGCCGGGTCTTGACATTTCTTCAAGCGAAACCTCAAGAATTTTGCCTGTCTTAACTGCGCCAAGACTTGCGAGTGTTGTATCGCCCTTAATTTTATCAAGAGTAGCTTTGTCTGCATAGAAGATAAAGTTCGGATTTGCAATCTTGAGAGTTGCAACATCAACATTGTTGTCGCTGATGTTTACTGCGGCATTAACCGCCCCCGTATAGCCGAGGAGCATATCGCCGTATGTTCCGCTTGTCATCATCTTGAGTCTGTCGTTTTCTGTATAGAGATAACAAACCGTATCAAGAATGCCGGAATTTCTGTTATTAACCTGCTGTTTGTAGTTGTTCATCTTATCAAGCAATTCATTGTAGGTATCTTCACCCTTCTTTGCGCCCGTTTTTGTGCCGCCGCAAATTTTGCCGATTGTCACATAGTTTGTTTCAACCTGCTTGGGAGTGTCACCGTGTGACATTGTGACAACCTGAATACCCTTGTCCTGAAGCTTCTTCTTTGCGTCCTCATTTATTGACTGACCTGCAAACACAAGGTTTGTGCCGGAATTGATAATTTTGTCGGTATCGGGATTTTCATATGAACCGACGCTCGGGGCAACTGCGATTGACTGCTGGTCAACCTCATCACTTCTGCCCACAATATATCTGTCATATCCTGTTGCGATGAGGATATCGCTGTCGGCGCATCAAGAACAACTATGTTCTTTGGCTGACTTTCTATCGTGATGTTTGCCACCTTAACAGGATATTCTCCGTCAGAACAACCGCTGAAAAGCGCAACTGCCGAAAGCATTGTCACAACTGCAAGAGCAATTGAAATTATTTTTGTTTTCATAACTGACCTCCGATTAATCAGCAAAACAGCGATTCAACATACTGTCTTGCACATCTTGGCGAACGACCGCCTCTTGAAAGTGCAAACTGCTCAGCGCCGAGTGCAAGCTCTTCGTGAGTCATCTTGACGCCTCTCTGCTCTGCAAGAGAATATACAATTTCAAGAAAATCATTCTTTGAAGGAATTGTGTAGCAGACTGCAAGACCGAAACGGTCCGAAAGCGAAAGACTTTCCTGCATATTGTCACGAACATTGATATCATCAACAGTATGCGTTCTGTCGGAAATGCTTTCCTTAACAAGGTGTCTGCGATTTGATGTTGCATAAATCAACGCATTATCGGGACGAGCCGCAAGTCCGCCCTCAAGCACGGCTTTAAGGGTTGTATAGCTCTGATCCTGATGCTGGAACGAAAGATCATCGATAAATATAATGAATTTAAGCGGAAGAGCGGCAATCTTGTCAACAAGAAGCGGAAAGTCAATGAGCCTGTCCTTAGGCATTTCAACAATGCGGAGTCCGTCCTTGCGGAACTCGTTTGCAATCGCCTTGACTGTTGAGCTTTTACCTGTACCCTTATCACCGTAAAGCAGACAGTTGTTACAGCTCTTGCCCTGAATAAATGAAAGTGTGTTGTTTACAACCTGACTTCTCTGACGCTCATATCCCGTAAATGTATCCATATCAATCCTGTCAGGATGCTCAACAGGCTGAATGTCACCGTCACGCCAGATGAACGCCTTGTAACGGGCAAACATTCCGCAACCGTTTTCCTTATAATAAGCAGAAAGCTTGTCAAGTGAACCGTCAAATCCGTCAAAGCACGGAGCGCACTTGCCTGTCTGCCACTTTGGAAGAATCGGAATAAGCTCCTTGATTTCATCGGCATGGGTATATGCCTCAAGCACTTCATCGGAAGTAAGCTTTGCGGCTGTTAAAATAGCGTCGCAGTCTGTCTTAACGGCAGAAACAACATTTTCGGGTAACTCGCCCTGTTTGCCGGCTGTTGCGGCACGGGCAAAACAGTTATCGTCAAAAAGAGCCGTTTCGCTGATTGCAAATGCGAACTTATCCGCACAGCCTCTTTCGCAAAGCATTGAGCAAAGCTTGCCGTATGCACCGAGAAATTCCTCAGGCTTTTTGTCGAGCGAAAGCAAAAGTTCATAAAAGGCTTTCGGAACGCTTCTGTTCATTATACCTCTGAATACAGAGAGTGATGACAAAAGCATTTTACACTTATTTACATTATTCATTCTAAACATCCCAATCTGTTCTAATCTATTTAATTGTACACATTTTTATCCGTTTAGTCAATAATTTACGGCAAACAACGGCATCCTATTTTTTACGCTTTAACAAGCCAAAATATGTATAATTTTTCACCGCATCAAGTATATATCGGGTTTAATAACGGTTAAAACGGCGGTAAATCGGGATAAATACGGGCTTTTCAGGGTTTTAAAAGAATTTTTAAATTTTTAAAAAAGTAGTTTGACATTTGGTGCAGCCCGTAGTATAATCAATACTGTTCTCAGGAGAGAAACAAAAGTTCTCAGGAGAGAAACAAAAGTTAATAAGTTGGTGTTGATGACGCTGAGGGTCCACCTGTTCCCATACCGAACACAGAAGTTAAGCTCAGTGGTGCCGAAAATACTTGGCTGGTGACGGCCCGGAAAAATAGGGAGATGCCAACATATAAAGTGTCCACCCAGTAGGGTGGGCGTTTTTTTATACTTTTTTGCTTTGCAAACCCGTAGGGGCGTTCATTGGACGCCCGCCAAGTAACGGCACAATATTTGCGATAAGGACAAATTATATAAATGTCACAAAGATATTGTTCTACTGTAGCGGCGATCAGTGATCGCCAATCAATTCGTGTGCAAACACGAATTGACTAAATGATAATTTCAATTCGGTATTATAATCGGTTGAAACATATAATTTGTATTTATTCGTTTTGGTTTTGCAACCAACGATTGGTAGCCTTGCGACCGCCGCCTGTGGCGGATAAAGGGAGCAGAGCGCTGTTTGAAATAACGAGCAAAAGGAAGCACATTTATGTGCAACGCATTGCGACTATATTTCAGACGGGAGAACAAGGTTCGCCGCTACAAAACAATACACCGCTTTCTTCACATCAAAACATATGTGTGTGAACATAAAATTTCATCAAGACGGGCGTCCAATGAACGCCCCTACGGAATTGTGCAAACGGTTGCTATACTACGCTCGGGCATGATATGTTTTTTGATATTACAAACTGTCTACACGAATTGGGAACGGCGGCTCGCCGTGCTACAGAATTGTGCAAACAATTACAATGCCATATACACTAATTGGAGTATCCTTATGTTTAATATAACCGAACTTTTAAAAAACGAAATATCTGTATGGGAACGACTGAAAAATTGCGGAAAGCCTGTTGTGCTTTACGGAATGGGTGACGGTGCGGACAAAGTTCTTGCCGCATTTGACCGATACGGAATCAAAGCGTCTGCCGTTATTGCAAGTGATGATTTTGTGCGTGGGCAGAAATTCCACGATTTCACGGTGAAGAAGCTTTCCGATGTTGAAACCGAATTCGGCGACATTATAATCGCCCTCTGCTTTGCAAGCCAGCTACCCGATGTTATGGAACACATAACGAAAATTTCCGAAAAGCACGAAACGCTTGTCCCCTCCGTTCCCGTTTTTGGGAACAAACTTTTTGACGATGATTTTATTACCGAAAATAAAGAGCAAATTGAAAGTGCATACAGTCTGCTTGCCGATGACCTTTCAAAAAAGGTTTACGAAAACATTCTGAAATTCTACTACACAGGCAGAATTAACCTCCTCCCCCCTGTCACAACCGACAAGGACGAGGCTTTTGGCAATATTCTGAATCTCAGTGAAAACGAAAGCTATGTTGACCTCGGCGCATACAACGGCGACACGATTGACGAATTTCTGCACTACACAAACGGCAGTTACAAGCGTATAATCGCATTTGAACCTAACGCAAAGAATTTTGAAAAGCTGAAGCTTCATTGTAAGGGCATGGCGAATGTGTCGCTTTGGCAACTCGGCTCATACAGTAAAAACACGGAGCTTATATTCAACAACAAGGCCGGTCGCAACAGCGCAATTGCCGACAAGGGCGTTGCAACAAAGGTTGCGACAGTCGATACGATTCTCTGCGGAATGGCGGCAGGCTACATTAAAGCCGATGTTGAGGGGGCGGATATGGAAACCCTCATCGGTATGCAGAAAACAATGGAAAACTGCAAACCAAAGCTGAATTTTTCGGCATACCACAGATTTGAGGATATTTTCCGCCTTGCACTATACATTCACAGCGTGAATCCCGACTACAAAATCTTTCTCCGCCACCACCCATACATTCCGGCATGGGATACGAATTTATATTGTATATAATATAATTTGATTTGCCGACGGCAAGTCGCCGTACGGGTTTTATACAAAACAAAAATGCATCAGACCTTTTTCGGGATCTGATGCATTTTTTAATAATTTCAGTTATGTCTTATTATTCGCTTACGAACAAGTGACGAACACCGCTAAATTATAATCAATGATTATTTTTTAGTTACTTTAAGTGCTCCTGTTGTCTTGTTGAAGCTGAATGTATATGTACCGCCTGATGCGATAAGTGTTACATTAGATGTGTAAGAGCTCTTGAGGTTCTTTGTACCGCTGTCAACAATCTTTGAACCGATTGTGTATGCTGTACCGTAGTTATAAACCTTGAATGAGTATGTACCCTCACTAAGCTTTACTGTACCCTTTGCAACATTGCTCTCGCCGCCCTTGTCATCAAGTACGAGGTTGATGTCGCCCGATACATGAACATCATCAGCTTTCTCATCCTTTGTAGGAACATAACCTACAACGAGTTTCTTTGTTTTTGTGTTGAGTGTGAATGTGTATGTACCGCCTGTTGCGTTGAGTGTTAGGTAGCTTGAATACTTGCTGTTGAGTGAAAGTGAATTTCCGTTTGTTGTGTTGTTGATTACTTTGCTGTAACCGTAAACCACATTATCTGCAGAAAGCTTGAACTTGTATGTGCCTGCTGCAAGATATGTTGAACCAACTGCGATAGTTCTGCCTTTTACAGGCGAAAGAATTGTGTTGAGGTCACCGATGAGGTAATCATTCGGGAGATTCTTGTCATACTTAACAACGAGTGTGTTTGTCTTTGTGTTAAACTGGAATGTGTATGTACCGCCTGTTGCAACGAGTGTTGTGCTGCTCTTGAACTTCTTGTTGAATGTAAGACCCTTTGTTGTGTCTGTAAATGTCTTAGAGTAACCGAGAAGTGTGCCATAGTTATCAATCTTGAATGTGTATGTACCCTTCTGAAGAGCGATTTTTCCGCCTACTTTATCTGTACCGATTGCTGTAAGCTTGAGCTTGATGTTGTCGCCGTATACATAGTAGCCGTCTGTAGGAACATCCGAAGGAGCAACTGTTGTCGGCTGTGTTGCCGGCTGTGTTGCTGTTGTGGGCTGTGTTGCCGGCTGTGTTGCTGTTGTCGGCTGTGTTGCTGTTGTTGGCTGTGTTGCTGTTGTGGGCTGTGTTGCTGTTGTAGGCTGAGGAGCTGTTGTTGGCTCTTCGTCCTGAACGAGAACTGCCTTTGCAGTAAATGCAGCACCTGCTACTTTGTTAGCACTATTGTCAATATAACCGATGTCCTTCTTTTCGCTTTCGAAGAGCTCCTTATATGTATCAGCCTCTGTACCTGTAAGATAATCAACATTGAGATTTACTGTTGTGTCACCGCTGCCTACAACATCAAATGTAAATGTGCAATAAACATTCTCTGACTTGAAGTTGAAAAGATCAAGGCTTGAGCAGGTGAAGAGAACCTTATTTGTAAGGCTTGGATTCCAAACGATGCTTCTCTGGAATACAGGGAAAACCTTTTCCCTTGTATTTGTTGATGCAAGCTTGAGAACCTTGCTGTCGTATGTAAGACTGCTCTGTGCATTAACGATCATGTGATCTGCCTTGAGAAGGTAAGTGACAACAACCTGCTTTGTCTGTGCATTGTAATCATACGAAACAGGATCTGCCACATTTGATGTAACATTGATCTTGTTGCCTGCACTTGTTTCTTCGCTTGTTTCGGCAGCACTTGCTGAGAAAGGCAGAGCTGTGAACATACACAGCACCATCATTACCGCAAGAACCACAGAAAGCTTTTTCTGAATTTTTTTCATACTTGCTGCTCCTTTAATAAAATAAAATTACCGTTCGCCACAGTTTTGTGGCAATACTTCTAAGCTTCGGAAACTTTAACAGTACAAAATTCCCGAGGACAACTAAATTATAGCACATTTAAGTTGTTCGGGCAATGAATCTGTTATTCTTTTAACGGAAATGTTTTAGCTAAAAATCTGTGCAAAATAACGGTGAAATTGTTGCTTTGTACAAATTTTCGTGCTTGTTATTGTGTATATTGCCTTTTTATCGACCGTTTTTACATATATTGACAATTACAATATAAGAATTTTCAGTGTTTTACGCCTGTTCATTTCATATAAAAAACAAAAGCCCGAATTCGAGAAATATCGGACTCGGACTTGCTTATTATCAGAATTTATCAGAATGATTTAAAAAGCTCAATTGCTTTTGCGGGATCTGCGGCTCTGAAAACGGCTGTTCCCGCAACGCACACATCAACGCCTGCCTCTGACGCCTGCTCAATGGTATCTCTGCCGATTCCGCCGTCAGCCTCAATAAGGATATTGTTCAGACCTCTGCGTTGGCATTCCCTCTTGATTTCCTTAACCTTCGGCATCATCTCGGGCATAAAGCTCTGTCCGCCAAAGCCCGGTTCAACCGTCATAACAAGTACAAGGTCAAGTTTTTCAAGATACGGAAATACTGTCCAAGCAGGAGTGTTTGGCTTTAGAACAAGTCCGGGTTTGATTCCTCTTGACTTGATTTTCGCAATTGTATCATCAATGTCAGAGTCGCATTCAACATGGAAGGTGATGATATCCGCACCTGCATCGGCAAAATCGTCAATATATTTAAGCGGATCGCTTATCATAAGGTGAACATCAAACGGACGGTTTGAGAACTTCCTTACCGCCTTAATTACGGGAGCGCCAAAGGTTATGTTCGGAACAAAGTGACCGTCCATAACATCAAGATGCATCCAATCGGCACCCGCCAGATCCATTCTTTCAATTTCTTCACCCATTTTTGAAAAGTCACAAGACAAAAGTGACGGAGCTATTTTCATATTTTACATCCTTTCCTACGGTTTTTGGACAGCCGGAGCAAAAACAGCGGCGGCGCCCCAGAACAACGCATAAATCAACACTTCAAGCGAACCCATAACCTGTACACCGGCATAAAGCGAAAGTGTTGACGCAACGAGCAATCCGAAAATTACGGCAATCAGCTGAATTATGATTGAAAGCGAAATATTGTGCTTGATTTTTACGCAACCCGTAACTGCACGGGCAAGCGATGCGGCTTTGCCGTTTGTAATAAGATATGAACGGGAGGTTTCCTCAACCGTATCCTCAGCCTCCCTGAGAACATTTCCGAGTCCTGTCGGAAGCACCTTGATACTGCGGTAGAACAAATCGTAGAGTTTTGCAACAAGGTCATTTGTAACATTATAATCGGTTGTTCTGATGAGAAAGCTTATGCCGTTGGTTTCGGCTCTCTGCATTTCAGCCTTGAGCTGAGCATCGGGAGTGTATCTTGTAACAAACATTGCAACAAGTCTGCCTGCTCTTGACAGATATGTGACCTGTCTGCCCTGAGAAGTATATTTCTCTTCATATTCCATATTCGGAACTTCCACGCTGTACTTTTCCATAAGCGTGCGTGAACCCACAAGGATTCTTTCGCTCTTAATCCATCCCACAAGTCCGATTTCATCCTCATAAAGAACGCTTTCAACCTCGGGAAGTGTTTCCTCGGTTTCTGCAACTACCGAATCAAAAGCATTTGCAATCGGATTCTGAGCCTCTTTAAGAATTGCAATTCCGCAGAGAAGAGATTCATCAATGCCGTAATCCTCAAAGGTTTTGATGCCCTCAAGCGAGATTGACTCGGCAGGGAACAATTCATTTGCATCTATCATTATAGCCGTACTGTCGCAGAACTGCTTTACCGACGGATAACCCGAAAGCATTGAGCCGTAGGAAAGCAGAGTTTTGCAGAGCTTTCTCACGGGGGCATTAACAGAAAGAAGTGTTGCCACAGGCACAGACACAGCAGTGATAAGTGCAAATGCATTCAAAGCGTCTGCAAATGACAGCTTAACAACACCGTACATTACCGCAATGATTATTGATGCAATTGTTGTTATCGGGGCAAGCTTTGACGCCAAATCCTCGCTCGGATCGGTGCATAAGATATTTTGAGAAAGTTTGACGGAAATTCGGTCTTATGCTGATAGGCAATTATCGGACGGTCGGCGGCAGTACCGCTCATCATCTGCATTGCAACAGACTCGTTGTTGTAAATCTTTGACGCATATTTCTGTCCCTTTGATGAAACAAACTTAAAATTGTCCTTTACACGAAGAACCATATAAAGCTTTCCCACATTATTTGCAAAGAACGCAAGCATAGGAATTACCGTGTAGTAGTTCACATGAAATCCGTTCAAATCGCCAAGGCAGAAGAATGACACAATTATCTGAACCATTCCTGCCGCACCTGCAACGGCAACGGCTGTATCGGAATTACCTTTGATATGCACAAGCGGTGAAAGTCCGCTGAGCATTGCCACACGGTTCAGCACAAGCGATGCCGCCATAAGAACAAACAGCAAAATTGCGTATGCCGCCGGTGCAAAAGGAACAGCCGAACATATTGCATTCGGAAAAATTCTTGTAACGATTGTGAGAACAACCACAACTGCGGCAATTATTCCCGACAACAGACTTCTCATAAAGAGCTTTCTTATATTATGATTCAGCTCATAGAGAATACTTTTTTCGTCCTCCTCGCCTGTATAATCCTCAACAGGCTTTGAATTTTCCTCTTTTACGGTATCGTTATCGTCGGATTCATCCTTTGAAAAGATTCCGACAAGGGCAGAAATAACCTTTTCGCCTATAGGGCGGTTATCCTTATGCTTTTCCTCGGTCGGGGCGATCTCCTCATCAACGATTGTCGGCTCGGGACGAAGCACATGAGCGATTACCGAAGGATTCTTTGAACGCACATACTCCTCATACTCATTCGCTACAGCCTCGGAAAATCTGCCTGCCTTGACATTGAGAATATTTCTCGGTTCATCGGGACGATACACGGGAACTTTTGCAACCACCTTGCGAGGCGGTTTTTCGGTATTAGGAAACTGATGAACGGGAGTCTGCGAAGCCTCTTTCTTTTCTTTGGTTTCGGTCTTTTCCTTTGGCTTATCCTCGGGAATGTCAATATCTATGGTATGGTAGCTTTTAATTTCAGCCTCGTCACGAAACTGGTCAACCTCTCCGAGCACTTCGCCCGAAAATTCTGTATTTTCATCATACTCAGGTGTGAGGGTAACTATCTTATTTTCTTCCTCGGCGGCTTTTTTCTTTGCCTCCTCATACTCACGCTTGGCTTTTTCGGCTTTTTCCGCAGCCTTTTTTTCAGCCTCTGCTTTAAGCTGTTCGGGAGTTACAAGGTCATCGTCATTTCCGTCCATTATAAGCTCTGCCTGCATTGTGGCGGCAGTCTTATCCCCGACTATTGAGTTTGAAGTATCAGGTTCGGATTCATCAAGCGGATTTGTATTTTTTAACCTCGGCTTTTTATCGGCATTGCTGAAAATCTCTTCAATCTTCGGCTTTGCACGGTATTTCTGTGCCGTCTGCTCCATTCGTTCCTGATCGGCAAGATAGTGGGTTTCTTCGAGTATGCTCTCGATTTCAAGCTCTTTAAGCCTGTCCTTGTCCATATCAGCCAAAGCATTCACTCCTTTTTATTTACTCTCGGGCAGATAGTTAGATTTATCGGAAACTATGCCGCCCGAGCGGTACTCTCTTTAATTTATTTAATCTCTTTCTGTAGGGGCGGTCATTGGCCGCCCGCACGGCGAGCCGCCGTTCCCCATTCGTGCAGATAGTTTGTAATGTCAAAAAACATATTATGCCCGAGCGTAGCATTGTAATTGTTCGCACAATCCCGTAGGGGCGGATATCATCCGCCCGTTAAGTAACGGAAGAAAATTTATGATGAAAATAAACTGTATATATGAGATTCAGTTACCGAAATAATGTAGCGGCGAACCGTGTTTGCCCGTTCGTGTGCAACGCACACGATTGCACGCAATGCGTGCAAAATTGAATACACAGTTTTCGTTATATCAAAACACATTTCTGCGAACATAATATTTCATCAATGCGGGCGTCCGATGAACGCCCCTACATACTTTCATAAATTTTACATTTTCAATTTTCAACTTTCAATTTACAAAATCATCTGTTTTTCATCGCTTTGTACATCAAAATTCCTGCGGCAACCGACGCATTAAGGGAATTTATCTGACCTTTCATGGGCAATGACGCTATTACATCGCACTTTTCACGGACAAGTCTGGAAATGCCCTTACCTTCGTTGCCGATAACAATTGCACACGCACCCGAAAAATCACACTCGTCATAATCCGTGCCGTCCATATCTGCGCCGTAAACCCACACGCCTTTTTCTTTGAGCTCATCAAGTGTAACTGCAATATTGGTCACCCTTGCAACACGCATATATTCAATTGCGCCTGCAGACGCTTTGGCAACCGTGTAGCTTAAACCGGCACTTCTGCGTTTCGGAATAATAATTCCGTGAACTCCGGCACATTCTGCGGTTCTGATTATTGCACCGAGATTATGCGGATCTTCAACCTCATCAAGCACAACAACAAACGGAGCTTCGCCCCTGCTTTCGGCATATTTGAGGATATCGTCAACCGTTGAATAATCCTTTGCTGCTGCAAATGCGACAATACCCTGATGAGTTGCACCGCCGCTCACATAATCAAGCTTTGTGCGGTCAACTTCCTTAACGGGAATTTTCTTATCACGGGCTTTTGCGAGGATTCCCACAATCGCACCGCTCTTTTCACCCTTTGCAACAAGAATTTTGTCAATCGGGCGGTTACTGCGAACAGCCTCGCTTACAGGATTTCGCCCTGCAATCACATCAGGCTTTTGTTCTGTATTTTCAAATCTTTCGTTTTTCATCATAATCAGCCTTATTCGGTTTCATTTTTATTTTTTGTGTCTGCATGGGACACACCACTTCATTTTGCTATCTATTATAACATAACAATTCAAATTATTAAATACTTTTAAGCCATTTGTTTTTAAAAACTCAAACTCTGTACAATGTATCAAGAGCAATCGCTCCGGAGTCGATGTATTCGGGAATTATGCCGTACATTCCCGTTTGTATGTCCTCAAAAAGTATCATGTGCGGAGGGAACACTGTAAAACTGCAGTACACGGCAATCAAAAGCAACATCATAAACACGCAGGGCAAAAAAAGCTGTTCAATTTTTCTTTCACCGTATTCAAGCCTTGCGCTGAGTGCAAACGCAGAAAAACACACGGCAATTGCACAAATGAACCTTGGCAGACCTGCACTTTCAACACCGAGTGCATAGATTAGCAGATATGACGCAAGACAGAATATTCCGACAAACCACAGCGAAATTATTCTTGACACGGCAAAGCGATGGAATCCCGAGCGTTTTCCGATTGCCTCAACAAGACTCCACACAAGGTAGGAAAGCATAACAACCTTGGTCTGCTCCCACATACTGCCGTTTACAGCACCGAAAAATATGCCGAGCAACGCACCGTTTGTCAGCGAATAAAGATTTTTGAACACAATTATCATCAGCGGAACAATGACAAGCCCCCAAAGCCTCATTTTCACGGTTTCCTTTTTCATAAAACACACCTCGCCGATGTATTTTATGAGTATAGATTGTCATATATTACCTTGCCACAATTTGAATCGCAGAAAAAAATGTTTTTTTGAATCACGAATTTGCGATTTATTTTTCTAAATTTGCACTTATACATTCTGTATAACTCAACATTTTAAACATCAATGTGGAAAACTATGTTGAAAGTGTTGAAAGTGATGTTAAAAAATCCCGATACTACACGAAATTTACAAAGTTGTAACTTTTAACATTTAAAAAATAGGTTTTCCACATTTTTGGATACAGGATTGTAACGGGGAAATTAGATTACATTCTGTATAATCCACATGTCAAGTGGTATTTTTGCTTTTTTTCAACATTTTTAATTTGCAGAAAATGTTTTATAAAATCAAAAAAACAGGCACACCGCCGTGTACCTGTAAATTTCGTGTTAAATTGTCGGCTTTTAGTTTCTGAGAAGATGAATCGCCGTTTCAGCTTTCTCAATAATCCTCAAATCATTATCATAGGAGCACATTTTTCGTGCCTGTTGCAAATCAACCCAAATATAACTGTCAATTTCCTCCTCCTGAATTTTGACATTATCCGTAAATGCCTGTGCAAGGAAAAAGACAACCCGTTTGCGAATTTTACCGAAAGGACAGTATTCGCTGATTTCACGAAAGCCCTTTTCAATCACGACATCAAGACCTGTTTCCTCTTTAATTTCACGGATTGCTGTCTGATGTTCGTTTTCACCGTCTTCAATATGCCCCTTCGGAAAGCTCCAATATCTGCCGTTGCTGTTCTTTACAAGCAGAATTTTCGTGTTCTGTCTGCTTTTGTAGAAGATAACCGCACCGCACGACTTTTCATAAAGGCACACAATGCTTTTCAGCTTAATATTTTTCAGTTTTGAAAGCACCTGTCGCAGTTCGGGCTCATAAAACACCTCACCGTATTGTGAGATTATCGGACGCTCGCCGTCAAGGCCGTCAAATTCGGCAACGGCAACCACAACGCCCTCAAAATATTCTGTTACGGGTTTGTGCGAAATCACATACGCACTTTTACAGCGTCCTGAAACGGAGGTAATTTGTGCCGAATACAGCTTATCGCTTATTTTTCCGAACACGCTCACCTTCACGCTGTCTGCTATCATCGGCATACACCTCCTTACAAGAATTTACCCGATATGATATCAGTTAAAAAGTCCGCTCATACTGTCAAGCTGAACCTGAGTGTTGGCACTCATTACACCGTTCATAAAAAGCACCTCGTCAATTCCGTTGGTTTTGCAGTAATCAACAAGATTCTGTTTGAAATATCTGAAATCGATAACATGAACTTCTTCGTAGTTATTGGTGAGATACGGAACAAAAGCGTTGCCGTAGCTTTCCTTTACAACGGCAATCTTCTTGCCTGCCGCCGCATTTTTCGAAGCTGATTTCAGAACCGTGAGGGCATTATCACCCATAATAAACACACCGTAGGTGTTTGAACCGCCCTCTGCGGCTTCATAGTAGGGACTGTTATAGCTTGCGGAAGAACCGTCTGCCTGTGTGATATCCATTGTTACATTATAAGGGAACTTCCAATAACTTACCGTATCGCTGTCAAGACCGTCTGCCGAGTTGGTAAACGAGCCTGTAAAGCCGTCAATCTTCTGTTCCTTGCAATCATCAAGCGAAAGAACGGGCAAATCGTTTGTATCGGCAAATGCTGTGTAAGCATAGTAAGCACCAAGGCCTGTCCAATGGTGGTCGCTCTTAAAGTAGACGTAATCTGTATTATGTTCCGCAAGACGGTTGTAGCAGTTAATCGGAGTTACCTTATCGGAAAGAGCCGCATAAGCCGCCTTGATGTTGTCAGCCTGTGAGGTTGACGGAGCGTCGCTGTCTTTGAGTCTTTGCGGAAGTCCCATTTCGGTATGGTTAGGAACAATCATATCATAAACCTTTACGGAGCTGCCGAACTTGTCTGCAAAGCCGTTGATTGTCTGAGCATAGTTCTGCGCTCTTGCGTCATCACTGCTGAACAATTCGTAGCCTATTTTGTTCCACACATAAATGCCGTACGAAAGAGTTCCGTTTGTATTGTCGTCCTTTATGCTCGGTGTCATAAAGTATGTAGGAGAAAGCTCGTCTGCTTTGTTAGCGGTCGAAGATTTTGCGGTTTCGTCGGGAGACGCCGTTGTGCCCACTGTTCCCGTGGGAACGCTTGCAAGGGCATCTTCCTTTGAACAACCCTTAAAAATTGAAGTTATAATAAAAATAATAACAAACAGAATTACCAATGCGCTCACAACGATAATAATTCTGTTTCTGGTTCTTCTTTTGTTTCTTCTTTTTACAGTTCTTCTGGCGGGACGCTGTGATGACGGTCTTGCGGCATAGCTTGCAGAACGGCGCTGTTGCTGTCTGCGACGATATTCACGGGAATCAATGCTGTCATCGAAATTATCAAGATCAAAATAATCGTAATCGTTTCTTCTGCTCATAGTGTTACTCTCCCAAACTGAAGATTTTTAAATTCAATTTGAATTCAATGAATTATATAAGTGTATTAATTACTCGCAGTGTACTCCTGTTTGAATCAAAGCAAGCCTTGCTCTGACCGTAAGGACATTATCATTTAGATTATACAACAGAAACTCATCAAAAACAATACAAAAAGCACAAAAAATACAATTTCCGTGAATTAACATTTACAAATGCAAAATAATAAATTACACATTTTTTGAATAAAATCGCAGTAAAAACAGTCAAATTTCTTGAACATATATGCAATTCGTGATAGAATTACAGGGTATGGAATTTTAAAAAATCCTTATCATCTTAAAAGGAGATATTTTTATGGAATACAGGTTTTCCGACAGGGTTTCAAGCCTGAAGCCGAGTGCTATCAGAGAAATTTTCAAATATGCCGCCGATCCGAGCGTTGTATCGCTTTCGGCAGGAAACCCGTCGCCCGATGCATTTCCCTCAAAGGAGATTGCGGAAATCTCGGCAAAGGTTTTTGCAGAAGATCCGATTTCGGTTTTACAGTACAGCGTTTCGGAGGGTTACACTCCGCTGAGAAAGCACCTTACGGAATATATGAAAAAGGAGCATAACACAGGCTCTGACAATGACGACATTCTCATCACAACAGGCGCACAGCAGATTATGGATTTATGCTCAAAGGCTCTTGTAAACGAGGGCGATGTTGTAATCTGCGAGGCACCGTCATTCATCGGCTCGCTTAACACATTCAGAAGCTACAACGCAAAGCTTGCAGGTGTTCCCGTTGAGCCTGACGGTATGAGCACAGAAAAGCTTGAAGAGGCTTTAAAAGCCAATCCGAATGCAAAGCTCATTTACACAATTCCGAATTTTCAAAATCCTTCGGGTGTTACAATGAGCCTTGAAAAGCGTAAGAAAGTTTATGAGCTTGCCAAAAAATACGGTGTTCTCATCATTGAGGACAACCCGTACGGCGACCTGCGTTACAGCGGTGAATATGTTCCGAACATAAAAAGCTTTGATACGGACGGAATTGTAATCTATGCCGGTTCATTCTCAAAGGTAATTTCACCGGGTATGCGTGTTGCTTACACAATTGCACCAAAGCCGATTTTTCAAAAGCTTGTTGTGTGCAAACAGGGCAACGATGTACATACAAATATCTGGGCACAATATGTATGCGATGAATTCATCACAAAGTATGACTTCAACGCTCATCTTGCAAAGCTTCGTGAAATCTACACAAAGAAAGCGAACTTCTGCATGGAGCTTCTTGACAAATACTGCGCACCGAAAATCACATATCATAAAATTGACGGCGGTCTTTTCATCTGGTGTGATTTGCCCGAGGATATTGATATGCCGAATTTCTGCAAAGAACTCGTTCTCAAAAAGGTTTGCGTAGTTCCGGGCAACGCATTTTTAACTGACGAAAACGAAACCTGTCACAGTTTCAGAATAAACTTTTCAACACCGACTGACGAACAGCTTGAAAGAGGAATAAAAATCCTCGGCGAGTATGCAAACAGTCTTTAATCACGGAGGGGAATAATGGAAAATCAGACAAAAAAAGAGGTTGTATTCAGCGCAATACAGCCCAGCGGAACAATTACACTCGGAAACTATCTCGGTGCGGTTCGCAACTGGGTTACAATGCAGAACGAATACAACTGCATTTACGCTCTTGCAGATTTGCACACAATCACGGTAAGACAGACTCCTGCCGTTATGCGTAAGAATATAATTGACGCTTATGCTTCAATTATGGCTTGCGGTATTGATGTTGAAAAAAGCCTTTTCTTCATTCAGAGTCATGTTCACACTCACGCAGAGCTTGCATGGGCGCTCAGCTGTTACACACAGTTCGGCGAGCTTTCAAGAATGACGCAGTTCAAGGACAAGTCTGCAAAGCACGCCGACAACATCAACGCCGGTCTTTTCACATATCCCGTACTCATGGCTGCCGACATTCTTCTCTATCAGGCTGACAAAGTGCCTGTCGGTGCAGACCAGAAACAGCACATTGAAATTACAAGAAACATTGCAGAGCGTTTTAACGGTATTTACGGCAATGTGTTTAAGATTCCGGACGGTTTCATCCCAAAGAACGGTGCAAGGGTTATGAGTCTTCAGGACCCGACAAGAAAGATGAGCAAGTCCGATGAAAATGTCAACGGCTGTGTACATCTTCTTGATGCACCCGAGGTTATAATGAAGAAGTTCAAGAGAGCCGTTACGGACAGCGAGGCAAAGGTTCGCTATGCGGAGGGCAAAGACGGCGTAAATAACCTTATGGCAATTTACAGCGCAGTTACAGGTCTTTCATACGAGCAGATTGAAAAGGATTTTGACGGCAAGGGCTACGGCGACTTCAAGACAGCTGTAGGCGAGGCAGTTGTTGAAGAACTTCGTCCGATTCGTGAACGCTACGAAAAGCTTGTTGCAGACAAGGCATATCTTGAAAGCTGTTACAGAAAAGCCGATGAAATTGCCCTTAAAATCAGCAGCCGCACAATGGGCAAGGTTATGAAGAAAATCGGGTTTATCTAATTAAAAAGGAACTCTGCCATGACAAAAATCGAAAGTAAAGCGATTAACTTTATAAAGAAAAACATTCTTCTGTTTTTACTCGGGGCAGTGAGTATAATTGCAATTTTCCTCAGAGTCTGCGGAATGGATTTTCAAAGCGATGATTTCAACAGCTTTTTAAATTCGTGGTGGAGCATAATCAAGCTGAATGATTTCACGGGGCTTGCAACTCAGGTGGGTAACTACAACATTCCGTATCAAGTCATAATCTATCTTATGACTCTTTTGCCGCTAAATGCTCTGTATGCGTACAAAATCGTATCAATAATCTTTGACTTTGTACTTGCAATTTCAACCGCAATGCTTGTTTATTCGTTTGCAAAGAATAACCGACGGCTCAAAGCGATACTCACCTACTCAGCCGTACTTCTTTCGGCAACGGTGATTTTTAACTCATCGTTTTGGGCACAGTGCGATTCAATTTACACCTCGTTTATAATCCTTGCAATCCTGTTTTTGCACAAAGACAAGCCGATTGCATCGTTTGTGTTCATCGGCATTGCGTTTGCATTCAAGCTGCAAACCGTATTCATCATTCCTGTTCTGCTTTATTACTGGATTTCGACAAAGAAATTTCGATTCTGCATTTCTTTATAATTCCTGCGGTTGATGTGATAATGTGCCTGCCTGCAATTATTATGGGCAGACCGTTTATTGATATCATCACAATATATGCGGAACAGACCGACTACGGAAAGCTTATTCAGATGAACTGTCCGAACTTTTATGCACTCATATGTGACGGAAACGATATAACATATTATTATCTGTTCAAACAGTTTTCGGTCTTTCTGACAATTGCCGTACTCGGAATTATGATGTGCATTATCATCTATAAAAAGGTTGATTTGAAAAACCTTGAAACTTTTCTTCTGACAACAGCGTGGACTGTGTTCACCTGTATCATGTTCCTTTCGTCAATGCACGAACGCTACGGTTATCTGCTTGACATTATTTTAATTGTCTATGCGGCGGTAAGTGCAAAGCATTTGTGGATTCCGATTGTGTCAACGCTTATAAGCCTGAGAGGCTATTGCTACTATCTGTTCTCATACGAGCTTATAAGCCTCAAATTTACGGCAATCATCTACACCGCACTTTATGTTTATATAACATTCCTGCTCGTAAAAACAATTTTCAGAGCAAAATCATCTGATAATGTTTTTGCAAAAACAATTTAAAATTAAACATATTTTAAATAACAAACAACCGCCAAAATCCATTATATCGGGTTTTGGCGGTTGTTTATTTTTGTTTATTCAATGATTTTTAATTTTTGCAAATACAACAGCAACAAGAAATGTAACAAATTCTGTAATTGGGAACGCAAGCCATATGCCTGTCATTTGAACAGCGCTGTTTAAAAGCCAAATTACGGGGACTAACAGCACGCCCTGTCGCAACAGTTGAACTACAACGCCGGGCATAATACTGTCTGTTGCCTGTTCATAGGTTGCAATCATTGCGGAAAAGCCGCTGAACACAAATCCGAGTGACATAATTCTCATTGCCGGCACTCCAAAAGCACACATTTCTTCCGATGCCGAAAACAAAAACAATATCTCTTTCGGGAAAATCAGCACCAAGAGCATACCGACAATCATCATAACAGTCGCGATAATTGTTCCGCTCTTATTTGCTTGTTTAAGGCGACCGTACTCTTTTGCTCTGTAATTAAACCGCATTATAGGCAAACAGCTTGAATCAGTCCGTTCACCGTCATAAAAATCAACTGCTGAACCTTGAAATATGCTCCGAAAAATGCAACCGCCGTGTCCGAATATCGCACCAAAAACATATTTGCAAAATTCACGGTGAATGCTCCCAACGCATTCATAACAAACGAGGGCAATCCGTAGGAAAATATCAGCTTTATCATCTGCGGTTCAAGGCAGTTTTTAAACACCGGCTTAACCTTTTGTTTTGTAAGAAACAGCTGTATCAACGCAATTATTGTTGAAACAACATAGCCTAAAACCGTGGCAACTGCAGCTCCGACCACACCCATTTTCGGAAACGGGCCTATGCCGAAAATGAGCAAAGGGTCAAACACAAAATTGAATACAACACCTGCAATTTGAAACCACATCGGAGCAATCATATTGCCTGTTGCCTGAAGTATTTTTTGAATTACAATATGCACCATATTTGGTATCTGCATAAAAACGCAGACGCTCATATACGCAATTCCGTATTCAAAAATCTCTTTGTTTTGCGTAAAAGCCGAATAATAGGGATTTATTATGAAAAGCGAAAGGAAATTTATCAGCACTCCGACAACTACCGAAATTACCACTCCGAGAGCCGCTGCAGAATTTGCCTTTTGCTGATTTTTCTGTCCCAAATAACCTGCAATCAAAACATTAACACCCACACCTATCCACACGGACAACGCATTCATAAGCGTTGTAATCGGGAATGCAAGCGATACTGCCGCAAGTGCCTGTTCATTTATCCCCGCAACAAACATACTGTCAACAAGGTTGTATGAATACTGAAAAAACATTGAAATCAGCGGCGGTGCCGACATTTGAATTATAAGTTTGTTGACAGGTTCATAAGCCATTTTATTTTCCGTTTTAACGCCCATATTAACACCCCTTGCGTAAAATAAAAATCGCCATACACCCATAATGAGTGTATGGCGAAAATAAGAATCACATCTTAGAAAAATCCATACCAATTTATATTTATCATATCAATGAGTTAAGTATATCATACCTGTAAAAAATATTCAAGATTATCACCAAAAATTTACTTTTTGCTTTCAAGCCACATATCAAGGGCTTTTTCGTAGACATCAATGCTTGTGATTCCGAGATTCATAATGAATGTGTGATATTCCTTTGCGTCAAAGCTTGAGCCAAGCTCGCTTTCGGCTGTTTCACGCATATCAATCATCTTGAGGTAGCCTACGGTATAGGGGAGAAAATAACCCGGATTTGAACGGGCAAGGTCATACGCCTCTTTTGTTGCGGCAGTAACGCTCTCATCGTCAGCCGAACCGAGTGCCGTTGACATATACTCCTTGACTTTTTCATAATCCCAGCCGTTGTAGTTCACACCGACATCGACCATGGAGTAGAGAATATAGCGAGAATATCATTTGCGTAGATAAGCTTCTTAATGCCCTCGCTTGTATCAAGGTAATCAAGCGTACATTTCGAGGCATACTGCGCCCAACCCTCGGTTGCGCCGATAAAGCTTAAAATCTTGCGGACATTCGGGATATCCTTGTTTGCATTTGATGCGGTAAACTGATAAAGATGACCGGGATAGCCTTCATGGGCAAGAGTTGTGTACATCTGAGTCATACCCTTATTTGCAAAGTCGGGGTTGATTTTGATGATATTAACGCTTGTATCGTCAATTCGTCCCTGAACATAGTACGCTCCCACATTGTCGCTCTTTGCGGAATCGCTCATATAATCTGCCGTGTAAGAGGTTGTAACGGGAGTCGGAAAGTCCTCCTCGATATTCTCAATCAAAAATTCAAGCACCTCATCGGCGTCCTTAAGTCGGGTTTGTAGTCCTGAAATTTGCTCAAGTCATCCTGCGAAACATTGCTCATGCTCATTCCAACCTTTGTAAAGCTGTTTGTAAGGTATGATTTAAGCTCCTCGGGAGTCATACTGCTACTTGTTTTGTCTTTGACGATTGCCGAATAATACTTTTTGCCGATTTTGCCGTAACCGCAAAGACCTTCTTCGTTTTTGCCTGATTTTTTGAGACTTTTAAGTGCTGAATTTGCTGATTTCAAAGCAGGAATGTAGTATTCTTCAAAATACTTTTTATTGGTTTCGACAACAGTCTTTTTCTCGGAATCGCTAAGACCGAGTGACTTTATTCTCGACTCAAACTCGTCAACAAGCACGGACTTGTCATTCTTAATATGCTTTTCGCACTCGTCAATTGACTGCTGTGCAATATCTTCAGCCATAAAGTAACCGTCCTCAGCCTGTTTCCTTGTGAACTCAATGCACTCGTCCATATAGCGTTTTGTGTCCTTCAAAACAGCAAGGTAAAGGTCGGTATCATCCTTTTCATAGAAAGTGAATTCGGACAGGGTGGTAAAGAGGTTTGCAATAATTCCCGACTGCGGTGCAAATATACTCTGCAATTCTGTTGTACCCTCATATGAAAGCTGAATTTCAAAGTAGCTTTCAAGGGTGTCATATGTCTGCTTTTGAGAAGAAGTAAGTCCCGAACGGTCAAACTCCTCCAAATCCGTTTTTGCCTTTTTCAGTTCATCAAAGGATTCTTTTGTATCTTCATCGGACACATGACCGAGGGTATAGTCCTCCTCGTCATATTTCAGACCGTAGTCCGACGGATTTGAAATATCAAAATGTGCGGTAAGAGCGTCATCCTCAAGTTCTTCCGAAAACAAATCGTCACAATATTTATCAAACTGAATTTGTGCATCCGTTTTGGTTGGTTCTGTGTTAGAGTCAAAGTCACAGGCACAGACAGAAAATGCCATAACGGCACATAACATAACAGCAAGCGCACCCTTGAGTGACTTTTTATTTATAATTTTCTTCATTTTGTCCTCCGTAAAGATTGTTGTTTACCAAAGTATAACATATTATCGTGCTGTTATTCAATAATTATTTTTCATTTTACCCTTTTCCGCAGTAACCGTAGCAACGCTCAACAGGCATTGCCGTTCTTTTTCAACAATTGTTGAAAACCATGTGGAAAATGTGTATAATAATCAGCCCTGCTCAATTGTATTTTTGTAAATTGTAACCATTTGTAATTATTTGTAATTTTCTCGGATAATTGAGCCAACAATATGCCGGAACCGTAAACTCGTAGGGGTAGCCTTGCGACTGCCGCCTGTGGCGGATAATATCCGCTCTATAGATTTGTACAAACGGTTGCAATGTTACGCTCGGGCATAATATGTTTTTTACATTACAAACTGTCTGCCCGACATTAATTTTCAATTTTCCATTTTCAATTTGAAATTCGTTCTATCGCTTCGCTTAAATCCGTACACAAAAAATCTATCTTCGGTTTAATTTCATCTGTCGGCTCTGACAAATCGGGTACCATAACCGTGGTCATACCTGCGGCATGTGCAGATTTTATGCCGTTAATGCTGTCCTCAAACGCAACGCAGTCCACCGGCTCAAGTCCGAGCTTCTTTGCGGCAATCAAAAAAACCTCGGGATCGGGCTTGCCGTTTTTAACATCATCACCGCACACGAATGCGTCAAATTTATCATAGAGATTGATTTTCTTCATAATCTTCAAAGCCGTTTGCGACGAGGTTGAAGTTGCAAGCGAAATTTTACAACCGACTGATTTTAAATAGTCAAAAATTTCGTACAAACCTTTTTTTACAGGCACGCCGTTCTTTTCGATACGCTTAAAATAGCGGATTCTCGACTCCGCCTTGTAAGCAGGATAGTCAAAATCATCGCCGTAAACCGACTTGTAATATTCGTAGGAATCCTCACTGCGAAGTCCGATTGTCTTTTTGAAAATGTCGAGATTAAACTCTTTGCCGTCCTCATCAAGCATTTCCTGCCAGATTGAATAAACAAGCCTTTCGCTGTCAATCATAAGCCCGTCCATATCAAAAACTGCGCCCTTAAACATAAAACCGCCCCTTTTTTCGCTTTTAAGTCTGTATATAATAGCATATTTTACAAAAAAAGACAAATCGGTTGTAATTGCGACAAAGTTATGATACAATCATTTGAATGGTCTGTGAAAAATATAAATTTGAGGGTAAGGAAATTTTATGGCAACATCAATTTATGCAAAACCTATCAAAGCAAAAACGATTCTGAAATTCACTTTGCCAACCGTTCTTATGATGGTTTTTATGTCACTTTACACGGTTGTTGACGGAATCGTTGTTGCGAACTGCGTCGGAAGTGACGCATTGTCCGCAATCAATATTGTATATCCGTTCACGCTCGTATTTATGGCTGTGGGCTTAATGTTTTCAACAGGCTCAAATGCTATAATCGCTAAGAAAATGGGAGAAGGCAAACAGGAGGAAGCAAACCGACTTATGTCCGGTGTTGCAATCACGGCAACGGTCATTTCTGTTATCATTGCTGTGCTGTTCACAATTTTTGCCGAACCTATGTACATGATGTTCGGTTCAAACGAAAAGATTCTCCCCTACTGCATTGACTACGGCAGCGTTATGATTCCGTACGGCTTTGTAATGTGCTGGCAGATGCTCAACCAATCGTACCTGGTGACAGCGGACAAGCCACATATCATGCTTGTTTTCTCGATACTGTCGGGTTGCACAAACATTGTGCTTGACATTCTTTTTATGGCAGTGTGGGATTTTGGAATAATCGGTGCAGGACTCGGTACAATCATCGGAATGGCTGTGGGTGCAATTCCGCTTTTGCTCTTTTTCAACAAAAAGCAGACTCTGCACTTTGGCAAGCCTGAATTCAAGGTAAGTGAAATCCTCTTTGCTATGGCAAACGGCTCGTCAGAGGCTGTGACAAATCTTTCAACAGCCGTGACAACAGCGCTGTTCAACATTCAGATGATGCACTTTGCAGGCGCAAAAGGCGTTGCGGCTATAAGTGCTATTTTGTACATTCACTTTATTTTCACTGCGGTTTCGTTTGGATTCACTTCGGGAGTTTCACCCGTCATCAGCTTTAACTACGGCGCACAAAATCACGAAAAACTGCAAAAGCTGTTCAAATTATGCATAAAAATCACGCTGATAATTTCGGTTGCAATGATTACGGCATCTGAATTTTTTGCAGAACCGCTTGTCGGAATTTTCTCGGCAGGCAACGAAAAAATTCAGCAGATTGCACTCAGCGGATTCAGAATTTTTGCAATAAATTATCTGTTGTGCGGAATGAATATTTTCGCATCGGGACTTTTCACCGCACTCAACAACGGCAAGATTTCAGCCGTAATTTCAGTTGCAAGAACGCTTGTTTTCGAGTGTGCCGCAATGCTGATTTTGCCGATGTTTATAGGCATAAACGGTGTATGGTCGGCATTGCCCGTTGCAGAATTGTGTGCCGTTGCAATTTCCGTAACATTTATAATTACCAATGCAAAGAAATATCATTTGGTAAAAGTTTAATATATAGCGATACGTAGCGGCGATCAGTGATCGCCATTTGATTTGGCTGCAAAGCCAAATCAACCATACACCAATATTTTGAAATACGGTCGAACCGATTTTGCAATCGTTTCGATTGGCGTTCACTGAACGCCGCTACATATTTGGATTCACACAAACAAAAAGTCCGAACATTTTGCGTGTTCGGACTTTTTTCATAGATTAAATTTTAATTAAAATCAGATTGCACGAACTCTGATTACGCCGTCAACTGCTGCGATTTTTGTAAGGTCATCTGCACCGGCGCCTGCAACATCAATAATTGTGTAAGCGTAGTCGCCACGGCTCTTTGAAAGCATATTTTCAACATTGCCGCTGATCTGTGTGAGAACCTTCTTGAGAAGCTCAGGAACATTCTTGTGAGCAACGCAGAAACGGGTATCGTCAGCATTTGTTCTTGCAAGTGAAATTGCAGGATAGTTTACGGAGTTGATGATGTTACCGTTCTCGAGGTACTCCTTAACCTGATCACAAGCCATAACAGCACAATTTTCTTCACTTTCGGGAGTTGATGCACCGAGGTGTGGGAGGCAGATAATATTCTCTTCACCGAGGATATCGTCTGTTCCGAAGTCTGTAACATACTTAGCAACCTTGCCGCTCTTAACAGCTCAAGAACTGCTGTTGAATTAACAAGACCGTCACGGCTGAAATTGAGAATACGAACACCGTCTTTCATCTTGGCAATCATATCGGCATCAACCATATCTCTTGTGTCGTCAGTAAGCGGAACATGGATTGTGAGGTAGTCGCAATTTACCATAACATCTTCTGCGCTCTTTTGGAGCTTAACTGTAGGAGCAAGCTTGAGAGCGTTGCCCACAGACATAAACGGGTCAAAGCCGATTACATTCATACCGAGAGCAACAGCGGCATTTGCAACAAGAATACCGATTGCTCCAAGACCGATAACACCGAGAGTCTTACCCTTGATTTCGGGGCCGACAAACTGACTCTTGCCCTTTTCAACCATCTTACCAACAGCTGCACCGTTGCCCTTGAGAGTCTTTGCCCATTCATAACCCTCAATAACCTTACGATTTGAAATAAGAAGTCCTGCGATAACAAGCTCCTTAACAGCGTTTGCGTTAGCACCCGGTGTATTGAAAACAACAATACCCTGCTCACTGCACTTATCCTTCGGAATGTTGTTTGTGCCTGCGCCTGCTCTTGCAATTGCAAGAAGGTTATCGGCAAATTCCATATCGTGCATTGCGGCACTTCTTACAAGAACTGCGTCAGGGTTCTGAACATCGTCACCGTATTTATAGTTATCGCCGAGACGGCTTGTGCCGATAGCGGCGATTTTGTTTAATGTAAGAATGTTATACATCAAAATCAATCCTTTTTAATTTTTTATTTTAAGAATTTACAATAACAGGCGAACAGCGTTCGCCCGTTATATCATAATATTCAATAATTACTTGTTTTCAGCCTCGAACTTCTTCATAAACTCAACGAGTTTTTCAACACCCTCATAAGGCATAGCGTTGTAGATTGAAGCTCTCATACCGCCGACTGTGCGATGCCCCTTGATATTAACAAGACCGTTTTCAGTAGCCTCTTTAACGAATTTAGCGTCAAGGTCAGCGTCACCTGTAACGAACGGAACATTCATAAGCGAACGATCCTCGGGAACAACAGTACCCTTGAAAAGCTCTGAAGAATCGAGGAAACCGTAGAGAAGGTCAGCCTTCTTCTTGTTGATTTCATACATCTTATCAAGACCGCCAACCTCGTTCTTAATCCATTCAAGAACAAGCTTTGCAATGTAGATTGTGTAGCAAGGCGGTGTGTTGAACATTGAACCGTTGTCAGCGTGAGTTTTCCAGTTAAGCATTGTAGGAGTGATATCCATAGCGTTGCCGATAAGATCCTCACGAACGATAACAACCGTAAGACCTGCCGGAGCCATGTTCTTCTGTGCGCCTGCATAGAGAACGCCGAACTTTGAAACATCAATCGGTCTTGAAAGAATACAGGAAGAAATATCTGCAACGAGCGGAACATCACCTGTGTCGGGAAGCTCGTGATAAACAGTACCGTAAATTGTGTTGTTCATGCAAATGTAGAAGTAGTCAGCGTCCTTTGTGAATGTTGAAGGATCAAGCTTTGGAATGTATGTGAAGGTCTTGTCAGCCGATGAAGCAACAACATTAGCCTGACCGTAACGGGCAGCCTCTGCATGAGCCTTTTTAGCCCACTGACCTGTAATAACATAATCAGCCTTACCGCTCTTTGTCATAAGGTTCATAGGGATAGCCGCAAACTGTGTTGACGCACCGCCCTGAAGGAAAAGAACCTTGTAGTTGTCAGGAATGTTCATAACCTCTCTCAAAAGAGCCTCGGCACCCTCGATGATTGTACCGTAAATTTTTGAGCGGTGTGACATTTCCATAACGCTCTGACCACTGCCTTCGTAGTCGAGCATTTCTGCCGCTGCTTTTTTAAGCACAGACTCAGGTAGCATTGAAGGACCTGCCGAAAAATTATATACTCTTGCCATTTCTGATATCTCCCTTTTTAAAGAAAATTTAAAAATATAGTTGTAAAAATAAATACATTTAAATTATACGCTTTTAGCACGCTAAAGTCAATAAATTCATAGCACTAAAGCATAAAAAACGAAAAATTTCGTGATTCTGTTGTGCAAATGAATCAGCCAAGCTTAATTTTGCCGATGCAACCAACGATTTCATCTCTCATACGCTCAGCCTCTTTACGAGCGGCAACGGCAAAGTCGTCTTCTGTAAGCCCCTGCTTTTTCCATGCACACATAATGCCGCGGCTTGAGTTGATAATTGCACCAAGACCGTTTTCGTCAAATGCGTTTTTAACATCATCGGCACCGCCGCCCTGAGCACCGTAACCGGGAACAAGGAAGAATGTGTGCGGAAGTTTTGCTCTCATTTCACCGAGCTGTTCGGGATATGTTGCACCCACAACTGCACCTACTGCCGAATAGCCGTGCTTACCCATAAGGTCTTCGCCCCAGCCTTCGCACATCTTGCCCATATGCTCATAAACGCTCTCATTTGTTTCAAGCTTCATATCCTGAAGTTCGCCCGAGCTTGGGTTTGAAGTTTTTACAAGAACAAAAATGCCCTTGTCGTCCGAATCGCAAATTTTTGCAAGCGGCTTGATACCGTCTGTTCCGAGGTAGCCGTTTACCGTGAGTGCGTCTGCACCAAATGCGTCAATACTTTCGCCTGCAACATCTGTATGACCGAGGTGCGCCGTAGCATATGCCTCCATAGTTGTGCCGATATCGTTACGCTTGCCGTCTGTGATAACGAACATACCCTTTGACTTTGCATAAGCGATTGTGTCGCAAAGAGCCTTAACACCCTGCCAGCCGTACATTTCATAATATGCAGCCTGTGGCTTTACGGCAGGAACAATATCATAAAGTGCGTCAATAAGCGCCTTGTTGAATTCAAAAAGTGCAGCAGCCGCACCCTCAAGCGTCTTGCCATACTTTTCAAAGCATTTTGTTTTGATTGATTCGGGAACATAGTCAAGCTTAGGGTCAAGACCTGCAACCGTAGGATTCTGCATTTTTACAATATTTTCGATAAGTCTGTCAAATGCCATAGTGATTCTCCTCATTTTTTGTAATGTAAAAACAATTTGTTCGTTCATATTTTGATTTAAACAATGTCATTGCTTAACCGTAGCGGCGGTCAATGACCGCCAATCGTTTTGGTTGTGAAACCAAAACGAATAAACAACAAATGTATTGTTATATCGTGGTTAATTACTTTAATTCAAATCGTTTGTATGGTCGAACCGATTTTTCAATCGGTTCGATTGGCGTTCAATGAACGCCGCTACAAATTTAATTAGCTGTTGATAATATCATAAAGTTCATTTGAGAACTTGTAATAATCCTGTCTGTCCTCTTTTACGAACTGAATTGCAGGACGGGGATGTGTGTTGTACTGACCTGTGAGAAGGTACGGAATATCGTAACCCCACTTAACGCCCTCAGCCTTAAACTTGTGGGTGTACTCCTCAATGATTTTGAGAATAGGAGCAACCTGATACTTCGGGTTCTTGAGGAAACCGAGAAGAAGTTCAAGTGCACAGTTGCCTGCGCCTCTGCCCATGCCGTCAACGGTTGCGTCAAGGTAGCTGACGCCCTGAGTCATAGCCTCAATTGTGTTGGCAAAAGCAAGCTGCTGGTTGTTGTGAGCGTGAATACCGACCGACTTGCCGTACTTGTCGGCAATTGAGCAGTAAAGGTCTGCAAGTCGTCTTGACTCCTCGGGATAGAGTGCGCCGTAGCTGTCAACAATATAGAAAGCGTTTACGGGAGTTTTGCCGAGAGTTTCAAGAGCCGCTGTAATATCCTCGGTTCTTGCTTTTGAAACAGCCATAATATTGATTGTTGTTTCGTAGCCCTTCTTTGCAGCGTCCTCAATCATTTCAACAGCCGCAGGAATTGCGTTGATGTATGTTGCAATTCTGATGAGGTCAATCGGGCTGTCCTTCTTTGCGATAATATCCTTCTTAAAATCTGTTCTGCCGACATCAGCCATAACAGCGATTTTAAGAGGAGTCTTGTTGTCGCCTACAATTTTTCTGATATCTGCATCGTTACAGAATTTCCACTTACCGAAATCTTCTTCGTTAAAGATTTCCTTTGATGCCTTGTAGCCGAATTCCATATAATCAACACCGGCTTTAACATTTGCATTGTAAAGAGCCTTGATAAATTTGTCGTCAAATCTGAAATCGTTACAAAGACCGCCGTCACGGATTGTTGCGTCTACTACTCTGATATCCTGTCTTACCGACAGGAGGTCGCCTTTCTGTGCCATAATTTTACTCCTTTATATTAAATAAATTTTCTGTTTATTTACCGACAGTCATTGAGTGCCATTTTAACCGATTGGCGAACACGGTTCGCCGCTACAGTATATCATTATCTTTGTTTCATTTATATAATTTGTTTTAACAACAATTTCGCACTATTACTTGCGGGCGGATAATATCCGCCCCTACGGGTTTTATTTGCTCAATCTTCAAAAACTACCTTACCGCCGAGAATTGTCTTTTTGACTTTACCTGTGAGGGTTCTGCCTTTAAACGGGGTGTTTTTGCTTTTGCCGTGAAGTTTACCAGCATCAACTGTCCATTCTTCATCGGGATTTATAAGAACAATATCGGCATTTGCACCGACTGAAAGTGTGCCTGCGTTGATTTTCAAAATCCTTGCAGGATTAACACTCATCTTCTCAACAAGCTGTGAAAGCGTCATTCTGCCTGTCTTAACCAGGTATGTGTTGCAGACCGCAAACGAGGTTTCCATGCCGATTGAACCGTTGGGAGCTTTTACAAAATCAGCCTTTTCCTCGGGTGTGTGCGGTGCGTGGTCGGTTGCTATGGCATCAAGTGTGCCGTCACAAAGCCCGTTGATAATCTCGTCAACATCAGTCTGAGTTCTGAGAGGCGGATTCATTCTGTAATCAGCGTCACCTCTTAAAAGCTCCCTGTCCGTGAGCGAAACATAATGCGGAGCGGTTTCGGCGGTCACCTTAACACCTCTCCTTTTGGCATCACGGATAAGCGCAACACTTGTTTTGGTGCTGACATGGCAGATATGAATAGGCTCGTTAAGAGCGGCGGCAAGTGCAATTTCTCTTGCAGTTCCGCAGTCCTCGGCACCGGCGGGGATTCCCTTGACTCCGAGCTTTTCCGAAACCTCGCCCTCGTTAATTTTACCGCCGTCGGCAAGAAACAAGTCCTCGCAATGTGCGACAATTGTCATGCCGAGCTTTGGAGCTTTTTTCATTGCGTCACTCAAATACTTTGTGTTTTCAACAGGTCTGCCGTCATCGGTAAGTGCTATTGCACCTGCACTTTTCACAGCGTCAATGTCTGTGGGTTCTTCGCTTTTAAGCCCCTTGGTAACGCTTGCCGCAACATAAACACGGCTGTCGCGTCTTTAGCCTTGTCAAGAATATACTTTACAATTTCGGGGCTGTCGGTTGTCGGGTTGGTGTTAGGCATTGCAAGCAGGCTTGTAACACCGCCTGCGGCAGCCGCCTTGCATCCCGTGATAATATCCTCTTTGTGAGTCTGACCGGGATCACGAAGATGCACATGCATATCAACAAATCCCGGAACGGCACAAAGACCGTCTGCATCAATAATCTCCCCGTCTGATGTAATGCCGCTGCCGATTTCGGCAATCACACCGTCCTTTATAAGAATATCTGTTTTTTCGTTAAGCTTGTCGGCAGGGGAAACAACCACTGCGTTTTTAATTAGCATTTCCATGTTTTTCCTCCGTTAAGAAAAGAAATTATCTTCTCTTGTTTCTGTTTGCAGGGCGGCGATTCTGCTGGGGGCGGCGGTCGGTTCTGCTGTGAACCTGAACAAGTCCGTCACTTTCGCCTCTTTCGGCACGCATTCTTGCACGCTCTGCCTTTTGTCTTTCTTCTCTCTTCTTCTCTCTTCCTCTGCCTTTTTGCGTTTGGCAATCGCACGCTTATGCTTTATCATTATTGAAACATTCTTGCAGAAATATCCGCAGTGAATGCCAAAATTCTTAACTCCGCCTGCAAAGCCCCTGAGAGCGTTACCGATGTTTTTGCCTACATTGGCAAGAACCTCTTCCGTTGACCGTTTATCATTTGGCTCACCCTCGGTTTCTTTATTATTCTCTTTTTCAAGAGCGTTCTGCTTTACGGTTTCTGCTTTTCTTTCAACCTCGCCGATAACATCAAAGTCCTCGGCATCTCTGAGGTCTGAGCTTTTGATAACCCCCATTGACTTTTTGGGAGCTTCGTCAAAAAAGTCATAACCGCTGTCAAACTTGTTTTTCTTAGCCTTTGCCCTTACAAGCTCCTCATCATCAACCTCTTCCTCGGTTTTCTCCTCGGGATCGTCACTGCCGAAAATGATGTTTGCGTACTTGTCAACCTTTTTTTCAAGCGGATGCTTTTGTTCGGAAACCTCCTCGGTTTCTTCAACATCGGCATCGTCCTCACGGTCGATATCGTCAGGCTCGCTTGTTTCAAAAAGATCGTGTTCGGGTTCGGGGATAACGAGTGTAGGACCTGACGAAGAGCTTATGTTCTCGTGTTTTTCAGGTGTTTCTGCGTTATCTTTTTCGTTTTCGTCAATTTTTTCGGGTTCAGTCTCTGAGGTATCTGCTGCGGTAGGCTCCTTTTTTTTTCGTCCTCCGTGCTGTTTTCCTCGTAACCGTAGTTGTTTTTATATGCCTCACGCTCAAGCTCACTCTTGTAAGCCTTTGCGGAGTTGATTATCTCGTCAATTTCTTTTTCCTTGGCGTCATCCGTGTCATAACCAAAGTTTGAATACTCACTTGTAATTTCTTCCGGTTCTTCCATATTTTCGATTATCGGCTCGGGAGCATATCTTCTGCCCTGCAAAGCCGGTTCTTCTTCAACCTCTTCCGCATATTTCTGCTTTTTCTTTGAGCGTTTATCGGGCTTTTCGGGAGAATCGTCAAAATTGTCAATGTCGTAGTCCGTACCCTTTTCACCGAGTTTATACTTGACTGCAAGCTCCTCAAGAATAGCGTTATTCTTCTTAGCCTTTTTATGCTTTCTGATTCTCACGGCAAAAATTATGATGAGAACAATCAAAATAAGGATAACAACACCGCCGCCGATGATTATGTACGGAATAAATCCCTTTGAAAACGGCAGGTCGCTGAATTTTACCGAAGATACAATTTGGGAAAAAGTATCGTAGTCAACGGTTGTAACATCACCCTCTGTTCTCTGCATTGTGATATTAATGTTCATACCGTCATAAACCGTGTTGGCAACAAAGGTTTTCACATCGCCCTTACTGCTCTGAGCAGTTGCGTCAAACACAAGCCACACAGCTTTTTCTTTTTGGTCGGGAGTACAGCTCCGATACTCGTCGGAATTAAGAAAATTGTTGCGTATATTTGCAAGCTCGCTTGAAGAAAGCTGAGCATAGTTGCCGACATTCTCGCTGCTCTCATTTTTTGTCATTGTCACGGTCAGAATAACCGATGACATATTATCCATACCCTGAAGATAGATATTTCCGTTCTGAAAGGTTTTCATTGTTGTGTCATAATCAAGACCGAAAACAGAAAAATATTTATCTGTGCTTTTACTGTCCCTTGTAACAGCGCTCATACCGTCAGGCATTGAAAGCGTCATATCGTCAATCTGCGGAATCTCGTAATCTTTTGTTGCGCCCGAACAGGCAAAAATACCGCAAAATACCGTTACGGCACAAATTGCAAGCGTTACAGCTCTTTTAAAAACAGTTTTCATCATGTCCGTATATTCCCCCGAAACTAAATTAGATTCATCAATACTGCTTTTTAGAATGTATATCTAATTAATTATACATAATCTGTCAAAAAAATACAAGGTTTTTACCGCTTAAATTTGAAAACAAGAGTAAGTTATGTAGGAGCGTTCATTGTGTCGCTCCTACAATTAAGCATATACTTTCATATAAATAAAAAATGGTCGGGCGACAATGATTTGCATTTTGCAAACTGCCTTCCCGACCATAATTTTACATTTTCAATTTTCAATTTTCAATTGAATACAAGACCGCCGTTTATTCTACAGTAACCGACTTAGCAAGGTTCTTTGGCTTATCGGGATCAATACCTCTGTTGATTGATGTGTAATAAGCAAGAATCTGGAGCGGAACAACCGCTGTAATCGGCATAAGAAGCTCGTCTGTATGCGGAATTTCGATAACATAATCCGCAACACCGTCCTTGAGTTCTCTTGCACAGGCGTCTGTACAAACAAGAATAACCTTTGCACCTCTTGACTTAACCTCAACAACATTGCTGATTGTCTTGGGGATAATACCTGTCTGAGTTGCAACGGCGATAACGGGAACATCCTCGTCAATAAGCGAAATTGTGCCGTGCTTTAACTCGCCTGCGGCATAGCTTTCTGAGTGAATGTACGAAACCTCTTTGAGCTTGAGCGAACCCTCCATTGAAAGGCATAGTCAAGGCCTCTGCCTATGTAAAGCAAGCTGTCGGTTGCAACGAGCTTTGTGGCAACGAACTTGCAGATATCCTCGCAGTTGTCAATTACATACTGAACTGCCTCGGGCATTTTTGTAAGAGCCGAAACAAGTCGCTTGCACTCGGCTGTGCTGATTGTTTCCTTTGCAAGAGCAAGCTCAAAGGCAAAGAGATACATAACGGAAAGCTGTGTGATGTATGCCTTTGTTGACGGAACGGAAATTTCGGGACCTGCGAGTGTGTAGATGAGCATATCCGCCTCACGGGCAATTGAACTGCCCTTTGCGTTTACGATTGCAAGAGTTTTTGCACCCTTCTGCTTTGCAAGACGCATTGCGGCAAGGCTGTCGGCTGTTTCGCCCGACTGTGAAATGATGATTACAAGGTCGCCCTCGCCTACAATCGGATTTCTGTAACGGAACTCGGACGCAATGTCAACATTTACGGGAACTCTTGCGATATCCTCAATAACATACTTGCCGACCATACCTGCGTGCATGGCAGTACCGCAGGCAACGATTGTGATATTTTTGAAATTCTTGATTGTTTCCGTTGTGATGCCGCATTCCTCAAGGAACGGAAGTCCCTCTTTGATTCTCGGCATAATCGTTGTTCTTATAGCCTCGGGCTGTTCGTTGATTTCCTTAATCATAAAGTGCGGATAACCGCTCTTTTCGGCAGCCTCCATATCCCAGTCGGCTGTCTGAAGTTCCTTTTCAATCGGATCAAGTGTTCGTCAACGAACGAAACACCGTCAGGTGTAAGTGTTACGATTTCATCATGGTCAAGAAGATAATAATCCTTGTGTACTGAAGAATTGCAGGAACATCGGACGCAATAAAGCACTCGCCTTCTGCAACGCCTACGATAAGAGGACTTTCACGGCGAACCGCAAAAACTCTGTCGGGGAAATCCTTGAACATAATTCCGAGTGCAAACGAACCCTTAAGCTCAGCCATTACGCTGTCAATTGTTTCAAGAGGATTTCCGTTGTATTTATAGTCGAGGAGCTGAGCAACAACCTCTGTATCTGTGTCGCTTAAAAAAGTTCTTCCCTTTGAGATGAGGAAGTCTTTAAGCTCCATATAGTTTTCAATAATACCGTTGTGAACGATTGTAACCCTTGTACGCTGTGTGGATGTGAGTTTACATCCGAAGGCTCGCCGTGGGTTGCCCAACGGGTGTGACCTATGCCGACATGACCTTTCGGAGTGCCGACCTCTGCAAGCTTATCCTTTAGGTCCTGAAGCTTACCCTTGGTCTTTACGGTCTTGATTTCCCCGTTATCAAAAACCGCAATACCTGCCGAGTCATAGCCTCTGTATTCAAGCTTTGTGAGAGCATTAACAAGCACCTCACTGCAATCCTTAGGTCCTACATAACCTACAATACCGCACATAAAATTTCTCCTTTTCGGTTAATCATTGACCTTGTGGCAAAAAGTAGGTACAAGTTCTGCCAAAAGTTCAACTGTCTTTTCACTGTCATTGTTTTCTGCGGTCTTTTTGAGAACCTCAAGCTTTGACAGCATATCTGTTTCGTCTATTTTAATTTGATTTCCTATGAAAATTTTCTTGTTCTGTGTTGACTTAAGACCTTCTTCGTCCATAAGAAGCTCCTCAAAAAGCTTTTCACCCGGACGAAGTCCCGTGAAAATAATCGGAACATCTTTGTACGGAACCTTACCGTACATTCTGATAAGGTTCTCGCAAGGGTTGTAATCTTGACGGGAGCACCCATATCAAGAACAAAAATCTCACCGCCCTTTGCCATTGCACCTGCCTCAAGAACAAGCGAAACAGCCTCGGGAATAGTCATAAAATATCTGATAATATCGGGATGTGTTACGGTAACGGGCGCACCGTTTTCAATCTCACGGCGAAACAGCGGAATAACCGAGCCGTTTGAGCCGAGAACATTACCGAATCTTGTTGTTACAAATTCAGTATCGGTGCTGTGCTGCGCCTTGTACTGAATAATCATCTCACACGCACGCTTTGTTGCGCCCATAACATTTGTCGGATTAACAGCCTTGTCGGTTGAAATCATAACAAACTTCTTTGCCTTGTACTTTTCTGCAAGGGTTGCAACATTGAATGTGCCGAAGATGTTGTTCTTTACAGCCTCCTCGGGAACGGTTTCCATAAGCGGAACATGCTTGTGAGCGGCAGCGTGGAATACGAGTTCGGGGCGATATGTCTTGAAGATAAGCTCCATTTTGTCGTAATCACGAACCGATGAAATAAGCGTTACAAGGTTAAGCTTTGTGCCGTATTCAAGCACAAGCTCCTGCTGAATGTCATATGCGTTGTTTTCGTAGATATCAACAATGATGATTTGTTTCGGATCATTCTTTGCAATCTGTCTTACAAGCTCACTGCCGATTGAACCGCCGCCGCCTGTAACAAGACAAACCTTTCCGTTGATAAGGTCATGAATCTCCTTTCGGTCAAACTCAATGGGTTTTCTGCCGAGAAGATCCTCAATCTTGATTTCCTTTGCCTGTGAAATAAGCTGTGTATGCCCGTCATCAAACAAAAGCTCACCGAGATAAGGGATAATCTTGATTTTGCACTCTGTTGCGGAACAGTAGTCAAGAATCTTCCTCTTCTCATCTTCCTCACATGACGGAACTGCAACAATAATATTGTCTATGCGGTATTCATCACATATTTTAACAATTTCGGGACAGGTTCCGACAACGGGGATTCCTTCGATTTTCTGATTCAGCTTTTTCAAATCATCATCGACAAAGCATACCGGAATGATGCTTTTTGAAGGATTATTAACATCACCCTGCTCTTTCGCATTGTGAATTTCACGAACAATCATTCTGCCGGCATTGCCTGCGCCCACAATAAGGGTGCGCTCTCCGCCCTCTGCCCTTCCTGCCTCGGTAAGGTCAAGAAAAGTCCTTCTGAAAACAAAACGGAATGCAAGAATTCCGACAAGGGCTATTGCGAAATGTACTATACAAAAAATCTTTCTCTGCGGAATCTGCAAAAACAACGAGATTACAAAGCCGAGCGTAAACCCCGAAAAAACGGCAATTCCACACACCATATAGTCCTTTGCGTTAAAGTATCGCCACAATTTTGAATATGTTCCGCTTATATAAAGCGTAAACAGACACATGACAAGATCAATAACAATATAGCTCAACAAGCCTTTGCTTGAAGCAGCACCTATGTAGCCGACAAGCAAGAGAATATAATTTGCAAGAATACCGCTGACAACGATAATAAACACATCTGCGAGAGCCAGCAACATCTTACGCAAATTAATCTTCTTCATAACCCATACCTCTTCTGTTTAACTTTGTGTAAATTTCCCGAGTAACATATAAATACAATTATGATTTATTATACAACAGTGCAAAAGGAATGTCAAACAAAGCAATTCCTAAATCAACTTAAAATCCGACAATCAAAGCACAAGGAACAGTAATAATCAGACTTGTTCGACACACATTTGTTGACAACCGCACAAAACGAGCCTAAAATAATACCATACTTAATATGAGCGGTGAATTGAATGAAAAATTTTTCGATAATCCTCGGAGCAATAATACTTGCGCTGTTTGTGACTCTCGTAATATGGGGCGTTTACTGTGACAACACAATTGCAATCACAAATTACTGTGTAAACAATACTAAGAACGACGCAAAGCTGAAATTTGTTGTCATCACGGATTTGCACAACAAGGAATACGGAGAAAAGAACGCAGACCTTGCAGAGCTTGTAAAGGAACAAAATCCCGATTTTATTGCAGTTTGCGGAGATATGGTCAACCGTGGCGATCCCGACACAACGAAGATGAAAGATGTGCTTGAAAAGCTTTCAAAAATTGCACCCACATACTGCTGTCTCGGCAACCATGAGCGTGACAATGCTGCCAAATTCGGAACGGATTTTAAAAGCGAAACAAATTCAACAGGCGCTGTATTGCTCGATAATGAATACATAAAATTCACCAAAAACGGCAAAAGTGTGCTTATCGGCGGAATGAGCGACTACCCTTATTATGAGTTCTACACTCCCGATGACGATGTTCCGTCAAGAACGCTGTGGGAAGAATTTGCCGAAAAAGCAAAGAACAATTTCACAATTCTTCTGCACCACCAGCCCGAATACATTGCCGAGGACGCAAAGAAAACCGACATAGACTTAATCGTCTGCGGTCACACCCACGGAGGACAGATTCAATTGCCGTTCATCGGCGGAGTAATCGCTCCGAATCAGGGACTTTTTCCGAAATATGACAAAGGCGAATTTGACCTTGACGGCACAAAAATGATTGTCTGCGCAGGTCTGAGCAACACCGTATTCATCCCCAGAATCAATAATCAAGTTGAAATAGGTGTTGTGACGGTTGTATAACATCGGTTCTCCCCTACAAGTATACATTTACTTTCATATAAAGCAAAAATTGCATCAATGCCGTATTCGGGCATCTGATGCAATTCTTTTATCCGAGTATCTTCTCGAATAGATTGCGGTGGCACACCGCCGACCGCAATTTTCAATTTTCAATTTAAAAAGCTCTCGCCTTAAAGCGACTGTCTTCACGAACCGAGAACGGTGGCTCGCCGTCAGTTCTTCTCGCTGTAATTCCTAAGTTCCGCAGGAGTTCTGCCGTATTCGGACTTGCAGAACAGGATAAACGAATTTACATTTGGAAAACCGTTTTCAATCGCCGCCTGTCTGACGGTGATTTTTTTGTTTCTCAAATCATCAATAGCGTGTTCAAGACGAACACGGCGAAGATACTTTGAAAATGTTTCCTCTGTTTTATCCTTAAAATATTTTGAAAAATGAGCAGGCGTCATGCCAACATAATTGGCAATTTCATTGAGCGTGATTTCGTGTTTGTAATTATCGTGCATATATCTGATAGCACTTTTGGCGCAGTCAAAATCATCAGCCTGAGAACCGTGAACATATTGTATATCGTTGTCAATGCAATCACGGATGAGATAGTACGCAACGCTGTACATCACCGCTCTTACCTTCATGCTGATAAGCTTGCTCTCGTACTCTTCATATCCGTGTAATATGTCCATTGCTTTTCTGATAAACTCAAGAGCTTCGCCCTCGGGTTGTTTGAAACTCGGCACAATATGCGGATCGTCAACATACGGTGCAATTGCCTTTGGAATGATATTGAGCATAACAGCCTGAGTATCCTCACCGATGTCCTCGTAGGAATGAACCTCCTGACTGTTAAGAACATAGACATCGCCCGCATTGAGAATAATTTCACAGTCAAGCTTGTTAAGCCTTACCTTACCTTTTTTATATAGGAAATTTCATATGAACCATGCCACCTGAGTCCCGATTCAAAGGCAACTTTTCTGTCCGGATATCTTGTAACCCTGCCGCTGTAATACGGCTCGGGCGGTAACAACACCTTCTTGTACTTCATGGTTTCACCCTTAACTCAATTAAAATCAATCAATTGTTAATAACATAGTCAGCGCAAAAATAAATATATTTAAGATCCGCAATTACCGCAGAATGGTCTGTTTTTACTACAACTGTTCTGCGTTCTTTTTTGCTGATTTCCTCAACACAGCGTGCAACATTGCACTTTGAAGCTCGTAGCCGTACTTTTCAAAAAATTCTTCCGCAGTCATAACAAGAGAGCCGTAGCCCTCAAACATATGCAAAAGAGAATAGTCAATCAGCTTGTATTCATCTTCAATAAGGCTGATTCCGATATCGCAGTTTGTGACTGAACCGATGTAATACGGTGCGTCATTAAGGAACAAGCCTGTCTTGAACGAACCGATTGAAACGGTAAGATCCGAGTTTACCGCCGTACTGCACACACCCGTGTCACCGTTGATTCCGCTGTTGATGTCTGCACTTATAACATAGGCATTTGTCATATTAATCTGCTCAACCGCTTCAAGCATTTCACCCTTTAATTCACCCGAAAAGCCTGTTCCGAGCAGACAGTCAACTACAATGTCAAATCCCGTGAAAGCCGCCGCCTGTGACATTGGCATCTCCTCGGCACCGAGCGACATTGCGGTTTTATAATAGTAAAGGCCGTCCTTTGAAAAGCCGTCGCTTGCTCTGAAAATGGTCGGTGTAAAGCCGTTTTTGCATAAAATACAGGCGAGCGCATAACCGTCGCCGCCGTTGTTACCCTTACCGCAAACTATGGCAACCTTGCCCACAAACTTTGCCGAATTAAAAATCCCCTGTGCGGCTCTGTACATAAGCTCCGCCGAAGGAGTATGCTCCGCAATCGTCCTTGCGTCGCTTTTTCTCATATTTTCAACCGAAACGACCTGAACAAATTCCATCTTATATTCCTCCGCTTTCTGAAATTTCCATAGCCTTATCCGCCGTTTGCGGCATTGTAAGCCGTCATAACAGCACTTTCATCCATATTACAACCGAGCAAAAACAACGGTGTTTCCTTAAAGAACTCATCAAGCAATTCAAGCAGCTTTTCCATTCTGCTCCGCTCAACATCAATAACCGTTGCCTCAAGCAACTGTTTCATAACCTGTGACGGTAACACCTGACTGCCGTGTTCTCTTCTGCTCTCTGAAGAATATACACAGCCTTAACGGGTGCTTTTGTATTTGTTCCTATGTCAGCTTTCCCCATCCACGGAGTTCCGTAAGCATAAAATTTTCCGTCACATTTTCGTATAACCGGCTTATCATCGTTAATCATCGTCACCCTGTTGCCAAAATGCCTTCGCCACAGAGCCGTGTGGGTAGACTTGCCCGTTCCGCTGACTGCCGAAAAAACATAGCCCTCGCCGTCAAGCTCAAGACAGGACGAATGAAAAAAGAATCCGTCAAATCCGTCAAGCACAGCGTTGCAGAATTTTGAGAGTATCAGAACGTCCTCCGCACCTTGTTCGCTGAGATTGTCGGAAAGCCTGAGACGCTCACGGATTTCGTCATCCGAAACCGATATCTCAATGTCGGTCTTTCCCGATTCATTCGACTTAACGGCATAGCTTTCAAGCCGTTTCCTGCATATTTTAAATTTTGGATTAACTTCAACATTCAAATCAGCTATTCTGTATATCGGCATATCTGCTCCGCTAAATACTATAATGAAATATTGTAACACAAATTAATGTTTTTTGCTACGGCGAAATGAATAAATATTATTTTACCTTTTAGTGCAAGTTGTTCAGTCGCACAGCTTTAAAGGCAAATATTGCACAATACAAGCCGTGTTATTTTGTAACAATGCACATACAGCTTATTTTTTATTCATTTTAAAGCCTGTAAAAAAAGCATTATTTTACGACTTTTTCAATTTTGTTTACTTTACTTGTCCGACTGCTTTTTTTGCATACTCTTCAAGGTATGCTCTTTCATAAATTCAAATATCCTGTGCGTAACCGTTCCTATAAGAATCGGAATGAATATTCCTGCGGCAAGGTAGATTATGCAGTAAAAATTTAAGCCGTTCGGACGATAAATGTACCAGATTGTTGACTTGAGTTTTAAAACATCAAAATCTTTGAACAGCGGTGTAATTACGCTCAATCCCCAAAATGCCCATTTTACAATCATAAAGGCAAAAATGTGGTGAATCATAATGCTGTAGGTATTGTCAGAAATCATTCTGACAAGCTTTTTGTTCTTGATAATCGGAGTAATCAGCTTTGCAACCCTCAGCCAGAACGCAATGCCCGTGATTGCGGTTACATAAGGAATGACGCAGCCGTTGTCAAACTTCACGCACTTTGACGGAGTGTATTCAAGATTTTCACAGAATGTGAGGAGAAGAAGCTGAACTCCGAGAACGATTGCAAAATATGCAACACTGTTGAGATTATCGTGTTTTTCAAGCTTTTCGTGATAAAATCTGCCAAACTCAAAACACGGCAGAAAAAACATTGACCTGAACAATAACAGCAACGCACCCTTTGGGGCAGGATTCCAAATGCAGTATTGCACACCGAAAATTCCGATTGCAAGATACACGGCAAGAATGACATACTCGTTGCCCCTGTGAACCTTTTTGAGCAGTTTGCGGAACAGTATGTTAAAAACATAAACACAGAACAGCGGATATACAAACCACGAACCGAGGTTGTAGGCAAAACTTTCGCCGTCAATAAACGGCATAACAAAAAGGTTGTACAGATCAAATTTGCCCTGAGCAATCGTATAGCCGACCTGAGTAAGTGCGAATGCGATTATTCCGTAAACAATGTTCCATAGATACGCAGGAATCAACAAGCGTTTTGTCCGTCCCCATATATATTTGGAAATATGTTCCTCGTGTTTTTCCTTGTAAAAATATCCCGAAATGAAAACGAACAAGGCGAGATTGTACGAATACTTCGGAAACCAATCATACATCAGCGACACACCACCGTTGTAGCAATGCCCCGAAACTATGATAATAATGCCGATTGCCGACAAAATTTTAAAAGTAAAATTAATGTTTCCGTCATCGCCGAGCCTTTTGTTTTCAGCTGTGACACTGTTTTGTTTAAGTGCAGATTTACTGCGTGTTTTGTTCTTTCCCATAATTCCCTCTCATCTGTATTTGTCGCAATTTAAAAATTCCGCAAATTCACACGGTAATTGTACCACAAAAGCAATCTGCAATCAATATATCAAATTCACCGTGCTAAACACATATAAGCTAAACACATATAAATCATTATTTTGCACAATCTCACTTTTGTTTCAACAGGTATTTAAATCTTTTATTTGCATCTGTTCCGCCACATAATTGTACACATACCCTTAAAAAAACTAAGATTAAAATGTAAATAAATTCAGTCAAAAAGCCGGACAAAGCATAAAATAAAAAAATATGCAAAAAACTATTGACACAACCTTTACATAATGCTATAATAATAAAGCTGTAAAAAACAGCAGAGTTGTATATCGCGGGATAGAGCAGCTCGGTAGCTCGTCGGGCTCATAACCCGAAGGTCGTCGGTTCAAATCCGGCTCCCGCAACCACTAAGAAACGGCTTAACCACTAAGGTTTTGCCGTTTTTCTTTTTATGTTCAATATTTGTTTTCTTACATATTTCCCCCGAATTTCCCTCGGATGACCTGATTTTTCGTGATATTATACTGATTTACAATTTGAATATGATATGAAAATAGCCTGAGTATCCAAGACAAAAATACTCAGGCTGTTTTATTATTTTTTATTTCTCTTTTTTACTTTTTATTATTATAGTTCACGCTCATATGTGCCAACAATTGATCCGTTAGAATATGAGTCATTTCGTATCCATGCATTTTTGTAAAAATCCGATGATGTGTGAGAAGTATAATTTGTTGATAAAGCTTTTGCAGCATTTGCTGAATCTGTTGGAGATAAATGTGCAGGATAACCATTATTCCATTTACCAAACAAATTCCAATTCGTAGGACACTCAAAAACGGCTGTTGTTAATCCCGACTGATAAAATGCGTAAGCTCCGATATAATCAACATAAGTTGGGAAGTAAATATCTGTTAATGCAGAACAACCATAAAAAGCATAGCCTGCTATTTCCTGCAATTCACTGTCAGTGCTGATGTTTACATTTTTTAAAGTGTTGCAACCATAAAAGGCACGGGTGCCGATACTAAGAATACTATTTGGAATATTAACAGTTTTCAAAGTTATAATATTCTCAAATGCATTACTATATATCTTGGTAACAAATTTACCGTTAAATTTTGATGGTATTGTGATTTCTGTTGGATTATCAGCCAAACATCCTGTTACGGCATAAGTTCCATCAGAAAGAAGAGTGAATTCAAGTGTATCACTTTCGCTTAAAATAACATCATCACTTTTTCCGATAACCGATTTTGTTCCGTCAGTATAAGTCACCACAATTTCTCCATCAATAATTGCCATATCGGCTATACCTCTACCATCTTTACCATCAACACCATCTTTGCCGTCAGCACCTTTATCTCCTTTTTCACCTTTTTCTCCTGTGTCACCCTTTTCGCCTTTGACATTACCGAGGTTTAACACTGTGTTATCGGTGAGAAGAATACTCAATTCACCATCAGCTGACAAAGTAACAGTCTTAATACCAATTCCGTCTTTTCCGTCAGCACCTTTTGCACCAACGACAACACCGAGATTTGCAGTTTCTCCGCTTGTATAAGTCAATAGCAACTCACCGTTTGAATTGATTTCTGACTTAGAAATACCTATGCCGTCAGCACCCTTAATGTTACCGAGGTTAAGTACAGTACCGTTGGATAATTCAACGCTCAAAGCACCTTCAGCAGAAATCGTTACATTGACAATGCCTGTGCCGTCTTTACCGTCAGCGCCGTTTATACCATCCTTACCATCTGCACCATTTGTACCGTTAATGCCGTCTGCTCCTACAACTTTTCCGAGATTAGTAGATTGACCATTTGTATATGTAAGTACAAATTCTCCGTCAGCATTGATTTCTGATTTTGAAATACCAATACCGTCTTTGCCCTTGATACTTCCGAGATTTAGTGTTGTTCCGTTTGTAAGTTCAACATTCAAAACACCATCATCAGTAATTGTTACATTGGCAATTCCGATACCATCTTTACCGTCAACACCGTTAGCACCATCTTTACCATCTTCTCCATCTTTACCGTCAGCGCCATTCGCACCATCTTTGCCATCAGTTCCGTTAATACCGTCCTTGCCGTCTTTTCCGACAATACAGCCGAGGTTAATACTTGATGAATCGGAGAAAGCAAGTTCCAATTCACCGTCTGAATTTATAACTACATTAGAAATGCCAATGCCGTCTTTGCCATCTTTGCCGTCTGCACCATTTTGACCGTCTTTTCCGTCCTTACCATCAACTCCGTCTTTACCGTTGACACCGTCTTTACCGTTAGCACCAACTATAACACCAAGATTAGAAGAAGTTCCATCAGAATAAGTTATTACTAATTCTCCGTCAGAATTGATTTCTGATTTTGTAACACCGATACCATCCTTACCGTTAGTACCATCTTTACCATTCT
>ENA-OQHY01000002-OQHY01000002.1-human-gut-metagenome-genome-assembly--contig:-NODE-2-length-122544-cov-6.223531_pt1 | contig 122544 bp, 143 predicted proteins | sample MGYA00242570_ERZ504733 | MGnify/ENA primary metagenome ERZ504733 (study PRJEB26092, sample SAMD00036219) | human gut metagenome | host: Homo sapiens | study: EMG produced TPA metagenomics assembly of... | reverse complement strand
TGGGTTAGCCGCAGAGAAAACTTCATAAAAGCGGAGGTTGCATAGCATAAAATCCGTAACTTTGAAGCGGCCCAATAAAAAGACATTGCCATACATAAACCCTTGCCAGAACAAGGGGAGGCTCAAGTCGAACCTCATTCTCTTGTTCTGTGCAATGTTTTACGCAAAAAAAGAAGCTGTGTAAACCATAATGGCAATTAAGCTTAAAATAGTATCAACGAATAATAAAATTAAGTATTAACTGGGTCAACCAACTTTACAATTAAGACTGAAAGTAGTCAACTAAAAGCGTTAAACTACACCTTATAGCCCATGTACGAGATGCGGAGCATTGTAGAGGCAGGAGCCTTCTGTGTGCTGATTGAGAAGTTGCCGTCGATGTCTGTAACTGTTTTTACGTTAGTGCCTTCAACGGAGATTGTTGCACCGATAAGCGGCTCGCCAAGTTCGTCAAACACACGACCCTTCACGCTATGTGTCTTGTCGCTCTGCGCTACAACGGTAGCGGTTTGAGTCGCAACGGGAGTGCGCAGCGCACTTTCTGCCTGCGAAGCAAACGCCCACTGCAAAGGAGCAGCAACAACGACAAGTGCCATTGCTCGCTTCGACCATTGCAGTCGGAATGATAATTTTGTATTCATTTTATTATAGATTGGTTTTTATATACATTAGAGAGTTGTACATCGCATTACGCGATACATAATAATCAGTGCAAAGTTAGTGCAAATCGAAGACAATGCAAAACAAAAGCACTTATTTTTATTGTTGAGATGCAGCCTAACTTATATAAAAAAAAGGCTACGGCAAGAATGCCGTAGCTCCTAAGATTACTTTCTGTCCATCACATGCCATACGTATGCAATATACGCGAACACGAACGGCACGAGAAGCGACACATAGAACATGGTGCGCAGGGTGAACTCGCTGCTGCAACTGTTGGCAATGGTGAGCGAGCTTTGCAGATCGGCGTTAGAGGGATAATAGGCTGTGCCACCAAGACCGGCGATGAGCAGAAGCGAGAGCACCACCATGACCACACCGATGCCTGCCGGCCAGATACCTTTCACGTAGGAGTTGCTGAAAATGGTGCGCCCTACTCCATACAACAGCAACACCACGCCCACAAGTGTAAGCACCGCCAACAGTGGCATGGCGAGGAAGTTGTGCAGATACTTCAGAGGCTCCATGAACACCACCCCCTGCGCATCTACAGCGTAACCGTCCTTCAGCAACAGACGCACAAAGAAAGCGAGGAAGAACACAAGGAACGGCACGGTGCTGCCGACAAGGCGCACACTGGCACGCGAACGGATGTCCTCATCCTCCACATTATTTATTATGTACAGTGCGCCGAGCATACGTGCAAGGAACATCACGGCGAGTCCGAACACAAGGTTCCACGGGTCGAGCAGCGCGTCGAGTCCTGCCGAAGCGTTAGCCCAACGGCTGATAACGGGCGCACCGATATCCGTCAGCGATGCCTTCTCGACGAGGAAGTTGGAACCGTCGAAGAACGTAGCCACAGCTCCGCCGAGCAACAACGGACCCACGATGCCGTTCAGCACGAGAAACCAGCGATAGGTACGTGTGCCGAGCAGGTTGCCCTTCTTCAGCTGGAACTCGTAGCTCACGGCTTGCAGCACGAACGAGAAGAGGATTATCATCCAGAGCCAATACGCTCCGCCGAAGCTCGTACTGTAGAACAACGGGAACGAGGCGAAAAAGGCTCCGCCGAAGGTGACGAGCGTAGTGAACGTTATCTCCCACTTTCTGCCGGTCGACTCGAGCACCTTGCGCTGCCCGTCTTCCGTTCTGCCTATGCTATGCACCATAGAGTTAGCGCCCTGCACAAAGAGCAGGAACACGAGCAACGCCCCAAGCAGCGAGACGATGAACCACCAGTATTGTTGCAAAAATTCGTATGTCATAAGAATTTGTTATATGAAGAGTTAAACATAAGTGTTGTCGGTTGATGTCTGAGGTTTCTCGGTGTTATATTTGCGTATTACGCGGCACATGATGCTCACCTCAGCCACAAGCAGCACCGTGAAGAGCACGAGGAAGAGGAAGAACGTGAACGCCACACTGCCCGACTTAATATCGGAAACTGCAGCCACCGTTGGCAGCATGTCCTGAATAGCCCACGGCTGTCTGCCCAGCTCGGCTACTATCCATCCGGCTTCGCTCGCCAGGTAAGTGAGCGGAAGCATAACCAGTGCTGCCACGTAGAGCCAGCGATACTTCGAGGTGATATCCTTGCGCCATGCTATGTGGCCGATGACGAGGAAGAAGAGCATCAGTAGCGTGCCCACACCTACCATCACACGGAAGGCGTAGAAGTTGATGGGGATATACGGCACCAGCTCCGCACGGTCTTTTATATAGCCGTAGCCGAAATAAGGCATGTCCTGCTTCAGCTGCTCAGCAAGTTCTGGCAAGCGCGCGTCGTTAGCATCAGCAGCCTTCAGCTTGCGGTATTCGGCAAGCGCAGCAATCGCCTTGCGTCCGCGCTCAATCTTCTCCTCAGCCGAGAGCTCGCGCGTGCCGTCAGCACGTGTGTAGCCGTTGAGCAGGTCGTTCACGCCAGGCACATATCCGTCTGCCTTATGCGTAGCGAGCAGCGAGAGTCCGTTCGGGATGGCAATGCGCAGCGGTGGTTCCTCGCCCTTGGCATAGTCGGGCTGCTCGAACGGATTGACAGCTGCGACCGCTGTTAGCGAAACGCCTTCGCCTCCGTCGTACAGAGCCTCCATAGCAGCGAGTTTCATAGGCTGTTTCTCAGCTACCTTCACGGCAGAGAAGTCGCCCGTCGCCATAGTAAGCACGGCAGCCACGATGCCCACGATGCTCGCTATCTTGATGCTCTGGCGTGCCATCTCCTGCTCGCGGCGCTTCAGCAGATACCAGCAGCTCACGGCGCACACGAACACTGCGCCTACCACCCACGTAGAGGTCACGGTGTGGAAGAACTTGTCCACGGCGAACGGCGAAAGTGCCACATCCATGAAGCTCGTCATCTCGTTGCGCACGGTGTCGGGATTGAACTCGCAGCCCACGGGGTACTGCATCCACGCATTAGCCACAAGAATCCACCAAGCCGAGATGGTTGCACCGAGTCCGGTGAGCCACGTCGATGCCAAGTGGAAACCGCGCGACACCTTCTGCCAACCGAAGTACATCACGGCGACAAAGGTACTCTCCATGAAGAACGCCACGATGCCCTCAATGGCGAGCGGTGCGCCGAAGATGTCGCCCACGAACCACGAATAGTTGCTCCAGTTGGTGCCGAACTCGAACTCGAGGATGATGCCCGTAGCAACGCCCATGGCGAAGTTCACGCCGAAGAGTCGCTGCCAGAAGATGGCGGTATCCTTCCAGAATTGCTTACCAGTGCGATAATAGCACGTTTCCATAATGCCCATGATGAGGGCAAGACCCAGTGTGAGCGGTACGAACAGCCAATGATATATGGCTGTGAGTGCGAACTGCGCACGCGACCAATCGATAAGTGTTGGGTCTACAGTCAAGAGATGTGTCATTTTTTGATGTCTTTTTATTATTGATTAGGTTTATATTCAGCTTCTTTCGGGCTACATAACTTATACATCTTCCATCTGCGTCGACCGATGCGGACATCTGCGTCGACCGATGCGAGTGGCTATCTGTCCACCCTATCGCCCGTCAACTCCCCTGCGACATATGATGCTTTGTCGCCATTCGACTTCTGGTCAAGCACGTTGGGGAAGAAGAACAGCTTCAGCACAAAGAATATAACAAACAGTTTTATGAGGATAACGGTCCACAATACCTTGCCAAGAGTCATACTGCGAAAACCCTCTACATAGAAATGGTACACCCTGTATAATACATTGTCCTTACTCATGTTATGGCGGCTTTTAGCGGTTGTAATAATTTCACTTTAACAATTTGTTTGCAAATATATATCATAAAAGTCAACCCACCAAGCATTTGCCAAACTAATTTGCGTTTGTGTTGTATTTTTTACATTTAAGGATATGAAAAACGGCTATCGGGAAGCTTTTACACTTCCGATAGCCGTAGTCAATTTATAATTACTAATTAATAATTAATAATTTACTTAACGAGCACTTTCTGCACAGTGCCGTCAGCGAACTTCACGATGTTCAAGCCCTTCTGCAGAGCGTTGAGCTTTGTGCCGTTCACGGTGTAGATGCCCTTAACAGCGTTCTGTACAGTAGCGTTGTTGATGGCAGTCGGGTCTGCGAACTGCTCGTAAGCAGAAACCTCAGCCATTGACGGAAGAGAGTAGACATAGAGGTTGCAGATGACAGCAAGATACTTTGTCTTCACGCTCTCCGGGAAGATGTAGCTAAGCTCAGAAACCTTCTTCAAGCCAGAGAATGTCTTCGCCGTGTTCATGCGTGTGAGGTCGTCGCCCACAGCAATCTTCACGTCCTTGTTGACGTAGTTCATCTCGTTGTTGTCGTTCTCTGCGTAGTTCTCGTTCGGGATGTTCACAATAACCTTTGCAAGGTCCCACTGCTTGCCTTCCGGAGCGGTGAAGATCACCCATACGTCGTCGCGGTGGGTAGAAGGTGCCTCGATATCGGTGAGAGCCTCGTCTGCCTTGTTGCCGTCGGTCAGACCACTGACATCATACTTCTTGAAAGCTGCCTCGAAAGAGTAGTCATTCTCATAGTGGCGCACCTCAGCCGTCTTGCCCTTGAGCACGTTAGGCTGTGTAGTAGCGTCAACCTCAACCTGTACAGCAATCTCCTCGTAGTCGTCACCATTAACGACGCGGATAGTAACGACATCGTCACCCATGCGCTGCTTAGCAGTTACAGGAATGACGAACGTGTTCTTCTTCACGTTCTCCTTGATTGTGCCGATAGTCACGTTGCCGTTCTTGCTTGTAGCAACACACTCGAACTTATCAGCCTTAGTAGCTCCCTCGCCCAAATCGTAAGTCACATTGATATTATACGACTCACCAGCGTTCATAGTGACATTGTTTGTCAATGTAGAGAGCTCATGCTGTTGTCCTTCTTGCCATAAACCTCAAACTCCCAGATGCGGAGGATGCCGTTGACGTGCGGAACGAGCTTCACGTAGCGTGCACGCATCGGAGCGATGTAGTCGGTCTTGATGCTCTCTTTTTGGCGGTTGTAGGTATCAACAACTGTTGTCCAGTGTTCGTTATCCTCAGAGAGGAGGATCTGGTAAGAGTCGATCTGGTCTACGCCTGATTCTGGACCTGCGTTGCCATCGAAAATCTTGAAGCTATAGATGCGATATACGCTCTGGAGGTCGAATGTAACCCAGTTGTCAGCACTTACGTTGCACCACTTGTCCGATGCGGAAGTAGGATTGGTCTCGCCGTCGATAATCTTATCCGGCACCTCCTTATAGTTGGTAGAGCCGCTGTAGCCGAGCACCTTCTTCTGGTATACAACGTTGTAAATCTTCTTGTATTCCTCCTCGGTCATTACGTCGAGGATATTGCTTGAAGTAGTAGATGTGCCGATGGCGTTTGTAACATCAACAGTTACACGCTGCTTGCCCACCTTCTCTGCAACTACGGTGATAGTCTGGTCGGTGAGTGAGAAGCCGTTAGCGAGCTTCAGACCCTCGGGCAGAGTCCACTTGAAGGCAGTCGGATTACCCGTACCGTTAGCTGTGATTGTGGCAGTCTCGCCCACCTTCAGATAGCTGTTGCTGATAGTGAACGAAACAACCGGAGCGGTAGCCTGCGGGTAGTCGAGCATGATGCTCTTGCCCTTCTGCTGGCGCATGTCCTTCATAACCGGAGTAACGATGAACTTAACATAAGCCTCGTTGTCCTTACGCTGGAATGTCGGAACGTAGAATGCCTCGTCGCGAGTCTGACCAACCATTGTGCGTGTGCCGTCTTCGTTTTCCTTATAGATGTCGAAGTGGTCGAAGTCGGCTGTATAGTCGAAGTCCCATGTCAGACGAGCGTCGCCCTGCACGTTGCCAAGCGTGCTTGTCGTAGCCAGGTTCTTCACCTCCACTGGTGCCGGAGCATAGTTTGCTGGCAGCACAGAGAGTTCGCCGAGCGAGAGTTCGTAGTCGTAGACTGTGAACTTAGCCTTAACGTTAAGACCAATCATATAGATAGTCTTGCCGTTGAGCGAAGAGAGGTCGTACTCAGCAACAGTCCAACCGTTCTTTGTTGTGGTTTTCGGTGCAGAGAGTGTAACGTCAGGATTTACAGAGCTTGTTGTAGAGAGCTTCACCTCTACAGAAGCGTTTGTCGTGTTCGATGATTTGTAAACCAGGCGCAATGTGCCGCCACCGTTCACGGCGAGCTTAGTCTTGTACAGACGCCAGAGGTGGTCGCCGGTGAACGCAGAGCCGCCCTTCAGCTTAAGGCTCGAACCGAAGTTCCAAGCGTCGTCCCAGTTGATCTCGAAAGAAGCATCGTCCTTGTTCTCCATCCAGTAGCGCCATGTTGGCATAATGCTCTGCACGCCCGAGTGGTACCAGTCCTGTGTAGCCACCTTCTCACCTTCTACGAAGCGGTGCTTGCCCACACCTACGCAGAACGATGTAGTGAACGGCATTGAGCTGATAACCGAACGCTCGAGTACGTGACCCGAGATGCCTGACCAAGCGTCATTTGTAACGGTTGGGTCGCCGGCATAGTTGGTCCACATCTGCATCTCGTTCTCGAAAGTTTTCGTTATAGCCTTGTATGCGTCAGGACCCGTATCGTTCTTGCCGAGCAAGTTGCGCACGTTGTCCTTCCATGTCTTCTCCTCAGGGCAGAAGAGGTCGAGCGAACCGACGTGTCCGCTGGTAGGCATTGCACTTTGCAAATCTCCTTCAAAGCCTGTATGTCCGTTTGCAGCCACCTGCACACCACCATATATCTTAGAGAAGGTCTCCGCCTCTGTGCAGCCGAGCTGGCTTGCATAGCTACGATAGTCGCCCGGCGAGCCGTATTCGAGGAACTGCGATGTATTCTTGTGCGACTTCAGGATTGTAACATTCGGAGAGTAAGAAGCGTTGTACCACTGAATCTCCATGTGTGTGTCGCCGTTCTCATCCGCAATCTTGTTGAACTCCTTGATGAAGCCAACCCACTCCGAATCGGTACCGCCGCCGATCTCCTCGTTGATGAACCATCCGTCGAAGCCGATGTACTTGGCTATCTCGTAGAGCTTCTTAGCGTAGATATACACGCCGTTCTCCTTGGTAAGCATCTGGCGCACCCATGCCTGATTGCCACCGAAAGCGTAGGCGGGAAGAACACCTGACCCAGCACCTTCACACCGCTCTGGTGAGCAGCGTCGATAGAACCTGCTGGCGGTGATGATGATACCCTCAGAAGCCGAACCAGCCCAGTAGACGAGCTTGTCCATATACTGCCAGTAGGTAGGCTGATAGCGAGGAAGTTGTATGCACCCTGCGACGGACACATAGAACATGTCGGGAAAAGGATAGGAGCGTTGCAGATCTGACCTTCATAGTACTGCTGACTATTAGCCTTCATCAGCGTAGGCTCCTTGAAGCGCTTTGCCAATGGCACACGCGAGCGTTGAACTTTGCGTCCTTGTCGGTCTCCGGCGACCAGTTCTTGATGTCGTCCGGATGCCAGCATCCGCCGTACGGCTGCTGTGCGTAGCTGCTCTGTACGAAGAGTGCCGCCACAGCCGCGAGAATTAAACGATTGAGTTTCATTTTTGTTTGTTTTAGTTATTATTTGATTGAATATTAATAGACTTGAGAGTTTACGCTGCAAAGTTAGTGCAAATTGAAGACAATACAAAATAAATAGATTTATTTTTATTGTTGAGATGCAGCCTAACTTATCAAAAGGTTGTGCAAATCGAAGACAACACAAGAATAGCAAAGATAAGAATTGCAATTCTAAATCCATTTATTTTTATTGTTGAGATGCAGCCTAACTTATCAAAAGGTAGTGCAAAAATCCGATTAAGCGAAACAAATGGAAATTTATTTACATTTGTGAGCGTGAGGATTTTATATAAATCGAAGACAATACAAGAATTGCATAGATAAGAATTGCAATTCTGGGTTCACTTATTTTATATTGTTGATATGCAGCAGGGATATTTAAGTCTTTCTAAGTCGAGGGTGTATTTTATAAGCCCTCCCCATTGGACTCTTTTACTTTTTACTTTTTAAACGCTTTTGGCTACGTGGTATGGGCAAGATGCCCATACCTCCTACTTTTTACTTTTTTACTTTTTTACTTTTAAAAGTGCGCGCTGGCGCAGATAGCTGTGCAGAGTGAAGCCGTCAGCCTTGACACAGTTGAGGAGGGCGCGCTTCTGCATCACCACCTCTTTGAGCGCTGGGAACACATCGTTGTAGCGTTTCTTCACGTCCTTGTTCTCGGTCTTCACCGATGTCTTCTTCACAAGCTCCTCCACATCGGTAATCTTTCGAGCGAAGTATTCGGCGCCCTTCTTCAGACGTTCCTGTAGCAGGGCATTCGTCTGATAGTCGGCAGAAGCGATTACGATCTGACTGTACTGCAACTTGAAGCGCTCTGCTACATCCATAAGCTCGGTCTTTATAGTCCCCGTGCGTGCCTTGTATTCGGCGATGAGCTTCGGGAAGGAACGGCGGAAATGACCGTCGAGCAAGTCGAGCACACGGTTGAAGGCATCCATCAGCGGGCGGAAGTCGAACAGTTCGCTCACCACCGACAGATAGTAGTCGCGCTGCAACTGTTCTATCTGTCCTCGCTCGGCGTGTGCTCAATGGCGTGCGTGGCGTATTCGTCCACAGCCTCATCACGTATGATGCAGTCTGCGGCAGCGGCGCACTCAGCACCATGCCTTCGAGTGTGCGGCAACGCGAGAGCGCCACGTATGTCTGTCCGTGGGTGAAGGCGCGCTGCACGTCGATGATGGCGTGGTCGAACGTAAGACCCTGACTCTTGTGAACGGTGATAGCCCATGCTGTCTTCACGGGAAACTGCGTGAATGTGCCTTCCACCTCCTCGCTTATCTCGTTGGTCTTCTCGTTGAGCACGTAGCGCGTGTTGTCCCACTGCTCGGGCTGCACACGTATATTCTCGCCCGTGTCCTTCGCCGTAACGATAAACCCTCGGCATCTATCTCGGCAATGGTGCCGATCATACCGTTGTAGTAAGCCTTGTCTGCCGACGAGTCGTTCTTAACGAACATCACCTGCGCACCGGTCTTCAGCGTGAGCGTCTCTTCGGTCGGGAAGAGCATCTCTGGATACTTGCCTTCGATGGTGGCATTGTAGGTATAGGGCTTGCCGGGGAGCTGTTCGAGCTCGTGGTCGTTGATGCGCTGCGCCTGCCAGTTGTGCGTCGTAAGACGTATGTAGCCGTCTTCCTTACGCGGCTTGAAGTCAGGTATGTAGCGGGAGTTGAGCGCAGAAAGCACCGCGGCATCGGCATGGTTCTCTCGCACCTTATTCAGTATGTCGAGGAAACGCTTGTCGCTCTGGCGATACACCTTCGTCAGTTCGACGATGGCGTAGCGTGTGCGCTGCAAGGCGAGCGACGAGAAGAAGTAAGGCGTGGCGTAATAGCGCGAGAGCATCTGCCACTCATCGTCTTTTGCTACGGGAGCAAGCTGACCCAAATCGCCGATCATAACCATCTGAACACCACCGAACGGCAGGTTGTTCTTGCGAAAACGGCGCAACACGCTATCTACAGCGTCGAGCAAATCGGCACGCACCATGGAAATCTCGTCGATGACGAGCGTGTCGATAGAGCGTATTACGTTAATCTTCTGCTTTGAGAAGCGGAACTGCTGTTCCTTGAGGTTATAGTTGGGTATGAACGGCGCAAACGACAACTGGAAGAACGAGTGGATGGTCACACCTTCGGCGTTGATGGCAGCGATGCCCGTAGGCGCAACAACCACGATACGCTTCGATGACTCCTCCTTCAGTCGGCGCAGGAAGGTGGTCTTTCCCGTGCCAGCCTTACCTGTGAGGAAGAGGTTGGTGTTCGTTGTCTCTATTATGTCCCAAGCGAGTTGCGTTTGCTCTGTCATTTCCTTTGCTGATTAATGGTTGTTTAATGTGTATTCTGTGTGAACAATGAATTACAAAAGTAGTAATTATTTTTTGATTTTTACGCTTTTACAATTTAAAATATGTTTTGTGGCTGCGTGGTACGGGCAAGATGCCCATACCTCCTACTTTTTAGCGTTTTACTTTTTTACCATTCTACTTTTTTCAGTACTTTGCAAAGGTAAAAGTAAAAGAGTAAAAATTAAAGGATATGATAAAAGCCCTGTTTTTCGACGTAGACGGAACACTCGTCAGCTTTAATACGCACAAGGTGCCGGAGTCAACAATCGAAGCGCTTCGCGAGGCTCACAAGTGCGGTGTAAAGCTCTTCACCGCTACGGGTCGTCCACGTCAGTTGCTCAACAACATCACGGAGGTAGAGGACATCATGGATGGTTTCATTCTTGCCACTGGCGCTCAATGCGTTTATGGCGACAAGGTAGTGCGCCAGGACCTCATCCCTACTCACGAGGCAGAGGCGATAGTCGACTTTTGCAACCGTCTCGACGTGCCGGCGGTGATTGTAGGCACAAAGGATCTGCAGATCATCAACCGCAACGACAGCGTGAACCATGTATTCTATGACATGCTGAAGGTGACGTACAACAAGTTCGACGTGCCGGTTGAGGAGGTTATAAGGCAGGGCATACTGCAGATTACGCCGTTCCTCACCGAGGACCAGGAGCACACTATCCTACCCCACGTGCCTGGCACAACGTCTGCACGCTGGTATCCTGCGTTCTGCGACCTTACGTCTGCCACAGCCGACAAGGCGAACGGCATCCGCGCCATTGCCGAGCACTTGGGCATAGACATCAGCGAGACGATGGCGTTCGGCGACGGCGGCAACGACCTTACGATGTTGCGTGCAGCGGGCGTTGGTGTCGCTATGGGCAATGCGCTCGACGAGGTGAAGGCGCACGCCGACTATATCACGAGCAGCGTAGATGAGGATGGTATAACGAATGCGCTGAAACACTTTGAAATCATTTAGGATATGTGGTGATGTGGTGATGTGTTGACAAATGAAACATATCTCAATACCTTACCATCTCACCATCTCAACACCTCACCATCTCAACACCTCACCATCTCAACATCTCAACATCTCAACATCTTATTTTACAACAATGGTGAGAACAAGCGCACGAACGACTCTGCCAAGCGGTGCATGAATGGGCGTTTCCGCTCGCCGTACACACTTTGATAATCAATGCTTTGTTGCTCATCGGTAAGGAAGATGTTCTTCATGCGCAACGCCACACTTCGATCGTAGACAAAGACATTGGCTTCGAAATTGTTCTCGAAGCTACGGAAGTCGATGTTCGTAGAACCGCAGGTACAGAGCGCATCGTCAGCCACAAGCAACTTGCTGTGGTTGAATCCAGCCTCGTAAAGCATTATCTTAACGCCTGCCTCAAGCACCTCCGTCACGAACGACATCGACGAAAGTTCAAGCAAGCGAGAGTCGCTATGGCGCGGAATCATCAGTCGCACATCTACGCCGGCAAGTGCTGCCGTGCGCATGGCGAAGAGCACCTGCTCAGTAGGCAGGAAATAAGGCGACTCCATGTATACATAGTTCTTCGCCTCAAGCAGTATGCGCACATAACCCTGCATGATGTCCGGCCATTTGGCAATCGGGCTGCTCGTCACTACCTGCATCAAGCAGCTGTTCTCTATGCGCCACGGCATAGGCGGATAGTACTTCGAGTTGGTGACGAGTGTGCGGTCGACGAAGTACCAGTCGACGAGGAACGTACGCTGCAGGGCGTACACCGCTCCACCACGTATTCGGACGTGGGTGTCACGCCACGGCAGTTGTCCGCCATACAGTCCTTTCACATAGCGCAGGGCGATGTTCATACCACCCACGAATGCCTCAACGCCGTCCACGATGCACACCTTGCGGTGGTTGCGGTAGTTCACCTTGCTCGTAAACGCAGGGAACTTAACAGGCATGAAGCGTTGACATCAACCCCAGCACGGCGCATACGCTCGAATAGTGAGCGCGGCACACGCCAACATCCCACATCGTCGTAGATGAGGCGCACCTCTACGCCCTCTTTCGACTTGCTGATGAGGCATCCGCCACCAAACGTCCGAGTGCATCGTCGGCGAAGATATATGTCTCAAGATGTATATGCTTGCGTGCCGAAGCTATCGACTTCAGCAATGCGGGGAAGAACTCGTAGCCGTCGGTGTAGAACTCCACCTCGTTGTCCTTGAACGGAAGGGCAAGACTTTGGTTGGTGAAGAGTTGTATGAGCGAACGATAGTCGTCGGGCAACGTCAATTGGCGTTGCTCCACAAACTCCAACATCGACCGCTTCGACAACTGGTCAAGCGACCGCTGCGATATAAACGTCATCTTACGAGTGTTACGACCGAAGAATACGTAAAGTATTATTCCAACAATGGGCATAAAGAGTAGCACCATCACCCAAGCTATTGTCTTTGCCGGCTGACGGTTGTCCATCAATACTGCCAGCATGATGCTGACAATAATGAAGACGTAAGCTAATATGAATACCCAATGGATGTAGAACATACTATTTGTTGTTATGTTGAGATGTTGTTATGTTGAGATATGCTTCATTTGTCACCACCTCACCATCTCATCACTTCACCCCCTATCATGCTATAATATTATTTCCCAACAACCGGGCGAGCTGCGAGCGCAGTTCGTGTGCCGTCTTGTATTCCTCCATCAGCTGCTGCAGGCGTTCGGGGTCGTTCACTGCGAGCGATATGTCGCGCTTCAGGTCGCGCAGACGTTGCTCCAGATAGTCCATGCGGAAGTCGTTGAGCAGATGCTCGGTCTGTTGGCGCAGTGCTTCGATGCGGTTCTCCTCTTCGACGCGCAGCTCGTCAGCATTCTTCTCCTCGTCGGCACGTGCCGCCTTCTGCTCGTCGAGCAACTGATACTTGTCCATGCAAAGGTCGGTGGCAATGCGCGATATTTCAATGTCAGAATGGTGCAGGAAGAACTGCTCGGCACAGAACTGCTCATCGCCAGCATGGTTCACCGCCTCGTCAAGGATGCGCGAGTTGAGTGGATTGGCAAACTTCAGTCCGTCCACGCCGAGGTTGTACGCTATGTATTGCGCCACGTTAAGGTTCACCGTCGTGCCGTCCTCCGTCTCTACATTATTATATATGACGGTATCGCCGTTGCGCACAATCAACTCTACGAGCATCTGCTCCACCTTCGATGCCTGCTGCAAAGGGGAAGGAGAGTTTTGTATATTGAGTTTTGAGTTTTGAGTCGTCGGTTGCGTCGTTTGCGAATTGTCCGATGAGGAAGCGGTTGCCTCGCGGTTGCTGCGTATAAAGTTGTTGAGCGTGTTGATGAGCGTAGCCTCGTTGATGCCCATACGCACCGAACAGTCGTGCAGATAGGTGTCGCGCAGGATAGGGTTCGTAACGAACGATATGCTGCGCACCACGGAGTTGATTGCCTCCGAACGCTTCAGCGGGTCGCGCTCGCCACGCAGCAGCAGGTCGGTCTTGAACTCAATGAAGTCGGTCTGATGCTCTTCGATGTACTTACGGAATTCGTCTGCCGAATGCTTGCGTGCAAACGAGTCGGGGTCGTCGCCGTCCGGCAGCAGCAACACCTTTAGGTTCATGCCCTCCGAGAGCAGCATGTCGGTACCGCGTAGCGCAGCATGTATGCCTGCCGCGTCGCCGTCGTAAAGCAGGGTGATATTCGACGTGAAGCGGTGCAGTATGTGTATCTGGTGCACCGAAAGTGCCGTACCGGAGTTGGCCACTACGTTCTCTATGCCACACTGGTGCATGGAGATAACATCGGTGTAGCCCTCCACCATGTACACACGGTCTTCCTTGCTATCGCCTTCTTAGCCTGATAGATGCCATACAGCTCGCGGTCTTTATGGTAAATATCCGAGTCGGGCGAGTTGACATACTTCTGGTTCACACCCTTTGTGCGCGAGTCGAGCAGTCGTCCGCCGAAGCCACCACCTTTCCGCTGATGCCTATCCAGGGGAAGATGACGCGTCCGGCATAGCGGTCGATTAGTTCGCCACGATCGTTCTTGTAGCAAATGCCGGTCTTCAGCAGAAAGTCTTCTTTGTAGCCCTTGCGCAGTGCTTCCTGCGCTAAGGCACGGCGGTCAGTATCGTCGTAACCCAACTGGAACTTGCTGACGATGTCATCGCGAAACCCACGGCTGCGGAAGTACTGCATACCGATGGCTACGCCGTCGGCGGTGTCGTGCATGAGGTGCTGGAAATAAGAGGCAGCCCACTCATTCACGATGAACATACTCTCGCGCTCGCTCTGCTCTCGCTTCTCGTCGTCGGAGAGTTCGCGCTCCTTTATCTCGATGTGATACTTGCGTGCGAGCCATCGCAACGCCTCGGGATAGGTCATCTGCTCGTGCTCCATAATGAAGCCAACGGGGTTGCCGCCCTTGCCGCATCCGAAGCAATGGCAGGTGCCGCGTGCCGGCGACACATAGAACGACGGGGTCTTCTCGTCGTGAAACGGGCATAGGCCCTTATAGTTGCTGCCGCTCTTGCGAAGCGTCACAAACTCGGACACTACCTCCACAATGTTGGCAGCGTCTTTTATCCTTTCTATCGTTGCGTGGTCTATCATACAAATGCGAAGTTACACATTTTTTTTCCATTCCGCAGTGCTCACCCACACGTTTTAGCTCCGCACTTACTAAAATTAATTAAAAGAGCCCTGCCTATTTTACCAATCAACACAAAATAAGTAACTTTGTACTGATGTATGAACAGCAACATACACCTAATCGATTTTACTAAAAACAAACATAACAATGATTAAAAACAATCTCCTTCTCACAGCACTCTTCACAGCTGCTTGCGGTAGCGCCTTTGCGCAGACCGAGACATTCGACCTCAACTCGCAGCGTGGTGAAAAGCAGGATGTGAACATGGTGCCGGGCAAACTGCTCGACCACCATGGTATCGTCGTAAACCCAACACCGCACAACCTCAACATGGACATGCAGACTTGGACCGACCTCAGCGCCGGCGTGAAGCTCATTGACAAGGCGAGTAAGTTTACAAACGATATCGATTTCCTCAAGCAGAATGCTAAGGGCACTCCGCTCACAATCGTCTTCGGCGAGAAGCAGGCTAAGAAGGCTGGTCTGAAGAAGATGGTGTCGGGAGCATACCTCCTCACTGTCGACAAGAAGGGTATCAACATCGTGGGCTACGACGAGCGTGGCGCGTTCTATGCTTTGCAGACTCTGCGCCAGATTGTAGAGAGTCCAGCAGCGCAGGGCAAGGTGCCGGCACTCACCTGCAACGACTATCCCGACCTGCCATTGCGTGGCGTTGTAGAGGCTTCTACGGCGAACCATGGTCGCATCAGGTGCGTCTCTCGCTCATCGACTACTACGGACGCAACAAACTCAACGAGTATGTGTACGGTCCGAAGGACGATCCTTATCACAGCTGCCCGAACTGGCGTCTGCCCTACCCTCCCGAGCAGGCTAAGAACATTCATGAGCTCGTAGAGGCTTGCCGCCGCAACCGCGTCGACTTCGTATGGGCTATCCACCCGGGTCAGGATATCAAGTGGAACGAGGAGGACTATAACAACCTCGTAAACAAGTTCAACCTCATGTATGACCTCGGTGTGCGCTCATTCGCCATCCACTTCGACGATATCGACGGTGAGGGCACTAACCCAAGCAAGCAGGTGGCTCTCGTAAACCGACTCACCAAGGAATTCGTGAAGGCTAAGGGCGACGTTGCTCCGCTCGTTGTCTGCCCTACCGACTACTCGCAGCTTTGGGCTAAACCTGGACCAGATGGTCCGCTCGCCATCTACGGCAACGAGCTCGACCCTGAGGTACAGGTATTCTGGACAGGTGCTGTGGTTTGCTCTGACCTTACAAAGGAGACTCTCGACTTCGTCGACTCTCGTATCAAGCGCCCGGCTTACTACTGGTGGAATTTCCCCGTTACCGACTATGCTCGCCATATCATCATGCAGGGCCCGACATACGGCTTGGAGACCGACATCACCGAGAAGATGACATCGGGCGTACTGTCTAACCCGATGGAGCACGGTGAGGCTTCGAAGCTCGCACTCTACGGTGTGGCTGACTACAACTGGAACATAGCCGACTACAATGCTATCGACAACTGGGAGCGCGGTCTGGTTGACCTCACACCGGAGCTCACGAGGCTTACCGCACATTCGCCATCCACTCTTGCGACACTGAGACGGGCTACCGCCGTGCCGAGTCGTGGGAGACAAACACCTTCCGTCTTGCCGACTACTCTGACAAGGCTTACAACGACCTCTATGCAGAGTTCGACCGCGTCGAGAAGACAAAGAGCACTATGGAGCGCGACTGCAAGAACCCGCTTCTGATGAAGGAACTGAAGCCGTGGCTCGTAGAGTTTGAGAAGCTCGGCGCACGTGGCAAGAACACTCTTGAACTGATGAAGACATTCCGCAGCGGCGACGCTTCTAACTTCTGGAACGCTTTCGTGGCTAACCGCATGACAAAGGAAGCTCGCGCCGCTTACGAGAAGCACAAGCTCGGCACTATGAAGTTGCAGCCGTTCTACGAGAACGCTATGGACGACATGGCGCAGGAGTTCTTCAAGAACCTAACCGGTGAGGTGCCTGCTTTCTATAAGGGCATGGGCACTTATCCGACGCTCGCTACTACACAGAGCAAGCTGATGTTCGACAACGACTCTACTACATACTACCACTGCGGTCAGAGCCAGTCTACTGGCGACTGGGTGGGTGCCGACCTTGGTGCAGTGCGCGACGTTCGTGAGGTGAAGATACTTCAGGGTCGCAACTCTGTTGACGACGTCGACTACTTCGACAATGTAGTGCTCGAGGCTTCTGCCGACGGCAAATCGTGGACACAACTCACTGGCGAACTGCTCAAGACTTACATAATCCACTGGAAGGGCGAGCCGGTAAAGGCACGCTACGTCCGCATCCGCAAGGCTGAGTCGGAGAAGAAGAGCTGGATTGCTGTTCGCGAGTTCATGGTGAACCCCACAACTCCAGAGAGCCTCAACTTCAAGGTTGAATCAGCAAATCTCGACGCTGCCATGTTCGGCTTCGACAAGAACCCTGTAACATCGTTCCGCAACAGCGGCAAGACTTCGTTCTCTGTCGTTCCTGGCACAAAGGCATATGCTATGCTCCTCAATGTAGAGCCAGGCAATGTTGTTAAGTTCAACCAGTACGACAAGAAGGGTAAGCTCCTCGCTTCTACCGACATCAACAACTCGTTCTTCAACGTAGAACTCAACAAGAAGGCTGCGAAGGCTGAGATTGAGGGCAACGTAGAGGTGTTCGAGATAATCGCTAAGTAAAAAACGGATGCAAGCCATAAACAGCTTGCCATCCGTTTTTTTGTTATAACTTTTTTGCTACAATCCCAATAAAGCCTTAACTTTGTACTCCGAAAAGATTTAAGGATAATTATTTATGGATTTTAATTTCATCGGGACCATTTGGTCTCTTCTTCCTCCCGTCGTGGCAATTGCGCTTGCACTGAAGACCAAGGAGGTATATTCTTCGTTGTTCATAGGCATTGTGCTCGGCGCTGTATTGTACAGCATGTCGATGGGCACAGGTTCTGAAGGCTTCTTGACTCATCTGCTCAACGACACCGTTGGCACGGGAGCTGACACCAAGCAGTACGGTCTTATCTCCTGCCTGTCCGACCCATGGAACGTGGGCATCATCGTGTTTCTTGTGGTTTTGGGTTCCATCGTGTCGCTCATGAACAAGGCTGGCGGATCGGCTGCTTTCGGACGCTGGGCTTCCAAACACATAAAGACAAAGATAGGTGCGCAGATTTCGACTATCATTCTCGGTCTACTCATCTTCATCGACGACTACTTCAACTGCCTCACCGTAGGTTCGGTGATGCGCCCGATAACTATGCGCCATGGCGTTACAAAAGAGAAGCTCGCCTACCTTATCGACTCTACTGCTGCCCCTGTCTGCATCATATCACCCATATCGAGCTGGGCGGCAGCCGTGTCGGGTTTCGTGTCGGGCGGCGAGAATGGTCTGGCATTGTTCTGTCAGGCTATACCGTTCAACTTCTACGCTTTCTTCACTATCATCTTCATATTTATGATTGTGTTGTCGGGTTTCGACTTCAAGGCGATGAGCAAGTACGACGCACGTCTGCAGGAATGGTACGAACGCACCGGCGGTCAGGTAGATGAGGTGATTGACACAAAACTGCAAATCGTAGAACACGGTGTGGGTGCCAAGCAAGACAGCAAGAAACCAGCAACGACAAAGGGTTCGGTTGCCGACCTTGTAGTGCCTATCCTTATGCTCATCGTGTTCTGCATGGCTGGCATGGTTTACTCAGGCGGATATTTCGACGCGACGAGCACTTGCTACCACAACTTCGTAGATGCATTTGCTGCAAGCAACGCTTCTGTCGGACTGGTTATCGGTTCGCTTGCAGCGTTGATTCTTACAATAACAATGTTCGTGGCACGCCGCACGTTGAAGTTCGACAATGCCATGAGCTGTCTTATAAAAGGCTTCGAAGCGATGGTTCCTGCCATACTGATTCTCACCCTTGCATGGACACTGAAAAGCATGACCGACTCACTTGGCGCAGCCGAATACGTGTCGGGCGTTGTGGCAAGCACGGCTTCTGGTCTGCAGATGCTGCTGCCGGCTATAATCTTCATCGTTGCAGCGTTGCTCGCCTTTGCCACCGGCACCTCTTGGGGAACATTCGGCATACTCATCCCTATCTGCATCGCCGTATTCCCTGCTACCGCTCCGCTGCGCATCATCTCCATCTCGGCGTGCATGGCAGGTGCAGTCTGCGGCGACCACGTATCTCCTATCTCCGATACCACCATTATGGCGTCGGCAGGTGCCGAATGTAAGCACGTTCACCACGTATCGTCGCAGTTGCCATACGCCCTGACAGTAGCCGCAGTGTCGTTCCTTACCTTTGTCGTAGCCGGCTTCACACAGCAGCTCGGCATCGTAGCCAGTGCTGCCATTTCCTGGATCTTAGGCATAGCAATGCTTTTCTCAGCATTGTGGGTGCTGAGAAGAATTGGTTACAAGCAATAAATCTACCATATCTATCAGCAGCGACGTAACAAGCTGTGTACAAACAAAATAAAGGCTGACAGATAGGCTGACAGATAGCTAAAAACATAAGTTATCTGCCAGCTATCTGTCAGCCTTTATAATATTTCCAGCGCAATGGCAGCGCACGCCGCAGCATCTGCCAGAGCGTGGTGGTGTTGTGTCAAGTCATAACCGCAGCGGGCTGCTATGACATCAAGCGTATGACGACCTTTGGGCCAGACCTTGCGCGAGGCGATGCAAGTGCAGTAGAAGTCGTAGTCGGGATAGTCCATTTGATAGACGCGGAAGACGGCTTTCAGACAGCTCTCGTCGAACGCCTTGTTATGCGCCACGAGCGGAAGCCCCGCTATCTTCGGCTCAATCTGCTTCCATACTTCGGGGAAGACCGGCGCACTGTCTGTATCAGAAGCGCAAAGACCATGCACCTGACTGCACCAATAGTTGTAATACTCTGGCTCTGGCTTGATGAGCGAGTAGAAACGATCTACCACCTCACCTCCTTTAACAATAACCACGCCAACAGAGCATACCGAAGAACGCTCATTGTTGGCGGTTTCAAAATCTATAGCTGCAAAATCTTTCATTGTTGCAAGGTCATTTTTTATTTGTTCTACGTTAGTAACGAAATACAAATATACAGTTTTTTTGTGGCACAACTACATCTTTTAGTATCTTTATAACAGATACTCATGCAAATAAATGTAAGTTTACATCAAATACTCGTGCAAATAAATGTGATTTCCATAAACTCATCCGCTAAAAAACATAACAGCAAATCCTCGCTTGCCACTGATTTGCAACAAAATCGAGGTTCTGTTGCCAATGATTTACAACAAAAATTTATAGCTATTGCCACTGATTTAAGACAAAAAAGTTGTATCTTTGCCCATGAATTAAAACAAACGCTATGTTCAAACGCAAGATATTAAGCAAATTAGAAGCATGGAAAAGAATGGAGTTATGCCGCGGTTGGCATAACTCCATTCTTATTTTAATTAACTCTATCTAAAGATGTCAAAAAAAGAGTAAGTACAAAATGCACATACGCTCCAAAATAATACAAACTATTTGGCAAATAAAGTTAACGAAAAAACAACGTCTATTTGATGTAAAAGGTGAAACAATAGGCATTGCCATCCACGGAGACGTCAACAATCACATTCCCTTTCTTCAGCGTTGTCCACTTGCCATCGACCTCTGCGGTTTTGAAATGAAACTTGTTCCTTAGTTCCGATTTTATGTAGTTATAGGCACGTTTGTTGTAGACACGGATTGAGACGAAAGTCCGAAACCAACGCTTCCTGCTATCAGCACAGAAGAGTTACCATTACCATATTTAATCGGACTGCCGTCTGCCGCCACCATACAATTCTTATAGTAGACATCCTCATAATAGAAGTCGTTCAACTCAGGGTCGTGATAGCGCCCGCGAAACGAATAGCCGCTCTTTTCCGCTATTTTCTTAATACCAACATTGCCCTCTTTCACACTCTTTATCAGCTCACCAATGCTAATGATATCATTGAAAGACGCACGCTGCGCAGCAACCATCTGCGGCGCACCCGTCATAGAGGTCTGGCTATAGCAGCAAAGCGAGCAGGTCAGGAACGTCAGAAAAGATATTAATGCTTTCATATTGTATGGTTTAAGTAAATGTTTTTATTGACGCTGCAAAGTTTACATTTTTCGGATATAATAGCAACGGCTTTTCTGCATATTCTTCAGTGTGCTTTTGCGCTTCCTACGCTTGGAATCAATTATTATCATGAATCAAAGGCTTCTTTGCCAAAACGTTGGATGATGTCAAAAATCATATAAGTGGGGAGGGATTTACATCCATAAAAAGCACCTTTCTTAATAGTTGTAACACTTTGGGGAATGTCAATATTTGTTAGAGTCTTACAGCCATAGAATATCCAAGGTAAAACCTTCACCCAACCATTCGACAACCAAACTCCTTCATTTCTTGACATCATATTAGACATATCATAGAAATGGCACACCCTCCTGTCTTTTGTGGCATTATGCCAATTGCCGCAAAGAGCATTGCGCCAGGGACAAGAGATCTTCTCTTCATAAATCTAACTATATTGAATCATAACTGCAAATATACTTTCCATTACGAAAATAATGAAACGAGTTTGTTTTTCTATCTTCACTGTCACTACCTGTCAGACTTTTGTAAAATTGCTCACCATAAGTTTGATAATTGTCAGTATGATAAACGCTATTGTCAATAACGAACAAAGGGAATGTATTGTTTAAAGGTATGGGGAAGATACCATCATATACGGAAGAAATGACAATGAGATGTATATTACGCTTGTTGCACGTTCTCTTTATTTCAGTAGGTGGTCTACCGTTGTCACCAGAGCAAAAAGGCAGATATTCATATACGACAACTTCCTTATATCCATTTATGCAATCTTTCACTTGCCTTACCGTAACCTTATAAAGGTTTCCGTCATTCTTGATAGAGTCCATGGAAGATTCGCATTTTTTTACATGCAACTTTTCCGATTCTGATAAATCTGAATAGCCAGAACCATTTACCTCAATACATGAGGTTAAAACGACTCCGGCTGTCAGAAATAGAACCGAACGAATGATTTTATTCAATTCCATTGTATTTCTATATGAGTTTGTTAGAATATATATGAGAATCCCAACTGTATGTCCTGTGCTTTAGCATTGATGCCACTACCCTTAAATAAGTTGTTAAAACTACGACTATATGACAAGTTCAGTTGGTAATGCTTGGCAATCTCAACGCCAACCTTAGCATCAAAGCCATAGTTTACACGATTGAAGAGTTTGTCTCCATACACATTTGAGGACACTTTTTCCTCTTTGCTATGTCCTTTCGCGTCAGTCGTTGTGACTTTGTCTGTACCTGTCAAGCCAAAATCTGCATAAGGGCCTACAGCAGCGAGGAGATTTAAATTGTCTGAAAGGCGGAATTTGTAGCCTACATTGACTGGAACGAGAAGAGAATAAGTTGAGTACTTCCAGTACTGAGTCAACTTTGTTTCGTTGTTGAAATAGTTTTCGCTCTGTCTGTTTCTGTTGTTGAACAATACAGACGCATCCATGAACCAACCATGTTCCACATTGTTGAAATCCATCTCTGCTTTAGCACCCACAGCGAAACCGAGTTTCGTTTTTGTCTCATTCGAGATGTTAAGGTTTCCTACGACTGTAGGACCGAAGCGAAATGTTTGTGCATTTGCTGCATAGAAACAGCATAAAGCAACCAAAGATAATAAAATTTTTCTCATCTTACCTGAATATTTTTAAAAGTTGCAGATCCAATGGTATTGCCTCTACTTGATTTGAAGTTTGTTACAGAAGCATCAAAAACAGTGCCAACGAAATCAATAGGTAAATTCAGTATACAAATCGTAGGTCCAGAAGGGCATGTTACAATATTGCTATGATGGAACTTGCTGCTTGACATTTCTAAGTTGAGAGAGTAAGATGCTTTTACTTTTTTCTTCCACAAAAATTGTTTCTTTTTGGTAACAAATTCTATGGCAAAAGAATTTCCATTAACAATTCTGCCTAAAGTCATAGTGCTTTTGTATTTCCCATTCTTAATAGTTAGAGAAGCTCCATTGAAGTTACGGAATCCAGGTTGAATTGGTCCAGGAACAGATGCTCTCGTATTGGATTTAGTTGTAACGGTGTATGTTCCAGTAAAGTTTGGAGTATCATTTTGAGGTCCTACAAGATGATTTCCGATAACCACATAGCCTTTTGCGTTACCTACAAAATTCATAATAGAGTCGTTAAACGACAAATATGGAGTAACATCATATGTGTCAGTTTCATCAAACGCTAACAAGCCACGATATTTCTCTTGAAATTTTGACAAAGAACTCTTGAAAATGTTTTCGTCTTCAATCTCAAAAATGTCATCCAATTCTTCATCTGCAGTATTGAGTACTTGTTCGGCAGATGTAAAACCTAAAGTTTCATGTAAACTTTGCGTTCTTTCTCTGACATTGTTTTCAGTTTATTGACCGTATTGTTATAAGTGGCTTCGTCCTTAAACTGAAGTACAGGCATGTTGTCTGAAATTCCAGACATACTACGAGTTTGAGGCAAAAAATGTCCCATAGTAGACACCCTTATAGATGCCTGTTCGCTTACACTTGCTTCCTCCTCGTTTGTACAAGAAGCAAACATTGTTAACAACAAGATTAAACATCCTGTCGCAATTGCTTGAATTTTCTTAATTTGTACCATTTTTTATTTATTTGAATTAGAATGTTTTCTATTATTGATGTATGTAACCTTTACAGCATAGCCTCCATGTTGTCCAAGTTCCTTTTGATAAATGTATGCTCCTGGAACCACAATGAGTGAACTTTCTGGAGTTTCTTCTATTGGTTGCTCTATTTCTTCATCTATACAAAATGGGGGCATTGTTTCTGCCGTTAATCCTTGACTTTTCGGTGAATTGGCTAATAGAAAGTACATAACCCCTGTGCCATTATTATCAATAGTACAAGTTGTTGTACATTCGTATTTTTCAACGTCAGAAGAAGCTCCTCTTGTTTGATACTTTACAAAAGTGTCCTGTCTATTCATAGCTCGAATGTCACATAACCCGAAGCCACTCTTACACCCAGTCTTTTTTCGCGCAATCCTCGCTTTTATTCCCAAACTTGGATTCATTTCGGTCATATCCGAGTTAATTGGAGAACGAGAATGCGCCATTTGCATATCGTTAATTTTGATGAAGCCAATTTCACGAGCTGCGTCTTCTTTAGAGCTATAATTACCCAAAGTATCCTCTTGCTGACAAGAAGACACTGCAAATGCTAATACAACTGCTAATAACAAATTTGTTCTTTTCATATGTTTCCTATTTTTATGTTTGTTCGTTTAACCATAGAATCTTGTTTTTTGCTGCAAAGTTATTATCTTAGGAGCTTTATTACAATTTTACCTAGTGCGAAAAGGAAAATATGATTACCGAACCGCCTATATTGTTGTCTGAACTGAATTGATATATATGTTATCTCACCAAACCATGCCATTTCTTTGAAGGTAGTGCTCCCAATCCATCTTTCTGTGTTCCGTCCCAATTAGTGAGCTGGTCAGCACAACCATTGGAGCCACCGAGTGAAACGTATGTATCTGCGCTGCACGACAAATGGATTTCTATCCTATCAGTAAACTCCGGCTGTATGCCGACTTTTCGCAATCGGTCTTCGAAATAGTCCGTAACCATTACTCTATTAACAGTTTTTTGAATGCCGGTATGCGTTACGATTTCAATTCTCGCTGGTCTGCAAGCGCAAATATCAACAATCTGTTTAACCGCAAAGACTACGAAGTTTCGCTTTATCAAAGAGCCAATTTTCAATACTACCGCGTACCGCTGCGTGGTCGTGAGTTTATGATTTCGCTACGGCTTAAATATTAAGATAAAGGCCTATTTAACCAAAATCTTTAATTTTTGTTGCAAAATATCTATGATTATGAGGATGGCATAGCCAAAGTGAGATGGGAGGTTAATCCTGATGGTATGTATTATCGTGATGAGGATGGCTTTGGCAAGACTGACGATGATGAAATCAATCTTGAATGAGCTATAGACAGAAAAGGCAATGTAGTAAAGAAGTTTTCCTTGGAACAATAACCATCAAAAATAGAAGTTGCGCCCGACACGGATTAGTGGATTCGATAATGAAGAAGATTTGGTGTGTATACATTACAATTGCGTTGCTTGCCGCAAGTGTCTCTGGTTGCAATATAAAGTCGCAAGACTCATTCTCTTCGCTGCTTGACAAAGCACGTCAAGGTGATGGTGCTACATACTTGAAATTGGAAGATTACTACAGAACAGGCAATGGTGTGAAGAGAGATTTCTTCAAAATGATAATAATGGCACAAATGGTAGATTTGTATGGCTACCGCATTGACGATTATATCAACGGCTTGCCAGACAGTGATGACTACAAGACATTGTTCACCACGATGGATAGACACCACTTCTTGCCCTGTGTAGACAGCGTGATAAGTATGATACAGGAGTCAAGAGCAAAGGTGGATTGGAAGCGACAAATCTACTTCTCGGAATGATTACTGTTGAGCAAGGCGACTTCCATTGCTGGACATGGAAATGATAAAGGAATGAAGCCGAACGCGAATACTCCATTGCAGAAATACTCTTGTATGGTCCTAATGAGAAAACTGGCCAACCGACAGATACTCTCAAACTCCGCTTGATAGCAAGCCGAGTTCCCTTACGTAAGGAATTCGATGAGGAAACAGGATTGTATTACTATGGAGCGAGGTACTATGATCCAAGGATAAGTTTGTGGTTGAATACTGATCCTAATAAAGAAGAACCTCCAGTACATAGAAAAATATTTCTCTGTACGGCGTGATGATGATGTTATCAATAATGTTAGAAATCGTGTCGCTGTGTATGAAGATTCCGTCCGCCGACACCATGAAATGCTTGAAATGGCTGCTTATAAAGACAGCATCGCCAATACACTTTGGAAAGAATTAAAACAAATAAAAAGGGCTATAAAAAACTCCAAATAGTTTTTGTAACAATCAACAATTTACGAAATGAGAGGGAATACTTTTAATATAGTTCCCTCTCATTTGACAGTGTAAACTTGCATTTGAGATAATTTGAACACCCATAAAAAGAGCAATGTCTAACAACCTATAAATGGGATTTTTTATATGACATTCCTATAAATTTACAATGTAAATGAATATTTGATGATGAACTCACGTGGGCGCAATCGATGAACTGTATGAGTTATATAATTGTATTTTATAATTTTACGTTCGTAGGTGTTATTACCAATTAGATTGTTCAGACTGAGAGAAATTGTACTGTTTTTTAACTGATAGGATATTATCATATCGGAAAAGAAGTTGAATGATGATGATTGATCATTACTATGGTAGAACTCGTTTTTCCATTGTACTACCCATTTCTTTGGAGTAACAAACAAGTCAAGTGTATGGTTGAAGGTGTTTGTGCTTCGGTTATATGTTGCCAAATCACCGACCTGCTCTTGTTTACTCTCAGTGTGAAATAGATAAGACTTTTCTTCTACTGAGAACCAGATGCAAGGCCTATAAGAAAGTGAAACAGAAGCATTGACATTTCGGAATCTGTTAGGCACAGGATTGTCACTCCATAGACTATAGAAATTACTTTGACTGATATAGGCATCCATTCCTACAGACAGTTTAGACCCAAAATCTTTTGTTAATTTCCCACTTGTATAAAACGTTTTAACACCTCGCTTGTGTGCCGTGGCTATGGAGTGGTAAATAAGTCCATCTAATTGATGAGAATATAGCATGCTGTTTGGACTATAGTTGTAGCCTGCACGCAACGATGTGAACAATCCATAACGGACGTTTTTATAAGAGGCGTGAAAGTTGACCGTATGTATCTTCATATTGTAGAAATTACCATTTCCGCTTTTCTGTACTAAATAACTTGTAAACAGAGGTATTTGGCATAACTCAAGCCCGTCTTTCACTTGTTCTGAATAGGAATAGGTATAGGATATGCTCCAACGAGCACTGGGCTTGTATGTCAGTGACAGATATGGTTCAAACTCGATATATTGACGTTTCTTCTTATCAAAAGATTGTGCAAGCAAAGCGAGTGGCAAGCTGATATTCCAACTGAGCCTTTCGTTCTGTTTGTATAATCCAACAGCAGCCTTTGTACTATATTGTACATAGTTGAAGGACAGCATACTGTTTCGTTCTTCTATATGTTGTGTGAAGCCTTCATTAGCGATGCTGTATTGTGCGTTGATTTTGCCTAAAGGATGACTGAAAGCTGTTTTAGCTCCCCAGTACACAACCTGCTGATTTAACTCCTGCACGATATCTTTGGCAGTCAGCAACTTACTCGGCAGATAATTATAAGAGAAATAAACGCGGCTATTCAAATGCTTTCCATTCTTCAATTTATTTATCATTTCAATCTCATTAGATAGAGTACGCTTATATGGTTTAACATACTGATTTTGCTGCTGTGAATTGACGAGCGTAGTTCCTGTGCTATGATCAAATGTAAAGTTGGCTCTGAAATTATTGGTTAGAAAAAGTCTGTCACCATTCACACGATAAAGCAATTCACCTCCTGCAAAGTTCTTATGACTTCGTGCATGTGAATATTCTGCAATACGATTATCGGTTGCAATGTCTGTATATTCGGTAACAACATCTTCTTCCACTTTTGTCTCATCAAAAACACCGCTCAACAGAAAACGTAAATCAGCATCTTTGCCTGTTTTAAAAAGCCAATTGGAAGATAACATATGTGTTTGGTTCATTCTGGTTCGTGAAGGGGCAAGATCAGGGACATTCATGGATATATTTTCCACAAAACTTGAAGCCTCAGGCATTCCATAGCCAAAGAATTTTCTCAGATTGACTCCTTCTTTTAATTCTTCTCCGGAGTTGTTATATTTATACAAAGAAAAGGTCTGCATCTTTCGTGAAAAAAGCATGGAATTAATTCGACTGTCACATAAAATGTCCACATTTTTTTGCAAACTGCTTCCTGCTCCCAAATCCACCACACCTTGCCAAATATTTTTTGCATCATCGCGAAGTACAATATTTAGTGCAGCCTGTTCTGAAAAGTCAAGACCACGCAACATTTTAATCTTCTGATGATTCTCATAAACTTGTACAGATTTTACCTTGTCGGCAGAAAGATTCTCTGAAATTTGAGCATATTTTGACCCAAGCATATCCATACCCTCAATGTAGAACTTGTTAATTCGTCGTCCTTGATACTCTATCGTACCATCTTCGTTCACCTGCAGACCTGGCATTTTTGCAATGACATCAGCAATACTTCGATCTTGTCGTTGTTTAAAAACATTCACGAGATAGGTCAATGTATCACCACGTTGCGCAATGCGTGGTGCTTTTATTTTTACTTCTTTAAGATTGTACGAGTGCTCTTTTAAGACAATGGTTTGCCCCGACTTATAATGCTGTATATCGATGGAATCCTTGACAAAACCGAGTAGATTAAACGTAAGTATTCCCCTCTTTCCTTCTGGACACGACAAAGCAAAATATCCATCAGCATCTGTGCGTGTAAAAGCTAATGGCTTCTTGTCTGTACTGTCCAATAAAACCACAGACACAAATTCAAGCGGTGCATGTTGTTTATCTACAACACACCCCGTTAATGACTGAGCACGACCTATTGTATAAGTTACAAGGAAGAAAAAAAATATAATCCATTTATTCATACTTATCCATTAAACAGGCATTAAAACTCCGTTGTGCTTTAGGTGGTTCGCTATAGCCACTACCCTGCAAACGATTGGTGGTATTCCATTGGTCTTTCCAGTAATCTTTCAGTAGGCGTTGAAACTTCACAGGAGTCAAATGTTCATAACGCTTTGGCTGAAAACTGATGGTTACAGTTTGATGCAACTGCTCAATTCCAGTGGCTGTAAACGAAAATTCATTTTTACTTTCGGAAGCTGCCAATATGAGTCCTGGCAGACCACCCAATTTCCATGGACCATTATCAAAAGGCAAGTCTAAAGTATACCATGCCGTCCAAGTCCGTCCACGAAACTGGCAAATGGCTTTATGACATGGATAACCGATAATTAGAGTATCACCTTCAACCAGTTTCCATGAAAAGGTTGGAATAGGTTCATCGTAACAGAAGAAGAAGTCATTATGCAAAACATCTGTATAAGTGAGTTTCCCTTTTTGTGGAATATGCTTATAAACCTCATACTCGCGTCCTTTCTTTGAGCCAAATCTATTTCCTAAAAATTGCAGATAGCTCATGGGGTCAGAAGTAGCACTTCTTACGGAATCAAGCTGATGTAGAAACTGTTCAAAACGTTGGCTATAAAACCTAGACGAATATTTTCCTATATCTAACAGATCAGTGTCATCAAAAGCTTCCTTTTGCTCCTCTGTGTGTTTGTACAATGCTTGATACTGCACACGTACATTTACAGTGTCCGTCATTTCTTGTGAACAGGCACATATCGTGAAGGCATAAAATGCTAATATACTGAAGATTAATTTCATAGTCTATATAAATATATATCGCATAGCTATCATTAATACATAAATGATAACTATGCGATATGTATGAATCTTATTATCCTTGTAAAATCAGCAATAATGCTGTTAGTTAGCAGGATTTGTTACTCTACCTATTTCTACACCATCCTTATAAAGGATAACAGTCGTGGTTTTATCAGTTTTGTTAAAAACCACTTCAATCTCATAGCCATTATCAATTTGATTCTGCGCTTTTGCAGTTTGTGGAGCAATTAAAGAAACTCCAATGGCGACTAAAACGGAGAAGAGAATTCTTTTCATATGCTTTATGTATTAAAAATTAATAATACGCTGCAAATATAATGCATTCAATTCTAATATGCAAGTTTTTCTCTTTATTTTTTTTATTATTTGCTGCATTTTTTATAAGCTGCAAAAGACAATAATCAAAATATCAATGTAACTATTCAAACAGAAATTTTACGCAAAAAGTTCTAATTTCCATAAATTTCTAACTGGGAATCATTGGACATTTAGAAAAATGTCATGTCTTTGCCCTCGAATTGAGGCATTCTTTGCATATTGCAAAATACAGAAACGAGCAGAAGTCCGCTCGTTTCCATATTGTTACCTATATAATATAGGTTAACGCCCAACTTTTTGGTATTCAATCAAAGTCCAATTTAGAGCGAGTTGCTTAATCTTAACTTTTTTCTGAATATAAATTTAGAAAAGACTCGTCCTTCTTGTTGAAGACAAAAGGTGGTAAGCAATTTATTGAGATGGATCACTGGATTGACGAAGCAACATCATCTCTCGTAATATACCCTATCTATGGTGTAAAATTCGATATTCTATCAAAATGGTTTGAGAAATTTAGTATGAAAAATTTGCAAGACCAAAGAGACAGAGCTGGTATCGCTTTTTATGGGGACATGCTATCTATGCAATACAAGTTTTATTTCAACTTGAATGGGAAAAATATGCAATCGATTTTAATGAATTACAAGCAAAAGTTCAAAAGTGTGCAGAATATGTCTTTTCAGAATATTCGTCACTTGATAAACTCTATAATAAAACAATATTGCCAATTTTAAACGGAGAGGTTTATCTACCTGATGTTGGATATACTACGGCAAAGAACTATGATGATGAGGGTAATTTAACAGGTGAAACGGCAGAAGCAGAACCAACACCTTATCAAAAGACTGCAAATTGCAAAAAATATGAAGCAGAACTTGGTTGGTATGGGGTGATGTCACGAAGTGGAAAAGTCATTACTCCTCCAAGATATTGCGATATTACAGCCATTGGCTACGACTTGTATTTATGCAAAACTGATGATATTAGAGGTGAAGTTCTGAATGGTAAAGGTGTAAGAGTTAGGTAAACGACTCTCTCATTTTCTCATTGATAAAGCTGACAACGCAAAAGACTTTTCAATAAGATTCAAAAGGATGGTAGGATTGAAACTCTCGCCATCCTTTTTGCATGTAAGATGGAGATGGCTGCCAGTACTACGACCAGTATTGCCAGTGACACCAACTATGATACCAGGATAAACATATTCTCCTTTACGAACCATGATAGAAGACAAATGGCAATAACTAACATGATAGTTGCCATGTTTCAACGTAACATAATTGCCAGAACGATTGTCATACCCTACCTTTTCGACAATACCATCCATCATGCATAGGCAGGTTCGTTCTTCGCACGAAGATCCAAACCGTTGTGCCATGATTGTTTTCCTGTGAAAGGGTCACAGCGATAGCCATAAGGACTGGTGACCTTGATAGATTTCAGTGGATAAGTGATGCTTGAATAGCTGCTTATCCACTGTTTTTGTTTGTTATCCACAGAGTCTGTTTCCTGTTGTGGTAGATTTACAGTGACGGAATCTACCTGATTGTTTGCAGGAGGCAGAAGCTTTTCCTCAACTTTCTTGACTTTGTAACGGCATACGTTATTGCTGACGGTGTTGAACTGCGCCTTTGCACTCGATACCGCCAGACAACTTATTACCCATAATGCCACTATTTTCCTTTTCATGGTGCAAAGTTAGGGAAAGAAATCAAGAGTGATACACGATGCTATAAAAGTATAACATAAAATAAGATTAAAGTATGATTGAGAGTATGAAGTGATGATATAATCATAATAAAACAGAAAAGATTGGGCAGAAGAACGTAGGCTTTCTTGTATTCATTACTCTTGGGCTATCTTTGCATGGCTATATGCAAAGTATCATTCAAAATATAATCAGAATATGAAAAGAAACTCATTTGAAGAACGTGAAGTGCCATATCAGACACTCGCTAAGTTTGGACTCACCCATGAGATGATTGAAGACCTTCCGATGCATGCCTTGGAGGACATCAGCAATGGTCGTCCATCGCCATTGTTGCCTGTGAGCATGGAAGTAAACGAGGGTTACAGTATCAAGAGCAGAACCCGATTCGCCTTGATAAGAATGGCAGATGGAAACGTGGATGTGATGTTCTATCCTGTTTTGAAGTATGCCCCATTGGACAAATTCACCAAGGAGCAGCAAGAACTGTTGAAGCAGGGCAAGGCTGTGGTGACAGATGTGAATATGCCCGATGGCAATTCTATCAAGGCATTCGTACAGATTGACGGTGAGACCAACCAAGTGATGGCTGTGCCGACACCAGTGATTGGCAGAAACCTACAGGTACTATCTGACGAACTCAGTCTTGGAGGAACGGAACTAAAGAGCATCCAAAATGGCGAGGCACTGACATTTGCCGTAGAAGACGAACCTGTGACCGTAGGCATCGACCTAAAGAGCGATACTGGCATCCGCTTCGCCAACGGCGATGGTGAGCAGTGGCGCAAGGAAGGCAAGCGAGAGTGGGACAAATACACTTTCGGCATCTATGGTTGTTGGGTAATGGATGAAGACGGCAATCTCGACTATGTTCCAGAGGAGGAATATACAGAAGAACTGTGGAATGAGCAAAAGAAAGCTGCCGGAAGACATGCATCGGCTGTCGTAAGGAAGTAACGTGAAACATCAAACTTAGGGAAGAAATGAGAAAAGGACCATATTATACAGAAGACATCCTCGTGGAGAAGATGCAGAGCGGTGAATACGGTTGGCTTGATTATGTGAACCATTTCAGTGAGGAATGGCAGAACGAGTATGAGGAATACTGCAAGGAACACGCCCTGTGCATCGGCAACGAGAGTGCGGAACAGTTTGTGAAGTACAAAGACGAGCTGTTGGAGCAAGGAATGGAAACAGAGAACGCTTAATACAATCATGCTATGGCGATAAGAAAGAACTTGAATCCAAGACAGATGGACTTGCAGCCAGAGATGCGTGACATCCTGATGCGTAATGGTATGCAAGCCCATATCATAGCCAATGGCGATGGTTATCAACTGGCGGTGCAGGGACATGACTCCCCACTGCTGACCTACAACCTCACCGAGAAACAGATGTTGGCATTGACCGATTGGGGAACCAACTCTGCCAACAAGAAGGCCTACAATGTCTTTACCAGCATCATCGGCAAAGACTTCTATATGCCGAGAAACCTTGTCCATGCAAGAAATGCCAATGGAAGAGTGGCTATGGGACTGCATGGATATAGGATTGGTACTGGAGAATACGGACGGTTAGGATGGAGTCCAGAGTTTTTAGGTTGGACACCGAGAATGCAGGACGGCTATCATCTACGCAGAGTCGGAGGACAGATGTTCTATGCAGGAGCACCAATGGTAGCGGAAAGACCAGACAGAAGGCTGAAATCTGGTGAGTTAACCTCTGGAGGTTATGGCTTTTACTATAAAGGACAGCAACAAGTAGCATCACAAGCAGATGTATTGCAAAACCTGCAAGCCGTGATGACACCTGTAGAAACACGTCCAAGAAGTCAAGAGCCAGCCAAACCCTACAAGGAACTGATAAGCTCACCTGTATATTTCTCCAACGATCAATGGCAGGAATGCCTGTCTTCACACGGTATCATCATCGATGAGAAGGCAAAGACACTCACCATCCAATCAGAAAGCACCAAAAGTGATATGGTGTATGACTTGACCGACGATGAATTGAAGGCATTGACCAACAATTCTGTCAAGCAAGTATCTGTAGCCAAACGACTGGATATATTGAATAATGTCATCAAGGATGATTTCGCAGACAAGATAACGATGGACATGCTCAACAGCAAGGAGCGCATCCATATCGGTTTGCGTCCAGAGGTGCAGCAGGAGTTGGACGGCAAGATGCAGTTGCAATCTACCGTTGAGCCACTGCAAGTGCAGCAAGAACCTATGAACAATAAAGTAGGTATTGTGGATGGGCAGGACTTGGACGAGTGCAAGGGGTGGTTCCGTGAAGGCAAGCATGGCAGAGAAGTAACTGTTGGTGAGATACAAGTGGAGCCAGCGGAGCAAGAAGGCAAGTACCGCATGACAGCCATCATCAACGGTGAGCGAGTAAGCCACGAGATAACGCAGAAGCAGTATGACAAGTTCATGGCAGTGGATGACTACCATCGCATGAAACTTTTTTCCAAGATATTCGGTGAGGTGGATATGAAAGACCGTACCAGTTGGGAACCAAGATTGGAGCTGCACTGTTAGCAGGATTGGGTGTTGCTGCCGAAGTAGGCAGTGAGCTACATCGTCCACATGGCGCACCTGTAGTGATAGTTGACCACCATCATGGTGCAGCACCTGCGCCACTTCGTCCCTATTTCAAGCCAGGAGTAGATACGCCAATGGATGTGGCGGCGAGAAACTTTGAAGCTGCATGAACCAAGAAGTATTGCATCCTCACATGGGGAAAGGACTATAACGGAATACGCTTATGGCAAACAACGAACTGACATATAATGATTTCTTACAGCGTCTGAACATACAAGAGTTGTTGGTGGACGCAGGCTATCAGTTGAACAAACGAGATGGCTTGCGCTATCCGTCGTATGTAAAGGTGGACAGTCATGGACAGCGAGTGAGAGGCGACAAGTTTATTGTCACAGGCAATGGAAAGTGCTGTTTTCAGCCACCAGAACAGAAAAACTACAACGTGATAGGCTTCATCAAGGAGCATCCTACGCTGTTTGACGACTATAAGCCAGGGATGTCATTGGACAGACTGGTGAATGTTGTATGCAACAGACTGTTGAATAATCATTGATGTGCGTGAAAGCAGAGTGGCAGAACCCAAGCGAGATGCCAAGCCCTTCAACCTGTCAGACTATGACATCTTGCGTTTCCACCCAAGGGAAAAGGACACCCAACGGAAACACTATCCTTACTTCAAGGAAAGAGGCATCAACATGAGGACACAGTTCGCCTTTTACAAGCATTTCTTCTTGGCGACCAAGCATCGAAAAGAAGGATTGAGTTTTGCCAATCTCGCCTTTCCACTGTCTTTGCCGTCCAAGCCAGACTGCATTGTTGGATTGGAAGAACGAGGCAGACCGAGACGAGAGGACGGCAAGGCTTACAGGGGCAAGGCAGAAGGCAGCAACAGCAGTGAAGGATTGTGGATAGCCAACCTGACAGGTAAGCCATTGAAAGAAGCCACAAATATTCTATGGTTCGAGAGTGCATACGATGCCATGGCAGAGTACCAAATCAACCCGGTGAAGAGCGTGTATGTCTCGACTGGAGGCACACCCACTAAGGGACAAATAAAGGGAATGCTGGAAGAGACCCGACAAGCGAACCATTATTTGGGCTTTGACAAAGACGAGGCAGGACGTGGCTTTGTGAAGAACTTCAAAGCAATCGCCAAGGAAATGGGATTTGCAGACTTCACGGTGCAAGCCTTTCATCCTTTAGGACAATACAAGGATTGGAATGATGCCCTGCTTGGTAAGAAAGACCAAAGGCTGATAGACCAAGGAGAGATAGACTTTGACTATTCCAAATTTGCCAAGGAGCAGGAAGCTGAAAGATTGCAACAAGAGCAAGAACGGAAACTGCAAGAAAAAGAGGAACGGACATCGGGCTTTCGCAGATGAAGCACGGTGTCATTATCAAAAAGGAGAACTATGCAGCAGACATATCGGTATAGAAACATCATCATCAAGCCCCATTGTATGCAGTTCGTCATCAACGAGCTGCACTTGCTTGTGCTTATAAGCGTAGGCTTTGTATATGCAGGTATTGATGATGCCGTTCTCTCCACTTTGGTGTTTGTCCTCTCGCTCTTGCTTTCCCTATGTTTGGCATATCGAATGGTCTATATATGCAGGATGCGGTACATCATCAGTAACGAACAATTAGTGTTTGAGCATGGCGTGTTTCATCGTGAAGTAGATTATCTGGAACTATACCGTGTGGTGGATTTCAACGAAAGTCAAACTTTCATGCAGCAACTATTCCGATTGAAAACCGTGAGCATATATTCTGGAGACAGAACGACACCAAGGCTTGACATTATCGGAGTACCGATGAAGGAAAACTTGGTAACAACCATCAGAGAACGAGTAGAAACCAGCAAACGCAGGAGGAGCATCTATGAGATTACAAATAGGTAAGATATGGTTGATAGCAATTATCGGCATAGCAACGGCATCGGAAGCCAAGGCACAATTGGTGTCATCCAATCCCTTGGAATGGATGGCATTGGCAGAAGGCAATGAACTTATCAACAGTGAGATTGAAAAGCAAATCAACGGACAGACCAAGACGGCGTTGTTGCAGAATACAATGGCTGCCGAGTTCAACCAGATACACAAATGGGAGAAGAAGTACAACAGCTACCTGAAATCAGTGAACGGCTATGCCTCTTCGCTGAAAGCCTGTACCCATCTGTATGATGATGGCGTGAAGATTTTCATCACGCTCGCCAAGTTGAAGACAGCCATTAAGAACAATCCGCAAGGCATCGTGGCAAGTATGAGCATGAACAACCTGTATATCGAGACGGCAACGGAACTGGTATCGGTTTTCAATCTGTTGAATGATGCCGTGGCAAAAGGTGGAACGGAGAATATGTTGACAGGAGCAGACCGTTCGAAGACTTTGTGGGCATTGAATGATAAGTTGTCAGCATTTCAGAAGAAGCTCAACAAACTGTATCTGAGCATCCGCTACTACACCATGAGTGATGTGTGGAACAATGTCACGGCAGGGATGATAGACAGAAGTAATGGTGAGATTGCCACCCAAGCATTGGGGCGGTGGCGGAGAGCTGCCCAAGTCAGTACACCATAATAATATAAAAACATTTGAGTATGAGAACATGGATATTTTGCTTTGGCATAATGTTGCTTTCCGTCTGCAAGGTGCGAGCCCAGAACGACCCTGTGTTGGCTGGAATGATATACGCATATACAGACAAGGCTGAAAAAGAGTTGAAGAACCAGGAGAAGGTGATGCTGATGCAGACCACTGGTCATATATGGTTGAAAGAGGAAGTGGAAGGAACCACCAATCTGCAACGAGAGTTCAACAACTACTTGGACTCGTTCCGCTCCATCGTGGTGTATGCTGCACAGGTATATGGCTTCTATCACGAGATAGACCGACTGGTGGATAACTTGGGAGGATTCACCAAACAACTGGATAAACATCCGAGCAATGCCCTTGCTGTGGCACTGTCAGCCAAGCGCAACAAGATCTATCGGGAGTTGATTATGGGCAGCGTGGAGATAGTAAATGACATCAGACTTGTATGCTTGTCAGGCAACGAGATGACCGAGAAAGAACGAGTGGAAATCGTTTTCGGCATCCGCCCCAAACTGAAGGTAATGAACAAAAAGCTGCAACGGCTGACCAAGGCGGTGAAGTACACCTCGATGGCGGACATCTGGGCAGAGATAGAGGAAGGTAGTCACGACAAGGCAGACAAGAAAACCATCGTGAAGGACTGCATGAACAGATGGAAGCGAAACGGAAAGATCAAATAACAATAAAAAGATACGACTATGAGTATATGGGCAAAGATAGCAAAGTATGGCGGCAGTGCTTGAAAGGTGCAGGTAGTGTCGCCAAGCAAGGACTGAAATCTGCAAGCAATACGGCTGTGCATCCCACCCAAGCACTAAAAGGCGCAGGAAGTGCGATGAAAACAGCCGCTGTGGGCAGCGCAGCAGGATATGTGGCATGGCAGAACCTTGTCAACGACAAGAGCATGGTGGAGATAGCCAGTGATGTGGTGGTAGGAAAAGACACCACGGAGAAAATATCCGAAGCTGTGGAAGACGTGAAAGGACTGAAGAACAAGGCTGGAGAAGCAGTGGATGCTGTGAATAGTGCCATGGGCGACATCAACAGTAAGTGGAGCGGAATGAGCAACTTCTTCCGTGGCATCTTCGGAGGCAACGGACTGGAGATGTTCGGCAACTTTTTCAAGAACTTAGGGAAAGGAAACGTGTCGGGACTGAGCCTTGCAGGACTGGTAACAGCAGCGTTCCTCACTTTCGGACGTTTCGGATGGCTTGGCAAGATAGCAGGAGCCATGCTCGGCATGATGCTCATCGGCAACAATTCCAATATCAAGAACATTGTCAGTGGTGATGGCGGTCAGGGAAGAAATGTGAACGAAGCAGAAACGACCACACGCAGTGGCGGCATGAAACGATAAACATAAAAACGACAACAACATGAGATATACAGAAGAAATGATGCTGCAATCAAAAAGCGGCTTTTGCATGCCCTTTGAGGAGCGAGGCAAGGATGTGGAACTGACACTTGGCTATGGAAAACAGAAGCATCCTGTAACAGGAACCGTGTTCTTCCATCACGGACTGGACTTTGAGGCAAATCACTATCTGCTGTCAGCCTTGGCAAGCGGAACGGTATCGGGCATTGGCAATGATGCGACACACGGCATCTACCAAGTGATACGCTACGGCAAATATGAAGTGACCTACGCCCACCTTGCCAACGTGTTAGTGAACTTCGGACAAACCGTGAAGGCAGGAAACATCGTGGCATTGAGCGGTGACAGACTGCATTTCGAGGTGAAGTTTGACGGCAAGGAAATCAATCCGATTGATTTTCTGACCATGCTATATGGCAATGTGAAGGCAATGGAACAGACCTGTAAGACTGGTTTTCCTGAGTTTGAGACCTACGACATGAATATAGCCACACAGTATGACAAAGACCAGAAAGAGATAGAAGAATTGATGCTGCGCTTCATGCCATCGTATATGGAAGACCTGTATAAAGGTATGTATGTGACACCGCAACATGCAGAGCAGTCGCTAAGGAACATCTTTTCCTTGTCAGCGGCGAAACACTATTTCTATGAAGCTATACCATCCATCTGCAATCCGTTAGGCATCGGGCAGAGAGCTATGCCCTTGGCTTGCAAGGTGCAGAACCTGCTGATTGCGGATTTCTTGAACTATCTGGCATTGCGGCATGGCATCTATCTGTCCACATTGAGCGAAGTCCTAAAAAAAAACTCCATGACAAAGCCGTAAGGACAAGTGGTATCATTGACCCTCTCGCAGAATTGGACATCGATGTGCAGAGCTTCGACATTCCAAGGTTGGTAAGTGTCTATCCAGACCGTGCAGGAGTGAGATGGTGGACAAAAGCGTGGTTCAATAACCGAGAGGAAGGAGAATGCTCCGTGGAGATAGAACTACAACAAGCCATTCTCTTCATCCATGACAGAATAGAGAAAGACGCTTGGCTGGAGGAATACTTTCCAAAGCAGATGGAAGTGTATCACCAAGCCATCAAGCAGACAAGAGAACAGATATTAGGTCAACTAAACGTAACGCTATAATGAGTACAATCAAGAACCCGACACGTTTTGCCGAACTGGAGTATTGCCTTCAAGGATATTTTGACGGCAAGCTGGCACTTGTGATGAAACAGGTGCGAGACGACTTGACGCACAAGCAACTGGAGGAAAGAGGCAGGTACCAGAGCAGTTTGGCAGGAGTGCTTGCTTCTGCCAATCCGTATGCTGACAACACGGACTTTGTGCTGAAACAGACAGGCAAATGGAACAGCAAAACCACAGAGGACTATTTGGAGATGTGCAACCAGAAGATATGGAAGGACAAAAACATCGTGAAGGACTTGGCTCTTCTTGCTGGCGAGTGGCGCAATGCCGTGGTGAAGGAAATTGGACGAAACAAATATGACGCTTTGTCGAAAGCCTGTGGCGAGGACTTGGCATACGCATACGTTGTGCAAAGGATGGAAGACCTGATGATTGGGAAGCTCGTCAAGAACAATACGCCCAAGTCAACGATGGACTACATCTTGCGCAAAGCTGCACAAAACAGCATTTGGGGACTGCAAGAAGAGCTTCTGAAATCACCATTGACGGCAGAGATAGAGGCTCGTGGCGAGAAAGCCTACAAACCGAGCAAGACGGAGAAGTTTGCAGGAAGGCTACCGCTCGGTAGTGGATGCCGTGACCATGGGCGGTATCGGTAGTTGGAAGTCATTGGCAACCTTGGTGGGGAGCGACATGGCATTGGGCCATATCCTCGATTCCAAGAAGGGAAACGCAGAACAGCGGAAAGAGCAAGTGATGGAACTGAGCATCAGCAAGGGTGTGTTCGGACAAAACGGCAACGCCTTCACTGGTTTTCGCTCACAAGCCAAGAAAGTGAATGCCACCGACAATGGCTATGTCAAGACGCTCAACAGCAAACTCCATAATAAGATACATATCCCACAAAAAGCATTTACACCTATGGCATGGACAGATAACAGTATTAAGTTTCCTTTCCAAAAAGAGCAAGAGAAACGGAACGATCCGAAATACAAGAATGTACCGCTGATAGTGGCACCCGGCAAGGAAGATGCCTATCTGGAAGAGAAAGCCAAGCACGACGCAGCCAAGGTTGCAGAGGCAGAGCACATCATCCAAGAAAAGAAAGAGGCAGAGGCGCAACAAACAGAAACAGATGAACAACAGCAAGCGCAATCTGAGGAAGAACTGCAAGAACAACCAGAGAATGATAACAGCAACGGTTGGGAAGGACTGTTGAAGAACTTCGGACTGAATGGTTTCAGCGACATCGGCAATAATCTTGGCTATGTGATAGCCATGTTGCCCGACATCCTTGTTGGACTGTTCACTGGCAAGACGCAATCATTAGGCTTGAAGGACAATATGATGCCGATAGCCGCCATCCTTGCAGGAATGTTCGTGAAGAATCCATTGCTGAAGATGACGCTCATCGGTATGGGCGGTGCCAATCTGCTGAACAAGGCAGGACATGAAGCATTGGCAAACAAACGGGAAAGCAATGATGGAAATGCTGTATCATATGGTAATACAACAGCACAAGCAGTGCAATATAAGTTCTATCCAGACGAACCGTTGAATCCTCGAATAGCCAACCCTGTGCTACAAGGCAACTGTTTAGTGGCAACCATCGACCGAGTGCCATACACCATCCAACTTCCAGAGCATGTTGTTGGAGCATACCAAGCAGGAGCCTTGCCACTCAACACCCTTGCCAATGCCGTGCTTGCCAAGAGTGACCAGATGAGACAGATGGCAGAACGCAACTATGGCGAGCAAGAAGTGAGAAATGTGAGAAACGAGGCGATGGAAAACGCAGGGCAGCGAGAAGTTATTCAACGTTCAAGATAAGATAAATCGTAAAACAATCATACAATGAAAGAGAAAAGTCCACAAGAGAAGAATGCGGCAGAGCGTCAAGTGTCACTGATTACCGAGGCCCTGTCGAAAGCAGCCGACAACAAGGGTGTCTGGCTGAATGAGCAAGGAAAGCAATATCCACGGTTTTACCCAAAGGGAGCGGTTGTGAGTCCGTTCAATGCCCTCGTGATGGGATTGAACTCCGACAAGAACGGATTTTCTACAAATCTTTACACGTTATTTAGTGAAGCCAAGAAGCGAGACGAGTCTGTGATGGCGCATGAGAGAGGTGTGCCGTTCAACTGGTATGCGTGGAACAAGTATGTGAACCGACATAATCCGGAAGACATCATCAGCAGAAAGGACTACCAGGAATTGTCGGCTACCGATCAGACACAGTACAAGGGCATACATAATCGGGAAATACGAGTGCTGTTTAACATCGACCAGACCATGCTGCCACTGAAAGACAAGGAGAAATATGAAGATGTAGTGAAGGCGAATGTCGGTGCGAATGAAGACAAGGCATTGCGCAGCCAAGTAAATGACTTCATCCAGAAGATGAAGGAAAACCTGATGGCGGTGCGCAAAGACGGAAGCGGAGTGGCACACTATGACACAGAAAAAGATGCTGTGTATATGCCAAAGCAAGAAAACTTTGAGCATTATAGCGATTATGTGCAGGAAATGCTGCGCCAAGTGGTGAGTGCTACAGGACATCAACAGCGACTGGCAAGGGAAGGCATGGTGATGAAAAACGGCATTGCGCCATCGGAGGATGCCGTGAAGCAAGAGAAATTGATGGTGGAACTGGCTTCGGGCATCAAGATGATGGAAATGGGTATGCCAGCCAAGATTTCCAAGGAGAATATGGGACTGGTGTACTACTGGGACCGCGAATTGAAGGAAAGTCCATGCCTGATAGATGCCATAGAGAGTGATGTGAACAATGCCTTGGACGTTATCCGCAAGGCAGAGCGTGGCGAGAAAATAGAATATTCATCCTTGAAGAACGAGCAGCAGACCACCGAGATGCAAGCGCAGATGCCCAAGCATTACTTTGTAGCTGATGAGATAGCCAAGCATCCTGACAGCGAACAGAAATTTGTGGTGATAGTAAGGGACAAAGAAAACAAGAGTGCCGATGTGGTGTTGCCTGCAGGAGCATCATTGGAAGTAAACAACGAGGTGTCGGGCATGAGCAAGCAGCGCATCGAACACGCCTTGCAAAAAGGAGGTTTTCTGTCTGTCAAGTTCTACAATCCCGATGGTGCATTAGGCTACCATCCTGATGACAGTTATTTCGCAGGAAAGGACATCACCGTTGCAAGACTGAAGAACTGGCAATTGGAAGACATATCCAAGATAGACGTGAGTGATGCCGTGAGCCAGAGCAAGCAGGTGGGCTTCGATCGCATACAGATGGTGCAGGATGACAACAAGCGTTGGGCGATGTATATCAAGCCAGAAGGACAAAAGGCTTTTTCCATCTATCCCGACAAGGCGGACTTAAACCGCTTCTTCACCACGCAGAAACAGGCGCAGGACACGATGGACAGTCTGAGAGTGGAACTGGCACAGAAATACTATGCGATGGCAGAGACAAAGCCTGACCTGAAGGTGGACTTGTTTGGCAGCGGTCAGCACAACGAGGTGGACATGAACCGCATACAGAAAGTGAACGTGTTCAAGGCAAAGAACGATGTCATTTTGTGTGCAGTCACCATTGATGGCGCAGACAAGTTGCAGCCTCGTGTGGTATCGCCAACCAATGGCAACGAATGTGGATTGCCGAAGACAAGAACGAGTACAAAAAGCATCTTGCTGCTACCCTGTTTGCTGACATCCTGCAGAAAGGACAGACGCAGGAGCAGACTGCATCTGAGAAGCAAGTTGAGGAAACCGAGGTGAAGCAAGAAACGCAAGTCTCCACCGATAAGAATGAGGAAGAGCATCGAGAATATCACGAGGAAGAGAACAAGCAAGCTTCCTCTGAGGAAAAGACAGATATTAGGGAAGAGAAGGATGCGACTGTTCAAAGAGATAATAACGCTACTGTGGAAAAGAAGGAAGAAACAAAGGGTAAGCAGAAGGAAGAGACCAAGGACTCTCCCATCATGAAGCAATGGAAGGAGTTGAAAGCCAAGCATCCAGATGCTTTGCTGCTGTTTCGTGTAGGTGATTTTTATGAGATGTATGAACAGGATGCCAAGCGAGGAGCGGAAGTGTTGGGGATTACATTGACAAAGAGAAACACCCAAGCAGGTCCCTACATGGCTGGCTTTCCACATCATGCCTTGGACACCTATCTGCCCAAGCTTATCCGAGCTGGAGAACGAGTGGCTATCTGTGACCAGTTGGAGGCACCCAAGCAGAAGCAAGAGGAGCAAAATACTGAGGAACAGCAGCGTTCTGGCGGTATGAAACGATAATAATGAGGATATAAAGACATGAGCAAGAATCAGCAATATGCAGAAAGATATGCTGTCGAGGCGATGGAACAAATGAAGCGATATGGCATCCCTGCTTCCGTCACCTTGGCGCAAGGCATCTTAGAAAGCCGTAATGGACAGAGTGAACTGTCGCAGTTGGGCAACAACCACTTTGGCGTGAAGGCTTCGAAAAGTTGGTTGAAGAACGGTGGCGATTATCTTGTCTATACCGATGACAAGCCTAATGAGAAGTTCTGCAAGTATGCCACGGTGGGTGACTCATACGAGCACCATTCCAAGATATTGAAGAATAGCAGCCGCTACAGCCAATGCTTCAAACTCTCTCCCGATGATTACAAGGATGGACAAAAGGCATTGAGCGAGGCGGTTATGCCACCAGTGGAGGATATGCAGCCAGTTTGCAAAAGATTATCGAGATCAATGGATTACAGAAGTATGACCAACAGGTGATGCGAGAGATGAGGACTGAGGCAAGAAGTTCGGCGTAGAACAGAATGCAAGGGCTTCAGCAACGGTATCGTCTTCGGTATCGACATCCAATAATGACGAAAAGAAGCAAACAGCATCTAAAACAACCAACGACAAATACTCATTCCCTGTGAAAAGGGACGAGTTCTTGTTTGTCACTTCTCCATTCGGTATGCGTCAAGACCCTATGGACAAAAGCAAACAGCAGATGCACAAGGGCATTGACATCAGAGCCAAGCATGATGATGTGTTGGCAACCGAGAATGGTGGCAAGGTGGTTGCTGTGAACCACAATGCCAATACTGGCGGTGGCAAGTCTGTGACAGTGGAATACGCAAGATCGGACGGAAGCAAGGTGCAGACCACATATATGCACTTGGACAGTATTGCCGTGAAGGTGGGTGACGAGGTGAAAGCTGGACAAAAGTTAGGTGTGTCGGGAAATACCGGCACACGCACTACTGGCGAACACTTGCATTTCGGAGTGAAAAACATATCGGCAGACGGCAAGACAAGGGACGTGGATCCTGCATCATACTTGGCGGAGATAGCGCAGAGAGGTAATCTGAAGCAACAGGCATTGTATAACGGCAATGACCTGTTGGCAAAATACAAGGAAAACAGTTCGGCTGTGGACACGAGTCTGTCACCTGACGATTGGATGAAGAAACTGCTTTCATCTGAGGACGCAAGCACAGGATTGTCAAGTGCAGACCCGATAATGGGATTGGTGACTACCATGTATAGCAGTCTGCTTGCCCTCGCTGTGCAAATAGACAGTAAAAGCGAGGAAGAGCAAAGAACGCAAATCTCAGAAGCTGTAAGCAAAAGGCAGGTGGACTTGAAACCGTTGATGCCGACTATGAAGGAATGTGTGCTGAGTGTTGGCGATAATGGAAAGGCTGTGTTGCAAGCGGACAATGGCACTACCAAAGTGACGAGAGAGCTGACCAATGCGGAGTTCTGTAGATTGTCGCAAGTGTTGGGTGATATCAACCTGAGCAATGATGCCAAGAAAATGCGCATAGCTGGAATGGTGAATACTATCGTGCTGACGCAACAGGCATCGCAAAACTATGAGCAAGTCCTGGAACAGCAAGAAGGTCAAAGTCAGACAATGCAAAGAAAGTAAGATACTTGGAGGTTCCACATCTTGGTCGATTGAAAACGAATAAAAAAGTATTTGAGCTATGATTAAATGTAACGTAAGTGTGTGCGGAACCGTCAGCAAGGCTGCAGTGGTTCGCAATGGGAAGGACGGAATGCCTTTTACGACATATTCCGTGGATGTGGTGGTGCCAGTCAAGAGTGGTATCAACAAGACCGTGATTGTCAGTTGTATCATGGATGGTGACGATGCGGAAGGCATTGTCGTGGGCAACCGCATTGAGTTGAAAGGTGTATTGACCTTCAAGAAAAAAGATGACAACCTGTATTTCAACTTGAAAGTATCGGAAGTGAACCTTTCGCCTGTATCGGAAAGCAAGGATGGCATCGTGGGCGACATGGAGTTCAAGGGCAAGGTCGGTAAGGACATTGATATGAAGAAAGGCAAAAATGGTAAGGCTTTCCTGATGTTTTCTGCTTTCAGTGCAGAGAAGATTGGAGAAGAATTTGCCTTTACATGGGTGCGCTTTGTCCGTTTCTCGGAAGAAAAGGAAGAATGGCTGCAGTCGAAAGCCACCATCGAGGCAAAGGGCGAGTTGGAAATCTCGGTGTATAACGACAGACTCAACTTAGGCTGCAAGGTGGCGGAGTTGAACCAGTGGGAGAAGAAACCGTATCATCCTAACAATTAGCAAGTATGGCATATTACAATAAGAGTCCACAGAATAATGGCGATGGAAAGAATGCTGAGGACAGAGCTTGGACACCTTCGCCAACATGATGATAGAGAAAATCGAGTCGTTGGGAAGCAAGGACGGATGGCAAAAGCTTGGTTTACGGAAGGTACATTGAGTTGGCCGAAGAACCTGTCTGGCAGGGAGTATAACGGCATGAATGCCTTGCTGCTCACCATGCTGTGTGAGAAGAAAGGCTATGAACTACCAGTGTTTTGCACCTTTAACCGTGCAGTGGGTTTGAACTATCAGACGGACAAGCAAGGTAACAAGAAGCAGATGGTGGATGCTAATGGCGAACCATTGCCTAAGGTTAGCATCAACAAGGGAGAAAAGAGTTTTCCCGTGATGCTGACAAGTTTTACCATTGTACACAAGGAGACAAAAGAAAAGATACCCTATGACGACTACAAGCGAATGAGTGCTGAGGAGCAGAAGGAGTATAATGTCTATCCGAAGTTGAATGTGTACCAGGTGTTCAATGTGGCACAGACCAATCTGAAGGAGGCACGACCTGAATTGTATGCCAAGTTGGAAGCGGAGAACAAGCCAGAAAAGGCATTGGTGAAGGAAGGTGACATGTATTCATTTCCTGCTGTTGACCAGATGTTCAAGGAGCAGAAATGGATTTGTCCCATCAATATCGAGCACCAGGACAATGCGTTCTACTCCATTTCCCGCAACCAGATAACCATTCCTGAGAAGGCACAGTTTAAAGACGGTGAGTCGTGGTATGGAACAGCGTTTCATGAGATGGTTCACTCGACAGGAGCAGAAAATCAGTTGAACCGTTTGCATCCTCAATCGGGCTTTGGCTCAGATGAATATGCAAGGGAGGAACTTGTTGCAGAGTTGGGCAGTGCGTTGGTGTGCCAGAAGTATGGCATGACCAAGAATCTGAAGGAAGACAGTGCCGCCTATCTGAAATCGTGGCTCGGCAGTCTGAAGGAGACGCCAAGTTTCATCAAGACCACCTTGATGGATGTGAAAAAGGCAACGTCCATTCTCACGCAGAGAATAGACGAAGTGTCTTTGGAAATGAAGGAGCAAAAGAGTGAGGATGTTGCAGCTTCCGTATCGGATGAGAAAAAGGATGCGAAGGACATGAAGCAATTTGCATCATCAAATGATAATGAGCAGACTGAGGTAGAAGAGGAAAAAGTCGCACGGTCTGCGTTCCGTCGGTAACGAGTCAATCTGTGGCAAACATGCAAAAATCCAAGATGCGCACATATATAATAATGTGTAGGCATCTTGGATTTTTCGTTTTGGGAGTTTTATTCTTCCTCCTCATCATCTCCTTCGGGTGATAGCCATTTCTGCCAATCTTTCTCATCGATGGTGAGGTTGTCCATTTCCCAATCGTATGCAAGCTCGGGCATAGGGTCACGAGAATAAGGGAAATGGATGGTATAGCCTATTTGCCCATAGGAGACATGGAGCGGAGTGACGCAAAGGTCTCTGCCGAAATAGCTTCGGGTAGTAAGGTATTTGCGCCAGTCGAAACGTTCATTGAGAATGTTTCGGCATAGGCGGTTGAGGTATTGTTCTATTGTCATACGGTTTGAAGTTCCAACTGTGAACAATATTGTTTGAATGCCTCGTAAAGGTCAGCCATCATGGTTTCAGCTTCCTCCATGTCTTTGACTATATCGGCAATGTGGTAAGGTGCGCCATTTTTGCCGTGACCGTCTGAGCCAATCCAAAGGTATGCTTCCTCGTCAACATCAAAGTTCTCGTAATACTCATGGATATTGTCGATGAAGGCTTCCATATCATCGTTTTCAAGTTCCACGCTGAAATTGAAATCTTGACCATAGGAAGTATATTTGGCGAAGTTTACATCTGTCTTGCCATTTTGTGGCTCGGAGAAATCAACGCTCCATCCTAATATTTCGGCTATCTCCGTTATCTTTTGCTGTATCATATCGTTTGATTTTTAGCAGCCATAGGCAAGAAGCCTACGGCTGATGAATGGTTTAAACTTCTTCCCTGTCATACATGTCAGACAGAAACGACTGCAATCTCTCGTCGGGAATGTTCCCGATTGGGCAAGGCTTGAAGCTCTTGTCCTGCAATATCGGTATCTTGGGAAGGTTATGTCCGACATCCACGCTGACACTTTCCATTTCCTTGATGGAAGCATAGCCATATTCTGTATCGGCAAGACCGACAACGATAGAGAACAGCGTGAAGTCATTGCCTTCCGGCTGACCTTCCAATACATACCAACGGACTTTGCCGATGAAGAAGACGCATTGGCAAATGGCATCCTTCTTCTTGCCGTCCTGTGAATAAAGCGGATATTGCTTGAACTGCTCCGCCAACTGTGGTGTAATCAATCTGCTTGTCATAACTGCATTATTTATTGGGTGAATACTCTGATAAAGATGGATAGTAGAGCTGCTGCTCACGCAAGGCTTCAATGGCTGCATGTGCCAAAGTGCAAGCCCATTCATTGCGAAGGTCATAATAGCCCTTCTGATAGTTTATTGCCAACTGCTCCATGAAAGCCATCATCACCTTGAACTTCTCGTTTACAAGAAAGCGGTGGTCATTGGCAAACTCTGCCCCCACCTTGGATGCGGAACACATCTTGCCGTTCACGAAGCGTGAAAACTCATTGGCAAACTCCTTGTCTCTTTCGTTAATCATATCGTTCATATCTGTTCAGATTAAATTGTGAAACTTCTTTTTCTTCCCTATTCTCGAAGCCTTTACGACTTCATCGAGGGAATTGATTTTACGTGCAATCAAGAGTTCGGACATGGAGGCAGACAAGACAAGGAATTGGGAGATTATTTCATTGGAATACCCCAATCTTTGATTGGTGGAAGGCTGCTGATGAAATAACCTGCTAATAGCAAGGCGGTACTTGACAGTCTGGTGGGCTGAACTAAATTTGCTAAGGAAAAACAAGGGAGGATGAAGGTGTATGGGAGATGTGTAGTGACTAAAACTGGTAAGATTACCGCTTTTTGATAATAGAGAGATCTGTTAGAACCGGCATATACAGTTCGAGCATTCCCGTTTTTTGTCATTTGTGTCACTTTTCGGGAATTGTATTTCTGAAAATATCCCTGTTCAATCTTCGCACTATGTTAAATAGTATTGAACAAGATGAAATATTGAACAAAAAGTTCGTTCGTTTAAGTTTTGTTCATTATCTTTGCAACGTTCAATCAGATTGAACACAACTGATATATTGAACAAACAACATAAAATGATGGCAAACAATATCATAATAAACCAAGCATTGGATGCTCTTAGAGCAAGCCTTCCCGTGGGGGATGTTGTGTCAACAACAGCCGTCAAAGTAAATTGTACCAATGAAAATGATGTCACTGTTAAGATAATGAATATAGATTTTGTGTGTCATGTAAGGGAAAACATAACCAAGGCCACATTAAATCCGACATTAGCGACTATGCAAACGATGAACAATGACAAGCAGCAAATCTTGCTTGTTACGCAATACGTCACGCCGCAGATATCATCAGAATTGGCAAACAGAGGTATCAACTATCTGACTGTGCAGGAAACTGCTTTGTCAGATATACAAAGGCAGGAAACTTGATTTTCCAAATATTTAATCAAGGAAGGAAAAATACAGAGTCCAAGGTGAAAACCTATCCCGTGTTTCAAGATGCAGGATTGAAGGTCGTGTTTTATCTGTTGCAAGATGCAGACAATATAAAGAAGCCTTATCGAGAGATAAAAGAGCAAATTGGTGTATCTTTGGGAAGCGTGAAAAACGTTTTGGATGAACTTGCAAGACGTGGTTTTGTTTGTGACACTAAAAACGGGCGCATAATAAAAGACAAAAAACAACTGCTTGACTTATGGGTTAGCAATTACAATGAAGTATTGAAACCCAAATTGCTGGTAGGCGCAATGGCATTTCGAACAGAAGCGAATAGAAATGAGTGGAAAAACATAGCATTGCCAAAGGGCATGTCATGGGGAGGAGAACCTGCCGCAAACTTGACGGATGGCTACTTACAACCAGGACTTTTCGACATATACACGGAAATACCTGCAGCACATCTTATACGAACAGGTGTCGTCAAGCAAGATGCAAATGGGGAAATTCATCTGTACAACAAATTTTGGAATTGGGAAACAGACAACAGAACTGTTCCTGCTATATTAATCTATGCAGACTTGATGGGTAGTGGCAATAGTCGCTGCTTGGAGGCTGCGCAACGCATATTAAAGAATGAGCTTAAAGATTTCGAGTGAAAAGATAAACAATCCATTTCTTGTGGATTTGTTGGAGAAACTTACAGATAGCTTCCGTAGAATGGATCACGACTTCTTTATCATAGGAGCCACCGCCAGAGATATAGTCATGCAGCAGATGCTGAACACGTCATCACGTAGAAAGACAAGAGACTTGGATCTAGCTATAGCTGTTCCAAACTGGCAGGAATTTGATAAAATCAAAAATAGTTTGATTGCGGATGGTTTCGAGAAAGACAAGGCAAAACACCAACGCTTCTATTATGGTGACTATGAGATAGATGTTGTTCCATACGGATATGTCGCCAAGGAAGATGACAACATCTATTGGCCACCCGAAGAAACAATTGCCATGTCCGTAAAAGGGTTTGACGAAGTGCTTTCTGATGCTATAACGGTTAGTATTGATGACAGATTCACTGTAAAGATAGCTTCTTTGCATGGATTATTCTTGCTGAAGTTCAATGCTTGGATGGACAGACATCTAACCACAAACAAGGATGCAGAGGATATGTCGTTCATATTGGACAACTACCTTATGGCAAACTTGGATCGAGAAGCGTATATGGAAGTGTATGATTGGGAAGATTTTGACGAATATATGGCTGGTGGCTATTGGCTGGCAAACGATTTGGCAAAGTTATTGAACCGAGACCAACTTGTATATTATGCAGACAAAATTGACGAGGAATTGCAGTTGGAGGAGAGAAGCTATTTGATAAGCCAAACTCTCAATTCACAATCGGGTTTGAATTATGACCAAGTAAGGAGAACATGGCAAGTCATTTCAGAAGTGTTTCGCTCTGCTACAGAAGAAAGGGATTTATAATGATAGATATAAATTATTGTAGTCAAAAAGGCTTATGTGATACAAACCAGGATTTTATCTTGTGCAAACAATTACAAGATGGGAGTTGCATCGCTATCCTTGCCGATGGTATGGGTGGCTTACAATATGGTGAGATCGCAGCTGCCACTGTTGCACAAAGTATTTATAAAATATTGGCAGAACATAATTCTGTGGATATAAGAGAGCTGTTAGCAAAGGCTTTTGAACAAGCAGACATTGCAGTTGCAGATAAATGCAAGGCTCTTTGTTGCAAAATGGGAGCAGCAGTTACCGTCTTATACATAAAAGATGATACTGCCAATTACGCATGGCAAGGAAATGTTCGTCTATATTACAAAAAAGAAAAAGGTATACATCAACTTACTGAAGACCACCAGAAGGAAGGTGATAATTGTACCTTTCTGACTCGTTGTGTGAATGGAAGAGGTTTCCGCAACCCTATATCCATTCAAGAAACAAAAATATCAGACATGGACTTGTTGTTTTTATGTACAGATGGATTTTATCAATCCAAGGATTGCATAGATTCTGTTATAGTAGAAAACAAATTGCCAAGTCGTATAGAATACTTGGAAGATGATGCATCCTGCATTCTCATACAGTTGCATAACCCTTGATAAGATAAGAGATATGGCAAAGAAGAAGCATAAAGGACATTACTGTAAGATTTGTGGTGAATACAAGCCGAACGAGTCATTTTCGAGGAAAGGTCATGTCCAACACATCTGTAAGGAGTGCATGGGTGAGATGAAGAAAAGCAACAAGAAGATTTTGGACTTGCCTTTCGGGGACAATGAGTTTGAGATCGTTGATGCCGATGAATATATCGATACTATTTTATATGGCAACAACGAAGAACGAGAAAACAAGACTTTCAAGAAACTCAGCCGTGAACAGAAAATGGTGTTGAAAGCGATAGTGCAAGATGAAGTTACGTTCTATTGGCAAGCCCATCGACAGATACCAGTAAATGACAAGTTAAAACAACTCAGAAGTTCTGTCAATACTGTAGTATATGAACAGTTGGACTTTGCCATAAAGGATGACACAATGTTCAAAGCTTATATACAAGAGCAAGTCATCACTGTCATAAACAAGATATTGCGACAGGAGAAAGAACAAAACAACCAATAGCAGAAAGAGCCCATTCATCACGAACGGACTCTTTCTTTTGATAATCATTGTTTTGCAGATTACCGCTTATCGTATGAATGATAGTAAAACACATTTACTGTGCAAATAGTCTGACAGCCGTATGACGGTTGACTGCAATTGGTGAATACTTATCAATACCGCCCTTACTTTTTGATATTATCATGGACTTGTCAATGCCTCTTGCCACAAGCTGTTGCGTGATATAATCCGCTCTTGACTTGCTGAGAGGATTGTTGATGCCATCGTTTCCTGTGGCACTGTCGGCAGCACCAACAACGGAAATTTTGAGATGATAAGCCTTTGCTATACGAGCAAGCTCATCCAAGTTTGCCATCTGTGAAACGTCAACCAACTGCGCGGTTCCAATCTTAAAAAAGAAGAAAACTGGCGAACCGATACACTTGGTTCCACCTGTCATTTCTGCAACGTATTTGTTCCAAGAAACAGAATCGGAAACAGAGAAACTATACTCCAGAGAGCGGCTTGTTTTGGTTTTCCCATGCCATTCCAATCCTTGTGAGCCAATCTTGCACGGAGTGAGTTCAAACCGCTGTAGTCATTTTTCGGGTAGATGCGATGCTCCGTACTATCCGCATAATATGTCAGGCGATCGGCATAGGCTTTCAGCAATCCTTCAATCTCCAAGATCTTTCTCATCTCAGCGATGACATTGGCATCCTCCGCATGAGTTTTGCTTAACTTTTGGTTGTGAACCAACAAATCATTGGTGTAATCTGCCAGCCATTTGTTCTGGTTTATATAAGGAGTGGCATCTACAACCTTCTTCCAACCGACCTTCCCGATGTTGAAAGTCAGTCCGGCAGACAAGGTGAACAAATTGTCACCAAACTTATTGGATGCGCCCACATCATCAAAGTCACGGAATGTGGTTGCTCCACCCAACTCTATGTTGACTGCCAAACGCTTTGTTAAATGGTATTGTCCAATCAATCCATAGTTGATGACAAACGGACTCTTGCCGTTGCCCTCATTGTGGATGACACCGCAACCAGCATACGGAATGAATCCCCATCTTTGTGTAGTGGCATTACCTTTGGCTATGCTGCTGGTCATATTCCAAAGAAAATCCGCATGTACAATCTTGTAATCACGGACTATCTTGTCGGCATCCTTGAACTGAAAACCTTGGAAACTAAACCGACCACCAATCTCTGGCGTGAACCACTTTCCTGCCTCTATTGCCAGGGCAGGTTTCATTCTGCCAAACATGTTTCCTGTACCATGCGGCTTCCCAACAAAAGTGGAAGTGCCACCCGATACACCAACGAACCAGTTGGAAGACCATGCGGAGGTACAGTCACCTCCTTGAGATATGTCGGCTCAATATGTCGAAGCATATCCTCATTTATGCCAGACGGCACCAAATCATCCGTGCCATCATCCATTGTCTCTGCATTGACCTGCATTTGTCCGCATAGGCACAATGTCATCATAAATATTGCTTTTCTAATCATAAACTTCAATTTGTCGATTATTCTTTCTATTAACGCTTTCTACTCTTGCTGCCTTTCGGTCGCATCATCCTGTTTGCCATCGCAAGGCAACGGTGCGCCCAACGCCTGTCATCCTCGTCATCATTGCGTCCCCATTTCATATCGTTGCTGCCACCGCCTCCGCCACCTTGTCCTTCGGCAAAAGTCGTGGCTTGGTCGATGTAGCCAAGATATAATAATGTGGCACAATGCAGAACTTCTGCGGTGTGCTCGGCTATGGTTTCCAATGGCGAGCCATCAAATGCGACTTTGATTTCAGGTGGCAACGATGTCATCTTAGAACGGTAGTCAGTGACCATGCTTTCCAACATGGCTGTCTTGATAAGTGTGCCAGCACCAGTCTGAGCTTCACGAGAGAACTGCATGGCATCCTGTCGAAGCGTCTCTGTCCGCTCCTTGACAAACTCCATGTCCTTGTTCAACTCATCCAACTGCTGGTCAGCTACAGCGAGCTTGTCTTTCTTGTCAGCCAGTTTCTCATCAACGGAAGCCAACTCATTTTGTAATTTTTCCAACTTCTGCGACAAGATGGAACTGTCACCCTCCTTGTTTGCAATCAGTACCTTCAGCTTGTCAATCTCCAACATCTTCTGATGTTTCTCTTCTTCCAGATGTTCCACCATAGAAGAGAGACCTTTCACACGACGTTCTGCCAGTGCTATTTCCACCCGAAGATCGCTTACAGCTTTGTTAAGGTTGTCCAGTTCCTCTTCCTTTGAAGAACATTCCTCGGACAGGTGCTTGCGGTATTCCTCCGTAGGTCTGTGTCGTTGCCGAGTCTCCGTTTGGCTCGTTCCACGCACCAGTCCCCAAGCTCATTGACCATCGCCAACTCGTCATGAAGTTTCGATGTACGTTGACTATATTCCCGATTGTTGGCACCTGCGAAGATTTCTTTGAAGGCAAACTTGCCGTCCTTGATTGGTAGAAGAACGCAATGGATGTGTGGTGAAGTCTCGTCCAAGTGTACATAGAAGGCAACGATATTCTCCTCACCATACTTTCCTGCGACAAAATTATAAATGTCCGTCGCCCATTGCTCAATCTCAGGCATACGCTTGACTGCATAATTTTCCTTGTTGTCACCAGGCTTAAATACAACCTTTTGTTCACCGAAGGCAAGTTCTCGCATCTTCCACTGTGAACCGCTAAAAATGAAATCCGCTACAGTTCTGAAGCGTGGCTCTGCCAACCCCTCATTCTTGTCTTTGATGCCACGAGCTGCCAAGTTCTCAGCCATCAACTGTGGAATAGACTTACTCTTGTCGATAGGTGCTATCTTTCCTCCCTTGGAAATTTGGAAGTTCAGATGCTGTCTGCCGAGGTCATAGTTGCCTTTTGCAATAGCCACCTGCCATGCCCTGTCGCTCCAGTTGCGTTGGTATTCACGGCTGAGAGCGGCGGCGCATCCCTTACGTCCCCTTACGTTCAAAACCTGCTTTGCTATTCTTTCCATATCTCTGATATGCTTATATGTGTCAGAAAAACAGTGTCCCAGCTTGCTGCTTTGGCGGACACTCTCCCGAAGACTGATAGGTCGTAGGGGTAATGAGTTACCACACTCCCTAAATTCGTGAACAGCGGGCAAGCCCGATGCGCTAAAAGAGGCAAGCCACGACGAGTGCGATATGCCAGTACCGAACCGTGAGGTCTTAAAAGGAGAATGTCCGTAAGGCAGCTATAATGGAACAGAATGAACTCTACTTATGGTTGTCCGCCTTGGCGGTCACAACTGGCTTGGCAGCTGTCTCAACTGTTGAGGTAGGATAGCAAGCCTTATAAGCGGAACACAGGGATTGGAAAAGGCTCATGTCTTCAGCTGTGTTCAATTTGACGGAAGCAGACTTTCCATGACTGGCGATGTCGGGCAGTTCCTTTATCAGAAGGAACAACTGGAGCCAGTCTCGATTGAGAACACGAGTGAAGAATTTGAAGATTGCGTTACGCAACTGAAGTTTGTTATGTTCTTCCTCATCTACAAGAGGCATACAATCCACAAGTCTGCCAATCATGCAAGTGGCAATATCATCAGATGAAAGTTGGTTGTCAGATGAAGTAGAAGCAGAGTTGTTTTCTTGCGATAATGCTACTGCACCCTTTACAATCTGACCACAGACAACGGTAGTCTCTTCTGTGGTGGAAGTGCCATTGAACCAACTGTCCATTGTGAAACGGATGATTGGTTCCAATATGCTATTTCGCATTGTCGGAACGTTACCGTCCTTCATGCCAATCATCGTGATGATGGTGTATTTCGTTTCAAACTCCTTGCAGAGTATCAGTCCATGTTCCGTTAATTTTTCGAGGAACTGACGCACGGTGGCACGATGCCAATGCCAGTCCTCCGCAAGTTGAGTTTTTGTTGTAACAAACTGAAAATCTTTCAATTCGTCTGCCACTTCCTTGCTTACGGCTTTCGGCATGTAGTGTTCACAAGCCTTGTCCAGCAGATAGCAGAACGCTTCGTGTTTGGAATACCGCTCGTTATGTCGGTCCTGGAGAGATGCCAGGAAGCCGACAGAGAGACTTACCTTTATATTTTCCTTTGGTATATGTTTCATTGAAAATGTCTTGTTGATGTTGTGAAATAATGATTCTCATTTTAGACTGAGTGTTGTAGAATGTGCCAAGTACCAAGTGGCATATTCCAAGAATGGACTAAAAGTAGAAGTTCACGATGTCCTCATGACATTGCGCCAAGTGTCTGCCACTGTCAGGACATTGTGCCTTGAAGATGACCTTTGAGGACGAATAGTAGATGGATGCCACCAAGAGCAAGCCTACCATCACCCCCAATGTGTACAAATGGGGAGTGAACATGAACACCAATGAGGCTGTAAAAGCGATGGCACATGATTTTCTGTTGTCATGCAACCTATGCAGCAGATTGTCTGCATAGGAGAACTTGAACAGCAACAATGCCAACAGTGCCGTTACATGAGCACCAATCTCGTTGGGTTGTACTTGATATGCCACGAAACTGAACACCAATATTGCCATCAGCAACAGCAATGTGTACAGTTTTCGAAAATTATGCGAAAACACCATGCGGAGATAAAATATCTGCATCATCCGATTGTTCTTCCTGTAGCACATCGTTGATGCCAAGAGAAGAAACATAGGGAAGAAAAGAAAGATAATCTTGAATATCATAGATCAAATTGTAATGTAAAACGGTCAATAACCTTCGAATAGCTCCAACTCAATAATTCCATAGGTGACTTCCATGAAAAGTCGCTCGACATCCGCCATTGTCAAAGCATTTGAAGCAAGGCGTTTCTTGAAACCAGCATCCTTTCTCATAAGAATCTTGGCACTTCGGTCAATGTCAAGCAGAGGAATATGCCACTCTTGCCCACGGACATAATCATTGTTGGAATGACAGGCCCGAAGGGTAATACACCGACAGCAGACGGTCTGCACCATGCCATGCCGTGAAACTGCGGTGTCTTTCCAATGGAACGAACTGCCAACGTCTATCCATGTGTGGCATTTGTGGATGATGTCCACGATGTTCTGAAGCTGCATGTCGCTCATAAATGGAACGTAATGTCACATGAAACACATCAGCATGTCCGCCTTGTCACGCTTGTACTTGAAGAAGCCTGTCCTCGCTTGCAGTTCCATGTCGTGGCACAAGTCACCGTACATGAACTCCAAGGACTCATAGATTGTCACCATGACGGAGTGGACATTTCCATTGGCATCCGTACTGGCATTCATCTTGTACATCCGCCCGAAATTAGGTTGGAGAAGGCACAGCAGAACTGTCCGAACTCTGTATGTACGGAAGTCACCTTGTGGTAAAGGATGACCAGTTCCATCTGATCTTCGAACAGGTTCATCACCTCTTCGAGAGGACAAGGCTTTTCCAACTTGAAGTCAAGCAGGACATAGCCGTCTTCATAGACTGGCTGTTCCATGCGCTCCTGGTTGATAAGCTCTGGCAACTGCAATGGTGCAAGTGCCAAGAAGTCGTTGAGAAATTTATGCAGCATAACTATTGTGTTTATAATGAAGAAATGTATAGCTTGATGAACATATCTGGTAACCCGTCTGTCATATTCTTGTCCATCTGCAAGGAACGGCTAAGACAGGCGATTGTGCCTAAAGCATCTATTGACAGTTGCACCAAATCCTTTCGCTGATTCTCTGAAAGCATCGCCATTCCGAAGTCATCAATGGACAGGAATGGTTGCAGTATCATCCAAAAATAGGCAGTCCGTTGTTCAACGGAAGTAACCTTTCCACTCTTAATATCAGCAACGCAAGTCTGCGCATTGGCGATGATTCTTCGATTGGTACGAACCGCCATATATGCCACGGCATCCCTTGCCGGTAAGTTTTCTTTCCTTGAAGATTGAGCAATCATCTTGCACACATCTTCTGTTCCACTTGTTATATGCGAAACCGACACGTCGCTCATCTCGTATAGATGAGATAGAAATGTTCTGAACAGCCTATCCTCCGTTTTCAGAAAGGCGAGGAACTGTGATTGGTTGGCAATGCTTCCTTCTTCACCTTCTCCAAGAAGAATGATAGGTGGTCAAGATTCTTGTTTTGTCACCTTTATATAATGGTATGGTGTCCATACTCTCAAAAAACTTTGAAGCCACCAAGGAAAGGCTGTCCGTTTCCTTCTTACTTTTATAAGTGGAGGCGTTCATCTTCAACAGGAGCACATCCTTGAATGTCCTTCGCTTGGCGGTAGCTATGCGCATAAACTCGTCACGGATGGAGTCATGGACATTGGAAAATTCTTCCAGAGGAAACGAATGTGCCTTTTTGATGGTGTCTCGCATCAGACAAGCAGAAACCGAGTCTTCTAAAGTACGCCATTTGGATATTTTGTCGGCAAAGTGTTCCATAGACAAATCATTGTCTGATTTTATCCTTGAAAGGAACACCTTTTGCGCATCCAATGCCTCCCTTGCATCATGGAAAGATGATTCACTGGCATTTTTTGAACAGGATGCCAGCAAAAGAATGGCAAGTATGATGGCAGACAACATGGACATATGTTTTCTACCATCAAAGTATGATATGCGAAAACTTGAAGTGCAAGATTGTTTGCATTTCACCCTCGATCGGCTTTTTGCCGCAGATATGATAATATTTATACTTTCCATTTCGGACTTTATTTGAAATTTGCAGTGCGAATTTACGACTATTTATCGGGTATTCATTCAAACTAAATCAAACTTTATGTTTTATTCTCATTCATACTTTATAGCATGATATGAAATGATAATATATCCAAGAAAGTGCAGTACATCAATCTTTAATTAACTATAATAATTATCAGAGTATGATTATACTTTGATGGAATATAAGTATCTTTGTCAGCAAATTACAAATCAGTGTATAATAGCTATGGCAAAAGTAGGTTACATATTTAACTCGGAGCAGTATGACACATTCACCTTTGACCGGGCTTGGATGGAGAAGTATGGCTGCTGCCGTATCATAGAAGATAGTGCAAGCCAAGAGAAGACACGCCCGGAATGGAAGCAGCTCATGGATTGTCTGGAACGAGGTGATGAACTGGTCATCTCGAAGTTCAGCAATGCGCTGCGTGGTGTTCGGGAATTGGCGATGTTCCTGGAGTTTTGCAGGGTGAAGGTGATAAGGATAATATCCATTCAGGATAAAATTGACTCAAAGGGGGAGTTGTTCCCAAGTACATCAATAGCCGATGTGCTATTCATGTTCGGTTCGTTGTCCGAAGAGGTCGTTGCCTTGCGCAAGCTGCTACCCATGTGGAATATATCAAGTCGGGTATCAAACCTGCCAAGAGCTCAACTCCAAAGAAAGGCATTGACCGTGAGAGGAATATCGTCAATATGTATAACAACAACTACACTATCGATGACATCTGGAAGGTCAGCGGCTTCAGGAGCCGCAGCTCGGTGTTCCGCATACTCAACAAATATGGGGTGAAGCTGAACCGTGGCAAGTTCAGTGGACCGCTCGGCAAGAGAAAACCAAAGAATGAAAGTGAAATATAAAAGGTGATTTTATGAAGAATATACTTTGTTTTGAGGGAGAATGGAAATTCAATACCCACAAAAAGCCTGAACGCTTTGATTTGAATAGCGAGCCTATTCTTAGAATGTTGAAAGAATATCATAAATGCGATGCTATTTATAGGCACATTTTGACAAAAGAGGATTTGAAACTCTATATAGAGTATTTCAACAGGAACAAACGTGAATGGAATAAAATAGACATTGTTTATATAGCTTGTCATGGTTGGTTTCATTCTATAAGTTAGAGGGAGAGAATGGAAATGTTGATTTACAAGAATTGGCAGATATAGCCGGGGATTTCTTCCGTGATAAAATAGTTCACTTTAGTTGCTGTAAAACACTCGCTAACACCTCTGAAGTTGAGCACTTCAAGTCTATTACAGGCGCAAAATTGGTATGCGGATATAAGAAGAGCGTAGATGCAATAAAATCAGCCATAGCTGACACGGCTTTACTGAATGAATTGATAACAAGCAACAAGCCAGGCAATATCAAAAATATTGCCATTAGTAAGTTTCGCAAAACATACAAATCCTTATTGGACGAATTAGATTTTTGTGCAATATAGATAAATGGTGAGCCATACTGCAACTGATGCTTGCAGTATGGCTTGCCCATAATACTTGGCAGATAAGGCAATTCCTTATCTGTCTCTTCTGAAATCATTTCGCTTGTCTCCGTGGAAAAGGCTTTTAAGCGTTCCGCCTAAAGCCTTGAACACGAAGAACACCACGAACAAAGATACGATGTCGTCCATACGCTATAGTTTTCGTTTGTTATACTTGTGACTTGTACAGATTGATGATGTCCATCCCCATCGACTTGGCTTTTCGGCAAGTGTAGAACGTGCCGCCCTTGGGCTTGCCGTCGAAGAAAGCAATCAGTCCGCACGAATGAGAAAGCATATAATCATTTCGTCTGAGCAAGCATCCATTGTAATAGTGCTTACTCAAAAGGATAGCATCGTCCGCCTTGTCAAGAATATCCCAATAGCGGTCTTGCTCCCTTGCGCTCCACCTCTCGTTCTGACCGTCATAGGGAATGACGGCAATAAGTTTCAGATTGGGAAGTTCCACTTTCAATGAAATCACCTCCTCGGCTGCCAACATATCGAAACCGAGTGCCATGCCACAATAGAAATTGGTGATGCCCATAGCATAGAGCAGCCTTATCTTGCCCCTCAGTTTCTTCTTTATCTCGTCCTTGCGGTCTTCCGCTATCGTGCGATGTCCCGAAAAAGCCACGGAATTGGCTTTGATGTACTTTGTCTTATCCATATCACTTTGCATATTTATAGTGTGTGCGTCCCAAGAAAAGACCTCCCAATACGTTTCCGCCAAACATTTCCAACTGATTGGCAAAAATGGCATAGCTTGCGCCGGTCGTTACCACATCATCAAAAACATAGATGTCCTTGCCTTTGAAGTAGGCTTCATCAAACTCAATCACTTGTGTCTTAGTGATGCTCTTTTCCTTGTCATGGCGGTGCTCGTGTACTGCCAAGCGGTCGCCTGAAACGGATATGTGCGAATAGCCGTTGATGATGCCGCAAAGCTCGCTCACACGATTACAGAAAGCCATGTATCGACTCTCGTTCTTGGCTTGGGTGCTGGCTGGCACACATACAAACACGATGTCCTTTATCTTCTCACCACAAACTTTGATAAGATGTGCTGCGGTCATTTGCGCCACTTTCTCAAAAGCGTTGTCCCTTGCATCCTTGAACGCCCAAATCAGTTGGCGTGCAGCCACTGCGTCCTCGCCCACATTGCGAACCCTCACAGGAAAATACTTCAAGAAGAAATCCATCCTCTTGCTCAGCTGTCTCTTGATGTTGTCGTCTATCATTCTTGCCATAGTCGGAAAAATTATTTGCGTTAAACTCGATTATTTATTTTCCCTATTTTCGGAAGCCTTTCGGCTTGCCCAAGGGATATTTTTCCGCCACGCAAAGGAGTTGGAAGGCAAAAAGACAAATCGGAAGTGAAAAATACGCTCTATATGCAAGGCACATAGAGGAAGATTTTTTGAAAAGCATCCATGATGCCCAATTTGGGCATTTGCCACGCAACTGGTACCTTTGCGGAAAATATCCGAAGCGGCAAAGACGATGGACGAAATGAAATGGCTATAAGTGCTACTACATAAGATTACAACAAGAAAAGGGTGGGTGTGGAACTGCGCCATTGGTGCAATTCCGCAAGGGAGGGACGAAGTGCTATAAAGAGAGAATGGCTTGCCGATTATAATAGAAGGACGGAACAAAGATGCAGCAGGAGTAATTGGGAAACTCTCTTGCATTCATGCCGAGTGTGTTTCCGCTCCAGCCTTCATGCCATGTGGCTTATTGCAGTAGCGACAGTTGGTCGCCACAGTCAAGGAGCCTTTTGGCATAAAATCTTTGTGACGGCTATAAAAAGGGTAAACCATGGATTATAAAAGGAAGACGAGAAGCGAATATAAAAGATATGGGTGGGAGTGAAACTGCGCAACAGCCAGACAAGCAACTTAACGAAAGGGGTGGCATTGGTAGACAGCATGTAAGTGACGGTTGCGTCACGGATGCCGTTAGCCAATGCCATTCTGTTCGTGCTTGTCCTTCGGCAAATGGTCATTCTTCATCTTTCGGGATTTTACTCCCGATAAATAAAGAATGTCGCTTTGACGAACTGTTGGTGCGGTTTCGCAGATGGGTGGGACAAAGTAATAAAAAGGGAAGACGGCTTGACGCTTATAATAGCAGTACGCATGCGGTTATAAGAGTAAACTTGCTAATAGTGGCTATAAAAGTAAACATGGTTGTATGAGCAAAACAAAAGCGACCGAAGCCGCTTTGTTTATTGGAGAGAATGAAGAAATCCTATTTCTTGCCTTTCTTGGTAGGCTTTTCAGGCTCTGCCGCTGGAGCTTCCTCCTTGTCTGGTGTAGGATAGAACTTGTTTGCGATGAAGACGATGCGGTTGTGCTTGGTGCCTTGCTGATCAACCCACTCGTCTGGCTTGAAGTAGCCCTCGACGGTGAGCAAGGTTCCCTTCTGCAGCTTGTCGAAAGAATCAACATGCTCGTTCTTGCGCCATGCCTCCATGTTCATGAAAGCTGATACTCTGTTGGTTTCCTCACCATTCTTCTCCTGACGCTGACTGCCAATGAGAAACGTGCTACTGAAGCGTTGGTGAACTGACGGATTTCTGCGTTGTTGCCTACGAATCCTGTTACTACGAAAGTGTTCTCGATCTTTTTCATATTGAATTACTTTTTGAAGTGAAACTTAATTTTTACATGCAATCCAAGAGCAGGGATGTGGCACATGAGGGCAGCACCATGAAAATCGACTATAATACTCGTTTTCTGTTGGCGGTGAGGAGAAAAAGGAAGATTATCGGCCATTTTATTGGTCACAGCGAAGCGACCGCACAAGACGGATTCCATCTGTCGAAGCATCACGCTACCTTTGCATAGGAAAAATAGTGGCTTCAAAAAATCGGTAATTCAAAAAAGGACGCAAGAACACCGTAACAGCATCGTATGGCTCAATCATTTGCAGTAACCATCACCAATGCAAAACACGTTTCCATGGCGTGTGCCTTCATAAACAATGGTAAACCAACAGGCAATACACTTTTCCGCATGGAGGGTGGTCGCATGAGCATATTGACAAAGACAAGCAGAAGGAGAACCTGCTTCGAAGGCTACTCCTATTTGTAGAGGAAGGTAAGCATGAGCAACCAACTACAATCGCAATGCTGCAAACAAGATCCATCCTCAGACAAAAGGCTTCATTGTACGAAAAGCTCCAAGAAAGGCGTAGTCGCAGATTTTATCTCATACAAAGAGGCAGGTCGCCATTTGGCGAATACAACCATCAAAGCATAGCCATATAAAAGTTTATCGGCAAACGATGAAGGGAGTTTGCCGTTACATACAAAAGGGCTTTTACTGGCGGAAAGAAAAAAGATGCCTGGCGAGTATAACCTTCACCAAGCATCCTTTTCGTCAGTCATAGACAAGAACGTCATCACGTCTTTCTACAATTTCCTTGCCATTGCGCAATTTCACTACGATGTCCTCACCATAGTCTGCAACCACGAAACCTTCTGTGCGTCCTCTGTAGGGTATCAGCAGTGTGCAACTGCAACCGATAATGTCGGTCAATTCTTCGTATTCAAACATAGCTCTATAAAGTTTGTGGGTTCTCCGAATGATAAATCACCTTGCAATCCTCAACCTCGGCAGGTAGTCCAAAGGCAGGATAGTGTGAGAATGATGCGTTTCCATCTTGGCTGAGTGGAGAAACAATCTCCACTTGCCATTTCTGTATGAAGCCATCAACCATCTTGATGTCTTCATCACTCAATCCCGTAGGTCGCCATTGATGATGTAGCATAATGCCCATGTGGGGATTTTCTCTATCGTCTCAAATCTTTCCATCAGTCAAACGTGAACTTGTTTATATAATAATAGGTGTCCTCGTTCTCATACTCATAGCCGTTGATGAAGTCCACCATTTCATCTTCGGTTCTGTCACCTTGCGATATACCCATCTTCTCACACCACTTGGCAATAGCATCTTGGCAAGTGTCAAAGATGTCCTCACAAGCATCCTCGAAAGGCTCACCCGAAGAACTCACACAGCATTCCTCTGGGAAGAAGCCTTGCTCGTCATGGACATAGAAAATGTCGCATCCACATTCTATCTCACGATAACTGACGGAAAGTTCTCCACCAAGAACTTTGTTCAGTTCATCAAAGAACTCCTCACAGGCAGACCATGCACTTTCGGTGTCAAAGGACAACAAGCAGATGTCCTCGTCTGCCTCAAACTCCGCCCAATAGATATATCCTCTTACCGATATGCCCATCTTCTCATAGTCGATACCATAGTGTTCCGCCAACTTGTAGAGATGTACGTTCTTGGTGTTCACCTCCATTGTTTGGAGCGTGTTCCAAAGGTCGGCTACCGCCTTGCGTTCGCCCATCACCTTGTACTGAGTGTCACAAATGTTTGCCATAAGTCTTCATTTTTTTATTCCCTAATTTTACATCTGCAATTTCGGGATTGATTTAAATTTTGTTGCCTCAAAAGGTGTCTGTGCTTTTCCTGCAAGGTTCTCTGCTAAAATACAACCTGCAAGGTGGAGATTTTAGCAAGAGACCATAGGCACTGACCTTGCAAGGAATATGGGTACAGACATTACCTTTGCAACCAAATTTATCAAAGCCCAGAAATGGTGATGAAGATTCAGGTAACGGAGTAACAATTAGAAAAGTTGAGATATGAGGATAAAAAGAGACAAGAACGACTTGAAACAAGCGATTACAAGTGGAAAGTAACAGAAATCATACAAGAGTTCTTACTGGCGGAAAGAAAGAGAGCGACAACCCAATACAACACATGGCATGGTTGGGCTATCGCTCCGCAATTCGTTCAGTTCATCCATCCATTAGTATATATATCCTAAGATGAATGAATTTATATTTGTGTATTGGCTTTGGTTGGCAGCCATAGACAAGTAACACATCTTTTTTCTTTCCGCCAGTAAAAATGGTTCTTGAAGTAAAAGTAACAGGGAAAATGGTTGTTGGGTAGCAAAATTTGTTGCACAAGATTTGTTTTTCATTTTGTTGGTTCTTTCTTGTCACCCAATAAAATGATGCTTACGTTTGAGCTTTCCTGTACCTGCTGATAATCAAGTAGGTAACAAATAAGAAATATCGTCTTTCAATGTACCACGCTGATACAACGCCGAAAGCCCCACGCCAGTGTAAGTATATAGAAAGCACTCTTGACAACGAACAATAGAATCGTCCGAAGCCAATGAGGGCTGTATATAATACACCACATGAGGCGTTCCCGTTGCTTTGTTCTTGACCAGCAGTTGAGAGTTTGCGAAGTTCTTACACTGTCAAAACCAAAGCGTACAGTTACGCCTTATACCGTATGTATGTCTGCCCAACCTCTGCCCATCGGGGCTTCCGGTATGGTATAGACATTACAAAAGTAATACTTTTATCTTGAAAACCACTTTGTTTGACTTGCAAAGTATGGTTTTAAGGTTCGATTTAACATTGTTAAATATAAACATGTCAAAGAATTCCACTTTTGCGTGATTTTTCTCGCTAAAAAGTTTGTATTATCAATGATTATTCGTATATTTGCAGCGTCAGTTCCCACCAAGCCTCTCAACGATGCTCAAATGCGTGGGGCTTTTTTTGTATATATACGCTTACTCTCAAAATACGCTAATGGAAAGGTTACCGCACTTCATGAAATATTATATGACAGAGGCAGACTTGGTGGCTCTATTGAAAAGTCGTGGGCTCGTTATTTACGATGAAGCCAAAGCGGTACGATATTTGGAGAGCATCGGGTACTATCGTCTTTCCGCTTATATGTACCCATTCTTGAAAGTTCCAAAGGATATTCATCAATATAAAGATGGTACAACTTTTCAACAAGTGTTGAATCTCTATCGCTTCGACAAGAAGTTGCGTATGCTTCTTCTCAATGAGATTGAGAAAGTAGAGATAGCTATTCGTCGTGCCATTATGAACATTCCTGTGCAGATGGCAGGAGATACTTATTGGCTGACAAATTCTGTTCACTTTGCCAACCAAAGAACTTTTCAAGAAACAAAGAACACCATCGACAGAGAATATGCGAAATCAACAGAAGAATTTATCAAGCATTTCAAGAACAGCTATTGCGACCCTTATCCTCCATCATGGATTTTGGGTGAGTTGCTGACGATGGGCAATGTGAACATGGTTTACCGTAATCTGAAAGCAGACAAGATACGCAAGCGCATCTCTCATTATTTCGGCTTGCAACCTATCGTCTTGGAATCTTGGATAACATCTTTGACTTTGTTGCGAAATGCTTGTTGTCATCATTCAAGGGTGTGGAACAAGGTAAGTTCCATAATGCCTGTTACTCCAAGAAGAATTGCTCATTCCTGGATTACCATGCCAACAAACCCTCAAAGAGTGTATTTCACAATCTGCATCATCAAGTACTTTCTTGACATCATATCTCCAAATAACGATATGCTTGATAAGATGAACAGACTTTTTGCTACATTTCCAGAAGTAGATAAGGCTGCCCTGGGTTTCCCTTCTGGTTGGGAAAACGAACCATTGTGGCAATAAAAGGCATATGGAGTGACTACTAACCACCCCACATCACCCATATTTTCTGTAATTCTGGTGTAACAAAAGGTTAAAAACGCTAAATCTTTACCTTTTCGTATCTAAACAGAATACATATTGTCACTTTTCTACCGTTTAGAACGTATAATACAGATAATCAACTAATAATAGATACTGGTGATGTAATTGTATACTTAGAGCCAATATTCTGTCTTCTTCTTTCGCTTTTTCTTCATCCAACTCAAGTATGATTTTGTCGTTATATTTCAAATTAAGCAGACTGATGTACGTTCTGGTAAAGTCCATAGCCTCACTAATGGTCATGTAGTCTTGGTCTATATTAAACAGCATGCATCTATAAACTTGCGACAACCTTACCACATATTCTTCTGCTCGTTGTGGTTCTTCTTCTATCATTCCAGCCAGCGAACTTAGGCTATTGAACACAAAATGTGGATCCAACTGAAGCTTCAAATATTTCTTTTGCAGACACAAATTCTCTTTGTTCTTAAGTATTATTATATCAGAATAATGCAACAGCATATGTATCAGGGCCAGTAGACTTGCTATTATCCCGAGCAGAAAGAATGTCCCCCAAACGTCTACTTCTATGAATTCTGACTCTATGACATTCATTAATAATTCGCAAACACCTGCAATAAATATATTTATTGCGATTATAACGATTACACTACGAAGAAATAGGCTACGTTCTTCTTCTGCCAGTTTGACGAATCTTTGTCTAAGCAATAGTTTAGTGACTGACAAGCTGATACAAGAAAAAATGGCACAATATACCAAGTCCACAAACAGACAAATGTAATAACCATCGATGCTTTGCTTGAAATCCTCAAAGTCAGCGACAGCCCAAATTATATCGTATAGGAAGAAGAATATAAATGTGAAAACAATCCACTCCGTTATTTTTCCTTTGTACTTCTTTAATGTCTTCATTATTGTTTTTATTTGTAAAATTAGCAAACATGTTTCACATTGCAGCATATTATTTGACGAAACGGAATATCAAGCCTTTGAAGCGGAAATATTTACTTCTTAATTGTTTTTCACAACCCACTTTCCATCACTTTTTCTTCCCTTATGTTCTAATACACCAATATCTTTAAGACTTTTGACAATTTTGTAAACAGAAGTACGTCCAATGCCTATTGCCTTTCCGATCTGTTCCATTGTTAACGATGGATTCGTCTTGACCGTTTGTATAACTTCGGATTGTAGGTCAGTCAATTCTACAGTTTTATAATTGGAAGGACGGTGGAAGGTCACAGTAAACATGCCGTCTGTGTCATAGACAGGCTCTGACAATCCAGCATCAAGCATTTCCTTGCGCATTCTTGGTATGCCAGAGCCAATATGCTCCACAAGGTGCATTCTCGTAAAGAGTCCGAAAATCAGAGGGTTTCGTGACAAACTTTTTCGCCCGAAATTCTTAGCTACCACAGGCAGGAGCGTTCCAGGATTGGTAATCTCCACACGGTCGTCAAACATTTCTATGGTTATACTTGCGCCCTGTTCACTGTAATCCCGATGGGCAAGCGCATTGATGATGGCTTCCTTGAATACCTCCAATGGGATTTCCCAAACTTCTTTTCTCGGCCCTGTACCTTCAATCTTGTATGCAACTTGCAGTTTGTCTTTCAACCATTCTATAGCTTTATTGTATTGTTGAAAGAGAGGGCCACCAAAAGTTTTGTCGTCAATAATGTACACTTTGTCGGTTCCCTTAAACAGTACACAGCGCACAACTGCATGGAAAAACACATACTCTGGATGCTTGGCAAAAAACAATACACCGCCACTTTTGGCAACATTATTGTCATCAAAGACCATCATACTGTCAAGCACTTGGAAATCGTCCACAACGGAAACTATATGGGCTTCTTTCTTGAACTCCAAGAAATTGTCTTTGTCCAATTGCTCTAAGAGATTGATTTTCGGCAGAGGGATGGCGTCAAAGTATATACGCTCATGACGTTGGAATACTTCTCTTATTTCTTCCACATTCGTCAGCTTTTGGCTGTTTGCCCCTTCGCGCAAATACGTACATCCCGAAAAGAAATAAGGCTTATTCTTGCCAGATGGCACTTCTATCACCCAAACTTCTTTCCGTCAACATCCAGATCATACATGTTGTAGTGACACATTGGCGATATTTCACCTATCGAGCCTTGTATTGCAGATCGTTTACTGTTGTCTATCTCTGCACCGACAATCTCATTGTTGTCGTTCACTCCAATGAGCAGATAGCCACCAGCAGCATTCAAAAAACTACAAACTTCTTCTGTAAGTTCGCGAACTTTCGAGGGTACATTTCGTTTAAAGTCCACATTATACCCCTCTCCTCCATTGACCAAATCTTTTATATCCTCTGTATTTAACATATTGATTCTTAATTATAATTACATTCTTCTGTGCAAAGGTAATACTTTAATTTGAAAGTTCGTTATAAGTTCGCTGAAAGTTCGTTGTAAAGTTCACATTGTGGCTTCTGCATGATTTTTATAAGTACATTTTGATTTAAAGGAATCGTTTGAACAAAATTAATAACGTATAATATTGGCATGAAATTCAAGTTAACAGAAGTTAAGCATAAATTATGGCCAATCAATAACAAAGTCATAATAATAAATCAAAATAATAATCTTACAGACAATGGGAACTTTATGGTATCATTTATGCTTAATGTTGTAAAATTTCTTTTGATTTACAGACACTTACAAAATATATACTGGTTCATCTTGGTTCTTCAATGGAACGACTTGACAAAGCAGCCTGAAATAATTGAAGCTGTTAAACGTGTGGAAGAACGCAAGGAACAAGAAACGGAGGCAAAACGTGAAGAAACAGGCAAGACAAGAAAGATACCAAGGTGTACTTGACCGATTCATTAGTGAAGGTAATGAACAGCTCAAAAACTTTTCGCAATCAAGCAGAATAGATTTCGATGAGAAAGAAGCCAAAGCAATCTATTATGGTATTATGGCAACTGCCACAAAAGGCGATGTTGCGCTCAACTCTCCCCAAGGGGTAGCATCTGCTGCCGACAGATTTCTCGCAAGCATGGATTGGAATGATTGTGGCAACTATCGAAAGGAATGTGTCGCATACTGGACAAAGCTCTTTGCGACCGATGAGGTCGTTTATACCGAACCCATCATGCAGAATTTCCTTTCTTTCATTGACCACATGTCGTGTAGCGCAGAAGCTTACGTTTCACTTGGCGGCTCCAATGGTTGTGCTGACCAACTCACGAATTGGGACGGAACGCCAAAAACAGAAAATTCCCATAAGATGCTCATGAAAAATATAGTAAAGAGATAAAAAGTACGCAAATTCTTAGCCACAAGAACGTCTCTTGTTATCGCTTGAGTTAAGAAATTGCGTACTTATTTCTAATAATATTTATAATTTATATGCGATAGAAAACAATAAATTTCCAGGTACTTTTCTAAAAATAGAAGTTGAGGTAAACACATTGGAAGTCATTGTGTTTATCCATTCATAGTTATGTAAATGAAGTATGTTTTCACCTGACAACTTTATACTTATTTTTTTTACATTATAACTCGTACTAAAGCCAATATCAGTATTCTTATGTAAGCCATACTTATTTGTACCATGATTGTAACATATATATATATTGCCTTTAAGTTGTTTATAAGCATACAACAACTTTGTTTGAAGGCTATATTCAGTCATGTCATTAGTGCTATTTTTATAGGTTATTGTAGAATATCTATTATATTTTCCTGACATTTCTGCATTAAGAAAAAACTTAAATCGTGTTGCAATAATGGCATTTGTTGAGAGTGATTTATTTATTATATCAAATGCATCAAAATTTATCATCGAATTTCCGATTTGCTTAGATAAACTAATATTTAATTTTAAATCTAATGGAATAACGTTGATACCTTTAGATACAGCTACTTTCATATACATATTTTGTTGCTTTCCTCCATCACTATAATTAATATTTGACGCTATACCTTCTTGATTCACATTCTGAAGTACACTATTATTGTCTTTAGAATAAGAGCCAACAATAAACAACAACAAATTATTGTACATATTGAAGAGTCTATAATTAAATGACACATTGAATCTATTAACATATGGATTACGAATTGATGAATTTCCATTTATTTTATCATATCCGCTAACCATACTGTAATCTACCATATACCTTATGTCTTTAGGGGTATAAACATATGATGCTGAGATTCCCATTTCATGTTTGGGACTAAAAACTATACGAATGTTTCCTTCTGGTGAGAAAATACACTTCAAGTTGTCTTTGGGGAACTTATCGATATTTGCATCATATTTCATATATGACAATATTCCTCCTAATGAGAAACGCATCAAGCCGTCTTTTTTAGAAATCCGTGTTATTAAATCCCAACAGGTATAATCTGAATTTGTATTTGTTTCAGACGAACTGTTATTGTTGTATCTCAATACATCTTTCGCATAAATACACCTAATAGAATTCTTTAAAATTATACTCCGAAATTTGTAAGAATTACCTATTTCAAAAGTAAATTTAGAGTATTTTTTTTTCAAGTTGGCATTATATTGGTACATGTTATTGATTAAATCGTAATCTATAGGTAATATTATAGAGTCAGATTTTATATCTGTTGGATTATTCCTGTTTGATAAAGACATATCAGCAAATACAAATAGCATATTTTTATTTTTACCCATATTAAGAGCTAATGATTGCTTGAGGAAATATTTACGCATAATATCACATTGTGACACTTCCAATAATTTTTCGGTTGTTTGCTCTAATTTTTCTTTCGTTGAATAATTTGAGAAACCTAAAAGTGTAGAAGAATTCACTTCTATCATATCACAAGGTCTCCATCTCGCTCGCAATGAGAAAGATTCATATTTATCATTTGCCAACGACTCCAACTTGTTATTTGCAAGTAAACCACTTTCATAATACTCATCATAATTATGAAAGCCTGATTGCATTATAGATTTATTTAATACAATATTTCCTTTTATTTTTATTCTAGAGGATGGGGTGAAAATCATATTAAAAGCAGAAGCGAAACTTTTGTTTTTATATACATTCTCAGGAGGAGTTAGTAATTTGTTTTCTTCATCAGATAAACGAGTCATACCGCCCCCTTCTGCTAACATATCTTCAATGTTAGCAAAATTACCCAAATAATCTTCTATCGAAAACATTGGTTTTCCAGTATTGTTTAATGAAGATAAAGAAGAGAATGAAAAACTTTCCTTCACTGCGAAAAGTGACGGTTTTATTTCAAATTTATCCATGAATCCTCCACCTGCACTAATTGTACCTGATAATTTTGTCTTTGAATTCGTCTTGATATTTAATGCCGTCTTATCATTTCCTTTAAATTGGTCCACAATGCTGCCTTCTTTATAATTTTTAATGATTTCCGCTCCAAGCATGACGCTTGCAGGAAGATTATTTATAACCATATTACTTCCTGTAGCAGCAACGTCTTGCCCATCAATTAAAATCTTATCAAGATTACGTCCGCTATACGAAACTTTACCTGCTGCATTATCAACTTCTATCCCTGGCAATCTTCTTAAAACGTCTCCAACAGTTTCTTCTGCTCCAGTTTTAAAGTGTTCAATGTCAAAGACAATAGAATCTACATAATTTTTTACGCCTGTATATCTGCCTTTTATTGTAACTTCTGAAATTGTCTTGCTACTCTCTTTCAATGTTATATCAAACACTTGTTCGCTCGTATCTGAATATTTTGTACGATAGGTTTCAAAACCTAAACATTTTATTATCAACCAACAAACATCTGAGTCCTTTTTCTTCAATTGAAATGCTCCACTACTATTTGATATACAATAAGACAAAATACCCTTTGTCCCTATACTATCGGAACAAAGGGTTATTGTTGCATATTGCACAGGCGAGCCTGTACTATCTTTTATTGTACCTATTATATTATCTTGCGATAATGCTGTTGCACAATAATTAAGCAATAACACAAAAATCAATAAGGTTCGTTTGTATAAACGCATGCAATTTTTATATTTCTATTATAGTAATTTTTTTGTTTGAATCACGTCCTAATTGTTTACCTTTCTCTGCTTTAATTTTCTTGAACTCAGCCCTGTTTGTTACTTTGCCATTAGTGGGAGGCATTAAATCCATATCTTCTGCCAAATATGACATTTCTGTCAATGTGTAAGTATAAGTAGGAGTTACTAATTCGATAATAAGACCTGGAAGTCCTAAATATCCAGCAGGACCAAATCCAAATGGAATATCAGTTGTAAACCAAGCTGTTATGTCACCAATGTCACTTTTATAAATGGCTTTTACACAATTCTTTTTAAAAATTTGTCGGGTCTCTCCTGTGATTTGCCAATTCTGTTTGTCAATTTTATCTTTTATCAGAAATGTCTTGTCAATAATGGCTTCTTGTGATATAATAGAATCAGCATTTACATCTATAAAAACACTTCCACCTACACCAATTACATTTAAATTGTCAACATTCTCTTCCTTTTCAAGAGTAAAAAGATATTTTCCTCTTGAAAAATATAAGCTATATGTTTTTTTATCAGTACTAAATTTCTCAATGAGAATTTTCTTTATATTCTCATCATCCATCTTAAGAACATCTTCTGTAATATTATGCGATGCAAGGTATCTGCATTTTACTCCATGCTCTTGGGCAAATGTATGTACTGATTGTAACAGAAACATTATGAAAAATATGATTACACTGCGTGCCATAATTGTAAATTATATAATAATATATTAAAATTGGCAACTACAATATTTAATCATAATTGCCAACAAATACTATAAGATTAATCTGGTATAACAGTTGTTTCTGTTATTGTATATCTTTGACGCACAATAAGAATAGAGCCATCTTCAAATTCATAGATAATCGTGCGTTCCATAACAACTTGTCTCTCAATAATTGTGTCTGGAACTGGAGATGTCATTTCTGTAACTGCTACAATTTCCTTATTCATAAAAGGATTTGCAGAATTGTTGGCAGCACTTGCATTAACGGAAATTGCCACAAATACAACTAGTGCAAAAAGAAATTTGTAAAATGCTTTCATCTTGCGTAGGTTTAATTTGGTTTGAAATAAAATTTTTCTATTCTTTAAAAAGGAAACATGTGTCTGCGACACCCCTGTCTCTGAGTGATTTATTTTATTACTATCTGTTTCTTAGTGCAATCAATTTTGTTATACATTTTTGTATTGTAGTACTACCACACTACAAATACAAGTTTTAATTCTCAGTGGCAAATTTAATAAAAAGACTCATAAAATACAAATAATTGAGAACTTATTTTTTGTTTTATTGCGTTTTTTTGTTTAAATTCCAAACTTACGTATCGTTTTTGTTATGAAAAAGACAATAGTAAACACGGGATTGAAATAATCACACCCGGGACATCTACCGTTGACCATATTCAAAACTATGATTAACTGTTAATTTGCTAGATTACAGGAAGTCTTAAACACAGCGTCGATAAACGCCTTCCATTATGTCTGGATTGTCTTCCCACCCAAAGCCCGCTTTCGTATAGATATGTCATGGTTGACTTCACTACACTCAGCACGGCGTAGGCTGCCGACTCGGTTATCATGAAAGAACTCGTCTTACAGTGACAACTGCGGTCTGGCTATACAATCCGACTGTAAAAGTACGAAAATTTATGAGAAAAGACAAGAAATGACAGAAAATATCAATATTTAATATGAATTTAAGCTCATCTAACTCTAAATTCTTTAATATCTCAGAAATTCTATGTACACAAATGCTGTTTTTATACAACTTTTGTATGTTTTTAAGCCAATATACTTGAAGTGCCGATGAAGTATAACTTCGATTGGCAACGCAGAACTACTTCGATGCCCACTGGAGTATTATCGTATTTTATGGGATGTATAACAGTTGAAGTTCTGTCATTCTTCGTCTTTTGATGGACGGAATGCATTTGCCTCTCCATCTGCAAAAGTCAAGATAATCCTTTTCTATATCACACAATCCTCGTTCAATCTTTTGCAAGAGACGGCTCTTCGGAAATCTTTTGTTCCCTAATATTTTATAGGGTCCGACATTATAGGCAAGTACGGCAAGGAGTAGTGAGTCCTTTCCATACTTGCGGAACATAGCACATAACTTGGTGAGGTCGGAGCGTAACAGGGAATCGGCTTGCTGATAAGTAAGATTCTTCTTGAACTTTTCATGTGGCAATATCCGATGTCCCCATCCGATATAGGGATAATTGCGCTTAATATCGTGCCATCCCTCGTAATACTTGATGCACCGCACAGCTCGCTCAAAGGGTGGCAAAGCAAAGATGCCCAAGTCGTTTTGGCTTGGGCTATCGTTTGTAGGTGTTTTGTTCTGTGCCACGATGCTTTGGCACAGAAACAAGAGCATTAGGGTAATATATGTTCTTATCTTTTTCGTCATGGATGTTGTTTTTGTTTTACTTTTGGAGTGTCATTGACTTGTCACTTGGCATTTTTCTTATTGAATATCTCTGCTATCATGGCTTTCACGTCCTCACCAACTTGCACGAAGTTTTTATAGAGGATGCGCTCACGTTCATCACGGCTCTTGAAGGTGTAGAACTTGGGCAATGGCATATACTCGCTTTCCTCTTTCTTGATATCTGCCATATTGAAGTCGGTCTTGCAATAGAACTTACTGGTCTTGAACTCATCGCTCTCCTGTATGTTCATACTGCCATTCATGCCTGTCTTGGTTGCCACAAAGTCTCTTGCGGTCTGTCCACAGATCCATCCTGTCGGCATATCCGAGATTTTACTGGCTGGCACAAGACTGTCCATGTTCTCATTCAGGTTGATGCTCGTCTTGTCTCTATCGATGGTCACTCCTTTCTTCAGTTGCACCACCTTTCCAAAGATGTCGGAGGATAGCCATTCCAGGGTTTCCTTGCTTCGCGCCGAACCGCTTACCACGTTGCCTACGGTGGTGATAATCTTCTGCATACCCACCTTGCCATAGTCGGCTTCCAACTGTGGCAGTTCCTGGAATCCTAAGGCTACGCTCACCTTGTTGCTTCTGGCTGTACCTATCAGTCGGTCTATCTTATGGAAGTAGAGTGTTGGTAACTCGTCCACAATGATGCTCACTGGGATGTTCTTGCCTTGTCCAGTGTTCACTCGTGTCACCAGTCGGTTGAGGATGAGGGCGTTCAAGGCTCCGATGATGCTCTCCATCTCTGGGTCGTTGGCTATCAGCAGATAGCTCGGATTCTTCGGGTCACTAACCTTCAGGTCAAAGTCATCGCCGTCCTTGTGGAATATCCAATAGCTTTCCTTGGTGGCAAGACGTGAGGTATAGACACGCAGGGTGCCTATCATACCCTCCAACTGCTCCATCGCCTTGTTCTTCAAGGCGGTCTGGAACGGTCCCAACAAGGTGCTACCTCATTGTCGGTCTCCAATACATTGAAGATGGTCTGGTAACTCTCATTCAGGAAACTCAGAATATGGGGCATATCGCTATACTTACCCAACCAATAGGCTGGCTCCACTTCTTCTCCTGCATGGTTAAACACCTTTCCGGTCGGTTTCATCTGCATGGTCTTCGGGTCTAGTACTTTCTCTGCTATCAGCATCTTGCCGTCCTTGTCGTATGGTTCCTTGCCATAGTTGATGAAGAAATAGATACAGGCGGCAAGGAAGTTGACGGCTGAGGTCTGGAAGAACTGGTCGCTACCGCCACCGCCTTCTTTCTTGCCTTTTTGCAGTGATTCTAGCAGTGTCTCTGCAGTCTCGCTCGCTGCTGCCAAGTTATTGATATACTTCTGCTGTATCGGATTCACTCGCTTGGAGTATTCCACATCCACAAAGTTGATGATATTGAACTTGCAGCCTTCTGGCAGTTTGCCCAACTGTTGGTTCTTCTTGTAGTGGTAGTACAGTTTTGTTGCCAAGGTAGGGAACTTGTAGTCGTAAACGACCATGGCAAAGCCTTTTGCACTGTGCTGACGGATGAATGGTTCGATGATGGAGAATGTCTTACCGCTACCAGGAGTACCCACAACCCATGTACCTCGGAAAGGGTTCACGATATTCACCCATCCCTTGCGGAACTTACCTTTATAGTAGTAGCGCATAGGGATATTCACGCTGTACTTGTTGTATTCCTCCTTTTGGCACTGCTCGAAACTCTCGTTCTCAAAATTAAAACGGTCTTTCATCAGTCCTTCCTTCAAGAACTTCGAGATGTTGTCCAAGGCGATATGCACCAATACCGTTCCGATGATGGTTGTCACCATATAGAGAATGGTATTCAATCTTAGGGTATAGAGACGAGTGTCCATCGCATAGCCGAAGAGCCACACGGACAATATCAACAGCAGCACGCCACTCACCAAGGGGTACAGCACCTGCCTTCGGGCATCAAATTCCAAGTGTTTCTTGTTTCTCGTGCCTACACAGGTGATGCACACCAACAAGAACGTCACCACCTTGCTATACACCAGGTTGCCGTCATGGTAGATGAACACTGCTTGATGCGGTCGTGCAGGTCGCACACCACACCGCCAAAGCCGTCTATCGCCCTTGGGTCTATGGCATACTCAAAGAACTCCATCAACACGGATATGTAGATGACCGCCCTGAATATCTTGTAAAATCCTTGTAGCTCCTTGCTTTCTTCCATTGGATATGATTGCTATTTTAGAAAAATCGGATTGAATGAGTCGGCTGACAACACATCGCTATAGTTCACTTTCAATGAGATGGTGCGACCGCTGATTTGGTTCTCCGTCATTTCGATGGTTAATTGCTTGTCATTCGGGAATGTCATTTTCCGAATGACTATCACATTGCGGTAGCCATAGCGGAAACGCTTGGTCTGCTCCAAAGTGAAGACTGGATGCAACTCTACCATCTGTGAGTTGGTAGCTTGGCGGTCTTCTTATCCGTCAACTTCAATCGTATTTGGTCTATGTCAAACGGAATGTCTGTCTTGTTCTCCACGGAGAAATCCAGGAAGAAATAGTCACCCGACGAATAGATGTTGTTCAGACGCATTACCATCTTATGGACTTTGGTCTTCACATTGTTCACATGGGCTTCCGAACTCCATATCTGGCGAGCATAATGAGCCATGTCCGTTGAGGACAATGTGACCGCAGGGTTGTTATAGGCATTCTTTTCTATCTGTTGTATCTCCTTATCCGTCACTGCCTCTTGCAATCTCGTGGTATAGAGCAATGCATACTGTGCACGGTATCGTTCCGTCACGATGGTTACGATGGCAAGCACCTCACCATCTTCATGCATTCCCTCCTTGGGCTTCAAGCGCACGGTATTGTTGATGGGCTGGTCTCCTACTATCTTGTCGGTGGATATGTCCACAAAGCGGATAGGTTCGCTTGCCGTAATGACGGTAGTCACTTGCTCGTTCACCGTCAGCTGCTCCATCTCCTGGTAGGTGCAAGGCTGATCGCTCTCCGCACTGGTCTGTTGTGCCATCAGGGGAGTGGCACTTATTGCACACATCATCAATGTGCCAATGGTCTTCTTGATATTCATATGGGTGTAATGTTTACTTTGTAGTGTTTATTGTTTACTTGCTCTTGGTGTCTTTGCTGTTTATCAAGTACACAAAGGTGCCATATTTCAGTTTCACCTTGTTCTTCTTGATAGCTTTGCCTATGGCATTGCTTGTTTTCTGATAGACATTCTGCATGGTCTGCATGCCCCATTGTGAAAAACTGCTGCCAGTATTGGTGGTATTCATATTCATATCCACATTCCCGGTCACGGCTCCGCTTGCCACATCCTTGGTGGTCTCTCTAAACTGGCTGCTTGGCACATACAATCCTTCCATACCGTCGGTGTCATAGAGTGACAGGTTGATTTTCACTATCTCGTCATCCACCAGCACGCTTTTCACCGTGCCTTTCACTCGTTGTGAACTGAAACCGCTCATGGTGGCATACAGGTATGCGCCTTTCTTCACTATCATCTCACCGATTTCCACATCATCAAGCAATCGTAAGCGAACACGACTTCCATCCACGGCTTTCACATTCTCGTCAATGATAGCCTTTATCAGTGTCGGCTCTTTCTCATTCACTGCCAATGTATTGAAGTAATCCGATGATGTCTTCACCTTTTTCACCACCTCACTTGGCTTGTCATTCTCGTCCGCTTCCTTTCTGGCATTCTCATTCACCTTTATTTTGCCTTCGATGTTGATACCGCCCTTGGCTGAGTCTTGCGAGTCGGCAGGAGAGGTGGCTGCAGAAGTCGAGATGTTCTGTTGCGTGGCTTGCTGTCCTTTCAGCCTTGCTTCGGCAAGTGCCTTGTTCAGCTCCGCCAACGCCTCATTTTCTCTTTGTCGCTCATGGGCTTCTTGCACTTCTCTCTGTTTTTCCATTTCTGCTTGCTTCTTGGCTTCGGCATCCAACTGTTGCAGTTCTGCATCCGAATACTTGCTTTGGTATTCTTCTTTTTCTTGCTCATTGTCTCGGTCTATATTCTCCACGGCACTATGGTCTTCTATCTTGCCGTAGGCGTTCAACATATTTTCGTACTTTCCTCCAATACCGTCACCGCCCTTGATATGGGCTTGTGGCAGATTCGGATTCAGATATTCCGTGGTCTGCATATTGGCATCCTGCTTCTCCGCTACCTTGGTATCAAAGAGGTCGAAGATAAAGTAGGAGGCACCGAGCAGTGGAAGATAGACAATCGCAGGTAGCATGTACTTGGGTTGTCTGAAATTGATTCTTTCTGTCAGCTTCATCGTTATTTGTCTTTATGAGGATGGCGTGCATCCTCATTGGTCCTTACTATGTTCTTTGCATTCCCCATATTCTGATGGCGAGCTTTATCAAGGAGTCCTGCCGCTCCGTAGCGGTGCGTCGCTCTCCATGATAATGGTAAGCTCTTGCCATGCGATAGATGTTGAAACTGAAACTCACACCCACAAATCCGAACACGATGACCAGGAATAGGGTCTTGTGCAAGTCGGCAAACCTCTGTACCTTGCTGCCGCCTTGTCGATTCTGCACATCTTGGCAAACTTCCTTCCGGCTTTCACGTCTCGCTCATAGCGTTCCTTGTATTTGGGGTCATCCTTGTCGGGCATCTTCTCCCCAATGAGCATCTGCTTAAATTCTTTTGTGTTCATCGTTATTTCTTTTTACTTTTTTACCTTTAATAGTTCGACTTCGTCTTCTGGTCAATATCCTTGTTGAGCAAGGTCCTCCAGTTCACTATCAGCAATCCATGTGGGTTGTTGTCAGTCCTCGGAACTCGTTTTAGTTGTCCTGCCGTCACCAGTTCACGGGTCAGCACATTGGTTCTGCGCTCGATGCGTTGTCTGCCATAGTAGGTAAACTCCATCTTCTCCTTGTTGAACTTGATACTGTCACAGAAGATGCTGAACACGGCACTCGTTCCCATGATGTTGGAGTAGAAACCCTTTTCTTTCAGCGTATTGTACTGCGCCAGTCCTGTCTCATCCACCAGATACATGGCTTTCTCCATCGTGTATTTGATGTACTTGTCATCTGGTGCCAATGTGAAGAAATAATGATGGAACATCTCGATATGGCTCTTTGCTTCCACATCCAATGTCTCATCCATCGTCGTACGTTGCACCAAAATTGGTACATTGCCGTCCAACACATAGATTTTGTTCTGTGCATCCACCACCATATTTTTCGCCGTCCAGATGCTACTGAAACTTATTAGCACGCACCCTACCAGAAACAAACTACAGATGATAGTCACCAACTTCACCTTATTCTCTAAATTCTTGATTACCATTGTTATAATGTTTTTTACCTTTTCACTCTTTTACTTTTTTACCTTTATCAGTGCATCACATGGGCAAGTGTCCCCTGTGCCGACATTTTGGCTTGCTGTGCCACACCCTCACCGAAGTTTCTGGTGGAGAAGGCGGTATCGCCCTCTGGTATCATCCATGCCGCAAGGTCTGGAACCAAGTTCAGACACTTCAAAGCCACGATACTTGCTGCCATCAGATACCCTGCCGAGAAGAACGAGTTCTGCAAATATGCCGCCATCGTCTGCTCACTGGCGGTGATAGCCGTCAGGTTCTCCACCTGTATGCAGAGCACGATGTCGAAGAGCAATAGCACGTAGAAGCCCACGAAGTAGAGCATGGCTCCATAGAAATGCACGGTCAGATACCTTGTCAGCCACTTCGCCCAACTGCTTTCCCATTTCGGCAGTAGCGAGAACGCCCATTGTATCGGTCCAAATATCGTCAGCATTCCCAACAGTATCTGTTGACAATAGATGGTGCTCCACCAACCGATACGGAATACGATCAATGCTATCAGCATTACTATCTTGTCGATGTTCACTACGGCTCCTGCAGTCAGTGAGGTAAACCACAGCTTGGCTGCGTCCTTTTCCATATTGGTCACTTCATCCACACCAGTCTGCTCCATGGTCGATTCCACCAGATTCGGGTCTGTTGTTCCCTTATGGGCAATGTCTGCCTGAGCTTGTACGTTGGTGTACATCGTGTCTCTGGTATAGATAAGCTGCTGAACTTCCGTAAACTTGTCCTCTATCTGTGTGGCTTCCGCCTCATAAAGGTCATGGGTATAACTTCCGATGGAGTTTGGAATGTAACTCAGGAAGTCCAATACGCACCAACTGCTACCACTATTTGTCATACCAGTATCGGCTGGTGGGTACCACCAACAGAGGATGATGCTTATCACCAGTGGCTTGAATAGTTTCATCACATCAAGTGGCTCATGCTTCACCATCATCTTGTAAGCCATATTCGCTGCCACCACGATGGAGAAGAGGGCTGCGAGTGCCATACACATTTGGACGACCCACCAAAAAGGTCCGTTTGAGCCTGTAAAAGTAGCGTCGCACAGAAACTCGTTGGTCTGGAAAATCACGTCATCAATCTCTTCTTCCAAGATGTTGATGCCGAAGTCGGATAATATGCTGCTGTTGTCTGCCATAACTCCTTATCTGTTTATTTTCAAATCATTGTCATCCTCATTCGAGCCGTTATTACTGCCAGAAGATGTGTTGTTTCTCACTGCCATTCCTGCCTCTCGCCATTTGCTGGATGCACTGCTGATGATACTTCGTTTGTTAGCGGTCTGGTAGTTGCCGTTTGCTGTCAACAATTCCTTGGTCTTGCTGGCATTCAACATCTGCACCAGTTGCTTCATAAGTGTCTCGTTCTGCTTTGCCACATCTGCATAAATCTGTAGGTACATCTTCTTACGCTTGGCATTGGGCATATAGGCATCCTTGATGGCTTTGATGGCTGTCTCATAGACATGATAGCATTCTGTCCAGCGTTGCTTGTCACCGATGGATCCGCCTACAGGCAGGATGCGGTCGATGTTCTTCTTGAAGGCATCCATCTTGCTGTTTATCTTGCTTCCTTCCACCTTCCATGCCAGATCCACCTGTCGGTCTGCCATATTCAACGTCTCAATCTCTGCTCTCTTGGTCAGGGCAGAGTCAATGGCTTCGGCATATTCCACTTGATTGTAGCTCCGATTCCTGCCGTTGTACGAAAACCAAGTTTGTTCTTACTCGCAGCCGACTTCTTGTAACTGCTGTGCAGTAACTGATAGTACAATTCTGGTGACAGACTACCACTACCGATTTCCATCACCGTTATCTGGTTCTTTTTCGAACTGTCATGATTGTATGTTACACCACTTTGGGCATTGCCGCTGATAGCGACTCCCAACATCAACATGATGGTTCCTATTCTTGTTTTCTTTCTATCCATGCCTATACATTATTATATATGGGATTATAAATTCTTCGTTCTCTCAATATCCGAGTTTACCTGCCACTCGCCACCGACCGAAGGCATCTTCCAGTATTTGCTGCTTGCTTTTGGTTCGGTAAACCTTTTCTTTCCAATAACCGATGCGCACTTGGATATATCGCCAGGACTCAAAGTAGCTTTTGTTCAGATGCTTCTCTATATTGTCAAGCGAGGTGTTGATGCTTTCCAACACCACAAGAAGGTCTGCCGTGGAACACGCTGCCGCTCCTGTGGCATACAGCACCAAGTCGCTCACGCTTTTGTAGAGGTATTCGCCTTCATTTGCGATATTCTCTATGGCTCGTCGGTTGATGCCTATCAGTATGGTATCGGCAAGCGAGATGCGCTTTCGTTTGATGACTTTTTTGTTGTAGTCATCCAACAGCTTCTTATAGTCCGATATTCTGTCGCTCACACCCTCGTAGGTGGAGTACACGTTCAAACTGGTTCGTAAACTTTGATATAGCACATCTATCACATCAAATGCCCTGGTGTACTTGTCAAGGTCAACGTTCAGTTCCTTGTATGCCTTGGTCTCGTCCTTGCTGTAGCTGTGCAACAGCTTGTTGCTGTATTCCAACGTGCTTCGTGCAAGCAACAGACTCCGCTGTTTCTTGTGGTCATTGATGTAGGCTTCTACGCTGGCAACATCAAATCCCCATTGGGCGAATGTTTTAGAGGGGAGGGCGAGGAGCAAGATTGCTACCAGCAATGTTCTCACGATATCCATTCGTCGCTTCTTGCTCACTGGCCCTGCAACCCTCTCCGCTGCATCAGCCTTGTATTCTTTTCTATTTCTCATTTTCATTGTCTTCATCATTAAACTTGCCGTGATAGTCATCTGAGTGTTTGGTGTCGGCAGCTTTCCTTAACCAACGTTTCTTACATTTCTCCACCAGTGTCAACCGTCGTCCTTCGTCAGCATTGATATGTGGAGCGATGTCCATCAGCACGTCGATGATGTTGCGCTTGTAGTGCATCATCTTCTCCAACGATACCAAGTCTGCGTATATCTTGGTGATTCTGCTGTCCACCTCTCTGGCTATCTCTAACCTATCGCTCGACCATAGCAGATGAAAGGTATCATCGGTGTTATTGTCATCGGCAGGTGCGCTCTTAGCATATTCGGTGGTTATCTTGCACGATGGATATTCCTGTGCGATTTCTGAGATGCGCTTGTTCACTTCGTCTGCCTTTTCCTGCTCGGTCTTGCTTGGGTCAAGCGTTATCACATCCACTACCGAGGTGTTGGTGTATTCCGATGTCAGCTCCCAACTGATCTGCAGGATGGCTCTGTGTATCTTGATGCCCAAGACGTATTTTGGTTTTCGGGCGATCTTCAATATTGCCTTGAAGGTGATGATGCCGTTGATGTTGGGCATGGTGGCTTTTCGAATGTAAGTATAGCCGCTCCATGTTCCTTCCCCTTGCCAAGTCAGGTTGTAGGCACTCTTGCAGTCGTTCATAATGGCTGGTATGCGATAGTAGTCATCCGTCGCCACGTCATTGTCCTTTCCTGCCTCTGCCTTGGCTTCCTCTATTTCCCTTTGTTTCTGTTGCCATGTGGCAAGTTCTTTGTTCAGTTGTTCGATGGAAGCCTTGTTCTTGTTGTATTGCTCCCGATACTTGGCTGCATCTTCCACACTTGCATTGGCGATTTGCTTGACAAGTGATTTGTTCTCCGCTTCCAACTGACTGATTTGCGATTGCAAAGAGGTTATCTTGGCATTGGCTTCCTGCTCTTGTTTATACAAGTCCGAGAGGTCAAGGTTGTTCTCTGTCACAGATGTTGTCATGGCGCATTTCTTGCTGTGGTCATTCAGCGAACCGCCACAACTCTTGCATTTGTATTGTGTGGTGCCTTGCCCCAACTGCACACCGTCGCTGCATGTCACACTAATGGTCACGCTCTCGCATCCCTTCAGTTTGGCGGCATCGGTTGCCTGATAGTAGTTGCGTGCATCACTGCCTATATAATAGGTATAGCCTTCCTCGTTGTCATTCCATTCGCTCAACCGGGCTTGCAGTTGTGCCTTGAAGGTGTTCAAGTCCATCGAATAGGAGTCAAAGACTGCCTCATACACTTCTTCTGGCCTGTTCCAACTCTTGTACACCTGTATCTCGTAGGCGTATGCTTCTGTTTCTGTCCTTTTTTCTTGCTACTGATGATGTAGCTGTTCAACCAATAGCTGATACTGTAAGTAAAGCCATCATTCTGGTTGTTGAGCTGTTGCACCCTTGTTCTTGACCATCCTGCATGATTCTCCGAGTTTTGCAGGATAGCTTCATTTTGGCTATTGTTGGGATAGAAGTTGGCATCCTTGGTGTTGATTCTGTACCAGTGGTCGCCTTTCAAGATGCTGTTGTCATCGGTGGGCGGTACATAGTCGCACAGTTTTTCTCGTCCTTGGTCTCGTCTGGCGATATACCATCTTTGCGTGTAGTAGTTTCCTGCCGTCTCATCCAGATAGTCCGTCATCCATGAGGTGAGGTTATAGTTGGCTAGAGAGAAAAGTCCTGCCACGTTGTCCTTGCCTCCAATCATGCCCAAGAGGGTGTTGCCTACGCTCTTGTCGAGACTTTTGAACAGTGAGGAATAGTTATCCACAATGTCGATGGCTGCACTGAGCTTGCCTTGGAAGAGGTCGTTGAACTGGCTGCTCTGCAACAGGCATTGCCGATATTGTTCATTCCTGCTCCTGCAAGGTTGGCTCCTGCCTTATACAGATTGTCGATGTCGGCTTTCAGATTGTCTACTGTAAAATTGCCTGGCACCTTCGACAAATCGTCCAACATCTTCTTCCAATCCACGTTCCAATCTCTGAAAGTTTCAAGATGGCTGCTATCTCCTGGTTGATTTGCAGAAAGGCAATGTCCGAGAATGTGAGGGTGCTGTTTGTTACCACACTCTCAAACTGCATACACAGGTTCTTGGTGTCATCACATATCTTCACGAGATAACTTCCCCAATAGAGGGCAGTCTGCGGACTTTTCAGCATCATTCCTGCCACCGTCCATATCTTCGGCATGATTTTGCCCGACACCATGTTGTAGATACGGCGGTAATAGTAGTTCTCTGTGCTACTGTTCCAGATGCCCAAATCCGTCATTGCCTTGCGTTCCAAGAATTTTGAGGCGAAGATGCCGGCACTTGCCACTTCTGCTGCATTATAGTGCTTCAATATGTTCTGCACCTGCTCGTTATAGTATGCCTCTGCCACGGCTTCTGTTCCGTAGGCGGCAGCCATAGCAGCCACAGTCTGCTTGTCATAGTTCACGCTGTAGTACTGTGCGTCAGCCTTTGCCAACACACAGAATATCAGCATTATGATGGATAGAAGTCGTTTCATCTTTGATTACTTTTTATTTTTGTTCCCTAAATTCAGTACTTTTCCTGCCTGATTTACCTTTTGAGCAAAGGCGAGGCTCTTGCTGATACCACTTGCATCCCAATCCCTGCAATAGGCTTCGATGGCTTGCTGATGATTGCATTTCAACTCTCGCTTGTATAGCTTTAACGCTTCCTTCTCCGCTCGCTCCGTGGTGTAGGTCATATAGCACTCATGCGGTTCCTCCACACCATACACATTGCTGGTCTGTCCTCGTCTGATGAACACTTCACGAAAGAAACTGCGTCCTTCCTTGTTTTCCAAACGGTTGATGGTGAATATCTTCTTGCAGTCCACATCGGTCAAACCGAGTATCGCCTTGATGGTATCGAAGCGTTCCTTAAACTTACTCTGGTCGAGCAGCATCACCACATCCGAGTTGTTGATGATGGCTTCCTTCACTATCTCACTGCCGATGATGTCCTGTATCTCCTGTGTCACCACACCTACGCTTGCCCAGAATTTTCTGGCGGTCTTATACAGATATTTTATGTATTCCGCCATCATGGGCGAGGCGATGGCTTTCCATGCCTCCTCGATGATGAGCATCTTTCGGTTCTTCTTGATGCGCATCTTCTGCAGGAACACGTCCATGATGATGAGCGTCACCAGTGGAAAAAGCAGTGGATCATCCTTGATACTGTCGATTTCGAAGACGATGAAGGTCTCATCAAACAGACTGCTGTCCATATTCTCATTCAGCGTCACATCATGGCTGCCTCCTTTATAGAAGTCCTTCAACAGATAGTTGTAGGATGACAGGTCTATGCCATGCAAACCATTCTCCTCGCATATCTTCGGCAGTCGCTCCGTGCTGACTCATAGAAGCTGTTGAAACAGAGGTTGCTTACACTCTTGGTGGTGAAGTGGGCATCGTAATATTCGTTGATGACTTGCTCTATCAGCCTGTCTTCGGTCTTGCTCACCGTGCCTTGACTTCCTTTCCATATCAGCATCACCAGGTTTTTCAGGAATCCCAACTTCTCGATGTTCCATTCCTCTCGCTTGATTTTGAAAGGGTTCATCGTGATAGGATGCTCCTCGGTATAGGAAATGTATTTTCCGCCGAAGTATTCACACAGTCCCTCATACGAGTTACCTGTATCTACCAGCACGATGTCGGTGTCCTGCTCATGGGCTTGGCGCACCATGGAGTTTACATAAAAACTCTTGCCGCTTCCCGAAGGACCAAGGACAAAGAAGTTGCTGTTGTCGGTCAGCTTGTTTCGTCCCTCTTTTCCTGATATGTCGATGGCCACTGGCACTCCTTGACGGTCGGTATAATAGACCTTGAATGGCGTGTCCTCGCTATGCACAATCTTTTCCTTGTACATCAGGCAGGTGGCGGCATCGCCCAAGGTCAAGAATCGGTCGTAGTCGGCATTCATCCCATAGCAGTTGCCGGGGAAAGAGTTGACAAACAGTTCCAACTGGTTGTAGGCTCGCTTCGAAATATGGATGCCCATCCTGCCAAAGGCATTCTCCAGATGGTTGGTGCACTTCTGTATGTCCGTGTCTGGCTTCACCGTCACGATCAGATTATAGTGGGTATATACCAGCTGCTTGTTTTCTCTCGCTATCACCTCCTGCACTCGCTTGATGTCCTCTACGGCTATCAGATTGCTTGGGTTGGGCATACTGGCATGGCGATTCTTCTTTTTGTCGAGCAGGGCAAGCTCACGCTTCTGATTCGGCACAAAGATGATTTGGTTATACACCACACTCTCCACACCAGGAATGCTGTCCACCAATGCTACCAGATCCACTGGCATACTTGTGTTGTTCACCTCGATATTGGTAAATGGACGGATTTGTGTCGGCAAGTTGGCGCAATCCACATCCACAAGACTATATACCTTACAGCGTCTGTCACCCATACCTATCATCTCGTCATCTACCTTGAATCCTGTCATACTCACCGTCTTGTCACGGAAGTTCATGGCAAAGAAGCGGTCAACATACACACTTGCTTCTTGCTTGTTCAAGAACTTCGACTTGATACCGGCATCCTTCAGTTGGTCTTGCACCTTTCTGATTTTCACCAGAAAATCTCGCCACTTCTTGCTGTCGAAAGACATCAGATGGCTTTTCTTGTTCTCCTGCGTAATGGTCAGATAGGTCATGCTGTCCGTATATTCTCTTCCGTTGAAATAGCGGAAGTAGGATTCTGACAGGAACTCATATCCCTTGCCACTCTCATCCTTGAACTGCTTTCTGGTAAAGATGTCCTGCTTGTGCAGGGCATAGCCTTCACCCAGAGTCTGTGCGATGGCAGCAAACAGATTGGTGAACTCATAATAGTTGTCTATATTGGCAGAGTACTTCTGCACTGGGTTCTCCATTTTCAGAATGGCAGAATATTCTCCAGTCTTGGTATAGAGCACACCGATACCGTCCGTGTCTTCCACGGAGAAGTAGATGTCCTGAAAGATTTTCTTCCGCTTGCCACCAGTGCCAAAAGCATAGACCGATATGGCCATGCCAATGCAGGTTGCCATGAAAAATAAGATTACATATAGTACCATATTCGTTTATTCTTCTGTTTCTTCGGATGATTGATGATTTTCTCCCATACTGGATGATTTGTTGTCATTCTCTTGATAAGAGGTATTGGAACTTTCTTCGCCATAAAGGGTTGATACACTATCTTTTGCAGTGGAATCCATCCTGCTTATTGGTGTTTCCACGGTTGCAGGATGTTCTTCTGCATCTCTCACCCAAGCAGCTCTTGCCTTGTCTGCACTCCTCATGGCATCCAATGTGGGTGGCTTGTAGGTCTTGTCCTTACAGGCAATCAGCAATGTCACTGCCAATGCCGTTATTATAATATTCTTTCCTTTCATACTCACAACTGTACTTTAGTAGCGAAGATGCAAAGTTTTCTGCTGAAACAAATAAAGGTAGGCCCACACCCTTGGGGAGAATGAGCCTACCAGTCGTTCACTTTCTACTTGTCATCCACATCTTGGTCATGTCGATACTTTTTTTGTTTCACATTTTTATATGCGCTTGCTGTAGGCATAGATAAACACTCCTTGGTCGTTCTTCTTGGTATGCAGTCCCTTCCGTTGCTTGAACATGATGAGACCTGCACCCGTAGTGATTGCCACGACCAACACTATCAGTCCTGCAATGATACCCATCAGACAGTAGGCGGCAATGAAGCCGATGATGGCTCCTCCTGCCGTGGCTGCTGCCCAATAGATATACCGCCCTTGTATTCCCATGAATTCGAGGGGCTTCTGGAGTCCCTTGAACAGTGGGTAATCGGGGTAGCGGATTTCCTGCTCTTCTCTTGCCATTCTTCACGTCGTTTCTCACTTACTGAATATGCACGGAATAACTCTCACTCGTTAGTTGGTCACACCGAAGAACAATGGCAATGCCTGTGCTGCTGCCACGAGGAAGATACATGCTCCTACAATCATCATGATCTTTTTCTTGACGTCCTGCTCCTCGTTGTTCATAGCGATGTAAACGCTGATGGCACCCACTACGGCAACAACACCTGCAATGGCATAACAGAGCTTGACCACAATAGGCACGTATTTGGCTATTTCCTCTGTCACAGTTGTCAAGGCAGTGGTTCCTGCTGTGTAGTCACCTGCCGAGTTTTGCGCCATGGCAATGCCACCGCCCACAAGGAGCATAAATGCCAATGTCTTCAAGCGTCCTGAAGAGAGAACGCTCTTGGCGGTCTTCTTCAAATAGTTCGTTGTTTTCTTAAACATTCTTTCTTGTTTTACTTGTTAATGATTCGTTTGGAAACACCTTATTATAATTATATAGAAAGGTGTTGTCGCTTTCACATGATATACTCTTCTGCAGTTGAGTCTTAAATCTGGTAGCCAAAGAATGCCGGGAACAGGATGGATGCGCCTATCATAAACAGACAGGCTCCTATCAGCGTCAGTATGGACTTGGTAACTCCATCTTCCCTGTGTTCATCTTGATGTATATCTGCAAAGCGGATATAATTACCATCACAGCAGCGACAGCGTATGTCAGATACAGCACATACAGCATCATCGTCACCACATAGTCGTGCATTCCTGCTAGTGCGTCTGCTCCCCAGCTATAGTCCACATTACCGCATTTGGCTGATGCTGACAGGGGGAGCAGCGCAAAGACAAAGGAACTTACTACATTCTTTATGATATGGCTAAATTTCATCCTTGACTGGTATTGTTTTGATGTTTGGTTGTCCTGGCTTTGTCTCGCCTTGTTTCAATAGGCTCTCCGTGAAGTCGTCCTGCCATAGTCCGTCTATCCATATGGGAGAAGTGGACTCCATCTGCCCATCCATCTTTTCCTGCAACGACTCGGCTGCGTTCTTCGGCTTCTGTTGGTTGACATCATTTCCTTCGTCTTCATCAACATCATCTTCTCTGCCGGAAGAATCCGTTTCTGGAGAATAATCACTCATTCCGTTGTTCTCTGTTCCCATACCATAGCCCTCATCGTATGATGTGCTGTCTTGAAAACTTGTGTCGTATTGCTTGTCGGCAACGCTAAAGCCACCATCGCTTTCGTTGACGGCTATAGCAGCTTCCTCTTCCGTTATGTTGCTGATGTCAAACACTTCCTCGTTGCTCTTGGTTTCTTCCTTCTTACCATACAGGTCTCTGGTTATCATCACCGCATAGTAGATGGCGTATGCAATGGTAAGGCTGATGGCGAATATCAAAAATGGACTCATATAATACTTTGTTTTATTGATGATTTATACTCTATGCAGTGGCAAAAGTGCCAGTTGCGAGTGCAAAGTAAAGAGTAAAATCCGACATAAAAGAATTTTGTAAAGTATGGCCATCAAAGTTTAAGATATATTCAAATTATAATTATATATCATACTCTCAATCATACTTTAATCAGCTTTTTCTGTTAGTTTTCGCATGTTTGGGAAAAGGGCATAAAAAAAGCCCTCCGAATGGGAGAGCTTGATAAGGTATATCGTAATACCTTTATTTTTCCATGTATTGTTTCAGTTCCTGTGTGATATATGTCCAAACTTCTTGGAAGGTTAGTGGCTCCTTGAATTTGATTTTCTTCAAATAACTATTCCACATAATATTTCGTTTGGCATCTGTCGCAAAAGAATCCTCGAAAAGGCTATATTCCGTAGAGATGGCGGTGCCTCTATTCTCAAACGTGGCTGTGATGGCTTCTTGCAATGTGTTCAAGTCAATATTTCCTGCTTTTAGTATTCTGTACACATCAAAGAAGTCTTTCATGCGGCTGTTCTCTGTCGCATGGTCTATCATTGCCTGATACTTTTCAGCCACCACGGTCTCTAAAGAGTAAGCCAAGATGTCAACTTCTGGTAATGTGTCCAGCAACACCGGATAAGAAAGGTCAACGGGTGCAGGAGTTATGATGTCGCCAAAGCTACATCCATGGAAATAACTTGACTTGCCGTGTCAAGTCCTACCTTGACATGCACTCGCACACCATTATATTCTTTTTTGAGAGTGATTTCTTCTACGCTAATGCTGTCCTTTTCAAAGACAACTCCGTCTTCCAGACATTCTATGTCGCATAAATTTCTGAATGTCTCCTTGATTTTGTCCAACTCACGGCTAATCTGTTGACCAAGGAAGTCTATGTCCAATGTTGGTCTTGCTTTCAAAGGCTCATGGGCATACAGTAATGCACCACCTTTCAATATAAAGCGTTCTTTGTATGGACTTACCGACAGACGGTACAACAGACGCTCCTGAAAGTATCGTGTCAATATCGATTGGTAGAAGACATTCTCTTCTTTCGATATATTAAGCAGTTTCGCTCTTACCGAGCGAGCATAATTCTTCGTTGTCATATTTATTATTTTATAGTTCCATTTGTAGATATGTTCCCAATGTTTTGGCAACTCTCAGTTGTGAGGCATATTTCATCAGTTTGCTGACATTACGATCTCTGCGTTTCAGATATTCCTTTATAATCTCCGTACAGACATCTATGCCGATTTTATTTCTATACTTTACTGCATCACAGACACATTTCTCCACGTCATATATCCTCACCTTGAAACCCTCAATCTCAGTATTCGTAATTCCAAGGTTAAAGGCGGTATCACTCCAATGGTATAGTGTAATTGGGGGATAATCTGGAAGGGTGATTTTTCGGCCTCTTTTTATTGCAAGACAATATTCTTGTGGTACCTGTGTAGTCAACTGATAATGTGACCAAGCGGAATACAGACACAACACACCACCAGGAACAACCTTTTCCACATCAAGCATTTGACTTGCCAAATGGTCATCGGTTGCATACACACCTCTTTTTATTCTGGTGAGTTCGCCATTCTTGGCGGCTTGCAATACTTTATAGTATGCAGCTCTTCCTGCCATATCTTTTGCAGAGATATAGCCTTCAGATTTTGGATTTGTCATACGCTTTTCCATGATTTGCATCTTTAATTCTGTACAAAGTTACTACATATTTTCAAAAATGTGGTATGTTTGTACGGAAATCTACGCAAAAATCACGCAAAATATAGTTTTCTACGGAGAATATTGACTTTCTCCGTAGAAAATTATCGTTTTATACATCCTCTTTATGCGGAATAATGGATTTTCTGCCGATAAGATAATCATTGACATCCTTGTATTCTGCATATCTTATGGATTCGTTGATTGCCCTGTTTTGATAACAGTCCATGATTGTATGGGCAGCCACCGTTCCTGCTTGGTCATTATCAAGATAACAATGGATAGCAGTGTAACACGCCAATCGTTCCATGCATTTCCCAAGGCTACTGATGGAGTTCAGTACAATATAATCACATGGCTCTTGTATGCAAATCACATTGTCGCCTCGCTTTTCCAAAGTCTTGTACGAAAGAAAGTCCATAAACCCCTCGAAGATGCAGCATCTGTCCTGCACTCCAACTTGCTGTGAATGTATCAAGGATATGTCTTTCTCGCCCAAACAACCTTTATAATATGGGTTACGCAGTTCATATCCATCCCGGTTATTTGGAAAGGCTATACCAAAATACCGCTTGCCCTTGAACGTGTACCAAATCTCCTTGCAATAGCGTTTACCTATGTCAGCATCCACATGGCGTGAACGCAGATACGACATAAGTACAGGGTAGGACAAGTCTTGGATGTGTACCTTGTCCATCTTGTCTGTCTCTACTTGTGTCGGTATGGGAGGTTTTGCCATTGTGGACTTTGGATTGTTCATGTCCGCTGCTATATGCTGCAATGCAGCACCCACATCATCCGTATTGTAGAGAAGTTGGGCAAGAGCAATGATGTTGCCACCCTTGCCAAGAGCAAAGTCATACCATTGGTTTCGGCTGAAGTTCACCTTGAACGATGGCTTTGTCTCCGCATGCAATGGCGACAGATAATAAGAGGTGGACTTGCTGCATCGTTTGGGCTGATGTCCCAATGCGCTCAGATAGTCCGTGAGTTTGATTTCCTTTGCTTGTTGTATGTTCATCTTTCATTCATTTTTTGTTCATTCGTGCGCTTATTATATATACACCAGAGTGAATGAACGGTTTTGTGAAGTCATTTTGTCGTATGTCCATGTAGTTAAATATGATGCCACTTCACAAAATCCGTCCGTTCTACTATTATATATACACCGAGGTGAATGAAGTGGTTTTTGAAGTGATTTTCGTTTCATCCTCACTTCTTCACCTCCTGCTCTTCAAGCAGCGGAAGCGAAGGATAATCCTTCATTCTGCAATACTCGTTATTGCCACACTTCACCACCAGTTTGCTCTTCAATAGGAAGGTCAGCAACTTTGACATCACTGTTCTACCTCTGGCAAAACCAATAGTTGTATATCCTTTCGTCAATGCGTTTATCACATTCTCATAACCTGACACCACTTTCTTGCCGAAAGCCATTCCAAGTGCCTTGTCATGCTGCTCATCGGTAATGTCGGCTATTGTCATCTTCGGCTGTCTTGCTGTGGTGGAGTCAACCACATAGTCCTTGGCAATCTCTGGAAGTCCTCCTTGTTTATTTGGAACGCAAAAGGGACAAAGTCCTTGTCTCGGATGTTGAGCGGTTTCACTTCACTCACATTCGCCATCGAATTGCTCTTGCTTATCACCAGTACCGTCTCTGCCTTGTTGCTGAGTTCCGTGCCAATGTGACCTCTTACATTGTCATCACCCTTATTCAGGTGCAAGACGCAATGGATGTGCAGGTCATAGCGGCTTGACCATTGCATCAGTTTATTGATGATATGGACAGACTCGCTCGGATTGTTGATGTCCAGCATCAAGTCCCTTATGCCGTCAATGATGACCAAGCCAAACCCCTTTTGTGTCTGCAAGGCATATTCTATCAACCGCAGTCTGAGGTTGGGACTGTACTCTCGCAGTCCGAAGAACACAAGGTTCTCACTGTTCATGTTGTCGGGCAATCCTGCAAGCCGGAGGATGCGCTGCATCACGCTGTGACAGTGGAAACGGCTCTGCTCCGTATCAACGTAGAGTATCTTACGCTTGTCATCGGGTAGTTTTGCCGTATATTGCAGCACCTTTCCGTTAGCAAGCGAGGCAGCTACCAAAGCGGACACGTTGAACGTCTTTCGGCTCTTCGCCTTGCCTGTGGAGGCACTGAAGTTGCCAAGCGTGGCTATAGTCGAGTTGTCCACCCATATTATCTGTGGCGGTGTCTGGTAGGTCTCGTCCGCATGGATAAGCGATGCCTTCAGCAACTTTTCCAACAAATCAGCATTGTCCGCTGCGCCTTCAAAGAGGCTCATGTCGTTCATTTCTTCCATCGTCATCTGCTCTTCAAGGGTTTGTTCATCACATAGCGTATGGCATCCTGCTCATACACCTCTTTTGTTTTCACAGGGTGCTTCTTGATCCATTCCACCAGTTCTTCCTTGCTGAAATAGATGGTCTTGCCGTTTGGCTTGTAATGGGGAATGGCAAAGGTACGTGTCAGTTTGTAAAGCTGACTCTTTGAAGCGTCAAGGAATACGCTTGCCTCGTCAAGGGTGAGCACGTCTTTTCCTGCAAAGAGCCATTTCTCCAAGCACTTGATGCGGTTCAGCACATCCTCCACTGGTCCAAGCAGCTTGAATGCTTCTTCCATCTGTTGAATGCGCTCGGCAAGTCTCATTGGTGTCATATCTGCCAGTTCTGGTTCTGTCAACTCGTGTTTATCCACGTCTATCGTTGGCGGTAGGATAGCGCCATCCTTTGGTGGATTGTTTGCCTGATTTGTTGTCTGTCCAATCATTGTCGTAATTTTATTTATCGTTACACATAACGAGGTCGCCCTCCATAACCAGGTTTCTGATTACGGAGGGCAAAGGTAAGGGCATTTCTGCCCAATCGGATGGAAGTGCGCTTGACTGTCAACCGACTATCAAGCCAACTGTCAAGGTTTTCATCTGTCAGATGGTGTCCTTGCTGTCATTTTTACCGCAATCTGCTATTTCTTGCACTTTCTTGCGGATAGCCTCATAGATACTTGCGTTGGTACTTTTGGCATCACTGGTTGCTGAGGACAGCTTGGTTGTTGTAAGTGGCTTGTCTGTTGATGAAGACAGAATGAGTTTATGCTTGGCAATGACCGATTGCCATTGTTTGCAAATCAAGTTCTTGCTGCAGAGCATGTCAAAGAAGAATGCCACATGTCTGTTACTTCTCGCCTTTAGCTGCTTGCAGACTTGGCACGAGAAGAGTTTTCGCATATCCTCTTCCGACACATCGGCTGAGAACAAATGAACCTCATTGGCATGGCGCGCAATGAGGTTCAACTGAGTAGAATCAAAGTAACATTGAAAGTCCTGTTTCGGTTTGGTTTCTTGTGCTGTTTATAATATTGACGGTGGTTTACCATGGAGATACTGACCGTTTGGAGGCGGCTCCGTGGTGTTGAACTTGTGGTGAAGAGCCTTGTAGTCATGATACTCGAAATCCACTTTGGTAAAGAATATGACTACCAAATCCTCACGTTCTTCAAGGAACTCCTCCATGATGTAGAAATTCTTCTTGTGTTCGTTCTTGCCTGCCGCATACTGGCAGTCTGTATAGGAATGGCTGTTGAGAAAATCCTTTTTGTAGCGGTGATATAGTTTACCGCATCCTATGACTTCCGTCTGATAGCACTCGTGGGCTTCCTTAAAGAATAGCCACAGTTTGTTGGTACCGCAAATGCCACCTACACCGTTAGCGAAGGTGCATTCATTGCATTGGGGTAAAAAGAGAGAACGAGGAGTCCTCTCGTCCTTGGTTGTTTGATGTATTATTATGTTCCATTTTTATTCTTCGAACGCACTGTCCAATAGGGAAACAGCCTCGTCCTTTTTCTTGTTGATGATTTTTGCGTAAATTTGTGTCGTGCGCACCTCCGTATGACCGAGAAGTTTGCTTGTAGTGTATAGGTCTGCGCCCATGGTCAGCTCCATCGTGGCGAACGTGTGTCTTGCCACATGGTAGGTCACATGCTTGCTGATACCTGCCGCACGGCTCCATTCCGGGATGCAGTCGTAGTTCTTGCTTGGCAGTGTTGGAAACACATTGTCCTCGTCACTTGCTATACCACGTTCTGGCATCCAACGAAGGGCTTGCTTGTTGAGAGGAAGATAGAGAGGCTGCTTGGTCTTGTACTGCAATATCTCAACTCGTGTCTTGTCACCCTCGGTGATGATGTTCTTCCACTTCAAACTCTTCACATCACTGATACGGAGTCCGCAGAAGCAGGAAAACAGGAACGCAGCTTTGATATCCTCACGCTTGCAAGGAGTGTCAATCAGTCTTTTCACCTCGTCAACGGTCAGATACTCTCGCTTGGTACCGCCGCCTTTCAGAACATCCATGCGAAGACGCAATACGGGATTGTCGTCCATTATCTCTTCCTCAATAGCCATATTGAAGGCTGCTTTGAGGCATTTGAGATAGTTCATCACCGTGGACTTGGACGGATGGGTGTGCTTGTAGGTGATATAGTCGTTCAACAAGAACACCATGAAACCGTTGCAGTATTCCTTGGTCATCTCTGCGAGTGTCACGTTTGGCGAATGTTCTCTCACTGCATTCAGCACGCTGTTCACCCAGTTTCGGGCAGATTGTCTTCCTCGCTCCACTTGTGCGTCACGGAATATCTCCAACCAATCCACAAGTCGCATTTTGATTCTTGACTTGTCTTTGAGCCCTGCGATACCGTTAGTGATGCTCATGATGCGTTGTGCCTTGATGGCATAGACTGCTTGCATCGTCTGCTTGTTCTGCTCCCTGGCAGCTGCGTCAACCTCTGGTATGAGATAAAGGCGCAGATAATCATAGGTACGGCGACCGTTGACATTGATGGATAGATAGACCGACTTGTTGCCGTTGGCAAGTTCCTTGAAGCGGATTCTCACAGGCTCCTTGGTCTTGGAATTTCTCTTACGCTCAGTCTCTGCAACGGCAATCTCTGTCTTCACTTTCTTGGTGGCAAGATACTCCTTGTATTTGTCCACGTTGGCATCTGGATCTTCTCCATGCGGCTTGTAACATCTTCTGCCGACACGCTTCTCAAAGGTTCCGTCCTTCAATGCCTTCATGCGTTCCTTGGCCTTTTTCTCAGCTTCTTTCCAGATTTCCTTGTGTTTCTCCTCGCTGTCATCCTTACGAAGGTAAAGGCCAACTGACTCATAGGCACGTTGTCCCTTACCATAATATATATCAAGGAAGAGGGAACGGTCTCCATTGCGCATCTTGCGACTACGGACTATCACAGAACTGGTGTATTCCTCAACTTTCTCCACTTGGTTTAGCTCGTCAGAAGGATCCGTGAAAGTCTCTCCATTGACAACCTCTCGCGTCTTGCGTTCTTTCAGACGCTCTGCGGTTTCCATGACCAAGGCATTATTCTGCTTGTCAGCCTCGGTAATCTCTGGGTTGATATAGAGCTTCAGAAACTCGTACTTGCGCTCACCATTATAATATATGTCGAAGTAGAGCGACTTGCTGCCGTTGGCAAGGTCCTTGAAACGAAGAGTGACAGCTTCACGCTTGTTGGGTCTGCCTCTATGTTTTTTGATTGTTCCATCTATGGCTCTGTCCTCACTGTCATCGTCAATAAACTTCCATTGGTGTCCTTCTCTTCCAGAAACGGCTCCAACGACTTCGTTTACCTCACTTTCCTTTCCCTTGACACTTTTGCCAGTTTTATCACTGCTGACTTTTTTTTTTCTTACTTAAACGTGCGTTCTTCTTGCTTGAAGTTGTTGTAGAAGCAGGATGCTCCAAGGATGCCTTCACTGTTTCCAACTTTCCCGACAGGATTTCTTGCACTCGTTGGTTCTTGATAGCTTCTGCCTTCTGCAAGGTCTCGGCATTGACAGCCTTAGCCTTGTCATCGTCCTCGGGAAGCAGATAAAGCTTCAAGAACTCATACGACCTCTTTCCACTTTTGTAAGTGTCGAGATAAATCGACTTTGTGCCATTCGCCAAATCCTTGTAGCGTATGCGCACAGGTTCATTGTTACTTCTCATGTTACTTTGTTATTTATTCTACTTATTGTCATTTTGCGAGATTTGTTACTCACGGTGCAAAGATACGAAAAATAATTGGATTTGTTACCCAAAACAAGAACCAATTACGAACCATTAACTATGATAAATAATAAAATCAAATGGCAAAGTAACAAATAAATAACAAAATACATACTTTATTAAATACTTGCTATATGCTGTATATATTGGTATTTACGCGCGTTTTCTTATCGTTTTGATTGTTGCATGAGATTTGACGTTGTATTGGCGTTGCTCGTTTCGACTAAGTATACAATAGAATATGCAAGAGTAAAAGCAATACTAATCAATAGTTTTATATCAAAAGAATCCATAAAAATTTAACTGATTATGCAAAAGATATATGTTTCTTTCTTCTTAGGTTTAGTTTTCCTTCTTGGTGGCTTAAATTTTGGTTTATATAAATACAATGAAGCAGACAAACATTATTTTTATCAGCAACTCCGTGATCAATTTGTATTTTCCGAAAGCAATTATGGTATAGGATATTTAACCAAAGATTTTGACCCTTCAACGGGGGAATGGTCTTTAGATTGGATTAAAACTGAATCCTTTGTATTTGGTGATGAACAAAGAGCTGGCATCATAATTCAGACAGTTCAACTTGAACCTAGTATACTGAAGTGCGTTGATGGAAAAGGATTTCATATATGGCTTATGAATTTGTTACAGGTCCATCAACTACACCCGACACCCCTTATATGCTTCACGAATGGACTTATACAACAAATCCACCTGATATTGAAAGCATATTAGCAACAGAATCATCTTTCTATAAGCTGGAAAAGAAATATTATGCAATACCTTATACTAGTGGTGGAAAGATTATATATGGTCCAGCAACTATGAATATAGCAACAAAGGCTAAATATGTAAGAACACCTAATGGCAATTTCTTTGTGCTTTTAATCTTTGCTAATGTTTTATTTATTTTGATATATTCAGTCATCTACTTTAATGCCTTAGGTTCTAAAATCAAGAAGATAAAGGGTAAAGAAAAGGAAAAGATCCTTGACAAGACTCAAGGCTTATGGTATGTTCTTGAAAGGAAATGCAACCCCCAAAAATATATGTCACCATACAATAAGGAAATGGTGGATAAAGCAAATAATATTTATGCTGAATTGCAGAAAACGGACAAGTCTGATGAAATATCTCTGAAAGAGATTAGAAGAAGGATAGAATCTGAATTACAAATTTCATTCATTGATAAGGATGAAATTGAAAATCTGAAGTATATAGCGAATCCTTCAAACTATATGCAACCTTACAATGCAGAAAAAGTGGCATTAGCTAATGAACTATATGCCAAATTGCAAGATGAAACTATCCACATTGATGAGTTAGATAGTATCAAGGAACAGGTAGAGAAATTGAAATTATAGAGGCTAACTGTAGAAGGTGCGGGCAGGAATGCCCGCAGACCTATCTTGTGTAACTGTTTCATATCAAAATTTATAGTCAATCAATTCATACAAGTCTTGCAAGTTCACTGCTATCCAAAGTAAGGCAAAGGCAATGATACCCAACACCACTTTGCAATAGAGATTATCAACGGTTTTGAGGTAGGCAATAAGTCCCTTTATCTTCAGTTTCATTTCTTTAAAAGCCAATATGATACTTTAATTAATTTGTTGTTCTCTACATATACAGAAAAGTACCAGATGCCATCCTTGTAAACTCGGAATTTCTCTGTTTCTGAATCAAAGCCATATTCACTAGGATTAGCCTTGAAGAATTGATTTAGTGTAAAAGTTTTGTTCTGGTATGGTATCCAGTCTATCACACCTATAGGGTCTTCTTCATCACCAGACCAATGGCATACAAGTTTAGCATCCTTCAGGTAATAAACAGGACACTTCTCTTTATCTTCGCCACTTCCGGTTTCAATGAACTCATTAGGTGAACCTACTATGGCACAAAGTTCACTATACTTGATGTCTGGTTTGATGCCTTTGAATAGGGATACATTGCAAGCCTTGTCAATGTTGTGCACTTCTGCAACCCTTCCCTTATTACAAGACACCAGAAGCAGTGCTAATATGAGATATAAAAGGTGTTTCATTTGTAATAGTTCATTATGTCTTGTTAATTGTCTGGGTTCTTGTAGAAAGTTCCTTTTCCCGCAAAGGTGTCTATTATTCCTTTATCCCATTTGTAAAGCCAAGGATTAAAACGGAATTTTAGAAACAAATTAGTGTCTCTTAATTTCCACATCCTACTATTTACTTTCTCTATCACTTCAACTTCATAAATGCCAGAAGGGATGGTCTTCTCAATAAAATACCTATCGTCTTCTTCTATTGCACTCAAATCATAATCTTGCGCTTCTTCCAAAGAATGACAATTTTCCAACTCTACATAAATTTGAAAATCTGTGGATTCCCATTCCTTCCAGTATTCAGAATTTGTATTGTTAGAACTAGAATAAGAATCAGGATTATTGCCACCAACAAATTCTGTCCTTTCTTCAAACACCAAGTCATTTTGTGGTACTTCATTTGAAGGATTTTGTGCTACCACTCTGTTGTTTGGTTGTTCATAGTCATTGTTGATACTTGGATAGTTATTTCCTGCTATAGAAAAACTATCATTGTTCTTTGGCTTGTTTTCACAAGCCACAAGTAGTGTGACAATGATGAAAATGGTTATCTGTTTCATATCTTTATTTATTATAGGTTATTCGTCTTCTGTTTCTTCTTGTTCTTCCTCGTATTGCGATTTACCTTCACTATAGCCTTCATCATATCCTTCTTCATATCCCTCTTGGTACCTGGTTTCATAGTAATTGTAGTAATCACTTGAATCATCATACCCATAGCCGTGGCTATACCCATTCTTGCCATCTTCGAAACCTTGGTTGTAGCCTTCATCATAACCCTTGTTATAGGCATCATCTGGGGTTTCAGCTCTACTACTGGTTGTGACTGGTTCACTGTAAGTAGGGGTATAGCTTGAAGATGGATAACTAGGAGTGTAATTAGTGGGTGTTGGTATATAGGGTTGTGTTGTAGGTGATGTGTTAGTGGTGGAAGATTCATTATTTTGAGAGCTACCAATAAGATAGAAAATCAATCCAATTACTATAATGACCACCCAACAACCACATCCCCAATTATCTGTATCATTCATAATCAGATTCTACTTAAAAATTCAGTTTCACTAAGAATTTCTATATCTTGTCCTTTCTCTAAGAGTTGAAAGGCTTTCTTCTGTTTATTACTCATACCAGAATCACCTACAACACGGTAATCTTGTTGCCCAACTACTAGCACTTCTGTTTTCTTTGTTACAGAATCAGAAGGAATACCGCCAACATCTTTAATTTTTTGTAGCAGTTCCTTTCTTGCACCATACATACAAGTACCTGTAAAGCAAACATTCTTACCATAGAAATAATTTGCTTCGTCTACAAGTTCTGGGTGTTCTTCCAAACTATTCAAAACTTGTGCTTTGGTCTGTTTGTTAGCTTGGTGGGCAATGAATGTACTAAGTGCAAATTTGCCCCTATGGAAATTGTATTTACTTTCCATTTCATCCAAGGTACTACCATCTATTTCCAAGCATTTTAAAAGCAGTTCTGCACATCCTAGGGAATCATTGTCTGCTTTGTGGTGTCCCTCAAACTTAATGCCTAAATAGTCTAGAACAACATTCAAAGAATAGCTATAACATCCCTTTATAAGTTGTCTGGCTATTCTTAAAGTGCAGAAATAATCAAATGTTGGGTAGTCTATACCATATTCATTAAAGGCGTCTCTAAGGGCATACATATCAAAAGATGTATTATGAGCCACTACAGTTTTGCCTTCTAAGAAAGGTTTTACTTTCTTCCATACTTCAGGGAAGGAAGGGCTATTTTTAGTATCTTCTGGGGTGATACCGTGGATTTCTATATTAAATTCATCATATTCATTGTTTTGAGGTTTTACCAACCAGCTTTTAGAAGGTTGTACTTTTCCATAAATAACTTCCGTTATACCTATCTGGCAGATACTACCTCTATAAGCATTTGCAGTTTCTAAATCTAATGCAACAAAGTTTATCATACTTATTAGGGTTGTATTAATAAGTTTTAGATAGCTTTCTATAAATAGCTTATCTTACTTTACAAAGTACAAATTTAGATAAAATTTCCGAATTATAAGCCAGCTGGGATAAAAAACAGAAATGAGCTATAATAAATTTTTGTTTTATAGAGGAAAGATAACTAATATTATTCAGACGTAAAAACAAATAATAAAGAATCTTTGTTTTATATGCACGCTTATATTAAGATGAATTTTAGTGATTACTATTATTAATCTTTTGTGAGACAAAAGTCGTTACCCAAAAATAGTATCAACTAATAGTAAAACTAAATATAAACTGTGGCAACAGGCTTTACAGTTAAAACAGTAAGTGGACAACTATAAGTATTAAACTACAGCTAAAACATCATTGCCACGCTACAACAACTTTATTGCCACGCTACAACAACTTTATTGCCACGCTACAACAACTCTATTGCCACGCTACCGAAACTTTATTGCCACGCTACCGCAACATCGTTGTCACGCTGCTATAATAAATGGCAGATAACTGGAAGATTTGGACTATCCTCCAGCTATCTGCCAGCCATCTACCATCCCTTATACATCTGAGATACAGAGTATTATAAGAAAACTGGAAGATATGGTAGATTTTTCGCAAAACTTAATTTTTCAGATACTCTGCGCACATCTCTGCACAACGTTCGCCGTCGACACCAGCCGACACGATGCCACCGGCGTAGCCTGCACCCTCGCCGCAGGGGAAGAGCCCCTGTATACGGACGTGCTGCAGCGTAGTGAAGTCGCGGGTGATGCGCACGGGCGACGAGGTGCGGGTCTCGGTGGCGATAAGTATCGCCTCGTTGGTGAGAAAACCGTGACTCATCTTGCCGAACTTCTTGAAGCCTTCCTGCAGGCGCTTTCCCACGTGCTGCGGCATCCAGAAGTGAAGGGGCGAGGATATGAGTCCGGGGGCATAGCTGCTCTTTGGCAGGTCGTAGCTCAGGCGGTTGTTCACGAAGTCTGCCATGCGCTGCGCTGGAGCGGTCTGCTTCATGTTGCCCTGCTGCCAGCACGCACGCTCCAGTTCCTCCTGGAAGTGCATCACGCGCAACGGATCGTTCTCGTCGCCGCCCACGTCCTCGGGGCGTGTCTCTACGACCATGCCCGAGTTGGACATTGTGTGCCGCGGTTGCTGGGGCTCATGCCGTTCACCACAATCTGCTGCTTGTCGGTGGCTGCCGGAATGACGAAGCCGCCGGGACACATGCAGAACGAGTAGACGCCGCGGCCGTCCACTTGCGTCACGAAGCTGTACTCGGCAGCGGGCAGATACTTGCCGCGTCCGTTGCGCGAGTGATACTGTATCTGGTCAATCAGCTGCGACGGATGCTCAAGGCGCACGCCGACGGCGATGCCTTAGCCTCAATCTCTATCTTCGCCTCGGCGAGATAGCGGTAGACGTCGCGTGCGGAGTGGCCCGTAGCCAGGATAACCGGTCCGCGGAAGGTCTTCTCGGCACCGGTCTGCAGGTCGACAGCCTCAACGCCCACCGCCTTGTCGCCCTCGAGCAGCAGTCGAGTCATCTTGGTTTGGAAGTGAACCTCGCCACCGCAACGTATGATAGTGTTGCGCATCGCCTCGATAACCTGCGGCAGTTTGTCGGTACCGATATGCGGATGGGCGTCGACGAGGATGGACGTAGAGGCTCCATGCTGGCAGAACACGTTGAGAATCTTCTCTGTGCTGCCACGTTTCTTGGAGCGAGTGTAGAGCTTGCCGTCGGAGTAGGCGCCGGCACCGCCCTCGCCGAAGCAGTAGTTGCTCTCGGGGTCTACAGCCTGTGTCTTAGTGATATTGGCAAGGTCTACCTTGCGCTGGCGTACGTCTTTGCCACGCTCAAGCACGACGGGGCGCAAGCCAAGTTCGATGAGTCGGAGCGAAGCGAAGAGTCCGCCAGGGCCCTCTCCTACCACCACGACCTGCGGCTTATGGCTCACGTCGCCGTACTCGGTGTGTACGTACTCGGCATCCTGCGGTATCTCGTTGATGTAGACACGCACGGTGAGGTTGATGAAGATGGTGCGCTGGCGTGCGTCGATGCTGCGCTTCAGCACACGCACGGCGTTGACGGTGCGTGCGTCGATGCCCTTCTCGTCGGCTATGTAGCTTATTATGTTTTGCTCGCTCGAGGCTACCATGGGCAACACTCGTATTTGAAATTCCTGAATCATATTTATTTGTTGTTATTTTTTTTGAAGGGTGCGTGGATATGGCAAGATGCCATATCCTCCTATTAGGGTACAAAATTACACAAACTTATGCGATTTTCATAAGAAACGTAACGTTTTAAGAACATTTTTCGTAATTTTGTCCCCACATCCCAATAACTTTATTGTCAACGACACGGTGCTAACGCTGTCGCTTGACGCAGATGACGACCACGGAGTAGCGTGAAACCTCGCTCGTAAAGAGGACCCCGACGCACGCCAGTTGCACTGCGCTACGAGCCGCGTCAGCATCGAAACACAAGCGTCTCCCTGGTATGGAGACATTAACCACAGAACAAAAAGAAATGAAAGTATTGAAGTTTGGCGGAACCTCAGTGGGTTCCGTAGAGAGTATTCTCAGCCTGAAGGCTATTGTAGAGAAAGAGGCGCAGGAGCAGCCCATCATCGTCGTGGTGAGCGCATTGGGCGGCATCACCGACAAGCTCATCGCCACATCAGTGCTCGCACAGAAAGGCGACGAGGCGTGGAAGGACGAATTCCAGGCTATGGTGGAACGCCACCACAAGATGATAGACACCATCATCACCGACCCGCGCAAGCGCGAGCAGCTCTTCAACATCGTCGACTCGCTCTTCGAGCAGTTGCGCTCCATCTACTTCGGCGTGTATCTCATTCACGATCTCTCGAAGAAGACGCAGGACGCCATCGTGAGCTACGGCGAGCGACTCAGCTCGAACATCGTGGCAACACTGGTGCAGGGCGCGAAGTGGTACGACTCGCGCGAGTTCATCAAGACCATGCGCAAGAACCATAAGAACACTCTCGACTCCGAACTGACCAACCGCCTCGTGCGTCGCACCTTCAGCGACCTGCAGCGCATTTCGCTTGTTCCGGGTTTTATAAGCAAAGACCGCGACACCGACGAGATTACGAACCTCGGTCGTGGCGGATCAGACTACACCGCTGCCATCATCGCCGCAGCACTCGACGCCGACATTCTTGAGATATGGACCGACGTGGACGGCTTCATGACAGCCGACCCACGCGTCATAAAGACCGCCTACACCATTAAGGAGTTGAGCTACATCGAGGCGATGGAGCTTTGCAACTTCGGCGCGAAGGTGGTGTATCCGCCTACCATCTACCCGTCTGCGTGAAGAACATCCCTATCCGCGTGAAGAACACGTTCAACCCCGACAGCGAGGGCAGCATCATCAAGCAGAAGGTGGCTAACAACGACAAACCCATCAAGGGTATATCGAGCATCAACGGCACCACGCTCATCACCGTAGCCGGTCTGTCGATGGTGGGTGTCATCGGCGTGAACCGCCGCATCTTCACCGCCCTGGCAGACAACGGCATCAGCGTGTTCATGGTGTCGCAGGCTTCGTCGGAGAACTCAACGTCTATCGGTGTGCGCGACCAGGATGCAGCGGAGGCTGTAGAGGTACTCAACGGCGAGTTTGCAAAGGAGATAGAGACGGGTGCCATGTTCCCCATGCACGCCGAGAGCGGACTGGCTACCATCGCCGTCGTAGGCGAGAACATGAAGCACGTGCCGGGCATAGCCGGCAAGCTCTTCGGCACACTGGGCAGAGCCGGCATCAGCATGATAGCATGTGCACAGGGTGCGTCGCAGACCAACATCTCGTTCGTAGTGAAGAGCGAACATCTGCGCAAGGCACTCAACGCCATACACGACTCGTTCTTCCTGTCTGAATACAAGGTGCTGAACCTCTTTGTATGCGGTGTGGGCACCGTGGGCGGACAGCTGCTCGAGCAGATACACGACCAGTACGAGGAGCTGAAGCGCACCAAGCGACTGAAGCTGAACGTAGTAGGCATCGCTACATCGAAGAAGGCACTATTCAACCGCGACGGCATTGACCTCGCCAACTATCGCCAGCTGCTTGCCGACGCTCCCGAGAGCAACGACAAGAAGCTGCGCGACGCAATAATAGAGATGAACTGCTTCAACAGCGTGTTCGTCGACTGTACGGCGAGCAAGGACGTAGCTGAGATTTACCAGCCACTGCTGGAGCACAACATATCGGTGATTGCAGCCAACAAGATCGCTGCATCGTCGTCATACGAGAAATACGCCTTGCTGAAGGAGACCGCATTGGCGCGTGGCGTATTCTTCCGCTACGAGACAAACGTGGGTGCCGGACTGCCTATCATCGGCACCATCAACGACCTGCGCAACTCGGGCGACGTGATCCTGAAGATAGAGGCGGTGCTCTCGGGCACACTCAACTTCATCTTCAACGAGCTGTCGGCTGACGTTACCATGTCGGAGGCTGTGCGCCGCGCCAAGGAACAGGGCTACAGCGAACCCGACCCACGCATCGACCTCTCGGGCAAGGACGTAATACGCAAGCTTGTAATCCTCGCTCGCGAGGCAGGATATAAGGTAGAAAAGACAGATGTGGAGAAACACCTGTTCATACCCGACGAGTTCTTCGAGGGCAGCATTGAGGAGTTTTGGAAGAACCTGCCTAAGCTGGATGCCGACTTCGAGGCACGACGCAAGCAGCTCGACGCAGAAGGCAAACGCTGGCGCTTTGTGGCTACGTTCGACCACGGCAAACTCTCTGTGGCACTGAAGGAGGTAGACAGCACTCACCCATTCTACAACCTGCAGGGCAGCAACAACATCGTGGCACTCACCACCGAACGCTACCGCGAGTATCCGATGCTCATCCAGGGCTATGGAGCAGGCGCAAGCGTTACGGCAGCCGGTGTATTCGCCAATATCATGTCGATTGCAAACATATAAAATGACAGAAACACTTGTCAGAATAAAAGGAATGTATTAACTTTGCACAAGCAAAACAGAAAAGACATAGGGGCGTGCCATGTTCGATCGGGATACTCATCAATAATAAAATCGAAACCGAGAAGACTTCTTTTGCCAATGGCGGGCCATATAAAACCTCAGTGGACTAAGCTGCAAAGCCGGTGGATTACAAAGGCGGAGAGCTCTCAAATCTTGTATACTCGGAGTTTCATCACATCACTGGGCGTCCCTTTTTAAACTATACGAGGAGATTACGCAGAAATGTTGTAATCTCCTTTTTTATTGCAGTTTTACAGAAGATACTCTTAATTTAGTATAATAAATTTTGGGGTTAAAGAAATATTTCGTTACTTTGTCGAAAATGCGTACAACTCGCAATTTAAGAACATACATTATTTTAAACTCAACAAACAAGAATTTTATAGAACCATGTTTTCTGGCATAGTAGAAGAAATGGCTACACTCGTAGCACTGAAGAACGATAAAGAGAATGTAGACCTCACACTCACCTGCTCATTCACCGACGAGCTGAAGATAGACCAAAGCGTGGCGCACAACGGCGTTTGCCTCACGGTGGTGGCTATCGACGGCGACCGCTACACCGTGACGGCGATGAAGGAGACCCTCGACCGCTCTAACCTCGGCGAGCTGAAGGTGGGCGACCGTGTGAACGTAGAGCGCTCGATGCTGATGAACGGCAGATTGGACGGTCATATCGTGCAGGGACATGTGGACGGCACTGCTGTGTGCAAGGAGATGCGCGACGCAGACGGATCAACATACTACACCTTCGAGTACAAGTTCGACCGCGAGATGGCGGAGCGCGGCTACTTCACGGTAGACAAAGGCTCGGTAACGGTGAACGGCGTTTCGCTCACCGTGTGCAACCCTACAGAAAACTCGTTCACCGTGGCTATCATCCCCTACACTCACGACAACACCAACTTCTGCGACATCAAGGTGGGCACACGCGTGAATATCGAGTTCGACATACTCGGCAAGTATATCGCGCGTCTGCAACAGCTGAAGTAAACTGGCAGAAAGGTGTAGACTAAAGGATGCGTTTAAGGCAGCGTGGGTATGGCAAGATGCCATACCCTCCTATTATAGAGAGATTATAAAAGAATAATGAATCAATTAAAGACTATTGAAGTATGAAGAAGATTGGGATGACTTGTCTGGCAGGACTTCTCCTGCTGTCGCTGTCAACCGAATGTGCGGCTAAGCAGTGGTCGCTGAGAGACTGCATCGACTACGCCTTGGCTAACAACATCAAGTTGCAGAAGGCGAAGATACAGGAATATTCCGCCCTGGAGGACGTGAAACAGAGCCAGTCGGCACTGCTGCCGTCGCTCAACCTGTCTACATCGCAGAACGTAAGCTATACGCCGTGGCCTCAGCAAGGCAGAGCTACGGTGGCGGACGGCTACGTGCAGTCGAGCGTGGATAAGGTTTACTACAACGGATCGTACTCGCTCTCGGGCAACTGGACGGTGTGGAACGGCAACAAGAACCGCAACAACGTGAAGCTGAACAAGGTGGCGGCTGAGCAGGCACGACTCGACTCGGCTACCACAGCCAACAACGTGCTCGAGCAGATTGCGCAGCTCTACGTGCAGATACTCTACTCGAACGAGGCTATCGCTGTGACCAAGGAGAGTCTGAAAACAAGCCAGACCAACGAGCAGCGCGGCAAAACAATGGTAGAGGTGGGCAAGATGAGCAAGGCAGACCTGGCGCAGCTCACGGCGCAGCGTGCGCAGGACGAGTATGCCATCGTTGAAGCGAGAGCAACCTGCGCAACTACAAGCGCCAGCTGAAGGAACTGCTGCAGATAACAAGCGACGAGGAGTTTGACGTCGCCGTACCTTCTACTACAGACGACATGGCGCTTGAGGCTGTGCCGGCGCTGAACGATGTGTATGCGGCTTCGCTCGAACAGCGGCCGGAGATAAAGAACGCCAAGCTCGGCATCGAGAGCAGCGACCTCGGCATAAAGGTGGCTAAGGCGGGCAGAATGCCGACAGTGAGCCTCAACGCAGGCGTTACGACCTCTACTTCGTCGATGAGCGACAACGCTTGTGGCACGCAGATAAAGAACAACTTCAGCTTGGGCGGCGGCGTGACGGTGAGCATTCCGCTCTTCGACAACCGACAGACTAAGACTGCCATGAACAAGGCAAAGCTGCAGAAGCAGAGCTATCTGCTCGACTTGCAGGACAAGCAGACCACGCTCTACTCCACTATCGAGAACTACTGGCTGCAGGCTGTGACAAACCAGAACAAGTTCAAGGCGGCACGCATTTCTACAGAGAGTGCGCAGGCAAGCTACGAGCTTCTCTCGGAGCAGTTCAAGCAGGGATTGAAGAACACCGTCGAACTGATGACGGGCAAGACGAACCTTCTGCAGGCGCAGCAGAACGAACTGCAGAGCAAGTATCTCGCCATACTCAACCTTAACATGCTGGAGTTCTATCAGACGGGAAACATCAAGTAAAAGTAAATTATAATTAGAGAGTAAATATGAATAAGAAAAAGCTATTGGTGATAGCGGCTATTGCTGCTATCGCTACGCTTGCCGTATGGCTATTGTCGGGCGGCAAGAAGGAAGAAAAGATTACGTTTGACACGGCTGCCGTTGCGCCGGCAAACATAATGAACAGCATCACAGCTACCGGTACAATCGAACCGGTAACGTCGGTTACGGTGGGTACGCAGGTGAGCGGCATCGTAAGCAAACTCTTCGTCGACTACAATTCGGTAGTGAAGAAGGGACAGGTGATTGCGGAGCTTGACAAGACCAACCTTATGAGTCAGCTCAACACGGCAAAGACGCAACTGGCTACGGCACAGAGCCAGCTCAACTACCAGACTGCCAACTACAAACGCTACAAAACACTTTTCGAGAAGGGACTCGTGGCTGCAGATGACTTCGACAACGCGAAGCTCTCGTACACGCAGGCTAAGGAGCAGGTGGCGTCGGCTAAGGAGGAGGTGCAACGCGCACAGACCAATCTCGGCTACGCCACTATCACCTCGCCCATCGACGGCGTGGTGCTATCGAAGTCGGTTGAGGAGGGACAGACCGTTGCGGCGAGTTTCTCTACGCCGGAGCTGTTCACCATCGCGCAGGACCTCACCAACATGCAGGTGGTGGCTGACGTAGACGAGGCGGACATAGCGACGTGAAGGAGGGCGAACGCGTGACGTTCACCGTAGACGCTTACCCCGACGACACATTCGAGGGCGAGGTGAAGCAGGTGCGTCAGGAGGCTACTACGACGAACAACGTCGTGACGTACGAGGTAGTTATCTCTGCGCCAAACGCCGACCTGAAGCTGAAGCCGGGCCTCACCGCCAACGTAACAATCTACACAGCCGAGCGCAAGGGCGTACTCTCCGTGCCGTCGAAGGCACTGCGCTTCACTCCGCAGAAGGAGACCGTAGGCAAGATGAAGATTGTGGACGTAGCGAACGCGAAGAACAAGGTGTGGACTATTGAGGGCAACTCTATCGTGGCGCACAAGGTGAACATCGGCATGACCGACGGCACGAACACACAGATTGTGGGTGGCATAGCGAGGGCACAAAGGTCGTTACCGGACTCAACGTGATGGGTGGCGAAGAGAAGATGCCTATGGAAGCCAGGGCGAGAAGAGCCCGTTCGCACCTGGCCCTCCGGGAAAGAACAAAAGGAAATAAATAGCGTTTAAAGGTTAGGGGCAGGCATCCACGTCGGTTGATACGGGCATCCGCATCGGTCGATACGCACCCTAACCATTCACAATAAACATTACGAACTATGGACGAAAAGAAGTAGTAATAGAACTCGACAACGTGAAGCGCGACTTCCTCGTGGGCGACGAGACGGTGCACGCGCTGCGCGGTGTGTCATTCAAGATATACGAGGGCGAGTTTGTCACCATCATGGGCAAATCGGGCTCGGGCAAGTCGACACTGCTCAACCAGCTCGGCTGCTCGATACGCCAACATCGGGCGAATACTATCTCGACGGAGTGTCAGTGCGCAAGATGTCGAAGTCGCAGCGTGCCGTGCTGCGCAACCGCAAGATTGGCTTCATCTTCCAGAACTACAATCTGCTGCCGAAGACGACGAGCGTGGAGAACGTGGAACTACCGCTGATGTACAACGCCGCTATCGGAGCTAAGGAACGCGAGGAGCGCGCCGTGAAAGCATTGCAGGCTGTGGGTTTGGGCGAACGCCTCTACCACAAGTCGAACCAGATGTCGGGCGGACAGATGCAGCGTGTGGCGATAGCACGCGCTCTGGTGAACGACCCTGCCGTGATTCTTGCCGACGAGGCAACGGGAAACCTCGACACGCGCACATCGTTCGAGATTCTGATCCTCTTCCAGAAGTTGCACGCAGCGGGCAGAACCATCATCTTCGTGACGCACAACCCCGACATAGCCAACTACTCCTCACGCAACATCATGCTGCGCGACGGCATGTGATAAGCGACGAGTACAACACCAACATACTCTCGGCTGAAGAGGGACTGGCGGCACTGCCGGCAAGCTCCGACGAATGAAACCTCAAAAACGGATTTAGCCACATGGAAATGACAAAAACGGTGGCTGCGCCCGTAGCCACCAAAACACAATAGATTATGAACTATAGCAATCTTTTCAAAATAGCCCTTCGCGCCATTGCAGCCAACAAGCTACGCTCGTTCCTCACCGCGCTTGGCATCATCATCGGTGTGGCGTCGGTCATCACGATGCTCGCCATCGGTCAGGGATCAAAGCGCAGCATCCAGGCGAACATAGCGGAGATGGGCTCAAACATGATAATGATTAGTCCGGGAGCCGACCGCGGTCCGGGCGGAGTGCGTCAGGACGCTTCGTCGATGGAGACACTGAAGCTCACCGATTATGCGTCGATTAAGGACGAGTGTCACTTCATCAAGGGCATCAGTCCCACGGTGAACAGCAGTGGACAGTGGATATACGGCAACAACAACACGCCGTCGTCTATCTACGGCGTAAACCAAGACTATCTCGAAATCAGGCAACTCGCTGTGAGTGAAGGAGAAATGTTTACAGATACCGACATCAAGTCGAGTGCGAAGGTGTGCATATTGGGACAGACCGTAGTAGACAACCTCTTCCCCGACGGGTCGGACCCCGTGGGCAAGGTGGTGCGCTTCAACGCCATACCGTTCCGCGTGGTGGGCGTACTGAAGAAGAAGGGTTACAACTCGATGGGTATGGACCAGGACGACCTCGTGCTTGCGCCGTACACAACGGTGATGAAGCGCATCAAGGCACAGACGTATCTTGGCGGAATAACCTGCTCGGCAATAACCGAAGACCTCACGTCGAAGGCTATCGAGAGATAACCGACGTGCTGCGACGCAACCATAAACTGAAGGAGGCGACGGACATGCAGGAGGCTGACGACGACGACTTCAACATCCGCTCGCAAGAGGAGTTGGCAAGCATGATGAACTCTACAACCGACATGATGACCATTCTGCTCGGCTGCGTGGCTGGCATATCGCTCATCGTGGGCGGCATCGGCATCATGAACATCATGTATGTCAGCGTAACGGAGCGTACACGCGAGATTGGTCTGCGCATGAGCGTCGGTGCCGTGGCATAGACATCCTCAGCCAGTTCCTTATCGAGCTATCCTGCTCAGCGTAACCGGCGGACTCATTGGCGTGGGGCTCGGCATCGGAGCCTCCTATGCCGTGAAGCTGGTAGCCCACTGGCCTATATACATTCAGCCGTGGAGCATAATCATGAGCTTCGCAGTCTGCACCTTCACGGGTGTATTCTTCGGCTGGTATCCGGCTAAGAAAGCTGCACAACTCGATCCTATCGAGGCTATACGCTACGAATAAGAAAAGAAGTATAGCAACAGAATTGACCTTTATAACAACGTAAGGCTGGAAGTCATCTTCCAGCCTTAATCATATTCACACAAATTACTTTGTCAGGTATTTCTTTCCGTTCACAATAACTATTCCGCGAGTGCCCTGCCCTACTCGCTGTCCGCTGATATTATAGCGTGCAGCATCAGAAGGGATGTCGCCAGTTATAGACACACTATTGATAGCAGTCATTGGCTTCAGATCAATGTCCTTAACCACACGACCCTTAATCTCTATCGGCTGACTCTCATAATAGCTATAGTAGCCATCTGCCCAAGCTGTGAGCTGATAAGTTAAGTCGGTTCTATCAACATTAATAGTGTAGTAGCCAAATTCGTCGGTAGTGGCATCGTACACCTTTTCCGAACTACGCAGGTTTACGGTTGCACCATTCACGGGCTTGCCATTGCAGGTTACTCTGCCCGAGAGCGTCGACTTTATGCTTTTACCCGAACAAAGGTCGACTTCATAGATACGGAGCCAAGGACCATCCGTTGCTGTTGTTTGGCGTATTACTATCTTGAAGTAGCGAATATCCACCGATACATCGAGTAGCTTGCGGAATTCGGACTTTGTAGGAGCAGCATCATCGCTACAAAGCAGAGTCCACTTGCTATTATCGGTAGATCCGTATATATCGTAAGCTTTTATAAAACGAGTGGGATCGTCACCCATCTTAAACTGGAAGCCTCCAACGTTATTAATGGTTTTCATATCAACAACGATTGTATGTGGCAGTGTTGCCGTACCACCCCTCCACTGCGGATGCCAGTAGGTGTTATCGTCGCCGTCTACAATCTGCTGAGCACGTCCGTTGGTGCCCTCGCCGGATGTCTCCTCACTCGACTTCTCTATCACAGTCCAGCCTTTCTTGTCTAAGAGGTTCTGTGTAAAGAGTTCGTCTTCCGTGGCACGATCAATTTCTTTCTGTATAGCCTGACGCACACGAAGATCAAGCGGAGCGATATCAATAGTATCCACTACCGTGTTATCCGTTGCAAGACTCACAATCGAAGCCGTCTGCTTTGTGGAAGTATAGCCACCTGTCTGCATGAAGAATGTACGATCAGAAGCGTTTTCGGTAACACCCTGTCCATAGTCGGCACGTGCTCCATCTTCTTTTCCGCCGTCGGTGTGTCCGAAACCAACACTGTTGAAGTTGTACCACTTACCCGTAGCACGAGCACGTCCGTAACCATTGCGATAATAAGCTTTACGCGAAGCTTGACCATTTGTCCACACATAGTTTTCGAGGAACGAATACCAGGTGCTGAAATATGTAGACGAGTTGCGCTTACGCACCGTTGCCATATACTGCCAGCCTTTGCCGTCCAACGCATTGAACCATGTAGAAACGAGCATATTGTGCTGCTCATGCACCACGGTTTTGCCATTCTCAACAGTAGTGTACGAGGTGGTTTCGGGGCGACAGTTGGTGATAAACTGCACGTATGTGCCAGGTGTCCAATAGTTGCCGCGACGATATGTCTGCACACCGGTGCCCTCATTGCCGAAGCGGTTCACCGTTGTCTTCTCGTCCCAATCGACAGCACCGGCACGCAGATGTTCCGGCAGATTGGGGTCTTCGTCGGTTGAGCCATCATCCCACATAGAGAAGAGCACGTCGTGGCGCGGCTCGCCATCTACATAGCCGTTCATCTGTATGCCATATAGCCATTGAGCGCACCTATCGCCTCGGCGTATGTGCCAACGAGGTCAGACTCCGCAGGTATCATTATCTCCTCGAACAGCCAGTCGTAGCCGTCGCCAGAAGGAGCACCCGATGCTGTTGAATGCCAATTGTTGAGATGCACTGATGGCGATGACAGATAATTGGCTGCATACGAAGCCTCATTGGAAGAAGTAGAGAACTTGAAACGACTGATGTTATTTATGGCATTACAGCCGGAGATACACTCGAGTTTATAGCGATAATAAGCTGAGCGTGTGAAGGTTATGTCGCCCATACCAATCTCCACGTCTCCTCCAAGAAACGGACCTTTCGCACTGAACTCCTTTGTATAAAGAGGTGTGGCAGGCGAATCGGGGTCGGTAACAGTGAGTCGGAATTTTGCAGTCTGCAACGCCTTGACGTTAAGTTTCAGAGTGTTTGAAACGGTAGCTGCAGGATGATGGAAATAATAGACGGCACAAACGGAGGTTGAGGTCCAGGCAGAAAGCGTGTTGTTCATCTGCGGCCGACCGCTGGAGTTGAGCGCTTCGCCAGGCATATTGATACCCGATGCACCTACCGTTCCGTCGGTTGTCTCTACATAGCCATGTGCAGCCGATAATTCTGTTTCAATTGCATGAACCTTCGAGCTGAATGTCTGGGCAGACAAGACGGCACAAAGTAAGAGTGTTGATAATTTGTTCATTATTAAATCTAATTATTTTATTCCTCTGTCATTAAGCGCATCACTATAACGCTTTGCATTCTGTAAATGCTCATTATAATTGCGTGCGAAATTATGCGTTCCGCTGAAGTCTTCCTTAGCACACATGTAAAGATAGTCGTGCTGCACGTGATTGAGCACAGCATCGATGCCTGCTATTGATGGAATACGGATTGGTCCTGGGGGCAGACCCGGGTTGCGGTAGGTGTTGTACGGACTCTTTATATACAGCAAGTTGTTGTATATGCGCTTCAGGTCGAAACGCTTCCATGCGAACTTGATTGTAGGGTCTGCCTGCAGCGGCATTCCTTCCGGATACTCGGCGTTGCGCAGCATGAGACGGTTGTAGTACATACCAGCTACCATCGGCTTCTCACCGTTATTGGCTGTCTCCTCGTCGACGATGCTGGCAAGTGTTGTCACCTCTACCGGTGTGAGTTTCATTGCCTGTGCCTTCCTTGTGCGTTCGGCATTCCAGAATGCCTTGTTCTCCTTCTGCATACGATCGAGCAGCTTTTCCACACTCACATTCCAGTAGATATCGTATGTATTCGGAATAAATAGTGCAGCTATTGTCGTGGTGTCATAACCATACTTTTGGCAGACTGTTTCGTCTGTGAGTGCCTTGTAAAGGGCGGTACTGTCCATCATAAGGCGCTTGGAGAGTTCGGCTGCAAGGCGGTCCATAGTACGCACCGACGGCACAACAAGGCTGACTGGTGTCTGCAAGCCGTTCTTCAAGTGACGGAACACCATGAAGCACCTTCACCCTCACGCACAGCATAGCGACCTGTACGCACGTTGTCGGCATAACCGCTCATCTTTACAAGTGTTTTGAAACCAATCATCGAACTGCTGCTCGACACGCCACTGAGCTTTGTGTAGACAGAGTCGATGTTGTCATCGTTGTCAACATACACATATTGCGTTTCACCTGTCGACGACATGCCGGCAAAGAAGAAACAATAGCCACAAGCTACTACTGCCAACAGGACTACACCAATGATTGTTAGAAACTTACGATTCTTATTCTTTCTCTTTCTCATAATTTAAACTTTTACATTGCTGAAACACTGCAAAGGTAGAGTAAATATGATATATGACAAAAATAAATGCTATGTTTTTAATCGCGCGATTAATTTTATACACCTTTGACTAAAAATACGTACTTTTGTATCGTACAATTTCAATAATCATAATTAATCAAATAACACAAATATGTACGATACATATATCTTCGACTTGGATGGAACTCTACTTTCTACGCTCAACGACCTTGCTGCGAGCTGCAACTACGCACTGGCAAACAATGGTATGCCACAGCGAACACTTGACGAAGTGCGACAGTTTGTGGGCAATGGTGTAAAGAAACTTATGGAGCGAGCCATTCCTAACGGACTTAATAATCCGCTGTTCGACAAGACTTATCAGGACTTCCGACAGCACTACATGAAGCATAATCTTGACACAACATGTCCGTATGATGGCGTGATGGAGATGCTAAAAGAGTTGCACAAACGCGGAAAAAAGGTAGCGGTGGTAAGCAACAAGTTCTATGCTGCCACACAGGAGCTTTGCCAACACTTCTTCGGCAAAGAGCTCGTACCCGTAGCTATCGGTGAACGCGAGGACATACGCAAGAAGCCTGCTCCCGACACCGTCATAGAGGCTCTGCGACAACTCAACACAACAGCTGAGGGAGCGGTGTATATCGGTGATAGCGATGTAGATATTGACACGGCTCGCAATTCTGGTATGCCTTGTATAAGTGTGTTATGGGGATTTCGCAACAAAGACTTCCTATTGCAGCACGGAGCCACGACTCTTGTAGAGAAACCAGAAGAGATACTAAAAGTAAAAAAAGTAAAAAAGTGAAAAGGGCAAATGCCCTACAGATTATTCTCTAGCAATTGCTTTGCCGACAACGAGTTCTTGCGCACATAACGGTCTACCTTCTCAACGTATTTTGTTGAGAAAAACTTCTTGTCAAGCAAACTATTCACTATCCACATTATCTTGCCCACATGCAAGTCACGTTCATACTGCGAACGAACCTCATAGTCCTTGAGCGGATAAATACTGAGCATGTAGAAGAACATACAGTCTGGCACTATGTGCTCACGTGTCATCTGAGCACGCTGTGCTTCAGTGTAGAAGCGGTCGTAAAGCGGATAATACTCACCAAGATACTTGTCAAGCGAAATACCAATAGAATTATTGCCGACAACCACACTCTGATCAAGAGCACCTATCTGTAAGTAAACTGTCGGAATAGAAACATTGGGAGATAGCTTGCGCAATCGGTCAAAGGCTTTATTCAGTTGCTTACTGATATCTGACACATTAGCATACTGCACCTCTGCTTCAGTGATGATAATCTGAAGAGTTGTATCTTGGTAGAACTGTAAAAACTTTGAATTGATGCCAGGGTCATTAACCTCTCCCAATCGCAACACATCTTCTATCAAGGTGCGTGTCTCCATGGGATACTCGATGTTCATCTGCTGAAGTGCAGAGAAATCGCCAGTGGTGAGATAACGACTTTCAAGACGGTCATAACGCTGAATCTCAATCAACGTTGTCTGACTGCCTTCGCCAAATTGTTTCAGTTTCAACTCACAAGCTGTAGAAACAAAAACAATAGTCATTATTATTATAATGTATAGTTTTCTCACCCTTTTACTATCCTTCTATTAACGAACTGTTAAATATTTTTGCAAAAATAGTAAAAAAGGTTTTAAAAGCCAAGAAAATCATCTAAAAAAGTTAAACAGCAGACCCTTTTCCGCTGTTTAACTACAAATTATCATAAAAATAAGCTCTTATCGTTCGTTTTTTAGATTTTTATATATATGCACACCATGAGCATAATACTGCCAAAGCAGACTATATGGCTTGCGCATAACATCCATCTGCGACACACGTGATGCCTGTATTGCCACACGGTCGGCATCAAACTGGTTACGCCATGCCTTGAAAGCTTGCCTGCCACGAATCACTGCCTTGAATTCGCTAAGATTTCTATCGAGGATGAGCGACTTGAAAGCTGCTACATAATCAAGCCAACAACGCACACGCATCACATGGCGCAGCTCTGCTTCTGGCAGATTCTTATAGAGCATCGTAAGATTGTTGCGGAAGTTAAGGAAGGTCTTCATCGGATTACCTTTGGGCAGTGTGCCGCCTCCAACGTGGAACACCCGACTCTGAGGCACACAATATATCTTTCTACCCAAGTTGCAAAGGCGCCAACAGAGATCAATCTCCTCATTGTGAGCAAAGAAGCGTCCGTCGAGACCATCCACACGCCAATAGTCGGCACGGCGTATCATCAGACAGGCACCTGTTGCCCACATCACCTCGCACACATCATCGTATTGTCCCTCATCTTTCTCTACAGTTTCAAAGAGTCTGCCACGACAGAACGGATAACCATAGCGATCAATGTAACCTCCACTGGCTCCTGCATACTCGAAAAGTGTTCGGTCGTGCTCGGCAAGCAGCTTAGGCTGGCAGGCTGCAGCTTCAGGATGCCTGTCCATAAAGTCGATGAGTGTGTCGAGCCAACCTTCCGTCACCTCTACATCACTGTTGAGCAATACATAATATTCATACTCCACTTGCCGCAGTGCACGATTGTAACCTTCCGCAAAACCATAATTGAGATCAAGAACAATAGTACGCACTGTAGGAAACTTCTTCTCAAGAAGCGCAAGCGAAGCATCGGTCGAAGCATTGTCTGCTACAACAATGTCAGCAACAGCCTCAGAGTATTGCAACACAGATGGCAAGAAACGACGTAGCATCTGCTCACCATTCCAGTTCAATATCACGATTGCTACTTTCTTCATTCTATATCATTATAATAGTTCAACTTGCAATGCAGACTTGTCGCGATTAAACTCGCCCATCCTTACACGCAGTATCTGATTATCATACTCTTCCTTGGCAAGCTTTGCCGGCAACTCCACACGAACATAGTTGGAAGTGAAACCATGCATAGCCTTGCCACGCGCAGCTTTCTCAAACAACACTTCCTGTTCTGTACCAATATAGCGTGCATAGAACTCAATACGCTTCTGCTCACTAAGATCAAGCAGTCGCTTACTGCGCACTTTCTTCTCTGCATCGTCAACCACATAAGGTATGCGCAATGCCGCTGTGCCAGGACGTTCGCTGTACGGGAAAACGTGCAATTGTGTCACATCCACATCGTCAAGAAACTCGTAGCACTCCTCAAAGCACTCTGGTGTCTCACCACGACAGCCAACCATTACGTCAACACCTATGAACGCATCTGGCATCTTCTGCTTAATAAGTTCTATCTTGTGAGCAAAGAGTGTCTTGTCATAACGGCGATGCATCAACTTCAAGACCTCGTCCGATCCACTTTGCAATGGTATATGGAAGTGAGGCATGAACGCACGGCTCTGCGAGCAGAAATCAATCAGCTCATCACTCAACAGGTCTGGTTCCATACTGCTTATACGATAGCGTTCGATTCCCTCCACCTTATCAAGTGCCTTACACAGGTCGAGGAAACTCTCGCCTGTCGTTTTACCGAAGTCTCCTATATTCACGCCAGTGAGCACAATTTCTTTACCTCCTTCACGCGCAGCCTCTTCTGCCTGTGCAACAAGCGAAGCTATAGTCGGGTTGCGCGAGTTGCCACGTGCGTATGGTATTGTACAGTAGGTGCAGTAATAGTCACAGCCGTCCTGCACCTTGAGGAAATAGCGTGTACGATTACCGCGAGAACATGAAGGCGCAAACGACTTTATCATCTTCGTCTTTACTGAATGATACTCGTGTAGCGACTCTACCTTGCCATCCTCATTGAGCTCTGCAGCCGACTCCTTAGCAGTCCATGCATCACTCAAGAATTGTATCAGATTGGCTTTCTCGTCTGAACCGAGCACAAGGTCAACACCCTCTATCTTACTCACCGACTCCGACTCCAATTGTGCATAGCATCCTGTGACAATCACAAAAGCACCTGGATTGTTGCGTACAAGACGATGAATAGCCTGACGACACTTATGATCTGCCACTTCCGTAACCGAACAGGTGTTCACCAAACATATATCCGCCACATCACCTTCGCCAGCGATACGCACACCTAAGTCGGCGAGCATCTTACCAAAAGTGGATGTCTCAGAGAAGTTCAGTTTGCAACCTAAAGTGAAGTATGCTGCCTTTTTATTTTGAAAAACAGATGTATTAATCATTATACCTTATAATTATATATATTAAGCGAATACAAAGGTAAATGAATTTTCTGTTTTGTTTCGTCGCACAAGAGGTCTAAAATCATTAAATTTTTAGTTCTTTTTCTTTCAAAACTTAAAAACATTAACATTTGTTCACCATTTGTATCTCATTGATTATCAACGCATTCTAAACACGTTACAAAAAGAGCAAAAAAAAATCATAAAAAGTTGTACGTTGTATTGAAAAAATATATACCTTTGCAATGTTTTAATAAACAAATGATTGTTTTACAGATTTAAAAAGCAAAGAAAATGAAGAAATTAGTTTTGATGTTCGTAGCTATCGCAGCTATCTCTTTCGCATCTTGTGGTAACAAAACAGCTGCTACTGACGCAACTGCTGATACAACAGACACAACTGCAGTTGACACAACTGCTGCTGACACTGTTGCAGCTGACACAACTGTTGCTGAGTAATTATAGCTCGAACAACGAAAAGAGAAAATTAGCCACTGGCCTCAGGCCGGTGGCTTTTTTGTTTATATACAATCCCCCACTCCTTACAACCTATTTATAATTCATTTCGTAACTTAAATATGAAAACAATATTATTCGCCCTATCTCTATCCTGCATCTCTATAACAACAACAGCACATCAAACCAATGTCAACACCACAACATCTCAACACCTCAACACCTCAACATACTTTACAGCCGAGCCTATCAGTGAAGCGGTTTTCAAGCGTATGCAAGGCAAATCTTACAAAGCCAACTGTACGATACCACGCACAGAGCTGAGATATATCCGAGTTCTACACTACGGATTTGATGGCAAGGTAAAGTCAGGCGAACTGGTATGCCATCAAGACATTGCTGACGACCTTATAGAAATATTTCAGGAGCTATACAAAGCCCATTACCCCATCGAACGCATACAACTCATCGACGACTATAACGCAGACGATGAACAATCGATGCTTCATAATAACACCTCATGCTTCAACTACCGACGCGTAGCTGGTTCTAAAACTCTCTCTTATCATAGTCAGGGTAAAGCCATCGACATCAATCCGCTATACAACCCGTGCGTAAAACGATTACGCAATGGCAGTACATCTGTTTCTCCTAAGACAGGACGTGCATACTCCAATCGCTCTAAAACGTTCAAGTATAAAATTGATCACAACGATTTAGTTTACAAACTTTTCAAGAAGCATGGCTTCACATGGGGTGGTGACTGGAAATCGTTAAAAGATTATCAGCATTTTGAAAAGAAATAGCCTGTTTAGGTTTTACTTATATGAGAGTCTGCAGAAAAATGAAGTAGGTGAAAAAATCTACCATATCTTCCAGTAGCGACGCAGCCAATTGGCTATGAAGAGGTTAAAAGCTGGAAGATGCAGGTTGCATCTACCAGGATTTGAGCGTATCTTCCATCAAATGCATAGGAGGGTATAGCATCCTTGCTATACCCACGCTATCACGAACCATAGGAGGGTATCGCATCTTGCTATACCCACGCAGACACTAACCATAGGAGGCGGCGTGGGTATGGCAGGATGCCATACCCTCCTAAACAAAAAAAAGGTCTCCAAAGTCGTTTGACTCTGAAGACCTAAAGTAAAGAAGGCAGCCACCTACTCTCCCGCATTGCATTGCAGTACCATCGGCGCAAGCGGCTTAACTTCTCTGTTCGGAATGGGAAGAGGTGGGACACCGCCGCAATAACCGCCTAATATTCGTTC